>Ga0209491_10008226_pt1 | contig 13336 bp, 13 predicted proteins | sample BON02_FD_187213 | JGI IMG/M metagenome (GOLD analysis project Ga0209491, IMG submission 187213) | Freshwater microbial communities from Lake Bonney liftoff mats and glacier meltwater in Antarctica - BON-02 (SPAdes) (version 2) | ecosystem: Environmental > Aquatic > Freshwater > Ice > Glacier... | reverse complement strand
TTGGTGGGACAACCCAACGAGGGCTTGTCATACATGTTTACCATGATGAATCATGCCCGTCTGAATGTTGGTTTGCAAGGTGTGGCTGTGGCTGAACGCGCGCTTCAGCAAGCCATTTGGTATGCCTATGACCGTGTTCAAGGCAAAACCCTGATCGAGACCGAAAAAACCCCCAGCCCCATTGCTTTTCACCCGGACGTGCGACGCTTATTGGCTAGCATGCAATGTCGCACACAAGCCATGCGGGCTTTGGCGTATGAGGCAGCCGCACAACTTGATATCGCCACCCACCACACTGACCCTGTGGCAGCGGGCCACTCGCAAGCACGGGTTGACCTACTGATCCCCGTGGTTAAAGGCTGGTCGACTGAGCAATCGATTGATATTGCCTCCATGGGCATTCAAATTCACGGTGGTATGGGCTACGTTGAAGAAACAGGCGCTGCACAGCATTTGCGCGACGCGCGAATCACGACCATCTACGAAGGCACCACCGCCATCCAAGCCAACGATTTTCTTGGGCGAAAAATTTTGCGCGATGGTGGGCAAGCCATTGGTCTGTTAATCGACGACATCAACCAAACCAGCCACGCCCTGATGGGGCACGGTGATGCTGACTTACAACGTCTGGGCCAACAGCTCAATGAAGGTGCACGCACACTGCGTCAAGTGGTTGACTGGGCAGTGGCCCAAGACAGAAGCGACCTCGCGGGCACCTATTTTGGATCGGTACCGCTACTGATGCTTGCTGGCGACGTTTTGGGGGGCTGGATGCTCGGGCGCTGTGTGCTGGCTTGCGAGACGGCAACGAGCACCGTGGATGCTGACTTTGCTAGCGCTAAAAAACACGCGGCCATTCTTTATGGTGACATGGTCTTAATCCCAGGCCTTGGTCGGGCCCATTTGATCCAAAACGGTTCAAGGGCAGTGTTGGCCGCACTCCATCTTTAAGCCTGTCGAACTTGCCTAACCGATTCGCCTAACAACAAGGCAATGATTGTTTGATTGACACAATATTTGTCATACAAAACTGTTAAAACATTTGAACGTAACATCGATTTGATTTATCACCCTCACTAGGTGCCCACTTAGCCATGAAACTCGTCACTTGGAACACACAGTGGTGCAAAGGACTAGACGGTCTCGTAAGCCCGCAGCGTATCGTGGATGCGGCACGCAAATTGGCTGATTTCGATGTGCTCTGTCTTCAAGAAATCGCTGTCAACTACCCCTCACTGACTGGTGACAGTCCGCTGGATCAATCACACGCCATCGCCTCACTTTTGCCAGGCTTCGAGGTTGTTTTTGGGGCGGCGATTGATGAGCGACCCACTGGCATACCTCAGCAATTTGGCACACTGATTGCTTCTCGCCTACCCATCTTGCAAGTACAGAAATTGATGTTGCCCTCACCCTGTGAGACAGGCGCCTCTCATCCTTGGATGCCCCGCGTTTGCACAGTCTGCACCATCGCTGCACCATGGGGCCCAGTACGCGTGATGACAACACATCTTGAATATCACAGCCCATATCAAAGACTTGCACAAGCAAAAGCGCTGAGACACTGGCACGAGCAATCGTGCGCTCAAGCCTTGAATGATCAACCCACATTGAGTGATACCGCAGGCACACCCTATCAAACCAAACCGCACACGCTCGACGCAATCTTATGCGGTGACTTTAATTTTGAATCAGACAGTGACGAGTACCACTGCCTCACTGACCCAACCAAAGCACATGCCATGTCAGACAGTTGGACCATTGCCCAATCGGACCAACCGCACCCACCCACGTTTCGGCTTTTTGACGATACCTATGGCCCCGACGCTGTGAGCTGTGATTTCATTTTTGTCAGCGAGTCACTGTCCTCGAGGGTTCAAGCCGTTGCGGTTGATACCTTGACGCAGGCCTCTGACCATCAGCCGGTTTTAATCACGCTGAGAGCGATGTAACACCCGCAGGGGATTAAGCATCTCAACAAAAGATCAACAACACCTACCCTGCCGTTTGATAGGATAGTCAGTCTCGTTACTTCCATCGTAGGTATGCGCCATGAGCGATTCAGCCGTACCACACCCAGTGGCACCGTCACGTGAAGACTTCACGTACTTTGAAACAATTACGTTGCGCTATGCCGACAACGATGTGAACGGACATGTCAATAACGCACATTACTATGCTTTTTTTGACACCGCTGTCGAAGGTTTTTTAAGAGCCACGCAACTAAGAGATGCACTGGCTGGCGCAGTGTTCACACCAGTCGTGGCTTCAAGCTGTCGCTATTTTCAAGAAATCTCTTATCCGGGAGATGTGGTTTTGGGTGTCAAACTCGCACGCATCGGTAAAACCAGCTTGACCTATGAAATCGCTATTTTTACCTCAGCCACCGGTCTGACAGCGGCGGCATTGGGAACATTCACGACGGTTTGCACCAACAAAGAAAGTCGGCGCCCCACTGAAATCCCTGCCGCTGTGCAGACCTACTTCAAAACCCAACCCGCGCATTGATCTGACCAGATATCCTGGTTAACTGGCCTTTGAAACTGGTTTGATAGCCCATGCCAATGTGAATTTGTGTTTGGCGTGGCTTGTACGAATATGCCAGCATTCAGGCTCATGCAAGAGGCAAGCGCCGGACATCGCGTGGTGCCCGTGTTTGTTGTCGTGTTGTTGGTTCCAGTGGATCACAAGCGTATCTCCGCCACGGTTGCTGCCGTAATAATCGACCCGCTGTTTGTGATTTCATTACTCACACCACGTGCGGTGGTGAAAAGCCGAACCCCATCACCAGTACTGGCCGTTTGAATTGAGCCAGTGTTAATAACCGTGTTGTTAGCACCGTTGGTCATCGCTGCGGCACTGATGAAGATGCCGTGCACATTCAATCTCGCGGTAGTGACTTCCCCGTTGCTGGTGATGCTGTTGCCACCGAGCTGCGAACGACCGTTAACCTCTGCAGAGAAAGCATAACCATTGATGAAGCGCTGGGTATTCAAACGCCCCTCATTCACAACCGATGAGCCGCTTCCCAGCGCGATTGATGGGATTAGCCGTCTGCGGTTGCGCTTGCCGTGAAAAGAAAACCATGGTCGCCTTGACCCACACTTTCTATCACCGCTCGGTACCGTTGATTTTGTTTAGAAAGGGCGGTGTCAAGTTTGGAATCGTTAAAACGAAAATAAAAAATGGTCTTTGTGTTGTCGCAATTGGGCGTAAAAAATACCCTTCGCGCCATAACTACTGCCTTCTTAATTAAGGGTTTGCTCTTAATTATTCACCCGCAATGCACTTCAAATCACCTGTTTTAAAAGTACTCAACTGGTCAATGGCCTCGAGGTCGAGACGCCAGCAGGCACGAACTAACGCTTGCGATCGCTCACGGCCAACCATAGGATCACAAATGGCGTGAAACTTTTCAGTTAGCGCCGCATCATCCAATGGGTTGTCAGGTTCGCCATAAGGCTGGGGTTGCAGGTACGTCAGGCAACGGCCATCGCGTAACTCCAGCATCACACTCGCTGACCGTTTGGCGGGGTAAACCGCTTGAATCGCCTCGGAGACTTCAACGCTGACACTGGCAGCCAACCGGGCAATTTCGGGGTTGGCTCTGGCTTGCACACCAAATGCCGTTAGATCGACCTGGTCGTAAACCAGTGCGGCTGCCACTGCGTAAGGGATCGACATCTGCGCATCCAACAAACCAGCGTAGTGCTGATGATCGTGTTTGGCGGCACCGCGGTGGGTTTGAACAACAACACGCACGACATCACCGGCATCAAAGGATCTTTGACCCTTCATGGCCAGCACAGCATCAATTGGTGCATGGAGGTGACGACAGCAGGGGTATGGTTTGACATAAGTGTTGAGCATTTCATACGTTGTGCCCAACCCTTGCAACACCGAATTGAGGTCCGCTTTGCCGCCCGCATAGGCTTTAAAGTAACCATTTTCCCCCTCAATCCCCGTCAATGGACCATCAATACCTGCGCGCGCCAGTTGGGCCACGATTAACCCATCGCGCGCACTTTTGCCGGGGTGCAAACGCTTGGTTTCAGAGCCTTGGGCCAAAAACTCAAACAAGCCACTAGAAAAAGACCCCGCCATGCCCAGCGCCCATGACAATTCTTCAACAGACAAGCCCAGCAACTTACCCACCCCCACCGCACTCGCAAAGACACCATTTATACCGGTGTTGTGAAATCCGTTTTGCCAAGTATGCGGATGACCAGCCCTGGCCAAACGGCAACTCACCTCGTAGGCCGCAACGACCGCAAGCGTCACTTCTTGTGCACTGGATTTGGACGCTTGCGCCTGTGCCATGATCGCGGGCATGGCACAGGCGCCCGGGTGATACGAACCTGCTGTGTAGCCGTCATCAATCTCTAAACCGTGCGCGGCCGTCCCATTAATGAACGCGGCCGTGTGGGCCGCAAACCGATGCTCACTGCCCACGACCCCGGCAGCTGAACCCGATTCAGTTAGTGCAAAGTAATTTTGGACGGCGCGGCTTGTGGGTGCTGTGCAACCTGCTATGACCGCGCAGTGGTAATCAAGCACAACCCGCTTGACTTGATGAGTCACCGCCAACGGTAAGTTTTCGATTTGCAACGAATACACCCAATCGGCCAAGGCCACTGTCAGCGCAGGACACGAATCAGTGCTGGATTGATCGATATTTGAACGGTCTACACCGATTGGTTTTGTGGTCATGATGGTTTTTCTCCAGCGAGCGAGCCGCGTCTTGCCAGTGATGGCGAGGTTTAAGCCAAGTTTTTGTCTTTTGTTAAGGTGTCATTCAAGATAAACGCAAAACAGACGTGATGTCTATTCCTCTTCAAAATCGTAGAATTTTTGGGTAAAATAAGGCATGTGTAATAAGGCGGAAGATGGCAGCTATTACGGTTTTGTCACTTGACTTAGTGCTCAAAACCATCAAAGCTGGTACGACCACTCAAACACAAACCTCGCCAAGAGGTTATGGTTTGGTTCAGATCGACAGTGACCCGTACAACCCAACCTTCAATATATTTAAACAAGCCCCATTCAGAGATTGAGAACCAGATGCTTCAGGCCCAATATTCAGCAGCAGATTTCGATGACGAATCCCGCATGATCGTAGACTTGGTCACTAAATTCGTCGACCAAGAACTCATGCCACTTGAGCCAGGCGTTCTTGAACGCGAAATCAAAGGCCAACACTTACACCTGACGCCAGACGAAGAAAAAAATCTCTCTGACAAGTGCAAAGAACTCGGCCTTTGGGCGCTCGACGCACCAGAAGAGTTTGGTGGCATCAATCTGTCATCCGTCACATTGATGGCCATCAATGAGGAAATTGGACGCACTGTTACGCCGTTCACCTTCCCGCCTGACTCACCCAACCTTCACATGCTGATGGCCACCGCCACAGAGAGTCAAAGAAAAAAATACCTTGAGCCCTATGCGCAAGGCACCGCAAAGTCGGCCATCGCCATCTCTGAACCCCAAGCCGGCGGTGACCCGACCGGTATGCTCACACGCGCTGAAAAAGACGGTGATCATTGGGTCATCAACGGCCGCAAAATTTGGGTCAGTCGTGTCCCAGCGGCAGACTTTATTGTCGCTATGGCTCGCGTTGGTAGTGGCAAGGGGCATGAGGGCATTACGGCATTTATTATCGACAAAGGCACGAAGGGATTTGAGATCCTGCGCGAAATCCCCATGCTCGCCGGTCACCGGACATATGAATTGGCTTTTGAGGATTGCCGTATCCCTGCAGAGAACATCTTGGGTGAGATCGGTGCTGGCTTTGCGCCCATGCAACTGCGTCTAAATATTCGTCGCTTACAAATGGGCGCCTGGTGTCTGGGCATGTGCCGGCGCGCCTTGGAAATGATGATGTCACACGCCAAGCAACGCACAACGTTTGGAGCTTTACTGGCAGATCGACAGGCCATCCAATGGTGGGTAGCAGATGCGGCCATGAAAATGCACGCTTGCCGACTCATGGTGCACGATGCCGCCCGCAAGCAAGACCGCGGCGAAGACATTCGCATGGAGGCCTCCATGATCAAGGTGTATGCCACAGAAATGGCCGCCGAGGTGATTGATCACGCCATGCAGACGTTTGGTGCCATGGGCGTGACCAAAGAATTACCGCTGCACCTCATGGCTCAGCGCGCGCGCGTGATGCGTGTCTATGAAGGCCCCTCTGAGGTGCATCGCATGTCGATCGCAAGACGTTTATTCAAGACAGTAAAGTAGCCAAAAAGGTAGCCAAAAAGCGGTCAAACAAAGCCGCAAGACTGCCTTCATCAAAAAGATAAGACATCAGGTGTAGTCGCCCATGCGCCCTGCGCATGGGCGACAGGCAACGGGGAGACTAACAATATGAGCACAGCGCGCCAAGACGAGCCACCATCGCAACCTTTGGCTGGTATTGTGGTGATCGATCTCACCCAAATTTACCAAGGGCCATATTGCACATTTTTGATGGCCAAAGCTGGTGCTGACGTTATTAAAATCGAACCACTCCTAGGTGAACCCAGTCGAATTCGAGCAAAAGTTGGCGGTGGTGCCTCGCTTCCCATGGCCATGCTTAATGTCAATAAAAAAGGCATCACACTCAACCTCAAATCAGAAAAAGGCAAGGCACTCTTTAAGGAACTGATTGCAAAGGCCGATATTTTGGTCGAAAACTTCGCCCCAGGAGTGATGGATCGCTTGGGACTTGGTTGGGATATCCTTCAAGCGATTAACCCTCGATTGATTTACGGCACAGGCACAGGGTTTGGTCTATCAGGTCCTGACCGTGACAATCTCGCCATGGACGTCACGATCCAAGCCGCCTCCGGCATCATGAGTGTGACCGGTACGCCCGACGGCCCACCGCTGCGATCTGGTGCTTCGATTGTTGATTTTTTAAGTGGTGTGCACCTTTATGGCGGCATCATGATGGCGTTGTTTGATCGCACCAAAACCAATCAGGGCCGGCTCGTCGAAGTGGCCATGATTGAAACTGCCTACCCCACACTTGCCTCAAACCTGGGTCTGCTATACCGCCAGCAAGGTAAAGTCTCGGGCCGAGTTGGCAATCGCCATGGTGGACTATCACTGGCGCCCTATAACGTCTACGAAGCCGCTGATGGTCATGTCGCCATTGTGTGCGCCACCGAGCACCACTGGCACAACATTCTCAAAGCAATGGGCCAAGAGGCCTTGAAAAATGATCCGAGATTCAGCAGTAATAAAGTTCGGGTTGAGAACATTGATCAGACTGACGATTTTGTTCATTCTTGGACCAAAACTTTGACGCGTGCCGAATTCGCCTCGCTAAGTCAAAAGTTCGGCATCCCTGCCGCACCTGTGCGCGATTTACTAGAGGTCATCAATGATCCACACATGCATGCCAGGGGCGCACTCGAGTGGTTTGATGATCCTGAGCTTGGCAGAATCGTCTTGGCTGCAAGCCCGATCATTTTGCATGGCATTGATCGTGTGGCGACCGTGGCAAGCCCAGCCCTGGGGCAACACAATCAAGAAATTTATGGCGGCTGGCTCGGACTGAACGATCAGACCCTCGCAGATCTGAAGCACGAAAGCGTGATTTAAACCCGCTACAACAAGCCGTGATGGTTACGATGTTATTGGCGAAATAACGCTCGCCGTGTAGGGTGGTAACAATCCTTCTGCATTGCCACCCAAGCGCTCAGACAACGTAACACCCGCTTGCATGACGAGCGGCAATGACTCCTCAAAACGTTTTTTGTTAAAGCGAAATAACGGCATGCCCAAGGAAATACTACAAACCAGTGATTGTCTGACACCAAACACTGGGCAGGCAATCGCTGCCGTCTCAGATCGACGTTCGGCCAAGGAGATGGCATAGTGCGCTTGCCTAATCTGATCGTAGGTTCGGCCGCGTTTTCCAGAAAACGCCAAAATCACGCGACCCGCCGCCCCCTTCTCAAGCTCTACGCGCTCGCCCTCTCGCACATGCATTCGCACCGATCGGGGCTGCGTCATGCGGTGCAGACAAACCCGATAATCACCATCACGGATGTAAATTGCCGCCGTCTCACCCGTTGCTCGAACCAAGTCCCGCAAAACGGGACTGGCATAATCCCACAACCGAAACGACTCTTGATAGAGCATGCCCAGATAAAACGGCGTCGGTCCCAATTTGAAACGACCATCCTCGAGTCGTCGCAAATAACCGTGGTGCAGCAACGAATCACAGATACGCAGAATTGTGCTGTGATACAGACCCGTTGCCGTCGAGATTTCTGCAAGACTCATGCCTTCGACACTGTTTTCGAATGCCTGCAAAATTGTCAGGGCTCGATTAACGGCAGCCACGCCAGGCTCAGGGTTGGTAGATTTCATTTACGCTCACCGATCAACGAATATTTAGATTATCCCACTGCGGCCAATGGTTTGCCGCCACATTTAGCGCAAGCTTCAATTTCTCTTTTACTTTCAACCCAATAATCAAGGAATTTAAATCATGTCTGAAGAACTGGTGTTTAGCGTAGAGGACGGCATCGCCACCATTCGATTGAACCGCCCTGAAAAATATAATGCTTTTACCCCAGAGATGCTGACATCTTGGGCTGACGCCTTACGATTTTGCAAAGACAGCCCAGAGGTCAAGGTCATTGTTTTAACGGGTACTGGCAAGGGTTTTTGTTCCGGCGGCGACGTTGGCAACATGAAAAATCGCAGCGAACAAAGCGCTTACAGTCGTCGCCAATTCTTGACCGACTTTGTACACCCCATTGCCCTATTACTGGATCAGATTGATAAGCCCATGATCGTAGCAGTCAATGGCGTAGCCACTGGCGCCGGTCTGGACATGGCCCTCATGGGTGACATGCGGATTGCCGCCCGTAGCGCACGCTTTGCCGAAACGTACATCAAAGTGGGCTTATTTGCCGGTGATGGAGGGTCTTGGTACCTCCCACGACTGGTTGGTCAAGCCAAAGCGTTGGAGTTGCTCTGGACGGGTGAGTTTGTTGATGCTGAAGAGGCTTTGCGCTTGGGAATGGTCAACAAAGTGGTTGATGACGATCAATTGATGGAAGCCACTTACGCCATGGCGCGTAAGATCGCTGATCAGCCACCCATTGCTGTGCGCATGATGAAGCGTTCCGTACGCCAAGCCGCCACTATCGACATACGCACCCACCTTGAAATGGCGGCCTCTCACATGGCAGCAATGTACTCAACCGAGGATCACAAAGAAGCCGCCAGCGCTTTTTTAGAAAAAAGGACACCGGTTTTTAAAGGGCGCTAAGGCAAAATAGGCACGAGTGTTGATTGCATAGCGTTCACTCGTGCCCAACCCCATTGAATGCTGACGGCTGTGTCGACAACCACATATATGCTTTAGACACGATGTCTATCGTGCTATACCAGAGTGAAGAGAAAAAGAGACAACGCTCATAAGGACACGATCATGCTGATTGACATACACGGTCATTTCACGACGTTGCCGGAATCGGTTTCAGCTTTCCGAAAAGCGCAGATTGATGCTTTTGACAAACGGGTCTCGCACCAGATATTGCTTTACCAGAAGTCAGTGATGAACAAATCACCGACGCTCTGGTGCGCAATCAAATCCGCGTGATGAAAGAGAGGGGCGTAGATCTAACGGTTTTTTCTCCCAAAGCCTCAGCCATGGATCACCACCGTGGCAATGAACAAACCAACGTGGTTTGGACCAAGCTGTGTAACGATCTGGTTCACCGAGCCTGCCAGCTGTATCCTCAGTACTTTGTCGGCGCCTGCCAACTGCCCCAAGTCAGCGGGCAACCACCACGCGATGCCGTGATCGAAGAGTTGCGGCGCTGCGTGACAGAGCAAGGTTGTGTTGCCGCCAATTTAAATCCCGATCCATCGGGTGGCTATTGGCTCGATCCACCCTTAAGCGATAAGGCATGGTGGTACCCGTTGTTTGAAGAGCTGGTTGCACTGGATGTGCCCGCCATGATTCATGTGACAGGCTCATGTAACCCTCAATTTCATACAACCGCCACGCATTACATCAATGCTGACACAACCGCTTTCGTTCAGTTTTTAACATCGACGATTTTCCAGGACTTTCCGACGCTTAAGTTCGTCATCCCACATGGCGGCGGTGCAGTGCCTTTTCACTGGGGTCGATACCGAGGGCTGGCGTAAGACATGGGCTTACCCGATTTGAGCGAGAAGGTGTTGAAGAATGTCTTTTTCGACACCTGCGTTTATCACCAAGCGGGAATCGACCTCATGCTCAAAGTATTACCCAGTGAAAACATCTTGTTCGGTTCGGAGATTTTTGGCGCCATAAAAGGCGTAGATCCCACGACGGGTCATTATTTCGATGATGTGCGGCGCTATGTGGATCAATCCGAACACAGCACGCCAGCAATACGACAGCAAATTTTCTCAAGTAATGCTCAGCGAGTCTATCCACGACTCAAACCCTTTTTGGCCTGCAGAGACTGCTGATTCTATTCACACAAAAATTAGGAAAACACTCCATGACTCAACTTGGCTTTTCGATTAACCCCACGCCTCGAATCGTGAGCGACGCGCAAATCGCGACCTTTCGTGATTTTGCTGTGGCCAATATCAGCGATGCGATGAGTCGCACCAACGGCACCAGTCATCTGCGGCCTTATCACCGCAACGGTCGCTTGATTGGTCGCGCCCTGACAGTCAAGACTGCACCTGGTGACAACCTGATGGTCCACAAGGCGATAGAAATGGCGCAAGCTGGCGATGTCATTGTTGTTGATGCTGGCGGTTACTTACTAAGCGCTGTGGTTGGCGAACTGATGTCCACCACTGCTGCGCATAAAGGCATTGCTGGTTTAGTAATTGACGGGGCCATCCGTGATAGTGAAGTCATTGGCAGAGGTGACTTTGGCGTATTTGCCAGAGGCGTTGCCCATCGTGGCCCTTACAAAGAAGGCCCTGGTGAAATTAACGTACCCGTCAGCATTGACGGTATGGTGACGTTGCCAGGTGACCTGATCGTTGGTGATCACGATGGCGTTTTGGCCATTCGCCCCAATACACTTGATACGCTTGGTGCTTTAGTCGCCGACATAGAAGAAAAAGAAAAGAAAATATTGCTAAGCATTGCCAACGGCACAATCGATAAAAGTTGGATCGACGAGACGCTGCGCCGCAAAGGCGTTGACATCTGACGGTTTACTTTAAATAGCCAACGCCTTTAAAGGTTGGGTCCCGCCCTACTTTTTAACCTGACAAAAAAGATAGGGCACTACAAAACAGAAACTGAGGAGACATAACATGCAAAACAGCTGGAACGCACTCAAACGAATCAAACGAGCCTTGATGTGGGCGCCGATTGTTGGCGCGCTAAGCTTTGGTACTGCTGCGGCTCAGTCTAACTATCCAGATCGACCCATTAATATGCTGGTAGGATTTTCTGCAGGGGGGCCAACCGATACCGCTGCGCGCGTACTGGGCGAGTTTCTGAGTCAGGAACTGGGCCAGCCAATTGTGATCAACAACAAACCAGGTGCGGGCGGTCTTGTTGCTGCTCGTGAGCTGATGGGTAGCCCGCCTGATGGATACACCATTTATTTGGCTTCCAATGGGATCATGACAGTGGCTGCGGCGCGTTATGAGAAGCTTGATTATGATCCTCAGCAAGACATGGCTGCGGTAGGTACTGTCGCGGGTTACCCACACATTTTGATTGTGCCACCCAACAGCCCCTTTAATAGCATTACTGACCTCATCGCAGCAGCCAAGGCAAACCCAGGCGCTTTGAATGCAGCTCAAGTGGGTAACGTTAACGAACTTACCGTTGAATGGATCAAAAATGAAGCGGGAATTGATGTTGCACTTATCCCATACAAAGGGGGTGCGGCCGTGGTCAGCGACCTTACGAGCGGTAGAATTGATTTTGCACTGGTGGCTCCCGGTGTCGCATTTCCGCTGCTCGATGGCAACAAGGCACGTGCGCTTGGCGCCACTAGCGACAACAGTTTTACCAAGAAACGCGGTATCCCAAGCTTCAAAGAGGCTGGTCTAGGCAATATTGACTTTTACATTTGGAATGGCCTGGTTGCACCCAAAGGGACAAGCGAAGCAATCATCAACAAGCTGAGCCAAGCCACGCAAAAAGTTCTGGCCATGCCTGCCTTACAAGAAAAACTGGGTGTGGTATTTCTCGATGCAGTGATTGGTTCACCGGCTGATCTTGAACAACTGATCCAGAACGAAACGGCTAGTTGGAAAAAAGTTGTTAAAGATGCCAATCTCACGTTATTGAAGTAATCAGACCGGCCTTCCGTCACCCGACGGAAGGCCGGAACTTAGCGATTCATCAACGACTGCTTCGATGATGAAGAACATAACCCTAGAATTGAAGCAAATGTCACTTTACGTCTACTATAAAAAACAAACAACCCTAACCATTAATGGACAAAGTAGATAATGACCCCTACCTCTTTGGCCGGCGTGAGAGTTTTAGATTTATCACGGATTCTGGCTGGACCTTCAGCCGCTCAGCTGCTGGGCGATCTTGGCGCTGATGTTGTCAAAGTAGAAAAACCAGGTGAAGGTGATGACACCCGTAAATGGGGTCCTCCATTTGTTGAAGACGCCAACGGCGAACCCACCACTGAAAGTGCGTATTACTTATGCGCTAACCGAAACAAACGCTCTATCGAAGTCGATATTGCCAGCAACGAAGGTCAGGCGCTCATCATGCGCTTGGTAGAACATGCCGACGTCTTGGTTGAAAACTACAAAGTGGGTGGCCTTGGCGCTTATGGCCTTTCTTACGATCAAATCAAGACCCGATTCCCTAAACTGGTCTACTGCTCGATTACCGGGTTTGGGCAAACAGGCCCCTACGCGGCGCGCGCGGGCTATGACTTTTTGATTCAAGGCATGGGCGGCATCATGAGTCTAACTGGCGAGCCTGACGGACAGGCCATGAAAGTTGGTGTGGGTATTGCTGATGTCATGACAGGCATGTACGCTGCCGTCGGCATCCTCGCGGCATTACGCCACCGCGATTTAACGGGTCAAGGCCAGCAAATTGACGTTTCGCTTCTTGACACTCAGGTCGCTTGGTTAATCAACGCTGGCACAAGCTACCTAAATACACGAGAAAATCCAGTACGGCTTGGCAATGGCCATCCCAATATCGTGCCGTATCAAGTTTTCCCGACCGCCGACGACCCCATCATCATTGCAGCCGGCAATGACAACCAATTTAGAAAGCTTTGCAATATCGCAGAAATCCCAGCCATCGCAACCGACCCGAGATTTGCCACCAATGCCTCTCGCGTGGTCAACAGACAAGCGGTGGTCGATGTTGTCAGTGAGG
>Ga0209491_10008224_pt1 | contig 13339 bp, 15 predicted proteins | sample BON02_FD_187213 | JGI IMG/M metagenome (GOLD analysis project Ga0209491, IMG submission 187213) | Freshwater microbial communities from Lake Bonney liftoff mats and glacier meltwater in Antarctica - BON-02 (SPAdes) (version 2) | ecosystem: Environmental > Aquatic > Freshwater > Ice > Glacier... | reverse complement strand
CATCCACAAGACACCGACACAGCTACCAACATACAATAACGCTAGCCGCACCCGTCGCACACCCCCAACACCTGATGACGCTAGCCGCATGCAATACAGCCACAAGACACGTGCCACCAGCCCTGGCCCTGGCCCCATAGTTTGAACCATGTCGAGTTGACCGGATTACTGTTGCTGCCGCTGGCTACTAGCCCACGCCCCGGCGGGCCCAAATGCTAAAAAACAGGGTCGGTACCCTCAGCGCTTGCGCTGTGTGCGTTGCGCGGCGAGTGTGTGTGTTTGCTGTGTGAGATGTGAGAGTGAGATTAGGTTTTTGTTGAATAAAAAAACTAGGTGCTAGGTGTTCAAATACCAAAATTTGCATCTAGGACAGAGTGTAGTACTATAGTGTAGTATACTATATAGCATGTATAGCATCCCCTGATGCTATAGATGCTATATGCTACAGAACATCCAAGTTAGGAGGTTCTTCTCCCTCCCTTGAGCAACGAGTCGAAAAAAAGATATATCCGCCCTCGTCGTAGTCGTAGTCGTCGTTGCCCGCCGCCAGTCGTAGTAGTCGTAGTAGTCGCGTTCATCTCACTCATCATTCCACACACATCGCCCCACGTTTTTTTTTTTTTTTTTTTTAACAAGATCCTAATCTCTCTCTCACACAGCAAACACGACACACTCTGCCACCGCGCAAGGCACACAGCGCAAGCGCGGAGGGTACCGACCCTGTTTAGGGGTCAGCGATACGGAACAGGGAGGAAGTGAAGCTCAAGCTCTGCACGATGCCGCTCTTGCGCTCGAGGCAACCGGAGCATAGCTCCGACTAAAACGAGTGGTATGCGTGCATGTAGGAGAACTTGGCGATGATATATAGTCATTGTCGGGCATTAAGAAATGTGTCCCCAGAGCCCAACGCGCCATTTATTCTTAGCGTTTCGTAGCCGCTCCGCGGCGGCAACGCGCCATTTCTTAATCCGCGGCCGCGTTCCCGTCGTGCAAGTTTTTAAAAATATACAATATTATATATATATATATATTTTTTAATATATATATATATATATAATTTATATATAGACATATTTATATTTATTTATAACACACTAACACTAACACATAGCACACAGCGAAGGAAAAAAAATGTGTTATAGTGTTAGTGTTAGTATATACCGTAATTAATATTATAGACAGTAAGAGTAAGAGTAAGTAAGCTCCGCCTACTTCTACTTCTACTTCGCACCCCCCGGCCCCCGGCCCCCGCCCCCACCGCCCATGCTGGCCCTGCCTGGACCTGGACGCCCTGACATAGAGCCATTTCTTAAACGCCTCCCGGCTCAAGCACGCAAAGCTTACCCCTGGCTGAGCTCGAACGCACCATTTCTTAAAAAAATCTTCGGGAACCCAACGCGTCATTTCTTCATGGTGGGGTTTCTTAATGCCCGACAATCTGTATAAGTAGTCGCTGCGTTAAAATGTACATCGTTAAATTTTTTTTTAAATGTAGTTTCTAGCTTTAGCTTCTTCTATTAACCATTTATATTAAAAAGGCTGGCCGCCGGCCGCTCATCCCGCCGTCGCCGGACGTCATCTGGACTCGCGCGGCTTGCCGACCAGTGCAGCGCAGATTGCACTGCTAGATGGAGCCCATCACGGAAGAGGACTATTACAAGGTGCTGTGCGTCCCCAAGACGGCAACGGAGCAGGAGATTAACAAGGTGATCGCCACACTCCCGGCCATTCAAGCCAGCGTCCCTACGTGCGTGCTAGCATCACCACCAGCACCCTGGTCACGTTGCAGGCGTACAAGAAGCTTGCGGTGAAGTACCACCCGGACAAGAACCCGGATAACACGGAGCTGGCCGAGGAGAATTTCAAGAAGGTGTGCTCTACGCTGCGCATTGGGGCCGGACGTACCGAGGGCCGAAGGCTAGCGCGCGCGTCAACCACCAATCTTGCCACGTCTCCCTCACTCCCACCCTGGGCGACGCACGTCGCAGGTCTCGGAGGCGTACGAGGTGCTATCCAACTCCGAGAAGAGGTCCATGTACGACCAAGTGGGGAAGAAGGGAATGAACGGGCCGGGTAGCGGCCCCGGCGGCGCGGGCCCCTCCTTCTCCCGCGACCAGGCGGAGGCTATCTTCTCTCAGTTCTTTGGGGGCCAGGACCCCTTCTCTGTCCTCTTTGGCGAGATGGGTGGGCCCGGGGGCGGGATGGGGGCTGGACGCGGCGGCGGTATGCCCGGTGGATCAGGAGCCCAGTTTCAGTTTTCCGGTGAGCGTCTCGCAGCCTGGCGTCGAGCCCTGCCCACGCGCTGAAATGAGCCCATCGCAAGACTGACTCGAGCGCTGTCCGCAGGCATACCGGGCGGAATGGGCGGGATGCCGCAAGGGATGGGCCGAGGTGAAGCGTCTTGCCCGCAGCCTGACGAGCCTTGCCCACGCGCCGCACTTGAAGGAGTAATTGACTCGAGCGCCTGCTGTCCGCAGGCATGCCCGGCGGGATGGGCGGCATGCCTCCCGGGATGGGCGATCTGATGGCGCAGATGATGGGCGGAGGCATGGGCGGCATGGGCGGCGGCATGGCGCCTCCTGGCATGGGAAGGCAGAGGCCGGCGGCGGAGCAGCCGGACGTGATTCCAAACGGCGTGACTGCGGTGGTTCGCGGCCTCACTGGGGCGGCGCAGCACAACGGAAAGTCGGGCCGAGTCTCCGGCTTCGACGTGGGGTCGCGGCGCTACACGGTGATGCTCGAGGACGGCGAGGCGCTGAGCATCAAGGGCGACAACCTGCTGCAGGCGCTGAGCTGCGAGGTGACGGGGATGCAGTCCAAGCCGGAGCTCAACCGCCAGCGCGGCGTCGTCCGCGACTTCGACGCGGCCAAGGGGCGCTACGTGCTCGCGCTGGGCGCGCAGGCGGTTTCGCTCAAGCCGGAGAATCTGATCCTGCCCAAGGGCGCGCGGGCCAAGGTGGTGGGGCTCGTCTCGCAGCCGCAGTGGAACGGGAAGGTGGGCAAGGTGCTCGAGTTCGACCGCGAGAAGCGGCGCTACGTCGTGCAGATGACCGCCGACCAGCAACTTAGCCTCAAGCTCGAGTGCCTGCTCCTCTGAACCGCACCGCCGCAGGAGAGGCGGGCGCGCTCGGCGTGAGCCGGAAGAGGGCGCTCGGAACGGGACCAGGGCGTGGCGTGGCGGCGCCGCGAGCAATGAGCTCGTAGGACGCGGCGGGACATGCGCGGCTGCTCGTTGTCCGAGGGCTTTGGTAGTGTAGAGTAGGGTGTTCCTCCGTGGACAGATGCGCGACCGCCGCCTCTGTTCGCGGACACTAGTGATGCCGCATGCCGCGGACCGTCTAGCGGCCACGGGAAGGATGAGCTTACACCTCCAAGCCGGAGACTGCCCACTGGTGCGCCGGCGAGAGGAGAACGGTCGTTGGGACCGGGGACGAGAGAACCAGGTAACCTGTGAAAAGAGGAAGAGGAGCAGGTGCAGCGGCTGCACGTGATTGTGACGACTGTGACTATGACTGCACACCTGTGACCTGTGACACCTGTGGGGACCGGCTTCTGCTCTCAACAAAATACAAAATGCAAAGCATGCGCACAGTACACAGTACCAATTTAATTCGTTAGTTCGTGCTGCAAGCGTGCACAGTTCACAGCTCATAACTACACCACACAGCCCACACACACATGCACACATGCAACGTACCAAGTATCGCGTAGGACTCCCCTGCTCCTGCTCCTGACTCCTGCTGATATTTATATATTTGATATTTATTATGTATTTTGTGTTTTGTTGTTAAAGCCACGAGCCACGAGGGAGGTTCGCCCACTGGCCACTGGACTCATATCAGCGCTCCAGTGGGCGAACCTCCCTCCTGGCTGTAAACAACAAAAATCAAAAATATAAAAAGGCTCAAGGCACGACCATCGCGCGACCATTAGGCCTGGCTATGTGCCTGGTTTTCCTTGGATGTTCTGTAGCATATAGCATCTATAGCATCGGGGGATGCTATACATGCCATATAGTATACTACACTATAGTAAGTACTATACACTCTGTCCTAGATGCAAATTTTGGTATTTGAACACCCCGTTTTCAGCATTTGGGCCCGGCCGGGGCGTGGGCTAGCAGCTAGCAGCAGCACCAGTAATCGGGTCAACTCGAAAGTGTTAAATATCAGAAAAAAACGAGAGCTATGCTATATAGTACTGTAGCATCTGATGGAGGTTATATAGATATAGCATTGTAGCATGCTATATAGTATGCTACAGAACAACCAATTGGTGATGATGATATATGATATGCTTACCCCCACAGGGTACTCCCCCCCCATACAGCAGCCGATATGGCCCACAGCACACACAGCACACAGCCAGCACTGCGGCCACACCGCACTACCCCCAGGGCAGAAGACAAACCCCTTTCCCCTTATTTGCCTGTGAACAAGGCTAACCCGACTGTGAACACAAATGGCCTGACGGCTTGGAGTTTGCGGCGGCTTTGCTAGTCATGGCGACTTACTTGTTGTTGTTGACGAGCACAGCGTGCGGATTTGAGCTTGGGACGAGGGCGAGCGGCGGTACACGTCCACTGCCCGGCACCGTCTTCGCCAGCGTCAACTGCCGGCGCACCACCTCACCGCGTGCTTGCGCCACGCCGGCACGTTCAACGTCAGACGCGGACAGGCTCCACTGGTTCGTCAAGACGGAGACATTTTGTCAGCCATTCCCAATCGTGAAGCCACACCTTGAAGCGCATCGTGAATGGGTCGCTGCTGAGCGCGCTGGGGGCTACCCCGTCGTGAGCGGCTACCGCGTCGACGAAAATGGGAAACCGGGCGGGGGCGGGCTCATGTTATTTCGTGCGGCATCGCACGAGGAGGCTGTCGCGTTTGTCGCTAATGACCCGCTCGTAGCGAATGAGTGCGTTTCTTATCAGGTGAACAGGTGGATCGCCGAAGTGGGTGACATTGCGCTCCTTTGAGATTTTCGTTCGATTCCACACTGCTAACCTTCTAACACTCCTGGAAGCTCCGCGCTCGATGGTCGATGGGGCGCTGCTGCCCGGTGCTGGGGCAGGCTGTGGTCCCTTCATTATAGCCACAGCGTGTGCGCGATGCAAGAGAAGCTGCTGGGCTGCGTGTTGCCACTAGTGTGCACGCAGCAACATTCGTACATCAAACGCGGCCGTGCGGCCCGGCCAGCGTGCAGACTGCCAGTGTTGTGGCCTTAGCTCCTGTGGAGTGCGGGAGTGGGAGTGTGATGGGGGTAAACACACGATAACACACAGCGCACAGCGCAGGCCAATGTAATATGTAATGGTGATGGGTACGCTTTAGCTCGTAGCTCGTAGCGAGTAGTGAGTAGTGAGAGTGAGTAGTGAGTAGTGATAATATAGTGAGTGATCAATATCAATAACGGCTTATTGCTTATTGGGACTTGCGAAATTGGGCATAGGGCCAGGGGTCACGTAGCCACCCGGTTATAAACTGGAATCTGGACGAATACTGACCCTACGCCATGCGCGCCATCACAACCTATGCCTATGCGCCTATGCCTGTTGGAGCTCAGGCCGGCCTTCTGCATAATAAGCATAAGTCAAGGCTTGGTTCCCACGCGGGAGATACCCATACCGAACCCGCATCCGTACATCCGTATGATCCGTCAAAAAGGCTATCGCTCCCGCTCTCCCCGCATCGCTCACCGGCTCCAGCCGACTGTAGGTATAGGCTATAATCTGTGTGACAACAACACCCAGCCAGCAGCGGCGAGGCGGCGGCGGCGGGCAGCCAGCAGCCAGCAGAGCGCAGAGCGCAGCAACAGCAGCAATACTAGCAGCTAGCACTACTAGCACAATACAGCGGTGCTTCTCTTCTCTCTACCTCCACTCTCCACTCCCACTCCATCCCGTGTATGTATATATATATTATATGACTCTGAGCTCTGCACTCTGCCTCTCTGGCTTCAGATCCATCCAGATCTCTCAATGATTATGATTATGAGTTATCGGGTCTCACGTATCCTCACACCCTCACCATCCGCCTACCTAGTATAATCCTGCCATCCTGCTTAGTAGATCCTAATTAATCCAGATGAACTTGAGCTGCCGCTGTGCGACTGCCGGCGCTCTGGCCGGTACAACAAACAGACTTCTTGCTGGATGTAAACTCTCATTCAAAGTCGGTTACCGCTCTGTACCGACGGCACAGAGCGGTTACACTATAACACACTAAAAGGATATCCAGACGGGATGAATCCCGTTTCCGCTTCCGGTGGAATGAGTCCTGCTCCTAACCCTCGCGTGGCAGTGCCCCCGCGTTAGAGTACTGAGTACTAAGCGCCGTGGCACGCTGCCCCCCCGGCTCGGAGAGAGCCCTTATGCCGGCGCGAGATTGGGAGCGAGAGCGTCTTGGTAGCCGATAGCTAGAGACGCGCGTTGGCTTTGGCTACGCATCAGCGCCTTCCCCAAGGGGCTCGGGCCAGTGAGTACGCCCAGCGCCGCGTCAGCTCCGTCCTGCTACTACTACTACTACTATTACTAATGGTCCCCCGCCGTAGTTTGGGCCGCCGCGCGCCGCTTGATCGACTTGGCACGGCGCGCGTAGTTAGCGCCAGTGTCGCCCGAGAGGTTGTGCACGAACTTGCGGTGCTTGTCGAAAGGCTGCTTGGCGAAGACCTTTTGGTGAAGAGATCGGCCGGGTCCTCGGCGGTGGGCACGTGCGCGACGGTCACGACGCTGAGGCCGCGGAGCTCGCGCATATTGAAGAGGTTGCGGTCAATGTGGCGCGAGTTCTGAGCCGAGTTGAAGCGGTGACAGAGGTCGTCGGCGGCCTTGTTGTCGGTGTAGACCTCGATCGCCTCGTCGATCTCGTGGCCCAGGAACCGCAGCAAACCGGTGATGTACAGCAGCTTGATGGCACAGTCGGCCAGCGCGATGGCGATGAGCTCGGTCTCGCACGTTGACATCGAGATGCAGTGCTGGCGGCGCGACGCGTGCGCGATGGCCCCGCCGGCGAGCATGATGACGAAACCGGTCGTCGAGCGAGTCGTGGTCCAGTTGGCATCAGCATAGGCGCGGAGCTTCTTGGCGCTGTCCGTGTCCGCACTGAACGTGGTGCCGATCTTCTTGGTGCGTGCGAGGTAGACAAGCACGCGCTCAAGGTTGGCGTAGAGCTCCTCGGTGTAGATGGTCAAACACGTGCCGCAGAGGCCGAGGGCGGCGCTGATCTCGGGGCGCCACTTGATTGCGTGTAGAAGCGCGCCGAAGAGCGAGCCGTAGCGCTTCTTGAGTTTGTCCATCGGCTCGGGGCGTAAGGTGACGGCCGCCTCGTAGATAGCGGTGAGGTCGGCCCCGGCGGGCGTGTCGCCGTACGAGCCAGGAAAGCGTTTGTAATGGGCTGTAGGCGTCGACGCCCGGTAGATAACGCTCTACCATCGAGCCGATGTACGTGTTGCAGCGGATGGTGGTGGCGTGCGGCCCGTGGCTGACGCGGTTGGCGCCCAGGCCCAGGAAGTAGTCCTAGTCCTCCGTAGGGTTCGTCTCGCCGAACTTGATCTCGAAGCGCTCCTTGAGCCGGCTCTGCACGCGCCCGGCGAGCTCGCGCGCCGCGGGCGTTGGGTCGTTGTAGAGGCGCGCATCGTCGTTCGTACGGCGCGTAGGTGACCCGACCGCCGCCGGGCTCGGTCCTCGGCTTCGAGCGCAACGTCAACCCAGGCCAACGGGTTCGGGCGCGACGAGGAAGTCGTTGAGCGTGCGATTCCAGATGGCGCCGGCGTCGGCTTGGCCATAGAGAGGCGAGAGCATGAGCCAGGGGATCTCCACCGGCGGCCGCGCCGCTGGGCGGGCGGCCAGTCGAGAGCGCATCAGCGGCCGCGTGGCCGAGCAGGCCGCACTTGCTCTCAAGCTCGTTGGCGCCTGCCGAGAGCGTGTCAGCGGCCGCGTCGTCGGGCGGGCGGCCCGTGCTCTCGAGCTTGATAATGGCGCCTGCCGAGCGCGTTATAGCGGCCGAGTGGCCGAGCAGGTCGCGCTTGCTCTCGATCTTGATGGCGCCTGCCGAGAGCGCGCCAGCGGCCGCGTCGTCGGGCGGGCGGCCCGTGCTCTCGATCTTGATGGCGCCTGTCGAGAGCGCGCCAGCGGCCGCGTCGCCGCGCGGGCGGCCCGCACCGTAGTTGCCCAGGGCGTGCCAGCGGCGGGTGTCGTCGTAGTTGATGTGGTGCTTGTAGACGTGGGCGCCGCGGTGTGCCCACGCGTAAACGACGCCGGGCGGGCCGCCGTAGAGGTCCCAGCTTATGATGACGCGGCGGCTGATGTAACCCTTGAGCAGTCGGCGGCGGGCTCCTCGTTGCTCGAGTCGCTGCTGTGCTCCTCGAGCCCGACCGCGTCGACGCCCCCCCGGCTTGGCGAGTCGTCCTCGTCGGCGCCGCCGTAGCCTGGCGCGTCAGACGCAAGGGCAAGGCCAGGCTGAACCTCGATGTTCTCGATCGCCTCGCCCTCGGCGCCGGCGACATCGTCCTCGGTGTTGATCTCGCGAAGCGGGGAGACGTCAGCAGGCGCGGCGGTGGTGGTGTTAGACTGCGTGTCGTCAGCAAAGAGGATCTCGTCCGACGAGATTTCGTACCCCCCCCCGGCAACACGCTTGACGCCCGGGAAGCAGTCGGCAACAGACTTGACCGAGTCGGTCACAATAATGTGGTGCCTGTTGAGGGCGCGCCAGCAGCCGCGTGGCCGAGCAGGCCTCGCTTGCCCTCAAGCTTGATGGCGCCTGCCGAGGGCGCGCCAGCAGCCACGTGGCCGAGCAGGCCGCGCTTGCTCTTAGGCTCGTTGGCGCCTGTCGAGAGCGTGTCAGCGGCTGCGTTGTCGAGCGGGCGGCCCGTGCTCTCGAGCTTGATAATGGCGCCTGCCGAGGGCGCGCCAGCAGCCGCGTGGTCGAGCAGGCCGCGCTTGCTCTCAAGCTTGATGGCGCCTGCCGAGAGCGCGCCAGCGGCCGCGCCGCCAGGCGTGCACTCCAGCTTGGGTGCGCCTGCCGAGATCGCGCCAGCGGCCGCGCCGCCGGGCGGGCCGCGCCTGCTCTCCAGCTTGCCTGTCGAGAGCGCGCCAGCGGCCGTGTCGCCGGGCGGGCGGCCCGTGGCGAGAGAGAAGCCGCCGGGGTTCTGGTCCTGGTTGGCCTTGTCCGGGGCGTAGTTGGGCTCCTCTGCTCCGGTCCCATCGGCGCCCCCCCGGCCTGGCGAGTCGTAGCAGTTGGACGCGAAGCCGCACTCCAGTGTGTCGCCAGCAAAGACAATCTCCTCAGACGAGATTTCGTACACCCCCCCCGGCGACATGCTGGATGCCGGGAAAGCACAAAAGGAATGTAATTGCGCCAGTGCTGGTGGTGATGCCCAGGCGGTCGGCAGCAGCAACGCGCGGCGGCTCGAAGCCATCGCCGCCAAAGGCCCAATTGGTGTAGACACGCCGAGCTCGCGTGCGGCGCCTGCGCCCGCCAAATAGGATTCTGAGTCGTGCAGCTAATTGAGGTCGTGGCTGGCCAATACGTGAGGCACAGCAAATCCTGGCACTACGCCTGCACCCGCCAAATAGGATTCTGAGTCGTGCAGCCAGTTGAGGTCGTGGCTGGCCAATACGTGAGGCACAGCAAATCCTGGCACTACACGCGCGATGGTGTCCGCAGTGGAGACGGCGTGTGCGAGGTAGGCGAGGTGGGTGAGAAGAAACCCAATGATGACGGGCTGCATGTGCCGGACCACCGCGTTGAAGGCCCAGCGCGCCGCTGCAACGAAGCCGTTGGGGCCGTCGCGGCACGGCTGGGTGTGCGCGAGGGTGGCCCTGGCGCCTGTGTTGACCGCGTCGGCCGCTGCGAGTTCGCGCACGGTGCCTGCGCCCGACGGTGCAAGCGCGGCGATGCCGCCCGTCGTCTCCTAGACGATGGGCGCGAGCGCCTGCGGCGCGTCCTCGAGCCGTCCTGCGCGGCCGGTCGCGTCGGACAGGTCGACATCGAACGAGTCGAGGTCGCTGTCCTGCCAGGAAGTGAGGTCGACGCTCGCCTCGGCGGCGGCCTCGAACGCGCCATCGCTCGACGAGTCGCTGCCGGCGTATAGGATTTCGGCCGCGATGGCGAGCCACTCCGGCTTGGTGCGTGCTCTCCGCCCGAGGCCCGACTGGCGCGGGCGGCCTGGGAGCGCTGGCGAGCTTGATGGCGGGCGTGTTGCCCGCTGGAAGGGGCGTGCCGAGTTCGCGCCTCGTCGTGGGCAGCGCCTCGGTGCTTGTCTCGGGCGGCTCGTCGCTGAAGCTGAGAGCAACACCGGCCTTCATGCCGGCCTCGGCAAAGTCGTTGCTGTAAAGCCCATAGTGCTCCCCGTCCTCAAGCGTCGCTGCCGGGCTGCCGCGCTCGGGCAGTACGGGCTCCTCGTCCGCCGCCGCCTCCTCCTCGGCGGAAGCCGCAATTGAGAGGGCGCACACGCCCGAGGCGGGCACAAGTGTGAGCTCGACTTGCGTGTTGAGCCTGTGGCTCGAAACCGTCGCCGTCCGAGGCCCGATCGGCGCGAGCGGCTTGAGGGCGCTGGTGAGCTTGGTGGGCGTGTCGCCCGCCGGAAGGGATGCGTCAAGCTCGCGCCTCGCTGTGGGCAGCGCGTCGAAGCCCGTCTCGGGTGGCGCATCATCCTGCCGGTATCTTTTCTTGGCACTGCCGTCGAGCTCATCGAGCGCCTCGTGCGTGCGCCACTCTTGCTCCTCGACGGCGACGTGCTGCTCCGGCTGGATCGGCTCGCCGCCCGTCGCGATGGCGGCGGCGATGGCGACGGGCTGCCCCACCTCGATCACGGCCGCGTGGCCCTCCGGCTCGCCGGGCGAGCCACTGTCGCCACATTCGACCCACTCCGTCTGCGCGGGCCCCTCGCCCGCTGTAACAATATGCGAGTAGTACTTGGCCGGAACCTGCAAGTAGTCCCCGTCAGGGCCTGTCCCGCCCACAAAAAAGGCCGACCCCAGGCTAGGAAATTCTGCCGAAACAGAAGATCCCAGGTATCCTGGGGCCCCGGGGGTAGTGGGCGGGAGCGCCGGAGAGGTTGTAGCGAGCTCTGCTTGAAGAGCTTGTTGAGGCGTAGTTGTTGCTGCTGGTAGACCGTGCTCGGCAGACCGCCAGGCTCGACCGGGCGCGGCTCCCTCCTTGAAGAAGATGTTTGCCTTGTCGGCGATGGGCACTCCTTCACCGCTGCTCGAGACGTCGTACGCCTCGAGGTGCTTGGCCGCTTCTTCGAGCCACTCTGTCTCTGGACAGTCGACGTCAGGCAGGTGGCAGGTGGTGCTTCTCCTGCGCCTCGAGCAGTGCCGCCAGGTAAAGCGCCTTCTTGGCTGTCCCCCCAAAGAGGTGCCGACTCAGCAGGCGGTAGGCCTTGTGGCCGTCCCAGTACCCCTCCCAGCAGTGGCCCGCGAGCGCCGTGCACGTCGACTGCGTCGCCATGTCGCAGCGGCGGCGCAGCTCCGCAGCGAGGGTCTTGTTCGCGTCCTCCACGCTTTGGTAGAGCATCGTGTAGATCTCAGTGGCGTCCTCGCACCAGATACGGGTTAACCCGTTAACCCTCTAACTGCTAGTTCTGGAATCTTGTCCATGTCAATGTTGATGAGCGTCTCGGCTCTCGCGGGCATCGTGCCCGTCTTCGCTGTTGCTAGCAGTCCTTTCGCTGCTAGCGCGTTGTCCAACGATCGGATCCATCCGACGCGGTGGTGTGTTCGTTGCCGGCTGCCCGATGGGAAGCGCGGCAGGGTCATCATGCCTGTTGCAGCTGGTCCGGCGCGATCGTCGGAGTATTCCGTCGCGATCATCGCGTACGTCGCGCGTGCCAGGTGCCCGCTACCACAGATGAACTTGAGCACTTGAGCTGCCGCTGTGCGACTGCCGGCGCTCTGGCCGGCACAACAAACAGACTTCTTGCTGACGAATGTAACTCTCGTTCAAAGTCGGTTACCGCTCTGTACCGACGGTACAGAGCGGTTACACTATAACACACTAAAAAGGATATCCGATATCCCGATGGGATGAATCCCGTTTCCGCTTCCGGTGGAATGAGTCCTGCTCCTAACCCTCGCCAGTGCCCCCGCGTTAGAGTAGGGAGGGTGGTTTGAGGAAGTGGCGAGAAAAGAAGTGGCGAATGTGTTCTAGAGCAGCTGTTTTCTAGTGCAGCGCAATCGAAATTCCAGTGCAGTGCACTGAAAGTTCCAGTGCAGCAATCAAAAAAATGGTTGCGAAGCAACCAAAAATCCAGTCCAGTGTGCTGAAAATTCCAGTTTAGCGCTGAAAAAGAAGCAAAAATCCAGTCCAAATCCCAGAAATCCAGTCCAAATTCCAGTTGCAGCGCTGAAAACAATTGTTGCAAAATCCAGTGCGGTGCAGCGGGGCGCGCGGCGCGGCGCGCGAACGCGTTCGCGTTCGCGCCGCGCGCCGCGCGCCGCGCCGCGCAGCGTGGCGCCGCGCGCCGCGCGCCACGCGCGCGCCGCGCCGCGCGCCCCGCTGCACCGCACTCTGGATTTTGCAACGATTGTTTTCAGCGCTGCAACTGGAATTTGGACTGGATTTCTGGGGTTTGGACTGGATTTTTGCTTGCTTTTTCAGCACTGCACCGGAATTTTCAGCGCACTGGACTGGATTTGGTTGCTTCGCAACGATTTTTTGGATTGCTGCGCTGGAACTTTCTGTGCACTGCACTGGACGATTGCGCTGCACTAGAAAACAGCTGCTCTAGAACACATTCGCCACTTCTTTTCTCGCCACTTCCTCAAACCACCCTCCCTACTAAGCGCTGTGGCACGCTGTAATCCTAATCCTAATCCTAGAGCCCAGATATGAGGGCGAGTGGGGTCTAGCCCGACACGTCAAAAAAACGTACAGGTGGGCCTGCATTACGATATTATATAATAATCCGTTACCGATATTATACATGATCATGATACCTGATACCTCTCTTCGCACAACACAGATTAAATATATAATATTAATATTAATATATATACATTATATATATATACATGCTATAAAGCTTGCTCGCGTCAACGCCATTGACCATTGACCCGAGACCGAATAAAAGACCGAGACTCCATAGTTTTTTTTACATCGTTTTTATGACCTGAGCGCAGGCCGTAGGCGGGAGTACACAGTACGCGTTACGCGCTGCACCGAAACTCAAACTCAAGATTTTTTTGCATATGTATACACTACCGAGTACTTATACTAGGCCGGTCGCTCACCACTGAAAGGGGTCCAAAACAGCGTGCTATAAAAAAACTCGATTTGAGCAGCTCGAGTTGAAAACAAAACTCTGAATTCGCGCTCACGTTCGACGTAAAATGCCGCCCAAC
>Ga0209491_10008217_pt1 | contig 13349 bp, 14 predicted proteins | sample BON02_FD_187213 | JGI IMG/M metagenome (GOLD analysis project Ga0209491, IMG submission 187213) | Freshwater microbial communities from Lake Bonney liftoff mats and glacier meltwater in Antarctica - BON-02 (SPAdes) (version 2) | ecosystem: Environmental > Aquatic > Freshwater > Ice > Glacier... | reverse complement strand
ATTCTCTGCCTATGCAAACCGGCGACAGCTTCGGCACAGATGAGATGCGGTTGAATCATTATAAAATGCAGGATAAGGGTTGATCTGTAGAAAGCTCAGGGGTTTGCACCACCGGCTAATTTCCAAATCGACCCTCCGGGTCTTAACTGAGCATGCTCACCCACCGAAAACAGCGAAGACCCCACTTTCTCTCCAGTCCTTGCGTTTTCTTCCGTTAAATACATTCGAAGGCATCATCAAGATCACATAGTGAAAGAAAATACACCCTGACCGCATTCCCCCAAGACGCATCGAAAAGCCCGTGTGGAATAGGAAGGGCATTTTATCAGGTGATTGACCCCGGAAGACCAGTCATCAAAAATGCGGCACGCGGATCGAAATGCCGTGGGAACGGAAGCACTTGATGACCCCTTTGACTTGACACTACTGGAGCATTTCGGGCTAAAGAGTATTCTGTTATAAGTCTTCTCGGTTCGCGACAATCCAAACTGCCCTTCATTCTAAAATGTTTCAACGCCTGACGTGTCCGATCACCCAAAGCAGCGATCTTGTAACTAAAATCGAGCTTCCCTATGCATCTGGATTGCTCGGTCCATGGACCGCCGAACGCCGACAGCAGGGACTGCTTTCGGATTGTTCGTTTGTGATTTTGCACAATCCAGCGATTGAATTCTATTTCCAGAGATGGGTTTTTGATCAAGAGGACGAAGTGAAGCGGCGCGAGAATATCGCAGCCCGTTCGGCCAACCTGAAACCAAAGCTCTACAGTCTGACGGAGCTCAGCCACAAGGCTGAAGATGCGATCACAATCCGGCTCCTGTTTCCAGAGCTGGACCGCCCCCCGAGAGTGCTTGATTACGGCATGGCCACTGGAGAATGGCTGCTCATGGCCAGGGCCTACGGAGCCGAAGCGTGGGGTACGGACATCGATCCGAGGGCCGCGATTGCCGCAGCCCAAAGCGGCCTCGGATATGCCGCCGAACATGAACTGCCAGACGGGTATTTTGACTTTATCAATGCCGATCAGGTTTTTGAGCACTTGCCCGATCCGCTGGCCACCATCTCCGATCTGGCCAGAAAGCTGGCGACTGGAGGCTTTCTTAAGCTCAGCACGCCCGGTGATGACGGCATTGAGCGAAAACTGGGGCGCTTGCGGAAAGGCGATTATACGTTAACAACGTTTAAGCAGGAGTTTTCAGCCCTTGCGCCGCTCTCACACATCAACCTGTTTACGGCTAAGTCGCTAACCGCCCTCGCGGCCAAGGCCGGGCTGGAAAGCTACCGTCTGCCGCTGAAAACGACATACGCCGCCATGACCGGTTTTCATTCGGCACGCCAATTGAACAGGAACCTCTACAGTCCCTTCAAACGGCACATGGCAGCTCAAACTTGGCAGTATTTCCGGAAACCTTGATTGGTGGCCGCACAAATTTTTTTTCGGTAAAAGCGGCTGATGACTTTTTCTGAAAGTGGTTGGTTTTGTATTTTCGGTTTGGTTTCTGCTAGTTGCGAATGAGGTAGGTTTTGCCGGTTTCCCAGGTTTCGGAGATCTCGATGAGGACGCTGGTGACGAGCCTCAGGAGCGATTCCTCGCTCGGGAAGAGCCCGACGACCCTAGTGTATTTCTTGACCTGGCCGTTGACGTTCTCGCAGGCGTTGGAGGTCCGCAGACGCTTCCTGCGGGCTTCGGGCAGTGCGAAGACGGTGAAGCCCTCCGGGAGGTTGTCCTCGGCCCAGGCGGCGAGCTTGGGCTGGCTTTCACTGTAGGTTTTCACGAAATCCTTGAGACGTTCTTCGGCGTGGGCACGGTCGTCGGCATTGAAAATGACTTTGATGTCCGTGGCGACCTTGCCTTTCAAATGCTGCTTGGTGACGTGTTCCTGGGCGTTTTTCTGGAGGTGGAACTGGCAACGCTGCCAGGGAGTGGCGTTGAACGAGGCTTTGAGGGCTGCTTTCAAGCCGCTGTGGGCGTCTGAGGTGATCAGATCCGGGATGCCGATGCCGCGCTCTTTGAGTCCGGTCAAAAAAGTGCGCCAGTGGACCTCGGCCTCGGACAGTGCGCAACTGACACCCAGGACCATGCGCCTGCCGTCGTCCCTACGGATCCCGTGGGCGATTAAAGTGGCGCAGTCGCGGACGACCCCGTCGATACGGACTTTGTAGTAGGTGGCATCGACGGTCATGCATGCGATCTCGGGAAGCGTACGGTTACGCCATTTCACGAATTCAACGTCGAGCTGTTTGTTAAGGTTTGAGACTTGCCCGGAGGACACCTCGAAGCCGCACATCTGCTCCATGATTTTGGTGACGCGGCGCGTGCTTACACCCTCGACATACATGGTGGCGATGGCTGATTTTAGTGCGCGATCACTGCGCGAGCCTTTCTCCAGCAACGATGTGCGGAAGATCGTGTCGCTTTCACGAACCTGGGGGACGGTGAGTTCCAAGGCACCGATACCGGTCTGGAAGGTGCGGGACTTGAAGCCGTTGGCGTAGCCATTGCGCTCGACGCCACGCTGGTATGGGGCGGCTCCGATATGGGTTTCGCGTTCAAGTAACATGGCGGCGTTTATGAGGATTTCGGCGATTCTGGGGAGGGCGTTCTGAAGGCCGCCTTCGAAAAGGAGGTTGATGAGTGGATCATTGGGAATAGTCTGTGTGTGTTCGTTCATGGCTGGTGCTGTTTTGGTTTGAGCACCTTCAGTATCCGGTCTTGGGCGGGCACCTACAACCCCAGTGGTCTGGGAGGAGGTCGGCGCGCCGCCGCACTGGCAGCCGATTTCGCTACGCTCCATCGGCTGCCAGTGCGGCAGACATCTGCTTCGTAGCGGGCTTTTACAGACGAATCTTTACACTACCCCTCTTGGCCTATGATTTTTCGATCTGTATTTTTATTTCACCAGATGGCCTTTGCCGGTGGGAATGCGTGGATGTGTTCGTCCTTGGTGAGCAGGGGAACATTCAAATGCCGCGCGGTCGCCACGATCGTGCGGTCCGCCGGATCGCGGTGTTCCCAGGGAAGAAGCAAATTCGCCAGCCAAAGCTCGGCGTCCACCGGCACGAACTGCACCGCCCCTGTGAGGGAAATCCTGCGGGCAAACTCCTCGATCGTGAGACCGATCTCTACCTTTTGGTTTTTGATCTTCAACCCAATTTCCCAAAGCGAGATGGCACTTGCATACCCCCCTTCCTGCTCCATCCGAGCGCACATCCTCAGTGCTTTTGCGGAGAGCTTTTCGCGGTCCAGTGCCCACCAAAGCAGGACATGTGTATCCAGGCAAACCATCACATCCCGGGCCATTCGCCGCTCGTCGGTGCCATGATGTCCTCATGATAAACCACCTTTCCGGTCACATCGGCAAAAACGCTCTCTACCCTCGCCTTCGGCGGAACCAGTGAACAAATTTTCAGCACCGCGCGTCCACGATCCGTCACCACCAACTCTCCGTTAGTACGCTCCAGTTGACGAAAAACACTGAGCATCTCGGCTTTCAAACGACTTTTTGAAATTGTATTCATAAAAGCAAGATTACTATAGTCACAACCATAGTCAATTCAGGAATCTGGCGATTTACCGCGGCCGCTTCCCAAAGAAGAAAGTTTCAGTGTGAAGGACGTCCCTTAGGGACGATCTCCGCCATCGCCCTTCTGAAAACGGGCGATGAGTTCAGCTTGGGAAATGGGGAAATGTGGAATTTCTTTCATAATGTGATCTTGAAATCCTTTAAGAATGAAAAATGCAAAAGCGATCGGGAATTTTTGATTGTATCTAAAGCGGAACCCCATCCGGTCTCGCTCTCTAAAAGTGTACAAAAATGCACATTCTTATCCCCAGGCCTTCCAAAGTCCGAACCGTAATCGGTGGTGGAGCCTGGAGCGCGATTTGCTTTCAATTTTCTGCAGGTTGGGGCTGCGCAATGACATTGATTCCTCGGAGTCCGAACAGGGACGCAGCGGCCATGAAATGGCGATCGTTGGAATAGACTTCTGCGAAGCTGGCATCCGATGCGCAGGCCAGATGTAAAGCGTCGGCGGTGTGGAGAAAAGCTCCACGAAGCGCGTTCTGGATCACGAATTCGAGGCGCTGCATAACCGCTTCATTCAACGGCGGGAGGCTGACGGCCCCAACATTCAATTCGTCGGCAAATTGTGCGCGGCTCTCCGCGAGGTCGGCATCGGGATATGCTTTCTCCTGCGGCTTTCGTAGAAAAACAGTCGCCATTTCTGCCCGTGCGTGCCATGCGGAAGCAATAATTTCTGCGCACACTGCGAGGGCTCGAACATCATCCGCACCACACTCGTTGAAATAGAGGCGGAACAGATAGTTTGAATCAAAATAGAGTTTCATTGACCGATGGTCTCGTCACGCGCAGATCGGTCTTCGGAGATGATCTCGGTGGAATCCGTGCCACCGCTGAGGCTTCCGCCTTCAAGCAGCCGCTTGAAGGCGGAGCGCAATTTCCGATTTGCCCAATGGGGAGCGGATGGTTCTTCGATTCTGGTTTCCAGTTCGTTTTTCAGCGAGGTCAGAACGATCTGCCGAAGCGTCTGCCCGGTCTCCACAGCGCGAATCTTCGCCTTTCTATATAAGACCTCGGGAATTTCGATCGTTGTTTTCAACGAATACAAATCTACTGCAAGCCAGCAATCCGTTAATCCTTCGATCCGTCACGACATGAAAACGGGGATACTAGATCTTCAGAAAGGGCAGAACCGCCTAACGGATTTGGCCCGTTCGCCGATACCATTCGAATGTGGCGGTCATTGCCTCACGGAGCGAACGGTAAGTTTGCTTTCCAGCAAGCGTGCGAAACTCCGACGCATCCACCACCCATCGATTCGGGAAAATTTCTTTCACCCGGTCGCGGGTCCAGACTGGAGTTGCTTCTCTCAATGCGGGAATTGCATCCACAAGGCCTGCCGCCAATCCCAACAGGCCATGTGGCAGCGGGACGGTGATTCCAGGCGCCTGCATCAAGTCAATCGCCGCGCCAAGTAGTTCCCGATCAGAAATTACATCTGGTGCCGCAGCATACATCGTCCGATGCGGATGCGTGTTCCAAGCTGGTGCCGAAAGGATGGATAGCAGGTCACGCGAAAGATCTCCGACATCAACCCAACTGTATTGTTTCTCGCGCAGGCCTGGCTTGGGGCGGATCCAACCTGCTGCCATTTTAAAAAGCGGAAGTGTCGCTTGATCTCTTGCTCCTAGAATCATTGGAGGACGAATGATCATCGCCTTCGGACAGAATTTCACGAGCTCGCGTTCCATCGCGATTTTGGACTCGCCATACCATGTCAGCGGAGCATCAGGATTGTGAATCGTGCGCGCGGTTTGGCCCGCAGGGGTAGGTCCTCCGGCGCTTTGCGACGACAAGGCCAGTAGCCTCACCGAAGACGGAAGGCAGCGGAGCACTTGCATGGACTCATCCACATTGACGGTGAAGTAGTCCGCGCGGTTTCGTGCAAACAAAACTCCCGCACAATGGACCGCATGATCAATACGTAAGTCTTCGGGGACAGGCGCTCCCCAGGGGATGCAGACCACGTTTGCCGGATCGACATTTTCATTTCGCAGTTGGCAGCGCAATTTTTCGGGATTCCGAACACACGCAATAATTGACTGATAAGTTCCGAGGGCCAGCGCATGGAGCAACAGGTTTTGTCCTACGAACCCGGTCGCTCCGGTGATGAGTAGATTCATAATACGCGATGATACAAATGGTAAGTCTTGGACCAAACACCTCCCATGGCTTCGATCACGCCGATCACATCTTTATTATTTGTTTCAATCCAAGAAAGCTCGGCGCTGGTCGCTTGTTGCTCACGCGTGCGCAGAACCATGTCATAACACATGAGCGCCGCGAGCCCACGGTCCCGGTGCTCGGGAGCAACGCCAAGGACAGCCTGTCGCACCGCCCGGATCTGAAGCGTCTTCATAAGATAGAAGATCCACGGGATCCGGAGCCAATACGGGATGTTGCGCGTGCGGTGCAGGATTTCATTGAAGTTTGGCAATGTAAGCATGAAGCCAATCGCCTCACCGTTTACCTCGGCAAATGTTAGAAATTCCGGATTTGCAAATGCCTTTAAATCATCGGCAGATGCCAACAGATCATCAACCGTAATCGGATAGAACCCGCTATTCCGATCCAGCGTCACGTTGTAAAGGCGGTGGGCAAGCCGCAATTCGTTATCCAAGTCATCCATTCGGAACGAGCGGATGGTGATGTGCGGAGTCCGGTCGCGGATCCGTTTGGCGATCCGCTGCACCCTCTGGGGCACATCCACGGTAAGGTCCATGTGATAGGCAAAAAGGATCCGCTCGACCGAAAATCCGGCAGCTTCCAACAGCGCGCCATAATAAGCAGGATTCCACGGCATGGATATACTTGCCGGTTTTTCATTTCCGGCGACCATCACTCCGCAATCATCGTGGATCGTCGGATTGTAAGGCCCTCGCACTTGATCACAGCCGAGGGCGCGCAGATGGTCGCATGCCCTTTTAATCAGCAGATTTGCTGTACATGGGTCATTTTCGCAGGCAAAAAATCCAAAGAAACCGGTTTTGTCGCCGGTGTGTTGGTTGTGCGGGCGATTGAGGATTGCTGCGACGCGTCCGACAGGCCGGCCATCACGACGAGCAATGAAAGCGACAATTTCCCCACCCTGTCTGTGGAACAGGCTGTCAGGTTTAAGAAATTTGCAGACGCTACCCGGGAATGACGGCGTGAAGGCTGGATCCGTTCCGTGGAGGAGCTCCGGCGTCCTTTCGAACATCTTCCGATCCGTTGGCGTATTGCAGGCTGAAATCGAAAACATTTTTGCGGCGTCCAGGTTCAGAATATACAGGGTCGTCAAAAGTCCCCAGCTCGCGTGCCAACCGTGCGAAGATCTCCAGCACATGGTCCAGATCGGAGTCGGAGTGACTTGACATGAAGCTGGTCCTGACAATGGCCTCGCCATACTTCACCGCCGGGTAGATCGCCGGTGTTGCAAAGACACCCTCTTCGTAGAGACGCTGGGTGAAATGAAAGGCTTTGGTCTCGCTGCCGATCAGGATCGGCACGATCGGGGTTTGTGTCGTCCCGATTTTAAATCCGATGCTCCGGAATCCATCGTGCATCTTCCGGGTATTGCGCCACAATGCGTCCATCCGCTCGGGTTCCGCCTGCATGATCTCAAGCGCCTTGAGCACGCCACCGGCAACCGCAGGGGCCATCGATGCCGTGAAAATGAGGCATCGCGATTTGTGCTTTAGATATTCAATGATCTCGGCCGAACCCGCGACAAATCCTCCCATGGATCCCAGTGATTTGGAAAACGTGCCCATGACGAGGTCAACATCGTCATTGAGTCCAAAATGATGCACCGTGCCGCGTCCCGCAGGTCCCAGCACGCCAAGCGCATGGGCCTCGTCCACGTAAGTAAATGCGCCAAACTCCTTGGCTGTTTCGATAATAGACGGCAGATCGGCGATGTCTCCAGACATGCTGAATACGCCGTCCATGATCATTAATTTGCCAGAAGCCTCTGGTAGACGCTTGAGCCTGGCGCGTAGAGAGCTTGCAGAATTATGCCGAAATGGCACCAACTTGGCTGGAGAGAACATGCACCCATCGATGATGCTCGCGTGGTTCTCGCGGTCGCAAAGAATCGCGTCATCATCCTCGGTGAGGGAAATGAGCGCGCCTTGATTGGCAAAAAATCCGGTAGAATACAACAGGACTGCTTCGCGCTGGAGAAAAATTGCAAGCGCCTCTTCAAGGTCCTCGTGCAATTTTATCGTCCCATTCAGCAATCGAGATCCCGTGCATCCCGAACCAAATCTGCGGGCGGCATCGCAGGCCGCCTCGACGACACGTTCGTCTTGAGCGAGCCCGAGGTAATTATTGGAGCCGATCATGATCTTCGGTTCTCCGTCGCAGATCACGTGATTACCGAAGGTATCATCGATCCTCCTGAAGTAGGGATAGAAACCCTGCGCTCTAGCGTCAGCAGAATCCCTGTAGTCCCGGCATTTTTTGATTAAGTCTTTTGCCACGTTGAAAAATGTCGAATTTGACGTTGGCAGGATTGCCTCCGATGTAAAATACTTTTCGACTGGCAGGCCTAATCGGATTGCATGTATTTCCAGCCATTTCCCGGAAAGCCAAAAGGTTGCCTTCCCGACCTGCGCCCGCATCGGGCGATTTCAGCAAGGCACCGGGTAGTTAGTTTGCCTCCAAAAAAAGCGGAGAGAAGCCGCAATGCGACTCCCCCCCGATAGGAAAATCTGCTCTTTAGGAGACAGACGGTGTTACTTTTTCTTTGCCGGTGCTTTCTTAGCTGCCGGTTTCTTTGCGACCACCTTTTTGGCTGGTGCTGCTTTCTTTGCAGGCGCTGCTGCTTTCTTAACTGGTGCTTTCGCTACCGGTTTTTTTGCGACGGCCTTGGGTGCTGCTGCTTTTTTGACTGCCGCCTTTGCTACTGGCTTGGCGACGGGTTTTTTTGCAGGAGCTGCTTTCTTTGCGGGCGCTTTTGCGGCGACCGGCTTTTTAGCTACGGGTGCTTTTGTCTTAACTGCCATTGAATATCCCCCCTTTCATACCGCGGGTGCGGCAAAAGTGAATTAAATGTGAATAACTCACGCCTTGTGTGAATAATTTCTGTCGCGAATTAAGTCAATGAATTTTTTCATAAATTTCTTCATTAACCGGACATATTGGTTTCGTTTTGTGACCATACCCCTTTGGTTGGGGCATGATCCACATCTTCAATGAACAGCCGTCATGCAAATTTCAGCGATTTCACGTCTGTTCACAACGCATCCGCGCATCCGCCTGAAGTGCGACCCAGAGATCCTCAAGTGCCTTCGCGGCGGCTTCCTTTACCTCTGCTAATCCTTCTTGGGATGGGGTTTCGGGTGTGATTTCCCGGTGAGCAAAGAGGTAGTATTTGATTTTTGGCTCGGTGCCGGAAGGACGGATAGCCACCCGCAGGCCGGTCTCTAATTCGAAGCTAAGCATGGATTCTACGGGGATGGTGTCGCCTTCGACGTCGGTTATTTTTTCCGCGGCAAAATTCCGCGTTGCAATCACCCGGCGCGCTCCGATTTTGGTGGGTGGGGTTGCCGCATAAGACTCGACGAGTTTTTGGATTTGTGCCGCACCTGAGGCGCCTTCCATGACCAGAGATTCCCCGCGTTCGTTAAAGAAGCCGAACTGACAATACAATTCATCCAGAAGGTCCAACAGCGTGAGCCTCTGCGATTTCGCGTAGGCAGCGACCTCGGTGATCATCGCGACGGCACTATTCCCATCTTTATCCCGAACAAAGTCAGCGCCGCTGTAGCCGTAGCTTTCCTCACCTCCAAATACGAACAACGACGAATGCGCCAGACGGAGTGAGCGCGTTTCGGTCTCTGAGAGCCGGGCGTAGTTTTCCCTCAACTCCCGCGGAATCGCCTGCTCGTATTTGGTCAGCTTTGCACCGATGTATTTGAACCCCGTGAGCGTATCCACACAGCGGAGCCCAAAGTGGGCCGCGATCGCATCCTGCAGTCCAGTCGTGACAAATGTCTTAATAATCACGCCCCGGTCCCGATTCGACCCATCCAAAATTCCAAGTTCAAAATGCATCTTCGCCCGATACCACGCCATGAGCGAACCGAGCTGATTGCCTGAAAGCAAATGCAACTTTCCGTCGCGCCCCCGAGCGGCGGCTCCCATGCGGTCATCGTCGGGGTCGGTTGCGAGCACGAGGTCCGCGCCCTCCGTTTCGGCTTGTGCCATCGCAAGCGTCAGTGCCTCCGCATTTTCCGGGTTTGGCGACTTCACCGTTGGGAAGCGTCCATCGGGAACTTCCTGCGACGCCACTACCGAGAACTGGACTCCGAGCCGGTCGAGAAGGGGACGGATGATCGCACCGCCCACGCCGTGTAAAGAGGAATAGACGATCTTGAGCGGCTGATTCCGGACGACCTCTGGATCGAGAATCAACGACTCCAGGCGGTGCAAATACGCGGAATCCACGTCTGCGCCCATCGGGATGATCTGTCCGCGCCGTTCCTTGACCAGTGCAGCGTAGGTATCGTCCTGAATGGCATTCACTCGGGTAATGATTCCGCTGGCATGAGGCTGCACGATTTGCCCTCCATCTTCGAAATACACCTTGTATCCATTGTATTCGGGCGGGTTATGACTGGCAGTGAGGTTGATTCCTGCGGTGCTGCCGGTAAATCGCACGGCAAACGACAACTCGGGCGTAGATCGTTCCGCTTCGAACAAAAATGCATTGCACCCGAGATCAGAAATAACCTGAGCTGCCAGCTCAGCGAATTGCCGGGAAAAATGCCGGGTATCATGGGCGATGCAGATTCCGGGTTTCCCGTCGCGGTTTTCCGCGGAGTGCCAGTCGAGCACATATGCAACAAGTCCCCGAGTGGCCCGCCGGATGGTAGAGTCGTTCATCGCGTGGGTGCCCACGCATGGAAATTCCGGCCTCCCATTGGGACCACCACTGCCCTGCTCAGCTGTGGTGATTACCGCTCCGATGGTTTTGCTTCGCAACCCGCCGGTGCCGAAGGCCAGGGTTCGGAAAAACCGGTTGTCCAACTCAGACCAATTTTCGGATGCCACAAGTTCCTCGATCGCGGATCGCGTCACGGGCGACACCGAAGCCGCCAGGGTCGCTTGGATATTTGCGAGGGACGAGGGAAGGAGTTGGCCTTGGCGGGCTGCGGAATCGATTTTCTGAAGAAGCGTATCCATTTCCTCGGATACTACGCTGCGGCCGCCCCGCAATTGAAGGGTAAATCCCGCGTGACATCGAACGATGTTGGGCAATACTGCCGTCTATGGAAACGTTGGACCTGCTAGCAGTGGCGCTCGGCTTGGCAACCCTCGCCGGAATCAACCTATACCTCACTGTTTTTGCCACCGGGCTTGCGGTGCAGATGGGGTGGATCACACTCGCGCCAGAGTACCAGCAGCTCGATGTCCTGGCAGATCCGGTGATCCTTACCGTTGCCGGGGTTTTATTTTTTCTCGAGTTTTTTGCTGACAAAATACCCTGGGTGGATTCGCTGTGGGATTCGGTGCATACGCTCATTCGTCCCGTGGGCGCGGCATTCCTCGCAATCACCGCGCTGGGAGAAGTGAATCCTGTTTTCGACGTGCTGGTGGGGCTTTTGGGCGCTGGCATGGCGCTGACGAGCCATTCGGTGAAGGCGGGGACGCGTCTCGTAGCCAATGCGTCGCCGGAGCCATTTTCAAATATCGGCCTGAGCCTTGTCGAGGACGTGGCCGTGCTCGGCGGACTGGGTCTGCTTGCACTGAATCCCATTTTGGCTCTCGGGCTGGCAGTGGTCTTCTGCGGCCTTGCGATATGGCTTTTGCCACACCTTTTCCGGCGGGCGGTCGCGACGCTTCGGTTTTTGTGGCGGCGGATTGCATACTGGTTTGGGCAGTCCAACGACGCAGCCGGAGCAGAAATTCTCCCCGCGCAAGTGGACCAGGCATTGGCTGCCGCACGGGGAACGAGTGTCCGGGTTACGTGGTTCGCTCCCTGTGTTTCCGGGCGTGTTCCTGGCATCCCCGGATGTGTGTCTGGCTGGTTATTATTGACTGATCTTGAGGGGCAATCTCTGGAATTTGCCTGCGAACGCGGCGGCACGGTGAAGCTGATCCCGCTCGGCGGTTCGGGGAGCAAGGTGCAGCATGAGCCCGGATTCCTTTGTGATCGCGTAGTAATCTATCGGCGCGACGAAACACAGCGCTATATCGTTCAGTTCGACCGATCCCGCCGCGGATCGGTGCTTGAATTAACACGACTCACAGCCGGTGAATCCTTGCCATCATCCGCTGGCAGCATCCCTACGACCGCCTGACGGCGTCCCGTTTTTCCCGATCATTGGCATGTTGGAATTCGGCTCCCCGGAGTGGTTGTGGGGGCTGCTATTGATTCCTGCGGCATGGCTGATTGCCCGTGGGAAGCAGGTCCTTGCGACCCGGCGGGCACGCGCGGCTGCGTTCATTACCCGATCGGCGATATTTACGTGCGTCATCTTTGCGTTGGCTGACGCCCGCTGGAGCACCAACGAAGACGAGACAGCCGTGCTCTTCCTTGTGGATAATTCCGCCAGCGTGCAACTCGACGGCCTTTCCATGGCGCAGGAATTTGTTGACGAGGCAATGCAATCCCACCCGTCCCGTCCGGTATCCGTAGCAACTCTGCAGCCGATACCATCCATCCATCGCTCATTTTTCTTTCCGAAGGACGCAAGCAAAAGCATAGAACTCAGCCCGGGAAAGCAAACCGCATTGGCTGCCAGGATCGACTGGTCAGGCTTGGCCGTTCATCCCGATATGCCTACACGCGTGGTATTGCTCACCGATGGCTTGGTCTCCGATGCCCCGGCAACCTTGCTCGCGCTGGATCGGAGCAGGCGGCGCGGGGTGCCCGCGGATGTGGTCGCGCTTCGGCCAAACCGTGGACAGGAGTTGGAACTTGGCGATATCCCGCTGCCGGGCCGTATCGAGCCCGGGCGGCCATTTGACCTGCCTCTTCAAATTCGAAGCTCTGTGGCACAGGATGTATCGATCAAGGTTTTTCAGAACGGCCTTCTCGTGCGTGAATCGGCTCGACCCGTAAAAGTTGGCGAGTCGGAAGTCATCATCGACGCGCTCGTGCCAGAGCCGGGGGCGGGCAGCTGGCGGGTGGAACTTGCCGGAACTGCCGACACGAGGATGGATAACAACATCATCACCCGGTTCGCAGCGGCCACAGGCGAGACCCGCGTGTTGATGATCGATCCCAATCCCAACACCCTTTCCACTGCGATTCGTGCGGTCGAGCAGGGCGGGATGACGGTGGAAACCCGGCGGCCGAGTGACTTTCCCGGCTCTCTTGATGGCCTCGCAGGCTTCGACCTCGTCGTGCTGAGCAATACCTCGGCTTCCATGCTGGAAGCTTACAAGCTCGCATCACTCGCCGAGTGGGTGTCGGAGGTGGGAGGTGGACTTTTGGTGACTGGGGGACCGAATGCCTATGCCGCGGGAGGGTATTTTGGCACTCCGTTGGCAAGCCTGATCCCAGTGATCACCGATTACGTCGATCAGGCTGAGTTGTCAGTGGCAGCCTTGTACGTCTCGCTGGACCGCTCCGGGTCGATGTCCGCCCCGGTTGCGGGAACAACCAAGATGGCGCTGGCTAATGCGGGAGTGGTCCGTGCCATGGAGCTCCTCGACAGAACGGACTTATTCGGCGTCGCTGCTGTCGATACCGAGGTGCATCCGGTGCTCTCGCTCGGGCCGGTATCCGATCAAACAACCGCCGCACGAATCATCCAGTCGATCACCTCGGGCGGT
>Ga0209491_10008215_pt1 | contig 13350 bp, 14 predicted proteins | sample BON02_FD_187213 | JGI IMG/M metagenome (GOLD analysis project Ga0209491, IMG submission 187213) | Freshwater microbial communities from Lake Bonney liftoff mats and glacier meltwater in Antarctica - BON-02 (SPAdes) (version 2) | ecosystem: Environmental > Aquatic > Freshwater > Ice > Glacier... | reverse complement strand
CCTTCTTGACTTCGTCCTCGTCGTTGCCGTGGTGGGGCCATTGGGGGGCGTTTATTCCTGGGAGTCATTGCCTTTTGTACATCAAAATCCCACAAAAACAAATGAAATGTCTTCTGCTGCGGTTGCTGCTGCTGCGGCGGCGGCGGCGGCGGCGGCGGCGGTGGTGGTGGTTGTTGCTGCTGTTGCTGCTGCTGCTGCTGCTGCTGCTGCTGCTGTTGCTGCTGCTGTTGTCGCTGCAGCATCTGTGGTGGAGGGGTCCTGGAATCGTTCCCTAGTCCTATTAGAATGTGTCGGCCGTCCGGTGGGGGGAAACAGACACAGCGGAGCAAGCGTTCGGTTTGCCATTCATTGTAGGGTTTTGCGCATTTTTCATAAGGCCAGAGCCAGATGGTGTGAAATGTGGCGATGGCTAGGAGGTGGGTTCCGGGCAGGAGGGAGGGATGGAAGGCGAGGGAGATGATGGGGAGGTCGAGGGTGGCGCGGTAGAGACAGCGTCCTCCTAATGTGTCCCAGATTCGGACTTGGCCACCAATGCAGCCCGAGGCGAGGAGGTGGGGGTTGTGCGGGTGGTATTTGACGGTCCAGGGGGTGCGGGGGTGCCCGGAGAGGGTGTGCAGGACACGGTTGGTTTGGAAGCAGATGAGCTTGACGGTGTGATCTCCGTGGGTGGAGGCGAAGGTGTGGCCGTCGGGCGAGAAGCAGGTGGCGATTGTGGATTTGGTGGAGCGGGGGAGGGGGGTGTAGTGGGGGTGGGCTTGGATGATGCTTTGTTTTTCGGCCCAGGTCTCGAGGTCGTGCTGTTAGTTGGGTTAAAGGGTGGGAGGGAGGGAGGGGGTCAGGAGGGATGGTGATTGTTTATTGTGTGTCAAGCATGCGACGAACTGTTCTCTCTACACCCTTTCATCCTTACCGTGTTGCTTAGGCTGGTCCCGCGCTCACAACGACGCGTGAGCAGCCGGAGGACGTGTGGTGGTTGCCGCCTCTTTTTTCGGTGGGGGGGTTCCATGGCAATGATGCCTCTACAGGTGATCTTCTGCTGCTGCTGCTGCTTTAATACTGCTCTACCAGCTTCTCCTGCTGCTGCTGCTGCTCCTCCTCCTGCTGCTCCTGCTGCTAGTCGTGGACGCGTCTTGTCGTCGTTGCTCCTAGTCGTTGCGTGGTGGGGTGTCCGTGTGTTGTGCTTGGAGAAGGATACAGCGAGGGAGGCGGTCCTTTGCTTGCGTCAAGTGTGTGGCTTTCAAGGTCTCGCCATGGCTCCAAGCACGTCCCGACTGTCCGCTGGTAGTGCAAAGGAAGGTGATTGAGTATGTGAGCGTGGTTTAACGATGGGGGTGGGAGAATGGCGGGCGCAGAAAGTGTGGGGAATAAAGCAGGGGTGCTTCGCACTCCTCCAAGGTGGCTCATATTTACAACTCCACCCCTTGGCAAAAAAGAAGAGCGGGGAGACAAGAAAGAGGCAAGCAAGAATTCAAGAACAATGTTGCCTGATTTTATTTGCGCAGGCAGGTGAGCAATTTGCAGTAATTTTGTTTTTTGGGTGTGTCCGGAAATTGTGTATTTATCTCCTAATTTTTCTTGACCTTCAGCGAGACGCAAGCAAAGGACGCACGCAAGCAGCAAAAGGAAAGGCAACAATTTCAGGAAGAAATGTTCACATATTTATTTTAAGTACGCCTTACTTTTGTCGAGCACCTCGTCAATTTCATCAGAATTTAATCATTTTTAAAACATTTTGTTCCATCCCCCCTCCCGTGCTCTCGCTCACACCGCCAGGGCAAAGACCACGACCACGCACGTCAAGGCCTGGTTCTCCCACAGCACGGTTACGTTAAAATCGGTGGCTTCGTTCCAAGCCGCGGCGCTGCTGGTGCTGAGCCCTGCGCCTTTGCGTTGGACAATCGTCGTCGTGACTGAATTTGGGATGGGGAGCGGGAGGGGAGTAGGGGAAACGAGGGAGAGAATGAGAGACGAGGCCTGACGCTAGGCGCAGTGACTCTGCCATTGTAATATAGATGTACTCAAGCATGCATCGTAGTTTCCCATCGCATTTCTACGAAAACTCCCCTCCATTCCCGCACTACGAACCTGCAAAGTGATACGTCCTCCCCTTCGTCTCCCCCCCGCACTGCGTGACTAGCGCGGCGACGGCATTTGCGCCCACCTGATCCGACCAATCCTCCACGCGCTCGGCATCGAACAAGATGTGGGAACCCAGCACCTTTTCAATCACCTTTTGGAAGTGGTAGAGGTGTGGGGGTTGGATGCGTGAGTGTGGGTGGGTGAGTTGGGGAGACTGGGCAGGCGCAGGCGGGAGCGGGGAGGGAGGGAGGAGGCGGCGCACGCAAGCACGTACCTCATTCGTAATCGTCTTGACCTGTTCCTGGAGGGTAAATGTACCCGCTCCAGGTCTGTCCTTGGCCATGCTTGACTGCCTGCGTGTGTGTTGGGGAGGGAGGGAGGAGGCTGTGTGTGTGCAGGAGCTCGCTCAAGGAAAACAGCGAAGGCGGCGTCTTTGATGCCCTCGTCTTTGGTCCGCGACCACTTGCCCACGCGCTTGAGAACACCCTTGTGCTAGGTACCTCGACGTGGGCTTGGTTCGCTGGTAGCAGTAGTAGCGGTGGTGCTTCAGCCACTGCCTCCCCTCCGGCCTCCCCTCCTCGCTCCCTTCTTCACATTTTTGCTTGTTCTTCGCGCCTCACCCCCACAACACACACACACACACACAACCACACACTCCCACAAACACAACAACACAGCAGAGGATGGGCGCCGGCAAGAAAGCCCGGTCCAAGGATCGCAAGGCAGGCAAGATGGCCGTGGCAGCGCACGGGGAAGCGACTACCAAAGCCTTGGCCCTCTCCCCGGAGGGCATGCGCGCCCTCGGGGTCTTCGACGTGGACGCAAGCGCTGCTGCTACCGCTGCTCCTCCTCCTCCTCCTGATCTCTCTTCGCTCACCCTCGACCCTGCGCCAGCCAGCGAGAACGACAAGCCAGAAGCAGCTGCTGCCGCCGCCCCAATCGAGCTCGTGTACCACACCCGTGCCTCCTTGCCCGCCGCGTGGAAGGAACCGCTCTTCGCCCTTTTTGAAGCCAACATGGCAGAGCAGTACAAGCGCAATTGGGGTTATCGAGAAGGGGAGAAACGAAGCGAGATCTTCGCGCCTAAATCCAGGTACCTCGTGGCGGTCCAACCCTCTTTAACGACGACCAAAAAGGACGATGGCGAGGAGGAACAACAGCAACAGCAGCAGCAGCAGCAGAAGCAAGACCCCGGCACGCCCGTCGGATTCGTGCACCTCCGCTTCGTCCTGGACGATGACGAAGAGCCGCCGGTGGCCGTGTTGTATGTTTATGAGATTCAACTTGCGCCGAGCGTACAGCGGCAGGGGCTGGGTGCGCGGATGATGGCGGTGGTGGAGAGCATGGCTGTGAAGCTTGGAATGAAGAAATTGAAATTGACGGTGTTTAAGAGTAATAAGGCCGCGATGGATTTTTATGGGAAGAAATTGGGGTATGTGGTGGATGGGACGTCGCCGAGTCAGCATCGATTGATGACGGAGTGCTATGAGATTTTGTCGAAGGAGGTGGTGAATGTAAAGGTGGGCAAGGCTTAAGAAGGGGAGGGGAATGAGATAGGTATTTTATGAAGAAAAGAAGTGAAAAAAGTACAGGCAATGATTGGTTTCGTTCTTCATGCATTGTTTTCTTCATTCAGTGTATATGTCGTTTGCAAGATGAACGAGAAGAAGGAACGCTTCTGAGGGAAGTAAAAAATTAAAAATGCCACCGATTTTGCGAAGGCACATAGAACGGGGGGGGGTGGTTTCGACGAGAGATAAACGATTAGCGGAGAGTGGGCATAATGTCTGCTTGGGGTGAGATTAGCGGAGAGTGGGCATAATGTCTGCTTGGGGTGAGGACGTTTTTGGTGCAGGGGAATGAGACCCGGTTGCAGTTAGAGCAGGTGGCACCTGCAAGGGTTGTATAGATGGCAGCTCTCCATTTTTTCCCAACCACTTCACTCCCCCCCCACCCCTCCCCATTTGCATGGACATATAGTAAAAGAAGAAGCTGAACGATGCAAATGTGTGTTTCAGCCCAGGTAGGTACCTTTCGGGGATAATACCTTACTTCATTGGCCCCCTGTGTTTGAAATGATGCTGGATTTAGGGCAGCTGGCCAGTGATCATCCACAGGGTAGCCAGTGATATTGTAGGGTAGTAGTCCTGCCCGCCTCTTTCTCTCGAAAAAGAATCAATACAGTGAATGACATTAATTAATTAATCCTAATTTTCTTCATGCATTTTGTTCTTTCATTCCACATGTATATGTTCATTCCATTTTCAACCTTTTCTACTAAAACTGGATAATAACATGATCATCATCGTCATCGTCGGCCTCATCCTCCTCGTCATCCGAGATTAAAAAGACATGTCCCGGCAGACTTGCTGGTGGTTGGTTCCTCTTCTTGAAAAAGGGACTCAAATCCCACAAAGACGACAACGATGTCACTCGTAATGGTGGCGACAGAATGACGTTTGTGTTGTAAAGATTGCTGCTGCTGGTGGTAGATGCTTGGACCTCTGCAGCAGCAGCAGCAGCAGCAGCAGCAGCAGTTGTTTGTTGGGGTGGTGGCAAGGAGGGAGGAAGAGGGTCCTCTTGCTGCTGAGAGGGTTGGTGCCTGCTGGTCATACTAACAAGCTCCCGAGATCGAGCCGCCTTGTCTCCTTTGTTCCGCTGATGCTGGCTTTGGAGGACGACGTATTGGTAGGTGGTCAGGTAGTGGCAGCGGAGGAAGAGGTGAAAGAGGAGGAGCTGCCCGAGGAGTAAAGTCAGGGCGATGGTTGCGATGCAAACAACCACAATCAGGCTCAGGTAGCTCGTGGCGGACAACAAGGCAAAGGGAGATTCAGGGGCGTGTGGTAGGATGCCCCCGCCAACGGGCGAGCACCAGCAAGGTCATGCCGGCTTGCAGGGCAGTAACGGTCAGGGCACTGCCAAGCGTGCAAATGAAGAAGAGATAGTTGCTCTGGCCGATGCAGCTGTTGAGCCAGGCGCAGTGGTGGTCGAACCCTGCCACACATTTAGAACAAATGCGGCAATGGGCTGTGCCCTTGTGTTCGTTGGCTTGGTAAATGTAGCAGTACACGCTGCCTTGCTGCTGCTGGTGGGGTGGCTGGTATGGGTGGCTCGGACTACTGGTCTTCTCAGTGCCTTTAGTCAAAGACAAGGCCGCCTCTTCCAGCACAGATTCATCGCATGAGTCAATGAGCTTGGTGGCCAGGCCCGAAGCGAAGGTCAGAAGCAGGAGCGTGGCGCAGGTGATTGTCAAGGCCTGCGAGGTGAAGGCTGGCAGGACGACGACTTGGCTGACCACAAAGAAGGCAAGGACGACCCACGCCGTGATCTGAAGAGGGTGCAAGGGGCTCTCGAAGCCGTACCGGCGTCGGGCCATGGTGACCTGGCCTGCCTGTGTGTGTGAACGTGCGTGTAAGAGTCCAAGGGTGTGTGATTTGGCGAATTGTCGTTTCGTCCAACTGACTCTGCGTGTGATGGCGGTTGTCCCCGACCAGGACGTGGGGGTGGTCCCCGACCAGGACGTGGGGGTGGCTGTGGCTGCGGTCGAGCCCCCACCATGGCGGGACCAGGGTTGACCAGCCGGAGGATGTCAAAAAGGTAGGCAAGAAGAGGCTTGGGCTCGAGATCGAGAGGTCTGAAAATTTGACTGACTCTGACTCTCGCTTCTCTTGCGCCCTGCCGCGTCGAGGCCCACCTAGACCCACAGCCCACCACGTACTCTGACTCTCCTTATCCCCCTAGACCCACAGCCCACCACGTACAACTTTCAAACAACAAAGACGGCCTGCCAAAATCATGTGCTGGGCGTCCAATATGTCAGTCTTGCGCTCCGCCCTGCAACAAGAAGCAGAGCATCGCTCATCAAACAAGGAGGAGCATCATCGCAAGCAGAAGGCACACGGCCGCTTGGACTCTCGTGAAAAAACACAAAAGAAGGGGGAAAAGGCATGCACACAGTGCATCTCCTCTCAACGTTGCAAGCGTCCACACACGCCAGGAGTTTTTGTCTTGTTCTCCGCGCACCCAGACGTGCAGCGATCGACCCTGCCTGCCTCTGGCCCATCGACTGTCGTGTTCTGGTGTGGCGTCATGTCATATATGATTTTGGCCCAAGCACTGCTCCCAATGAATGGCTAAAATTTGCTAAGGCGCTTGGCCAACACTGCATTATGCATAGCATTCGAGCCCCATCGGGCAGGCCGTCCACATCCACGCATTCATCGTCTCACGCCTCTCCCCATCTCCCCTTCCTTAGGTTGACTCCCTACCCAACAAAAACAAAACCCTTCCAGCAAGATGGGGGACGCAGAGGTAGGGGCGCATGGGATCATCATGATCATCGCCTTCCTTTTCATGACGCAACTGGCTGAGGTGATTGCCTGGTGGGCGACCAACAAGGTATGTATGTATGTGTATGCGCATGAGCGAGAGCTCTCTCCCCTACTGTCTCCTTTCATTCGTTTGCACATCAGCCTACATTCTAATCATTTCCCTCCCCACTTCTATCTCATTTATAAGACGAATCTCCGCTCCAACTATTTCAAGGTCATCGAGCACGGGACCAAGCTTTGGAACGCTCACAGAGCCCTGAACGGGAGCGCCTTCGTCCTGGGCCTCATCGGAATGATCATTATTTTGAGCACGGAGGAGTTTAAGGAAGGGCTAAGCTCGAAGGAACGACATATCATTTATGGGTTTACCATGATTGTGGCGGTCTTCTTGCAGATTCTGTTTCGGGTGGCGTACCCTGAGGTAATTGTTATTTGATTGATGGGGGGGAGGGAGGTGGGTCGCAAGGAGAGAGGGAGAGGGAGAGATTAGGAAGCGTACACAATCTTGAGCCGAGTTACTAGGCTCGTTCTAAATATTCTTTTGAAACATCACTCACACACTTCTCCGCATACTCACACAGGACAAGACCAAGTGGATCCACCGATGGTTCGGCCGCGTCATTAACCTGTGGGCCTACTTCGTGGCTTTCACAGGCTTTGAGCTCGCCAACTACGGGAGCAACGATGGCACGGACGGAGGAGGGCCGGATTTCAATAACATCACCATTATCTTCTGCTTCTGGACTATTCTCAAGTTTGGGTACGTGTCTCTGTATGCGTGGTTTTTACTTGGGTTTTCTCACCTCTATTCTATGCTAATAAATTAAACTCTCTCTCCTCTTTCCGCTCTAAAAACACAGAATCTGGGCCTTCCACTTTATCCAGCGCAGGATGGGCAAGGTAAATACATACATATATACGTTGGAAGGCAAAATCACCCCTCCTGTGTGCCCGTGTCAACGAGACCTCCTCGTCTTCTCTTTCCGCTGCCCCCCTCAGCCAAAGCTCTCTCTCTCGCGAGCCCATCTTTATCGTGTCAGCTTTCAATATTCCGTACACATTCATTCAAACTATAATAGGCACAGAAGTACGAGAACGTAGGCGGGGAATCCGGCATTCAATTGCCAACCAGCGAGGTGGCCTCCCCGCCGACCACTGCCTAAATCGAACGGAGCACGCCACTACTGTACGACAGTAGGCATTTCTCCGCGTCCTCTTTTCTCCTTGCTGCAACTGTAATCGGGGATGGCTTTCCTCCCCTCTCCTTTTATTCGCGCTGCATTTCATTTTGATATGATTTGATATTGGGGTGGGAGGCAGGAGGGAGTAGGGGACTTGGGAAGGGGGAGGGTGGGGAGGTCGGTCGGAAGTGTGGGCCCCTTGATAAATTAGAGAGATTAAAATTAATTTAGAAGACAAAGGAGGAGAAATACGGGTCAGGGGGAGTGGTTGTCATGCCCAGTTTGGAGATCTTATTCAAAGGGAGAGTTTAGAAGTATTATTGGGAGCAGTATAATTGGGATCTGGGCAATTTCTAGAGAGATGGGACTGATAGAGAGATCGGAACGTATCGTATTTTCTACAATTTTATGGTCGAGGACGGGCAATACGTGTGTAAGAGCCGCACAATGCCCCGAATTGGATCAAGTGCATAAGACCTGAGCACCCTGCCCACGGGGGTGTGACGCTCTGCACGGTACAGTGTAGGCCTGCTTCGGCATGCGCCAGAAAAAGCCCTCCCAGAGGGTGCACTCAAAAGAAACAAGACAAGACAAGACAAGATAAGAGACCAAGCAAACAACATACACACGTTAAGTTCCAGCACAGAAAGCAAGCACGAGATGTCGAGTTTAAAGAATGAAACCCACCTAGTTTGGCATTTCGTTGGTTTTGTTCGAGCTGGCCCATTGCTCTTTGGCGAGCATGGTGTTTGTCGTGCGCAGCGCCAGACACGGTCGAAATTGTCCTTCGAGATGACTTGCTCGGGAGGCAGATGGTCCTTCTCATTGCGATTGCGGCATTTACCAGCGTCAAGGACCCCATAACTGACCAAACCCTGGCCGCACCACAATACCCCACAGGCTAGGTCGTGCATTGACCGAAACGAAGGACCCGTGCACGTCTTTGGGTCCAGGATTTGCGAAGCAACCACTCTCCTCTTCTGGAAGCATAGTCGGCCGTCTGCCTCACACATCCATCACAGCCCATCCCACTCCTTGAGTCTTTTCCCACGCCAGTCAGTCCACGCAAGCCGTCGCTTGAGTCACGGACACGCGCATTGGCCAGGTAAGCCTGTTTGCTGGTGGGGTGGAGAGTGGCTGAGTGTCCTATTGACCTCCTCTCCTGCTCTTACAACCCTGTCTGATGCCATGGCAGAACAATTTGCCGCTTAACAACAAATCCCCTTTACATGTGCTTGCTGCTGGACATCCAGGGCCGCCCCCTTCGTCTTTTAGTCACTTGGGTGGTAACGAGAGAGCTGGTGGGCGCTGGATTGTGGTGGTGGGGGAGGGGTGGCAAGCACAAGGTGGGACGGCGGTGGTGGCCTGTCACATAGTCAGGAAATTGTTGTGCCTCGCCGCTGCCGTGTGTGCATGGCCAGCCTTGTCGTCGTGGCCCTGTTATGCTTCCACAAGGGAATGATTCTAGAGCATTTAACATTAACTATGGTGGCTCTGTCGCCTTTCGGCCTTGGCAGCAACCCGCATGAGAGCAACCAAGGAGCATTCATCCTCACTCCGTGCCTCTCCCTCCACTCCCATACCCCTCCACCACCTCACCAAAACAGGCGCAGCCCCCCCACCACATGACAACAAGAGAAGACATGGTCACCGGATACCTCCACGCGCACGCGCCTCACCGACGACGCGACGACGACATGATGCAGCAGCAGCAGCAGCAGCAGCAGCAGCAGCCGCACCACAGTCACCACAGCGGCGGCCAGCATGAGCAGCACCACCAGCAGCAGCAGCAGCAGCAGCAAGAGCTTCAAGTACCCTCTAAAGCATCCCTCCTCGCCGCTGCCTCTAACGCCCCCACCTCCAGGCAATCAGAAGCCTTCCCTTCCATGGAAGAAGAAAAAGAAGAAGGTCGGCCCCTAAGCATGAAACGCGTTCGTTCCACCCAAGACTGTACCCTTGCCGGGCAATTCCTCGCGCAGCCCCCCCCTCCCGACTGCCCTCCCTACCTCGACGGAAAGCAGCTTCCTCTCTGGGTAGGCCGAACGCCTGTGGAGCTGACTCCAGAGCGGGTCGATGAATTGCACAACATCCAATGGCGGGCCTGGAAGGAGGAAGGCTCTCCCCCCAGCAGCAGCACCAACAGCAGGAGCAGCAGCAGCAGCAGCATTTCAGATGGAAGAGGAGGAGCAGACAAAAAAGATTACGCCCGTATCCTGGAAGCGGCCGGGTCTATTTTCAACGCTTCTTTTGTGAAGCTCAACCCACACAATTTCTCAATCACAGTTGGGATTACTGTTGATGCCATGTATCACCTTCAGGCCCCTGCCTTAGTGTGCGCTAACACCTTTTTGTATGGTTTGTCTCTATTAGCTGATAACCCCTCGAAGCAAACAATCCCGATTCAGTTCTGTCAGGCCGCGCCTGTCTTTATGGAAGAATGGGCACGGGAGGCTTTTGGGGGGGGGGAGGGAAGGCAGGCAGGGAGGGAGGAAGTGGTGGCGAGCTTGTTTGAGTTTTGTGGGGTTTACCCTCACTCGGGGCTGCCGGATGTGTTGGGGAAGCAGGTGGAGAAACGAGTGGAGGAATTGATGGCGGAGCAGAAGAATAAGGAGGCCGAGGCGGTAATTAAACGGCTTTTTGAGGCTCCTTGGGCGCAGGGGCATAAGGTGTGGGATGAAGACGTCTATTGGAAATTACGCTTGCTTTCGTATATATGCAAGCGACGCGCCCGCCTCTCCTCCATGGTCAGTCCTCGTCTCCTCTCCTCCTCCACCTCCACGTCCACCTCCTCCTTCTCCTCCTCCCCAGGAACAGGAGGAGGGAGCTGCAACAACCTCACCGCCACCAGCAGCAGCAACGGCCGCCCTCCCACCGGCGGGCCTACCATAGTCAAAATGGTCGTCCTCATCTTCCCCTCCTCCTCCGGCCGCCTCCCCCTCTCCCTAGAAGGGGGCGATGCTGCTGGTACTGTCGAGTGTGGTTCTACCTTCACCCCTGAGGAGCTCGAGGCCTCCCTCTCTTCCCTCCAGGCGGCATTTGCGGAGTTTTCTGAGTCATTTTTAGCGTTGTCTAAGGAAACGGTCCAATGGGAGTTGGTTTTGAAGAGGGAGAAATGTGTGTTGCAAGGGGCTTGTATGCCCGCGAGGAGGTATCATAGAGAGGTGGAAGCAAGCACGAACCCGAACAGATTGATCGCTCAAGCGGATATTGAACGGTCCAGGGAGTTCAGTTTATGGTTGGAGGAAGAAGGGAGGGAGGACGAGGACGTGAGGGAGGCCCAGGCGGTGTTGGTGGTGTGGCCTGGGTTGAAGGCGCCGGGGGAGGCGTATATGTTGACTTGCGGAGGGTAAGGAGGGAGGGAGGGAGGGAGGGAGGGAGGGTGGGATAGGTGATAGAGCATGTTATGTATTTTTCTGAATACTTGCTTTCTCTACTTCCATTCACTTCTACCTCTCCTTCCTTCCCTCCTTCCCCCCCTCCTACAGAATCACCCCCTACGGCGGCGAGACAGCGGGAGGACGCGCAGTGTTCATGTCCGATGGCCCCATGCTGACGGGTCGGCCGGTCTGGTCGTCGATGTGGCTCTGGCACGAGGCGTTTCACATCATGGAGGTAGGTGGGGAGGGAGGGAGGGAGGGAGGGAGGGAGGGAGGGATAGGTGTAAGATCTTTACTACCACTTCCAAGATTACGAGAGCTCACCTTCTCTCCCTCCCTTCCTTCCTTCACGAATTTTAAAAATATACAGCACATCTTCCCCGAAGCGCCTTTTGCCGAAGCTTCTACTATCTGCGGGCATCCTTGTTTTTTGCGTGACCAATGGCCAGACCACTACGAAGGGCAGGGTTACGAGTGGGACTATTACTTCAATTCTTATCGTGCTCATATTTTGGATGGGAGCGTGCAACCCTCTTTGGCGACAAGACTCGCGAGTCTGTCGGACTTGCCGAGGACGAGGGTGTTTGATTTGGGAAGGAGGGAGACAGCGACGATTATTGAGAGGTTGGCCCATAGGGGGGATAGGGTTGTGTTGCGTGGGAGCCCCTGCAGTGGCTACAGCAGCAGCAGCAGCAGTAGCAGCAATAGTAGTAGTGGTGGGTTGGCGTTCAAGTCGGGGGCGGTAAGGGAAGGGCTTACCTTCGCGAGTGCTGTCAATGAGGAAAGGAAGGCACAAAAACAGGCACGTGCCCAAGCAAAGGAGGACGAGGGCGGGAGGGAGGAAGACAAGGAGGAGGTAGAGGAGGAGGAGGAGCCGGCGTTGATGGCTTTTTGGGTGCGCCTGCCTCCGTGTTGTATTATTACTATGGTCCAGGGGGGGGATCGAGCGGCGCACGAATCGCTGTTGGAAAGCATGCTGGCCGGGGAGAGTGGGAGCAGTGCCCCCTCTCCTCGTCAGCAGCAGCAGCACCAGCATCATGATTCCGTTTTGCCTCCCTCCTCTCCTTCGTCGGGGGGGGGGAATGGTTGGAGGGTGCGGGCGTCGAGTGAGTGGGTGGCTTTGATGGAGGGACCGAGGAGCAGTTTGACGACTGATGCTATTGTGGGGTACGCGAAGCAGCAGCTGCAGCAGTGCGTGGAGCAGGGGGTATGTACGTATCTCGCGACGGGGAGTAGTTGGATGAGGCAGCGGTATTATGCTTGTTTGACATGTCGGGAGTTTAGTGTGTTGCAAGGGAATGTGGGCTGTTGTCTGTCGTGTTCCGAGCGGTGCCACAAGGGACATGAGTTGGTCTTGAGGGAGGAGGGGCCTTTCTATTGTGATTGTGCCATTGGCGGGTTTTCGAATTTGAAGTGCTCGTGTTTGGGGCAGGGACAGGGGGAGGAGGAGGGGTGGAGGGGGGGAGGGGGGGGGCATGCAGGGAGGAATGGGCATGGGTTGGATGCGATTAGGGCGGCGCCGCACGAGCGGAAGCAGCAGTTGCTGCAGCAGTACCAGCACCAGCAGCATCATGGCCACCATCATCATCATCATTAGAAATATTTTAGCAGTAGGTCGGTGAAGACCATGGCCACCATCATCATCATCATAAGAAATATTTTAGCAGTAGGTCGGTGAAGACAGGATGGCAGTTTGAAAGGGCGCATGCAAGCATGCCTTGTGTGACGGGGGACAAACGCAACAGCAGCAGCAGCAGCAGCCATCTTTTTGAGGGGATAGAGCAGTTATATTGTGGGCGCCAAAGAGTGGGGGTTGGCCTTGGGTTTGTAAGTGGCGGGAGGGATGACGTGAGATTTAGTAGTTTAGGGGTTTGGCCTGGCACCAGGGCATGGGTTGATAGATAAGCGAGGAGAGGGAGGGAGGCGAAGAGAGTAGCTAGAAGAAAGGCTTGTTGTTTTCATTTATGTAGATAGAGCTGTTAAACATCTCTTGAGCAACCTGTTTTTTAAGATGCCAGCCTGTTAGCATGTTGGTTAGGAAAAACAACAACAACAAAAGAAGGGAAACAACACCAGGAAAATACCATACAAGCGGCTCGCGCAAAGCAAATTTGCCTTGCTTGCGTTGCTTCTCACCACCCTCCCCCCTTTTGCTTTGAATTTGCTTGGGACAATGAAAACACAACACAAGCACAAGTCTCCTGAACAGGATATACGCCCGCCTACCTCGAGCGTGGTTGCAAGACGTGGTAGATGGCCAAAGTTGTTGCCCAAATTGGAAAGGGTGAGCGAGGCGAAGCCTACATGTATCGGTTACCACGCAGTACTCTTCTTCACCACCCAGCCATGGTGTGGACGCCCCAGTCAGGGCTATCTCTCCCT
>Ga0209491_10008210_pt1 | contig 13361 bp, 11 predicted proteins | sample BON02_FD_187213 | JGI IMG/M metagenome (GOLD analysis project Ga0209491, IMG submission 187213) | Freshwater microbial communities from Lake Bonney liftoff mats and glacier meltwater in Antarctica - BON-02 (SPAdes) (version 2) | ecosystem: Environmental > Aquatic > Freshwater > Ice > Glacier... | reverse complement strand
AACCACTTTTCATGTATTATTGATTAGATTTAAACAGGTAGATTAGAGTAAATTTTTTAACTATAATTCATGGCTGAATAGCTCTTATTTTTCCTTAAATTTGTTCCAGACATCCTGACCCATCATAAGGGGTATGACATTTATTATTTTATTTAGTGCTTTCCTAAAGTTTAGATTCTGTGGGGCGCACCTAAACTTCAGAAGACGATTTAAAAAGGAAGAACATACATACTGTTATAAGCTTTTGAACAAAACCCGTTAATACATGTATTCCAAGGAATTTTTCCAAAATAACTTAGTCCAGAGATATCTTGATGAAGCCAATCTTCTTGTCCATAGTAATCTATATAAAATCGAGTTTGCTTGTGATTTACGTCGTATGTTGAATAACCACCATGCGGGGCAAGGATTCTAAAGTTTGGATTGTATGTGAGGCTTAAATTATGTGTTTGGATTCCAGAGGGATTAATGTTTGTACCATACATTTGCATTTCATTATTACCCCCAGACTTTTCTATAAACAAATAAGGAGCTGCTCCATTAATATTGACGTAGTAAGCACCTCTCAATTTATTTAATTTCGTTACATCCGGAGCATGGAGTCGTTTTTCAATGTTAGCGACGATTTGAGGGCAGCTCTCTTGAGTTTCCGGTAAAAAGCATTCTATTGCTTCAGAGGACTGAATTGTGTTTGAGTCGGATTTAAGCATGGATGAAAGGTGTTTTAGTTCGAGTTGTGTTTCTTGCTCCAGCATTTGGAAAGGCGCTGAATGTAAAATAGCTTCTGAAAATGAAACGTTCGCTTCATTTTGATCATATAAAATATTTAATTTTTTTCGGGCAGCGATGGCCTCAGATGAAATGGTTTTTTTAGGGATTGGAATGCCGAAATTACGATAAGAAGATAATCGTGTAAATGAAGATTGAATAGGATGCAGGCTTTCAGCTCGTAAGGTTGTTTCATCTAATTGTATTTGTTTTGTAAAACCAGTTTTTTCCCATGCTCCTGAAGCTTGTGCGTAAGCGGTCATATCGTCCAATATATTGACGCAGTTCTCATTTTGATTTGTTGTGCAGTGTACAATGTGATGTCCGTCTTTGTTCGCTCCTAGGACAGAGTTGAGGTACATCGGTTGCCCTCCCATTTGAAACGCAAGAATTTCAATGGAAGCAGAGAAGCCAGATTCTTGGAGTGCTCGGTTTAAGTTGATGTAGGTTTCAGAAAGGCTATCAATTTTTCCTTTGAAGGATGCTTTAAATTGGTTTTTTTGGAGTTGGTTTTTAAATTTAACTTGAAGTGTGACAGCAAGTGTTGCTCCAAGACGGGTTTTATCGACGTAAGTATCACCGCACGCCGCAATAAACTCATCAACCCCTTGGCGAAACAAGGCAAGTCCTGCTGTGTTGAGTGCATCCTCTCCATACACATCACCAAACCTGAAGGCGGCATCGGTCGATATGGTATTCAAGTAAGTAAAGTGAAGGGAATGTGTATTGTTTTGAAGCGCGCGAATATATTTTGCAGCCGCGCCCGCAGAGAATTTCCCCCAGCCAACCCCTGTCGATATATCAACATCCAGTTGCTTAGCCAGGTCATCAAAGTCGGTTGTTTGTTGGATTGATAGTTCGGCTTGCATGTTTGACAGAATGACATCGCTGTCTTTGAGGCAGTGCTGCATGGGGTAGCGGGCATTAGCAAGATAGCCTGAACCGATGAGTGTTCTGTGTTGTTCTGGGTTTGCTGCGAGAGCATTGAGTTTTGCTGAGCTCATGGTAATCGAATGAGCGTGGCTAAGTGAGCAACCCATTAAAATAGAGAGAGAACCAGCAAGAGCAAATTTTTTTCTGTTCATGAAATTTTCCTTATTAATTTAAATAAATCATGTTAATTATCTTTTTCTACCACCAGGGCTATTTAACAAGCTGTTAGGTGGTAGAGAGGGGTGTCATATTTTTTAGAAAGGAACAACATACATGCTGTTATACGTTTTTGAACAGATACCATTTATACATGTATTCCAAGGGATTTTTCCATAATATCCTAGGCCTGAAGCATCTTGTCGTAACCAATCTTCCTCTCCGTAATAGTCGAGATAATACCTAATTTGTTTGTTATTGGCGTCATAAACTGAATAGCCACCACGTGGTGCAACAATGCGTAGATTAGGATTGAAAATAAGGTTTAAATCATGCGTCGGAGCACCACCTCGATTAATATCAGTGCTATATATTTTCATTCCCGAAGTCGTATGATCTATTTCTTTAATAAATAAAAGTGGCCACTTTTCATTAATATTAACGTAGTAAGCCCCCCTCAATTTATTTAACTTCGTTACATCCGGAGCGTGAAGGCGCTTTTCAATGTTAGCGACAATCTGAGGGCAACTCTCTTGAGTTTCCGGTAAAAAGCATTCAATCGCTTCCGAGGACTGAATTGTGTTTGAGTCGGATTTAAGCATGGATGAAAGGTGTTTTAGTTCGAGTTGTGTTTCTTGCTCAAGCATTTGGAAAGGCGCTGAGTGTAAAATAGCTTCTGAAAATGAAACGTTCGCTTCATTTTGATCATATAAAATATTTAATTTTTTCCGAGCAGCAATGGCCTCGAATGAAATGGTTTTTTTAGGGATTGGAATGCCGAAATTACGATAAGAGGATAATCGTGCAAATGAAGATTGGATTGGATGCAGGCTTTCAGCTCGTAAGGTTGTTTCATTGAGTTGAATTTGTTTAGCGAAGCCTGTTTTTTCCCATGCTCCTGAAGCTTGTGCATACGCAGTCACATCGTCCAATATATTGACGCAGTTTTCATTTTGGTTTGCTGTGCAGTGTACAATATGATGTCCGTCTTTGTTCGCTCCTAGAACGGAGTTGAGGTACATCGGTTGCCCTCCCATTTGAAACGCAAGAATTTCAATCGAAGCCGAGGAGCCACTTTCTTGGAGTGCTTGATTTAAGCTGATGTAGGTTTCAGAAAGTGTATCGATTTTACCTTTGAAAGATGCTTCAAATTGGCTTTTCTGGAGTTGGGTTTTAAAGTTCACTTGAAGGGTGACAGCAAGTGTTGCGCCGAAGCGGGCTTGATCGACGTAGGTATCACCACAGGTCGCAATAAACTCATCAATGCCTTGGTGAAATAAGGCAAGTCCGGTTGCATTGAGTGCATCCTCTCCATACACATCACCAAACCTGAAGGCGGCATCGGTCGATATGGTATTCAAGTACGTGAAATGAAGGGAATGCGTATTGTTTTGAAGCGCGCGAATATATTTTGCAGCCGCGCTCATGGAGAATTTTCCCCAGCCAACCCCAGTCGACATATCAACATCTAGCTGTTTAGACAGATCCTCAAAGTCGGTTGTTTGTTGGATTGATAGTTCGGCCTGCATGTTTGACAGAATGACATCGCTGTCTTTGAGACAGTGCTGCATGGGGTAGCGTGCATTCGCAAGGTAACCGGAGCCGATGAGTGTTCTGTGTTGTTCTGGGTTTGCTGCGAGAGCATTGAGTTTTGCTGAGCTCATGGTAATCGAATGAGCATGACTCATGGTCGAAGAGCAAATCAATAAAGAGAGTGCGTGAGCAAGAGCAGTTTTTTTCCTGTCCATGGATTATCCTTGTTAGATGTTAAAAATGTTAAAAAATATTTTCCTGCGGGCATAATAAAACCAAGCCCACGTTTTGGCAAGTGGGCCTGTCTGTTTTTTATCCTTTTGAGCGTACAGCTTTACCTCTTAGTGGTATGAATTGGGTAGCTCGGTTGTTTTTGTAGTGTACTTCCAGCTGATTTTCTTCACCATTAGCCATGCCTTCGATTGGGGTGCCAACGGCTTCCCAGATAAAGAGTGTAGATACGTCTGCAATTCCATGACCGACTGCTCGAGCGGCTTTTGTGAGTTTAGAGTAGCCTTGAACGAATTTAAAAACATCGACTGTTTCATTGCCTCGAACTTCTGTATGAACGGGTTTTCCGAGTTCGGCAATCAATGTTGAGCGATGTGCGCCTACCTGAATGACTGAGAGATCTTTCTTTTCAGGTTGTTTTGTTGCTAAAACAACAGCACAAGAAGGCAAAGAACTTATGGCTATAGAAACGAGCGTTGCAGCGATAATTTTTTTCATGAATTTATTTCCATTAGATTGAGATTTAAAAAAACACAGAGTGCGGAGGATAATAACATTATTGATGATGGATATGAAGTATTGTGAGCTCTATTTGTGAATCGTCGGGTATCGAAATTGTTCAAAGCGTAGAAATAACATCGACCGGGCGAAGTATTTTATCTGCACGTTGATAACCTTTACGACACGTTTTAATGATGGTGCCTGCGGGTGCATGATCTGTTTGGGGTTGTGTTTCAAGGACCCTTGTTTTTCCAGGTTTAACCAAGCCTTCATTGAGCTTGATTTCTTCAACGTGCCATCGCGCTAACAGCTCCGTAAGTCGTTTGTTTATTTTTTTGATGATAAGGGCGGTATGTTGAGGAACCGTATCAGCTAAGGGATCGGTTTTTTGGTGCTCTAGAAGATCTAAAATATCAATAATTTTTAAACTCGCATCCTCGATCGTTCGATCGAGCTGTTGTTGGGTTGTTTTTACCGCATCCTGCAGGGCAACATGCATTTTTTGCAAGTCAGTGATTCGAGTTGCAACCTGCTTAAGCAAGTTTTGGGTTGTGTTTTCAGGCAACTGCGACGTGCTCATAAATCACCTGTTCTGCTGTGTTGGGAACATTTAAATGATACAAGTAATGATATAAAAATCTTTGTGGCAGATCAAATAATGCATGTTGTGCTTGTCTAAAGGAAGCCATATTTTCAGGTGATTGCTGAATACATGTCATCACTTTTTTCATAATAGCTTGTTTTGAATCATGGACTGATACACCTAATGTTTTAAATGGATCGGTTTTAGATGCAATAGATTGAAACGCGGGTGTGGATTCTTCTTGGCGAATGGAGTCATGATGATCCGCACGATATTTTAGAGAAATCAAAGGTAAATCAAGTGCTTTGGCCATGGCAGGTATGCCTTGTTTTAGCATGATCGCGATACAACTTCCACAAAAACAGTTGCCGTGATTCGTAAAATGCTCTTTGAATGGTATAAAGGATTGAATACGTTTATTTTTGATGAGTTTCCCGATATGCCAAAATAAATCAATGGCATCATTATCGGGCAGGAGCAACGCTGTATCGGCAATCAAGGTGAGATGTTCACGTAAAAGGTCACATGTTTTTAATGCGGAGATGATTTTTTTGGATTTTTTTTCATCTAATTGGTTTGAAAATTTGACGCAGTCTTGTTGGCGTTGAACGCAACGATTCATATACTGCAAACGTGGATCTTGAATGTTTGGAATAAGCTCGATGAGTTTCGAAAGGATTGCTTGTTGACGTTTAGCGGATATTGAAGCAGGGGCATCAAAGATGGCATGAGCTGCATGAAGCGCAATCTTTTTTAGAGGCTGTATGCCTTCTGTTTGTAAAAAAAGCTTAGGATGTATGATAAAATCATCCATGGAAACGGGTTTAAGAGCCTCCGCGCGGAGTGCAATGGCTAATTGTAAATAGGGATCCCAAGACAAATAAATGGCTGATACTAAACAATCTGTAATTTCAGATATTTTTTCTCCTCCAAGCACCCAAAGTACGGCATGCTGAACATGTGTATCGTATAATGTCGCAAGTGCTTTATTTTGAGCCGCGAGCCATGTTAAAAAGTTTTTACCCACGGGTGTATGAGCTACGGCCGACTGAATAAAATAACTAGGTGTTGCGATAATATCAGGTGCATGGGAGGGGTGAGCAATGGCTTGCTTCAAAACCAGTGTTAATACACCGACTTCATAATCAATCCATTGTGATAGCATGTTGGCGTCCCAAACATATTTTTGTATAATATTATGTTGATGTTGAATAATGACATGGTTAAGTTCTCGTCCGAGAGCTTGCAAGATCGCTTCAAGTTCAGGTTGATAAGCTGGGCTATTTAAAAGTAAGCTTGCAGCACCTGTTAAAACCGATCCGATAAATGCTGGAATACTGTTCCTGTATTTTTTGTTTGCTTGCAAAAATGCAAGTTTACCTAAGTTTTCTAGGAGATCGTGTAAGGTCGTGTAATGTTCATTTTTAAAATTTGTTTTTAAATGACGCTCGATCATATCAAAGCTTTTTTCTTGCCACCAGGTTTCGAGTAATTTTCTCTCGATGTGAATGCATAAAGAGCTTGATGGAATCAAGTGTTTGCAGGCCATATAAAGTTTATTCATGTCGTCAACCGACTGAACGTGCTCGCTCTGCAAGACGAACGCGGTATTTTCTTCGAGTGCCTGCGCAATTTCAAGACATTTTTGAGGAAGGTCGTCGGCGTGCTTTTTTAGAATAGGCCACCACGTAAGCAGTGCCTCTAGATAGCGCTTGTTTGTGTATAACGTATGACCCAAGCTATAACGATCTTCTTTTTTTGATTGGTGGTGCTTGGCTTGAACTCTGGGTTGTTGTTTAGTTTTCTTTGTCACGTGCGACCTCTTCTATCACCGGCGATGGCGTTAAAGCCATCCGTTGCTGCTCATTTTTTTCTAGCGTCCATACCTGTTCAGATAATTGTTTCACTTGGCTTTGTAATATTAAATTTTCATCACGCTGTGCTATAATTAAGTCTAATTCTTGTTTGATGGTTGTTGTCATTTGGCGAAGTTGTTCAAAACCAGATTCGGACCATTGTGCGGTTGTTTTTGTATGGGATAACTCAACATCCTCAACAATGTTTAAAAAACGTAGGCCAACATAGATACCAAGTGCCGCACAACCTAAGAGCAAAATTGCGGGCATGATTTGAAGCAGTTCAAAAAAACGTGGGTAGAGAGAACGTTTTTCTGTGGGTAGAGTTTCAGCATTTTTTGTCATCGTTATTTCACCATGCTTTATGTTTTGAGCAACGCTTTCAAGTAGATGGTGCACTTCAAGGTCGGTGCCACATTGCACACAAGCGGTTACACGCTGCTCTAAGTGATAGTTCTTTTTGCAAACCGGGCAAATCATAATCTAACATCTCGATCAAATCGACCGCTTGGTGTTGATGAAAATGTGAGATTGTCATGGATCATATTGTACATGATGTCTCGCGCATTATCTTGTAAAGCTTCATCAGCATGATCGTGTAAACTCGCCAATTTTTTTGCTTGTTCTCGAAGTTTGTTGGCTGTTTTTTTATCAAACTCATCCATGCTAGCCGCCGCATCAAATGCGTGTGCAAGATCTAAGAGATAAGGATGATCTTTATATAAGTCATCTAATTCCTCATCTAATTCAATGAATAAATCTGCATTATCTAATGCCGTCAAGGCTTCTTGATAACGAAGAAGAAGGGTGTTGAACTTGATCGATAGTTCTGTATCCATATAAGGTTCTGCTTCGGTATAAGCAAGCTTTGCAAAATTATAATGACTTAAGGGCGTAAGCTCTTGAATGGATAAGTTTTTTAAAGTTTCTATTTGGCGTTGCGCTTTTTGTTTGAATTCAAGATTCGTTTCGCCCGTGTTTGGATCGCTGGCTAATAAAATGTTGGAAACAATTTGTCGACTTAGGTGAATGGTATCAAGTTCTATTGTAAGGTCTTGACTGGTTGACACAACGGACGAGAGTGTTGTTTCGAGATCTTGAAATAATTTTGCTGAAAGTCCGCCACGTGCTATTTGTGACTCCACACAATTCTGTTCGTTTTTTAAGCTCCAAGCTTTCATCGTAATAATATTATCTTCATCGACTGAAAATTGAAGCACGATCTCAGCGGGTTTCTTAGGTACGGAACTTAACAGTTTTTGTTGACGATGAAACCAAATTTCACCGACCGTATCTAAAATGCCATCTGCTTCATTAAAAACTCTTAAGCGAGCAAGTTGTTGTTCATGATGTGAGAACGTTAGTTTTTGTTCAATCTTTGCGGGCAAAGGCGAGTTTCTTTTTAATAACAGATGCTTTTTTCCATCAGCAAGTTGTAAATAATAGTCATGTGAAGCGGTGTGAAGCATGTGAAATGAAGTGGTTTCATCGTTTTGCTGCGGAAGGCTTATCATATTTGAAGCCATCAGTGCAGCACCCTCTGCAACAGCAAGCATGGGCCTTGGGTGAAGCATGACTTTGTCCTCACCAAATAAACGTTTCAATGCTTCTTGGATGGCTGGTATAAGTGATGTGCCACCTACCAATAAGACTTTATCAATAAGTTCAGGCTCAAAACGAATTTCATGCAGTAATTGCGCAGCGAGTTTAGATACCCTCTGAACCATAGGCTCTAACAAGCTGTCGAATGTTTCTCGTGTAAGGGTTACATCAATATCAATGCATTGATTGGATTCATCTTTGAGTAAGCCAAACATCTCAATCGTTGCTGATGGCTGCGAGCTTAGTTCAATTTTAGCATTCTCTGCCTTTTCTTTGATCTCAACTAAAAAGCTTGCCTTCTCGGCTTTAGACAGTTGTTCGAGTAGTTCTGGTATGGGCTTGCATTGAGCCTCTTGTTGGGCACATTCAAACACATGGTTCATAATCAATTGATCAACGTTATCACCGCCAAGCCACATATCACCACCTTTGGTGATTTCCATGAAATGGCCGCCTGAAAAACTTAAAACAGAAATATCAAATGTACCACCACCAAGATCGAAAAGCATGATGGTTTGAGCATCTTCTTCACCAGCATCTTGAATACCAAACGATAAGGCAGCAGCTGCAGGTTCAGGGAGTAAACGTAGCAAGTTGACTCCTGCATAATGACACGCGGCACGTGTTGCAAATTTTTGTCGATCAGAAAAATAAGCCGGAACGGTAACAACCACATTTTCAACGTTAGCTTGGAGTGTTTTTTCTACATCAAAAATGATTTTTTTTAAGATAAACCCAGAGATGTTTTCTGGCGTTCTGTTTTCTCCAGCAAAGGGGATGCGAATAGACGAAGGTTCTGAAGGATCGGTGATGATGGAATAAGCCACTTTATTTTCAAGAAGGATGCTTTGTACTTCGGGTTCATCAAAATCTCGACCCATGAGACGTTTAACCGATGTGATGGTTTGTTCGGGATATTGTTTAAGGATATTTTTTGATGCACGTCCTACAATAATTTCAAAGGAGGTGCCATCATGTTCAGGGACGGCGGTTACACAAGAGGGTGTCAACATATCACCTTCCGCATTAGCGATGGCTGTTGCTGTTACTTTCTTAATGCAAGCAACAGAGTTGGTTGTTCCTAAATCAATGCCTATGGTTATTCCGCTCATAATAGGTTTCCTTTTGTGAAGCCAAATTTTTTATGCGCAGATATTAATATGATTTTAGGTTTTTGTAAATAAGGCCCACAACCACATCACGCTCTTCGCTCAGTAAGACATTGAAGGTGCGGCAAGCAGCACCAATACCCATGCATTCCACACCAATTTTTTGTTCGCAAAGTCGCCGGATACTATCTAAACGTCTTAATGCATCGGGGTTATGCGATCCTAAGATAATAATCTCAGGTTTTAATGCAATTAGCGCATCAAGTGATTGGGCACTCAAATCTGAAGCTTGAGTTACCGGCCAGTCGGTTATCAACGTGTTACGGTTAATAATTATACTCTTATCATACATCTCGTGATTTAAAGTAACCGCAGTATCACTGTACGATTGGATGGTATGGGGTTCACGTGCTTCTAATTGAATTTCCATGGGGCTTGATTGCCTGTATGATTCGGAACATCGTGGCGGGATTATAACATAGAGGTGGCGCGTGTGGATCCGGTTTTAAAAGCATTAAAGAAACATGAAAACTTACCCAACGATTTTCCTGGCGCCTGGCTTGTGGTGTCTCCCGTGCATTGGGAAGCGACGCATAATAATGCCGCGATCGTAGCCGGTGGCGATGCGCTTAATCTAACAGAAGAAGTTTCTCGAAAGTTATTTGATGCGTATGCAAAATTTTTGGCAGAAGATAACATGCTGCTGCATTACTGCAATGCAGGTACCTGGTTGTTGTTGTGTGAAGACCAAGCATCACCCCAAACCGAAGCCTTAGATCGTGTACTACAATGCTCGATGCACGCCTTGCTCGCAAGCTTAAAAAGCACACCATATTGGTTACGTTTTATGACTGAGAGCCAAATGTTTTTTAGTGTTCAAAAGCAAGAAGACGCGGATTATCCTGTGAACGGTGTATGGGTATGGCCTGCAGCGAAACCTAAACGTACGTGGTCTAAGTTTTGGCCTTGGAGCAAGAAAAAAATATGAAAATCAAACGACGGCCCACGCCAGAAATTCCTGCAGACTTAGCCGTATTTTCTCCTATGCTTCAGCGTATTTATGCGTCACGCGGTATTAAACAAAAATCGGAACTCGATAAACAACTGAAAGGCTTGTTGCCGTTTGATTCTCTGCTGGGCATGGACAAAGCTGTTGTACGTTTAGAACAAGCATTACGTAACCAAGAGCGTATTTTAATTGTCGGTGATTTTGATGCCGATGGTGCCACCTCCAGTGCTTTGGCTGTGTCTGCCTTGCGTGCGTTGGGTGCTCTACATGTTTCGTTTCTTGTGCCGAATCGTTTTGCGTTTGGATATGGATTAACACCGGGACTTGTGGGTGTTGCTGCAAAAAGTAAACCGAATCTTATTATTACCGTGGATAACGGTATTGCGAGTTTTGATGGCGTCTTAGCTGCCCGAGAATTAGGTATTGATGTTTTAGTCACGGACCATCACTTGGCAGCAGAAACACTGCCTGAAGCCGTTGCGATTGTGAATCCGAATCAGCCTGGCGATAACTTCCCAAGTAAATCGATTGCGGGTGTTGGGGTGATTTTTTATGTGATGCTTGCCTTACGCCAGCATTTACGCAGTACGGGATGGTTTGAAGCGTGCGGTGTATCTGAGCCTAACATGGCGCAGTTTCTTGATTTAGTCGCACTCGGCACCGTGGCAGATGTGGTGGGGTTAGATCAAAATAATCGTATTATGGTAGAACAAGGCTTGCGACGTATACGAGGCGGCGCGTGTCGTCCAGGTATTCGTGCCTTGGCTGAAGTCGCCAAACGAGATATTAATTATTTACGTGAGAGTGATTTAGGTTTTGCTGTAGCACCTAGGCTCAATGCCGCCGGTCGATTGGATGATATGTCACGTGGTATTGAATGTTTATTAGCCGAAACAGATGAACAAGCGCGTGAGCTTGCACTGCAATTGGATGAACTCAATGTCGAACGCCGAAAAATTGAAGGCGAGATGCAAGTTCAAGCTTTGGCCGCGCTCGATAAATTATCAGATTTAGGCAAAGGTCGTGAAGGGGCACTGCCTGTCGCATTATGTTTAATGGACAAGGCATGGCACCAAGGTGTGATTGGTATTTTAGCGGGGCGCCTAAAAGAGCGCTATCATCGCCCGGTGATTACGTTTGCGTGTGTGAATTCTGAAGAAATGAAAGGCTCAGCGCGCTCCATTCCCAACGTCAATATTCGAGATGTACTGGCCTCAATCGACAGGGAGAATCCAGGTTTAATTACCAAGTTTGGCGGGCACGCGATGGCCGCGGGCTTGAGCTTATCACCCTCAAATTTTGAAGTGTTTCGAGACTGCTTAACAAAAGAAATGGAAAAGCAGCTGGCAGGTATCGCCCTCGAAGGTTCAGTGCTCAGTGATGGCTCGTTGGATAAAGACGCGTTTGGCTTGAACTTTGCGAAAGAATTACAGCAAGGCGGTCCGTGGGGGCAGTTGTTTCCAGAACCTATTTTTGATGACGTGTTTGAGATTTTAGATCAACGCCTCGTGGGTAAAAATCATTTAAAACTTCAGCTTATGCATGAAAATGGCGGTGAGGCACTGGACGCGATTGCTTTTAATATTGATTTGGCGACCTGGCCGAATAAACGTGTGCGGCGCGTGCATGTGGCGTATAAACTGGATATTAATGTGTTCCGTAATCGTGAGCGACTTCAGTTACTTATATCCTCGTTGTTTGCACTGTAATTTCGCTGTTGCAATACCGTTGTATGTCGAGGGATAAGGCCTCGTGTAATGAAGCAAGGCTTGGCCTAAGCTCGGGTCTTTGACTGTGACCATGTTGCGTGAAATCATCAATGCTTGGATATAAATTTTTAAGTTCAGCACCTTTTCGATGTGTGTTAATAATGTAATATCTCAAATTATAAGCAAAAGAATACACATCTTGGTTGGTATGGGGGGCGGGTTTCTGGGGGTAATGAAAGCGCTCGGGTGCGATGTACCGAATCATTTTGTCTTGTGTGAAGCATGTTGCGACTGTATCAGTAAGTAAATAGGCGAGTCCGAAATCAACCAACGTGACGGTAGGGTCCGACGGTGTGGCAATCATGATGTTATCGAGCTTGATGTCCCCATGAATGATGTTGTCTTGATGGAGCCGCATGATTGCTTCGGTCATCGCTAAAATCATGCGTGCAAGTTCTTGCGATGAATCAACGCGTGGAAGGTAGGTTTGAGCTTGCTCTCCATGGATATGAGGCATCAAACTACGTAGTTCGGCATCGACCTCGTTTAGCTCGTTGTGTCGTGCAAAATAAAAAAGCTTGCCCGTGCTTGGGTTATTGTAGGCGCGCCGCATGATGGTATGTTCTTGATGATAATCCATAATAGCACCGACAATAGAATCTTCCGAGGTTCCTAGGGCTTGGATGTGAGGCGTTTTAACAGCCAAAGAAGCGCCGTGTGTGTTGGTAAACAGGCGAACATGCGCGTGCATACCTCGACCTAGAACGCGCTGTTCTCTGAATAAATCAGCTTCGCCCGTATCTTGATTAATATCAGCATAAAAAGAAGGTCGTCGTTCTGAAAATTTATAAAAACCCATGGGGTTCGTTGTATTATGATGGCTTATGCCTGAGGTAAGCTGCTTTAATCTAGGATTGCTTAGCATATGTTTTGCAATGTTTGGATCTAATACCATGAGCTCCAGTGCTTGCTCAGCAGAAGTAATCACCTCGAAGACAGCATCGTGATTATCGTCACTAAGTGCCTTAAGAATCATAAGATTTGCTGCGTCATAATGCTCGCATAGCAAGGCTAATGTGAGGGGTGTATACCCGAATGCATTGCGGTGGTTATACGGTGATGATAAATAAAACGCGTTTGAATCGTTTGAATCGTAAGCATTCAGTAATAATCGAACGATGTCTAAATTATTATCATAAACAGCCATATGAAGGGCATTCGATCCTGCGTCATTGAGGATGCAATCTAGTACGCCATTCCATTAATTCTGGCCAATGATGCTTATATTTAGTCCATGATTAATAGGGTAAAAAATTTGTACTCATGTAGGTGTGTGTTAACTTATCGCTCGATTATCACTCGTGTAATAAG
>Ga0209491_10008208_pt1 | contig 13363 bp, 13 predicted proteins | sample BON02_FD_187213 | JGI IMG/M metagenome (GOLD analysis project Ga0209491, IMG submission 187213) | Freshwater microbial communities from Lake Bonney liftoff mats and glacier meltwater in Antarctica - BON-02 (SPAdes) (version 2) | ecosystem: Environmental > Aquatic > Freshwater > Ice > Glacier... | reverse complement strand
ACCACAGATGCTCCCAAGGGATATGGTGGCGGAGATGTCGCGTCGGATTGAGGGGAAGAGTCGGGCGATGGCGCCGACGAAGAGTAAGCTGTGAAGAGAAGGAGACGGGAGTGAGTGGAGGGGCGTGTTTAAGCAAAGATGGCGTGTGTGAAAAGTTAAAACGGGACGGAAGAGAAGAAAAACAAGGAGTCACACAAGAGAAGAAAGAAAGAATATAAAAGAGCACCTCAACAACCGCCAATCATTTTTGCCAAGATGCCCTCATCTTTTTTTCGTTCCATCCTTCTTTCATTCTTTCTTTGTTGCTGCTGCTGCTGTCCTATCATCCCCCCCGAGCAGTCTCAAACTGACGTTTTCTCGATTTTCTTCATAACATACCTCCCATCCCAGGAAGGCCGCGCGTCAACACACACGCACACACACACATTTTTTTGGGCTGTTGCTGCCTATGTTAACGTAACAAATAATGATACGGAGAAAAAGATCATTCGCAGAGCATGCGCCCATGCACACTGCCCCCTCCTCTATCTCTCTCCTGCTGCGATGACGACGGATTTAGTACTTGGTGCAGACGCCCCAAGCTTCGGGCACGACCACCTTCACGTTGGTCACCTTGTCGACCAGCACGCTCAACACCGATTCCTTGTTTGCCTTGAAGTCCGCGCTGTGTTTTTATGGAGAGGGCGGGAAGGAGGGAAGGAGGGATGGTCAGTGAGCGACTGAGAAAGAGGAGAGCAGTTGATATGGTAAATGCGTCATAAGCGGAGAAGGACCATTAGGGTCTGCGCCAGGCCCACCGTCATGCGAAAAAAAGAAAGCGACACGACATAAATGCAGGACAATGCCACGTACCTGAGCTTGGCGAGCTCCGTCTCCGTCTGTCGGTCCAGGTCCGCGGTTTGGGAGCCGCTGCTGCCGTATTTCTATGAAAAAATGGAAAGGGTATGGAAAAAAGGAGAGAGCGTGAGCATTATGCAGCTGACAGATGTCCAAATTGTACGTAAGGAGGAGAAGGGGGACAGATCGAGAAGAAAATTAATAAGGAGAGAAAAGGAGGGCCGCGCCGACACAGCAACTTAATAGCAGACAAGACATTGCACGCAAAAACTCACCGTCTTGACAAACTCTTGGAACTGCTTCTCCTTCTCCTCTCGGTACCCGTCAATCACTCGGCGCGCCTCTACCGTTGCCTCCTTAAGCCGCTCGCCACGTGCTGTGTTAGTTGGGACGAAGGAGAACAGGAAAAAAGAGATAGATGAGGAAGGGAAGGCGGATTGCTTAAATATAGGAGAACGTCCCAAGCATGTGTGGTTCAGTCCAGAATGCCCTCGTCCATTAAAAATGCTTTTCTACGCTACCAGTCCCTTGCTTGCTGGAGTCACGCTACGGGCGATTCGAGATAACGCCCCCGGACGAATCCCTCTCTCTACCCCTGCCACGAGCGCACGAGGCAGCTTTTTGGCACGGCCCCCGACAATACCGTGACGCCTGCATGCATATACTCGACAGATACAACCATGATTGCATATGCCCGTGCGTAATCGGGCATGGGTGCCCTCCATAACAACAGGACGGACGGGAGTCGACACGCGAAAGACAAAGCCCGCCCTCCCTTTTCCTTCCCCTCCCCCACGCCTCCTTACCCGCGCGTGCTTCTTGGACGATCTGGGCTGCCTTCTGCTCAGCCGCTCGCAGCTCTGCCATGCCCCCGGACGCCATGTTGCTTACTCGTGTGGACGGAAGTCTGGGTTGCTTTGCCTGTGTGCGATGACGATGATGCGAGGAATACGTGTGAGAAGGCATCTTGTCTGGTTGCTTCGTTTGGGGGGAGAGCTTGCTTGTGACACACCCAGCCAAGCCGCCTGCCCGAGAGCAAGGAGGTCGTTTATGCCCACTACGCATTGCGTACTGGGTGGAGACTTCCTTGGTCTCTCGGCAGAGGCATGGCTTGGGACAAGAAGCCTGGTATCTAAACTAGTCTAGGCTGATGATGGCTTGTGTACCCAGGCTCGCCGTCGCCGAAAAGCAAGGCAACGCCTGCTTCGCATTCCGCACGCATGCCCCAGCGTTTAGACCCTTGTAGACACTCACTCCACACGCGCTGCACACTCCCAAAGCCCAGCCACAGGACAGCACAGGCGTTGGCCAGCTTCCCCGGGCGTCCCCTTTTCAAACGCAGCAGCCACACGGACCACAACGACCAACAAGCGTCATCTCGAAAAACCAAGACCCATGGCGTCGACTTTTGTACCCAGCAGCAACTGTGCTTTCAAAGGCATGGCACCACCACCGACTCCTTCATCGCCTCCGCAGCCCAGCGACGTCCCCATGTCCTCCGCCCGTGTCCGGCTTCAGTACGACTCGTACGATTCGTTTGAGGGCGGGCCGTCGCCCCAGTACCACGAAGGACAGCAGCAGCAGCAGCAGCAGCAGCAGCAGCAGGAGGTCCCGCACCAGCATGCCACGGTCGGCACGAATGCCAACAACGAGAGCACGAAGGTGACGAACGACGTTGGATGGCTAGACAACATGGACGAGGGGATTCGGCTGCGCCGGGAGGAGCTGGCCCGTCTGCGAGAAGACAGTAAGGCGTCTGTGCATTTGTTGGAAAGCAAGGCGCGGAGTGGACTGAGCCCAGCTTTCAGCCCCTCCGTGCAACAATTTGTCTCCAATGTGATGGCGGGGGGCTTGACCACATCCTCCTTTTCCGGCGGCCCTTTGTCCGGGCGCACGCCCTTGGGTCCTGGCAACGAGCGCACGCCCACCTTGCCGGGCGGGGGCGACTTCCTCCGAACCCCGCGCACTGCCGGTGGCGGAGCCGCCAACCCCAGCTCGTCCCTCCGCACGAAGGGTGCGCTGGGTTTTATCAAGGATGAGGCCGTCCGTCTCCGAGGTAAGAGAATGTTGCGGAGAGGGGTTGGAGGAGATCACAGGTGGAAAAGGGGGTGGGAATGGTACAAGACGATGGCATGTGGCCTGTATTGTGCGTGCTTCAGTGCAAGGAGTAGAGGGCTGGGGCTTGTGGGCTTGTGTATATACCTACCTCTCTCTATTTTTAGTCCTTGCTTATTCCTTCCTACCTATAACTATTTCCACCACGCCTCTCCTACCCACGCAGTCGATCTGGAGCAACAAGCGGGCCTGCTTGCAAGCGAGAAGCAGCACAATGACCAGCTCCAGGATGAGTTGCGAGTGCTGGCCGGGGAGAGAGAACGCCTACGAGAGGAAGTGGAGGCTCGAGAACGGCAAATGAGGGAGTACGAGCGGGCTTTGGCAGAGGCGCAAGCGGCGGAGGAGGAGAGGCGGAACGAGGACCGACAGCGCCAAGAGAGCTTCCAGGTACGCTAGGGGGGACTACTGGGATTTTGGGTCTTTCTATAATGAAATTCGAAGGATATACACAAATTTTGGTGCCACTTGTACTGTTCGCGCAAGCAAAAGCATATGCTCACCTCTGTTCTTCTCCTTTATCCTACTCCCCTCCCATTGCACGCACAGGCGCAACTTGACCAGCTACGGCAAGATCTCGCGCTCAAGCAACATGACTACAAGCAACTGTACGAGTTTAACGAGCAGACCCAAGCCAAGGGGCTTGACACAGAGACGAGACTGCAAGGCATCATCGAAGAGCTGCAGCGGACGTCCGTCACGGGCCTGGAGCAGCAGGAGACCGACGCCGCCGCCCATGCACAGGCCACGCTCGTGTACCAGAAGGAACAGCTTTTGGCCCTTAATCGTCAACTCGAGGAGCTGCGTAAGCAAGCGGCTACGACTGAAGAGGCTGCCCGCGCCGCCACCCAGGCCTTGGAGGAAGAGGTGCGGCAGCAGAGGGAGGCGACAGAGGCCTACCGTGCCGAGGCGCAGCAGCTTCGATGGGAGCGCGAGCAGGAGCAGCAGGAGCAGCAACAGCAGCAGGAGACAGCGGCAGCTGATGCGACAGAGGCGGCGGTGGGAGTGACGTTTCCCCCGCCCTTTTCTCCGACTCCGGTCGGTGGGTCGGGTGCCGATGTAGAGAGGTTGACGCAAGCGATGGCGGCCTCAGAAGCAGCTAAAGATGCGCTGGAGGGAGAGCTCCGCCAGCAGCAACAGGCAGCGGAGTGGTACCAGGCGGAGATGGAGCGGCTGCAGCAGGAGCAAAGTCGGGACGAGGAGGGACAGGGAGCAGCAGCCGCAGCTGTGTCAGAGGCGGGCCAGGGGGGGGAGGAGGAGGCGGCTGCCCGGCAAGCGTTGGAGGAGCAGGTCCACCAGCTGCAAGGGACAGTGGAGTGGTATCAGGCGGAGATGGAGCGGCTGCAGCAGAGCCAGGTTGAGGGACAAGGAGTCGCTGTCACGGCACCAGAAGGGAGCCAGGGGGGGGAGGAGGAGGCAGCTGCCCGGCGAGCTTTGGAGGAGCAGCTCCACCAGCAGCAACAGGAAGTGGAGTGGTATCGGGCGGAGATGGAGCGGCTGCAGCAAAGTCAGACTGAGGGACAAGGAGCCACTGTCACGGCACCGGAGGGGGGCCAGGGGGGGGAGGAGGAGGCAGCTGCCCGACGAGCGCTGGAGGAGGCGCTCCGCCAGCAGCAAGACGCGGCGGCGTGGCTTCAAGCGGAGGTGGAGCAGCTGCGACGAGAGCGGGACGAGCGACAAGCTTCAGGGGCCGCTGCTCCAGCGGATGCCAGCCATGGCGAGGAGGGGGAAGGGATGGTGCAGGTGCTGGAGGGGGAGATTCAGCGGCAAAGGGAGCTGCTGGAGGGGTACGAGGCCGAGTTGGAGCAGCTGCGACAGAAGAAGGCTTCTATGGCCGCGGCCGCGGAGATGTCGACCGCGCTGGTGACCTCCGCGCCACAAGCGGCGCCTGTCGCTGGGCGAGAAGACGGAGAAGCAGAAGGGCACATGGTCTCGTTGCAGCCGGTGGGGGACGAGGAACGGCAGACGTTGGAAGCAACAATCCGAGCGCTGGAGGAGGCAAATCGGCAATTGGTCGAGGGTTTCCAGAAGGTGGAAGCGAGGTTGGCGCGGGTGAATGAGGTAAGTCGATTTAAGTGGTGGTGTGGTGGTTTTCTATGTATATATATGTATCTTTGTTTGATTTTACAAATTGAACCCGTGACTAACACATTTTTTCTCCATTCCTCACCCACAGCTCGAGACCGAGAAGCGGGACCTGCTGCTGTTGGTGGATGAGCTCAAGGACGTGTTAGACAATGAACGAGAGAACCACCACAGGCACCTGGAGGAATCGGTAAGCAAAAGAATGGGTGGGGTGGATCAAACCTTTGGATCTGCCCATTGGCGTCTCAATATTATGCCCTTGCTTTCTCCCTACTCGCCTCCCTCCCCCTTCTTTCATTCACACATTTCCCCGTCCTCCCCCCCCCTTCCCGCATAAAAGTTGTCAGGGCTGAAACACGAGGTGGAGCGGCTGGTCGATGAGGTCCATCGGCTCGAGGTGGCGGAGAAAGAGTTGAGGTTGAAAAATTACAATCAGTCGCTTTTCATGCTCAAGCGCGTTACACACAACGTAATGGCCAAGCAGCAGCTCAAGACCAAACAGCGGGCGATTTGCCGGTGGGTGACGGCTGTCAATGCCATGCAGGGAGAGGAGCTTGTGGCTGTCCGAGAGCAGGCGGCAAAGCAAGCGGCACAGGCGAAGGAGATCAAGCAGCTAGAAGGCGAAAACAAGGCTTTGCTCGAGGAGCTGCAGCGAGAGCCGCCTACCCGAGGGGGTGTGATGGCGGGTGCAGCGCGTGGTGGTCCAGCAGTGCGAGGAGGCAGCGGGGTCACGTCATTTTTGAGTTCTTTGTTTAAGCTCTTCATTGTCGTCGGCTTTCTTATGTTTCTGCAGCAGTATTTTGCCGTGTTGGGCGGGAGCAGCTCCTACTGCTATATGGACACCGTGCGCATTACCATGTAGTAACTCATTTTTTCAAATGCAAAGTAAAGTAGACAGACGATAGATAGGGGAATTGAAATAAAGAAAATAAAGAATAATTAGATCGTTAAGTATTTTTTTGGCTTGTTTGTTGGTTGTGTGGTGTGGGGGGGCCACCTCAACCGAGGTGACCAGGGTAGGGTGACTTTATAGAGTCAAAAATTCTTTTTTGCATTTTTTCAACAAATGTGTTTTGACAATAGGGCCATATTTAATGACTCTTCTTCCTATTTCTTTGCCAGAACGCATGAGATGTGGCTTGGTTGATGCCTGTTTCATTCCCAAGCGCCCACCAATTTCTAATGGGAGGTCGTTGAACTTCCGAAATCTCGGCCATTCTCTTGGCGTCTTCTAGAGCACGTTCCCAAACCCAAAGAGCACGACCCTTTGGAACGTTCGGTGTCACGCCTTCCGCAGAACATGCACCAGGGATGCACCTCTTCTTTTTCTTCGTCTAGAGGCGCATAAGAGCTTTGTGCTTGTGTTTATACTGTTGCCTCTCCCTGCACTCCACCACCAGCTCTGCGCTTTCTGACCTCCTGCCTCTCCCCTTTCTTGCACACCAACACCCAACAAAGAGCTAAACTGCCAGCCGCGACGACGCGCACTCCTCGTCAAACCAACACCAAACTCAACGCAACAAACCTGCAAGCATGAAGGGCATCAATTTCTTCGCAGTGGGGGCCACGACTCTTGTTGTGGTGGCCTGCTTGACCAAGACGGGCGCGGCGGAGGAGGGATTCATGGGGAAAGCGGCCGACAAGATCAAGCACGCCGTGGGATTGGTGACAACGGAGGAAGCTGCCAAGCGGGAGGCGTATGAGGAGGGGCTGAACGCGGTCAAGCAAGGCGAGGGCATGATGAAGCACGCCAAGGAGAAGATTGGAGAGATATTTCACCACAAAGTGAAGGAGCCGACGGAGGACGCTGTGGAAGTGGGGAAGCGCATGGCCCAGGAGCAGGCAGAAGCCGCCAAGACTCAAGGCCAAGGCATCTACGAGACCATCAAGGAGAAGGTGACGGCGCCGTTCCACTCAGCCAAGGACAAGGGCCAAGAGGCAATGAAGGGTGTGCAGGAGCGAGCAGGGGCGAGCGCCGAGTACGCGACCCAGGCCGCGGAGGAAGCGCGTCGGCAAACCATCCACGGCTACGAGGAGGCCAAGGCCAAGATCGAAGAGGCTGTCCAGGAGGGCCAGAACACCATCCGTAAAATGAGGGAGAACGTGGAGCACGTGCTTGAGCAGCAGAAGATCAAGGCCGAGGGCGCGTACGAGACCGTGAAAGGGAAGGCCGGCGAGACCGTGGAGCAGGCCAAGCAGTACGCCCACGACGTCAAGGAGCGCGGGGAGGAGGGCCTGGCTTATGCTACGGGCGCCAAGGACGAAGCGACGGGCGAGACGCTGGTCGGGAGCGCTACGCGCAAGGTCAAGGAGGCTTTGGGGGCCGAGCATCACGAGAAGACCACTATGGAGAAGGTGGCTGAGAAGGGGAAGGAGGCCATGGACAGGGTCAAGGTACGATGGGTGGGACATGGGGAGGGGCGGAGGTGGACAGTGGGTAAAAGATATGAAGTGTATGTCTGACAGGAATAGCGAAAATGGTAGGGCGAGAACAGGGAGAATTATTGGGGGATGGTAAGTGACAAGCTAGGATTTTTCGGGGCAGATACAAGTTATATTAACTGACATGCAACCTCCTCCTATGCACAATTATAAACAACAGGAAAAGGTCGGGGAGCTTTAACAACGTTTCATCATCACCACACGTCAACAGAAGAGCCAGGCTATTGGTAAGGAAGTGGGGCAGAAGGGTCAGAGGGGCTCTTTATGTGGAGAGACGCTTTCATAAGTATGTCAACATGGAAGTTAGATGTGATTGCATAGGAAAAAAGAAGAGAAAGGGAAAGGTTAGAGTAAGAAGAGAGAGGGTCAGCAATGTGCAGGATAAGCGATATAAAACCGAGTCGAATGGAAGAAAGAGACGGAAGAAGAAGAGAAAGAGGAAGAGATAACTAAAAGAAAAAGGGAAGGAGGGAAAGCGGTGTCTACCAAGACGAAGAAGGAGAGGAAAGAGGGGTGGTTTAAAATCAAAACGCACACCAAAAAGGGAAAGAAGTGAATAAGTAAGAAGAAAAGAACAAAGACAAGGTCCGAGCAATGTTGTCTTATAGAAAAAAGGAGTTCGAATTACAACTTTGATGTTGCTTTACTTTATGTGTTCATAGCATATCACTTTTTCAGTATTTCTAAACCTCTATCTACACCTCTGCACAATCAACCCAGAGCGTTAATAAGAAACGCAATTATGCTTGCCTCTCGCCTTTCTTATTTGCCCCCAAAGAGAATCTGCGACTCTTCCAAATACCTCCACACCACCGAAAACATCATCCCCTGTAGCGCGTTGGCCGCCAACCTGTAAATGTACCAAAAAAGGCAAATGAGTGAGTTAAAGGTCTCTTTTATTGATTCACGCAGATGCAAGCACCAGCCCACCATCCCTCCCCTTCCTGCATCCTAACCGTGTCTGCAGGCCTCGCCCAAACAAGCCTTTGACGCCGTCCTGGTCCAGCACCTGGCGGAGGGCCTCCCGGTAGGTGATTTGCGTCTCGGAGGTTTGTTTCGTGGTCTTGATGACTCGGAATGAGTTTGAGCACACGTCTGACACCGTGGAAGAGCACAAGCCTAGGTATACATCGATGAAAGAAATGACTTTAGATTAAGGAGGAGTGTGTTCGTCTTTTATTTCGCTGCCGAGAAACAAGTCATGCGATATACATTTTCTGGAATTTGTGCTTACCTAAAAAGGCGTTTCTGCCCAGCCGTGGAAAGACAGCGTCGGCCGGTGGTAGAGGGATCACGGAAGACAAGTAGTTAAATGTCACGAAGAAGGGCCAATGCCCTACAAATGTGGCTACTACTTGAATGACGGCGCCTTGATAGAGGGAGGAGACCCCTTCTTCTTGTAGTCGTGTCTTTATCTGAGTCCAACCTTTTGGGCCTTGCACCTGTTTGTGTTTGTGTGAGGAAAGTGATGAGTCAAGAAGTGAGATACTTACCTTTTGCGCTTTCGAGGAAAGATTGCTTATCATAAGGACTAGCTAATAGGGCATGCAAGGAATGGTTATGTACGTACTTGCAACGATGTCTTTACGGCGTCCAGTGGCATCAACACAAAGCGAAAGGCGCCGGCCGCAACGCTCCCAAAGACCGACTTGACGGGTAAGGGCAGGCCACGCGTGGAGTCAAAGGAGTCCAGCGCAAGAATCATAAAGGCATTGGCTGCCACATCGCCAAAGCGAGAGAGAGGAAGTTGGAACGCCGCCACCGGCAAGCCTTGATAAAACCGAGGAATGCCCCCCTCCTTGTAAAGTTTTGCCAGCGATTCCTTAAAGGAAAGTCCATATCTATATTGAAACTGCATCGTCGTCCGAAGCCACATCAACGTCACGAGCTGCACAAGGGACGCGGCTGCTCCCGACACGCCGCCCCCTATTGCCTTCCTACCCGCCTTTTGCAAAATGGCGGACACATCGAGCTCTTTGACCAGCGACACATCTATTAGCGCCCCGCCTGCTGCCGCAGCATTTGCTGATGCCGGCCAAAAGTCCAGGACGGCCGTATTCACCAGGCACAATGCGACTAGGGCCACCACGAAGCAGGAGCCTGGAATCAGCAAGTCGAGCTTTGGTAGGAAGGAGGCAGGGGACGAGGAGGAGGAAGGGGAGATGGAAAGGTCTAGGTCTTGGAGTGGAATGTTGTCGGGCTTGCTCTCCTGGCATTGATAATCGTGGTGGTATTTATGCTGATGGAGATGCCCAAGAGTAGGTGGAGGTCCGTGATGACGTGTAGAGGAAGAGGGGATGCGCTGGATGGGGGAGCTGCTTTGGAGTTTGGTAGGGGCCTTGAAAGCGTTGCTGCCGCCCGCCAGCCACAAAACGAGGCCAACCACGGGAAGCTGCTGCTTAGATGGCATGACTTCTGGAGGGTGTGAGGGAGTGTTGTGGCTGTGTCGTTGGCTTCAAGGCGGACTGCTGGACTGGTGGAGGGGTGGTGCGTTGATGGGGCAGGGGGTGGGGAGGTTGGTGGGATTGGTGGGGTGGACCGGGCTTGTGCTTGTTATAGACGCACCGGTGGCCGTGATCCCGTGGTAGGGAGGAGAAATGGTGGCGTGGGAGTGCTGTGTGTCGTGAGATGCTTGGGTTGTTTGGATTCGAACACGGCTTGACGTCATTCGCGATTGAGCAACGACCCAGGCAGGCAATAATGCACCCTCCTTCCAAGTAAACGCCCTCACACACACCACCTACAACACCCCTACACAGTCACACAGGCAATGGCCGGCACGCGGCGGCGTCTGTGGGGCTTGCTGCTCCCCCTGGTCCTGGCCTCGCTTCTCAAGCTGGTGATGAGCGCCACGGCACCAGCCAAGCGAAGATGGGGGGAGTCGCTTCCACAGGCCTCCCCGCCAGCCTATCCCACCCTGCCCGACGTGGACGAGGAGAACGAAAAGGCGGCAGGCGAGGCGATCATCCAGCTGTCGGAAGCTCTCGTCAACATCGAGTCCTTGTCGGGGAGAGAGCATGCGATGGCACATGCCTTGAAAGGATGGCTGAGCAAGCGGGGGTGGGAGGTTGTACTGCAGCCCGTGCCGGCGGCCTCTGGCCATGAGAAAGAGGTGAGAGAAGTAGTGATTAAGAGCCGGCGTGTGTCAATTTCATTCCTTCTCGACGTCTTATATAGTGCTTTTTAATAATGTGCCAGCAGGCCTTCCTCTCTGTCCTCACCAATCCCTCCGCACCATCTCACCACAGGGCGACCGCTGGAACGTCTACGCCTTTCGTCCCGAAGAAGAAACGGCTGGGGCTCCATCGCGGCATGGCAAAGGCCCACGCATTTTGCTGAATACACACATAGACACCGTCCCGCCATTTTACCCAGCGAGCGTCGACCGAAAAGAGGGCGTGATTCGCGGCCGGGGCGCGTGCGATACCAAAAGCATTCTGGCCGCACAATTACTCGCGGCCCAGCGTTTAGTCAAAGCTGGGAAAGCTCACGATCTGGGTTTGCTGTACGTCGTGTCGGAAGAGACGGACCACTCAGGGATGAAGCGGGCGAATGCGCTCGGGCTGCGCCCCCAGTATTTGATCGTTGGAGAACCCACCGAGTCCAAGATGATCCGCTCGCAGAAGGGCATATTGAAGCTGAAGCTCCTATCGCAAGGCGTGTCGTGCCATAGCGGGTACCCAGAACTCGGCAAATCTGCCATTGATCCCTTGATTGACGCCCTTCACGAGCTCAAACACGCCCACTGGCCGCAAAGCGAAGAGCTGGGCGCCACCACCCTCAACATCGGCCTCTTACGAGGCGGACACGCAGCAAACGCCCTGGCAGCCGAGGCGGAGGCCACCTTGATGTTCCGCGTCATTTCCCCGCCGGAGCAGATTTTGGAGACTGTGCAAGCGACGGTGGGAGAGAGGGCGGGGGTCAAAGTGATCACGGCCAACAACCCTCTGAAGTTGGGCACGCTGTCCGGGTACCAGACCGACGTCGCGAGCTTTAACACGGATATTGCTTACTTTGATCTGTACGAACCGGGGGCCAAGGCTTTTTTGATCGGCCCGGGCTCTATTTTGGACGCGCATAGCGATCATGAGCTTATTCATATCCCGGAGCTTCAGCGGGCGGCTGGGTATTACGAGGAGCTACTGTTGCGGCTTCTCCAGAGCAGTAGCAGTATCGCGTCTGCAGGACAAGCGGAAGGAGAAGAGGAAGTTGAGGAGGGAAAAGTATGCAAGAAAGAAAGTACAGCAGCATGACAATGTTGAGCGTCTCGTGAGGAAGTGATAGACTGATGAGAGAAGGAAGCAGTAAAATGAAAAACCAAATGCGAAGCCCCAAAACAAACACGAGAGATATACAGCAACTTGCAACGAAGCAAAATCTCATTTCTTAAGCTTTCTTCTTTATCTTCTTTACCAACCTACTGCTGGTGCCTGCTGCCCCGTTGTGCTCTTCTCTGTTCAGCTGGACGCTTGGGGCTTCACGCGAATCGACAACAGCTCATTATGCGCAAGCGCACCCAGCACAAAGCACTTCAGCGCCCAGAAAGACACGCTCTGCTCCCGCTTCTTCGCCTGCTTCAAGCTATCCCAGGCCAAGACGGCATTAATAAAATAAATCACAATCAACCCCTGCTTCAGAAACTCCCGCAGCTCATAAGGGAAGTTAGTCAAAGGGAAACCAGGGAACTCCACAAAGGCACAAAGCAACGTCACAAGAATAACAACAGTATGACAACTCTGCAAAAAAGGCAAAGGAATACCCAAGACCGGCCTTCCCTCCCCCAAAAAGGCTGCGCTCAAGTCGTAGTCATCAAGAGGCTCCAGCTCCTTCGCCACCTTCTCCTCCTCCTCCTGCTGCCGCTTCAGAATGGAACCCTTCGCCTTCTTGCCCAGCTCCGCCAGCGTCGGCAGAGACTTCGCCTGATCAGTCTCGATGGCACCGTCGAATTTGGTGGCAATATCCGAGAGCGAGACGACCGTCTCCGAAGGGATGGGGATCTCAAAAGTGGGGTCATACCGCAGGTTCTCCGGCACGCCCGTCCACTCCTTCACAGCCTCGGCAGCCGCTTCCGCCGCCGACCCTTGAAACTGCTTCCCTCTCCGTACCTTAACAGCATCCTCCTCCTTCTTTTCGCCCCCCCCCCCTTCTTCGTCCTTGTCATCATCCTTATCGTCGTCCGCGGCAGCATTGGCAGCCACGGCCGCAGCCACCTCCGCGGGGGTCGGTCGAGTACGATCAATGACGCGGGGCGTAGAAAATTCCTCCAACACCAACGTTCGGTCGAACTCTCTTTTCATGATATCTTCCTGAGAAGCCTTCAAACGTGGGTCCAAGGGCACTGGGGCTTCCTCTGCCTCGGCTGACGAAGCACGGCCCCCACTTGCTGGTCGATCCTTGCGCACACGCTTTTTCCTCATCACCTGCTTACGTCGTGTCCCACCAGCCTCTTCCCCCCCACTGCTGCCTTCCGATGCCTCCTCTGCCTGCAGCCGCAAGAGACCGAGCCGTGCGGCCTCCGCGAGGACGACATTCGCATTGGGTTGAAGAGGCAGGGCTGCGCCCGGTCGCCGGACGACGCTGCCCGCTGATAGAGGATGCAAATGTACATGGTTGGCTGGCATCAAAGGAAGAAAGGCCCAGGCAATGGGGAGGGCTACGCCTGCCAGGAGCGCCACGAACCGCAGGAGGGCCATGGGTAATGATGGCATGGACGGCCGGCGCTGCTATATGGGGGAGTTGAAGGAGGATGCTGGGGTTAGCATGTGCGAAGGCATCTGCATTGGCCTCCGGGGAAAGGCAAGAGAAGGGAAAGAGGGGCAGAATATATGGAGAGCGATTCTGCTGTCTCTCTTACCTGCATGGTGCTTGTGTCTGGGGTCTCAGGTCG
>Ga0209491_10008206_pt1 | contig 13363 bp, 4 predicted proteins | sample BON02_FD_187213 | JGI IMG/M metagenome (GOLD analysis project Ga0209491, IMG submission 187213) | Freshwater microbial communities from Lake Bonney liftoff mats and glacier meltwater in Antarctica - BON-02 (SPAdes) (version 2) | ecosystem: Environmental > Aquatic > Freshwater > Ice > Glacier... | reverse complement strand
GCGCCTCCCCCTCCCCCCCCCTCACCCTGCTCCTTCTTTCCCTTGGCGTGCAGCGTGCTGGGGCTCCTCGGCGGCGCGGTCCCCGTGACCTGACGGGTTGCGGCAGCGGCTGCCTAGAGAGGAGGAAGGAGGAAGCATGGGCACGACCAGCGCCGACGCCGCCGGCGGCGCCAACGGCGTCGCAGCGGCGGCCAAGCTCGGCGCCGGCGCCGGCGCCGCCGTCGTCGCGAGCGCCACGGCGGCGGCCGCCGCCGCCGCCGCCGCGCCCGACGCCAAGGGCGGCGCCAAGGCGGCCGCAGCGCCCGCGGCCGACGGCAACGGAGGATACCCGGCCCCAGCAGCAGTCGCAGCAGCAGCACCACCACCAGCAACAGCAGCAGCACCGGCAGCCCCGGCGGCGGCCGCCGACCCCGCGGCCGCCGCGCCCCCCGACGCCGCCGCCGCCGCCGCCGCCGCCAAGGACCGCCGCCCCGACGGCCAGGCCGAGGACGCCGTGCTCGCCCGCGCCGCCGTCATCCGCGCCAAGTGGGCCGTCCTCGGCGCCGGGTACGCGCCCCGGTTCGAGGACCCGCCGCGGCCCGCCGCCCACGGGGATTACGTGACGCGGGAGATGCGGTGGCTGGCGCACGACTTTTTGCAGGAGCGCGCGTGGCGGCGGCGGTGCGCGCACAGCCTGGCGCGCGCGGCGGCGCGCGGTGCGCACGACCGGGCGCGCAGGCTGGTGGCGGCGGCGGCGGCGGCCTCGGCGTCTGCGCCGGGCAAGGGCGCGGCGGCCGACAAGGCGGCAGCGGCCGACGGCGGCAAGGCCGGCGCGGCGCGCGGGGGGGCCGGGCGGCGGGCGGGCGCGGGCGCGGCGTCGACGCCCGCGCCGGCCGACCCGTCCGCGCGCGCGAGCGGCGGCGCCGGCGCCGGCGCCGACAAGGCGGCCGACAAGAAGGCGGCGGCCGACAAGGCGGCGGCCGAGGCCGCGGCGGCGGCGTCCGCGGGCGGCAAGCGGTCGTCGCGGCGCGTCGCGGCGGCGGCCAAGGGCGGCGTCGGCGGCGGCGACGGCGACGAGACCGACGGCGGCGGCGGCGACAAGCCGAGCGGGCGGAGGTCGGGCAAGGAGCAGGCGGACAAGCAGCAGCAGGAGAAGCAGCAGGAGAAGCAGCAGCAGAAGGACAGGCAGCAGCAGGACAAGCCGCCGCCCGAGTCTGGCTCGGGCGGCGGCGCGGCGGCGGCAGCGGCGCCCGGCGGCGGCGGCAAGGACGAGGGCGGCGGCGACAAGGCGGCGGCGGCGGCGGCCTTTGCCGTGCCGACCCCCCCCCTGCCGCGCCCGCCCCCGGGCGGCCCCCCGCCCTCCGTCGCGCCCGCCGACATCCTCGCCGCGCTCGAGGGCGCTGACCCGGACGACCTGGTCCCGTCGTCGGCCGCGCCCGACGCCGCCTGGCGCGCGCGCTTCCTGGCCCTTTCCGGCGACGCCGGAGTGCGGGTGCGCCCTTCCGCGGCGGCGCCCGGGCCCGGCGGCGGGGGCGGCGGCGCGCACGGCGTCCAGTGCAACGGCAGGGCCGCGAGCGGCGTCGCGGCGGGCGCCGACGGCGACGGCGGCGACGCGCAGGACGCCGCGGACCCGCCGGCCTGCGCGCCGTCAGCGGCCGCGGCGGACCCCTCGGCGGCGGCGCCGCCGGCGCCGCCGCCGCGGCCGCCGCGGCCGCTCGTCTACTGGGTCGGCCCCTCGCTGGCGGCCGCGCTGCGCGCGCAGCTTGAGGGCGCCGAGGTCGCGCGGCTCGTGCGCTACGTCGCCTCGCTCGCGCGCAACGAGGCCGACATAGAGGTGGCTGCGCGCGCCGCCGAGGCCGCCGAGGAGGAGGCTCGGCGGCAGGGGCTGCTCGCGGGCCCCCGCGACGGCGCGGACGACGGCCGCGGCGGCCGCGGCGCGCGCGGCGGCCGCGTCAAGGCCGGCCGCGCGTGGGGCGACGACGGCGCCGGCGCGGGCGCCGCCGGCGGCCCGGGCGACCGCCGCAAGCGCAAGGGCCGCGAGGACGAGGACTATGATTATGCCACGGGGCGCGCGGGCGGCGGCGGTCCGGGCGGCGGCGGCGCGCGCGGCGGCGGCGGCCCGGGCGGCGTGGGCGGCATGCCGCTCGGCGGCGCGCGCGGCGGCCCCGGGGGCTCCGGCCGCGCGGGCTCGGACGCCGGCGCGCTAGACCCGCGCACGCTCAAGCGCCTCCGGTCGGGCGCGGGCGGCGGCAAGCCCGGGCACATGGGCGCGGGAGCAGGAGGAGCTGGGCGCGCCGACACGCTCGGCGTCGGCGGCCTTCGCGGCGGCGGCGCCAGCGGCGCGCTCGGCCCCAACGGCCTGCCCCTCGGCCCGGGCGGGCTCATGCAGGGCGGCGGCGCCGGCGGTCGCGGCGCCCCGCTCCTGCTGCGCGCCCCGCCCGGCCCCGCGGGCATCCCGGCCGCGTGGTCGGCGCTCGACGACGACCTGCTCTGCGCGCTGGTCGCGGAATTTGGCCACAACTGGGCCTTTGTGGCCGACGTCCTCTCCGGCGTGGCCGCTTTGCAGGGCGCGGGCCGGCGCGCCGACTGGGTGCGCCTGCGGTACGCGCAGCTCGCCAAGACGCCGCAGGTCGAGGCGCCCGACGGCACGCCGCTCGACCCGTCGATGTTCCCCGACGGGCAGCTGCCGAGCGTGGCGGCCGTGACCAAGCACCAGGCGCGCGAGGTGCTGCTGCGGTCGCTTCCCCTGCACGAGGCCGCCCTCGCGCGGCACCTGCAGGCCGTGGCGCCGCTGGCCGCCAAGCTGCGGCACCGGCGCGCGGCCGAGCGGCACAGCATCCGCGAGCACAACCGCGCGCGGGCGGACCCGCACATGAGCCACGTGCACGCGGCGGGCAAGGCAGTGGTGCCGTCGGGCGGGCGGTACCTGTCGCCGCTCGAGGTGACGGCGCTCGAGCGGCACCAGCAGCAGCAGGCGCAGCAGCAGGCGCAGGCTCAGGCGCAGGAGCAGCAGGCGGCGCACGAGGCGGCACAGGCGCAGCAGCAGCAGCAGCAGCAGGCGCAGCAGCAGCAGGCGCAGCAGCAGCAGGCGCAGCAGCAGCAGCAGCAGGCGCAGCAGCAGCAGCAGATGGCGGCGGCCGCGGCGCAGCAGCAGCAGGCGCAGCAGCAGCAGCAGCGGCAGCAGCAGCAGCAGGCCGGCGCCGACGCGTCGGCCGGCGGCGGCGGCGCCGTCGGCCTCACGCCGCAGCAGCAGCACCAGCAGCTGATGATGCAGCAGCACCAGCAGCAGCAGCAGCAGCTGGCGGCGGCAGCGGCGGCGGCGGCGGGTGGGGGGACCGCCGCCCCGCCGCCGCCCGGGTGATCGATTATCGCCCGAGCGTGTGTGGGTGCGTCATCTGATAATGCTGCCCCTGGCCTTCGGGGGTTGGCGTTTTTTGCGCCGCGTCGGGGCGGCAGCGCGCGCACGCCCAGCACCGACGCTCGACGGCGCTTAAGCGGGGGGCGCGCGCATCCTAGTTGATCGACCCAACCGCCGAATACAACGACTTTGGAACGCGTCCCCTTGATACAAAGCCCAGCGCGCGCCCCTCCTCGTCAACTAAGTACAAGCGCTTGCGTTTGAAAAGCAAACCAACGATTAGCCTTTCGTGTTGCGCGGGCGCATCGAGAGAAAGAGAGATTGAGACGCCCAATCGATGCGCGACGACGCGTGGCTCGGCGCAGCAGCAGCGGCAGCGGGGGCGGCAGCGCTCGATGCGGCGGCGCTGGCGCCGTCGTCCCTGGGACGATCCGCGGGCGTGCCGCCGCCCAACCACATGAGCGGCATCGAGCAGCTCGCGCCGATGGCGGCGGCGGCGACGGCGGCGGCGGCGGTTTTGGCGTCGGCGGCGGCGGCCCTGGCGCGCCGGTTCCTGTCGGCGTCGGCGGCGGCGAACGAGGCCGGCGGCGACAGCAAGCAGCAGCAGCGGCAGCGGCAGCAGGAGCGGCAGCGCGGCGGCAGGAAAGGGTACGGCTACCCGGACGACGAGGAGGACGAGCTCGAGTGGGACCGACAGGAGCAAGAGGAGGAGCGGCGGCGGCGGTGGCGGCGAGCGAGGCAGCAGCAGCAGCAGGCGCAGCAGCAGCAGCAAGACGACCTCCTCTGTCGCCGCGGCGCGGCGCTCGCCCCTCCGCCCGCCCCGGCGCCCGCCCCGCCCGCCCCGCGACCCAGCGCCGACCGCTGGGACCCGCGCCTGCTGGCCGCGTGCCGCGCCAACGAGCCCCGCATCGCCTCGCTCCGGGGGCTAGAGGCCTCCCCCTCGTTCCGCCAGCACTGGCGGGGGGCGCGCTCGGCGGCGGCCAACGCGGCGACGACGCCGGGCAGGGCGCGGCCGCCCTCTGCGTCCGCGTCGCCGTCGGCGGCGGGCGCGGCGGCCGCCGCAGCCGCGACCGAGTACCGCCTGCGCGTCTACCGCGCGCTGCGTCGCGCCGACCCGGACGCCTTCCGCCTGCTGCTCTCGCGGCCCGACGTGCCCTCTTTCGAGGGCGCGCCGGCGCCGCGCGCTCTGGCCCTGCTCGAGTACGCCCTGTGGGCGCTGTGGACGCTCACCGCGCTGGCGCCGGCCGCGGGCGCGTGGCTGCTGTTCGCCGCGGCGTCTTGGTCCTCTTTGTTTTTTCCGTCGGCGGCGGCGGCGGCGGCAGAGGGGGCGGCCGGCGTCGCGGCAGGGGACGGGCGTCTGCTGTCCCCGGCGGCGGCGGCGGCGGCGACGCCCCTGGCGCCCCCCCCCGCCTGGCTGGCGCTCCCGCCCGCGGCGTGGCTTCTGGCGCAGGCGGCCGCCGCGCGGCGCGGCTGCTCGTCGCCGCTCGCGCGGCGCTGGGACCTCTTTCTGGAGCGCCGGCCGGCGGGCGGCCGCAGCCGCGGCGGGGCGGGGCGCGGAGGGGCGGCGGCCGCCCCTCCGCCCGTCGGCACCGCCGCGCCCGTCGGCACTGCACTGGCGCTGGCGGCGGCGGCTGTCGAGGCCGCCTGGCTGCTGGCGACGCTCGGGGCGGGCGCGCTCGCGAGCCTGCTGCTGGTGCTCGCGGCGCGCGAGCCCGTCTCGCGCCGCCTGCTCGGCCTGAGGGCCGTGCGAGAGCGGATGGGGCCGACGCCGCTGTCGGCTTTTCCCCCGGCGCGCAGTTGAGCACGTGCAAAACCACCCGCCCGATGGGAGCCGTGGACCTGAACGAGGTCATCCCACGTGTCGACCGTCCCTGGTCGCCGGCAGGACGCTTGGGCCCACGAGCGCCTTCGCCCGAAAGCGCGCCTGACGAGAGCGCACCCCGCTTCGGGCGCCCGGGCGACGACGCGGCGCCCAAGCGTCCTGCGGGTGGCCGGGCCGGTCGACAAACGCAAGACGACCCAGTCGAGTTCCGCGGCTCCCGTCAGACGTGTGGTCACACAGGCGCTCAACTGCGCGCCGGGGGGCATGCTCGCGCCCGGCGTCGCGACAAACTCGTCTGCGGCGCGGCCGCGGACGTCCGTACAAAAGAAATCAAGGGGGTGGATCAAAACGCCCTCTGCCGCCGCCGGCGCCTCCCCGCGGCCGTCGTCTTCTTCGCCAAGGTCGTTTCATTATGGGACGACGGTCCGAGCAAGAGGGGGCAAATGACTAGATGGCAACGCGGGGGACGAGTGATCGTGTGTAAAAGGCGAAGGAGATACAATCTAGAAAGCGGCCACGTGTGACACGATTTGATCGCGAGCAAGAGAGAGAGGCTTAAAAATAGAATCGACGGCGGTGCTGCTCCTCGCAAAACAGGAGAGAGATCAAGCGCGGCCGTCGCCGCCGCCGCCGCCACCACCGCCCCCGCCGCCGCCGTCGCGCTCCGGCAACGGCGGGAGCGCGGGCCCCAACGGCGCCGCCGCGGTGCCCAGCGAAAGCGCGGGCCCGAGGGGAGCGCGCGGCTGCCGGAGGCTGGCCGCGCGCCTCGCGCCGCCGCCGCCGGCCCGCGCGCCCCCGCCGGCGTCCTCGAAAAAGGCGCCGTCCTGCGGGCTCGAGCTATAGGCGCCAAGGCCGTCGTCAAAGTCCTCGTCCCCGTCATCGTCCGCAGCCTCGTCGCCCTCTCCGGCCTGGCCGTCGCTGTCGTCCTGGCCGCCGCCAGCAGCACCGCCAATGCCGCCGCCGCCGCCGCCGCTCCCGGCCGACAGCGGCTTTGAGCCCTGCGCCGCCGTCGGGAGGACGGCGCCGGCCGCCAGAGTGGCGGCCGTGGCCATGACGGGGCCGCCGGCCGTCGGATCGACGCGCGAGTAGCCGCCCGGGCTCGCGGCAAAGTCCGAGGGGAGCGAGGAGGCCGCCGCCCCCGCAAAGGGCGACGACCACGGCAGGCGGCCGGCGGCCGGCCCCTCCGTCCCGCCGGCGGCGTCGGCGGCGGCAAGCGCCGGCCCTCCCGCTGCGCCGCCGCCCGCCGAGCTCCCCGGCGACCCCCTGCCAAATGCACCGCCACCGCCACCGCCACCACTCCAGGGCGAAGAAGGGCCCGTGCGCCAGCTCCGCGCGCTGCGCACGGGGCTGGTCGGCGAAGACCCGGGCAAGGCGCTGCCAGAGCCGCCGCCGCTGCCGCCGCCAAGACCGCCGCCGCCAAGACCGCCGCTGCTCGCCGCCGACGCAAGAGCCTCCTGCCCAAGCTGCTGCTGCTGCTGCTGCTGATGCTGCTGCATCCGCTGCATCTGCACCTGCATCTGCATGTGCTGCGCCGCCGCCGCCCGCATCGCCGCGCGCTGCTGCACCGCCGCGGCGGCGGCCGCCGCCGCCGCCGCCGCCGCCGCCGCGCCCAGCTGCTGCTCGCGCACGGCCGCCGCCGCCGCCGCCGCCACGCCCGCGCTCTGCCACCCGCGCCGCTGCGCCTGCGCCTCGCGCTTGCCCCACGCCACCATATGCTCGTCGGCCGCGAGCTCGACCGCCTCGCGCGCGTCCTTGGCGTCGGCCGCGAGCGCCCCGTAGGAAAAATAGGCCGCCACCGCCCCCAGCAAAAACCAGGCGTAGGCCACCCAGGCCGGGCGGGGGATGCCGGCGAGCAGCAGCGCCAGGACGAGCACGTTTGCGCAGGGCAGCACCGGGTAGAGCGGCACGCGGAAGCGCGGGGGGTAGTGGCGGCTCGGGCACAGGCGCCAGAAGGCGAGCACAGCGACCCAGAAGGCGCCCGCGGGGAATAGCACGGCGGCGAGGCCGAGGCCGAGGCCGTAGCAAGTGGCCGTGGCGGCGGCGAGCCCGTTGACGAGCAGGAGCAGGGGGCCGGCGAGGCGGACGTCGCGGCGGCGGCGCAGGAGCGCGATCTCCCTCGGGGGCAGGGACGCCAGGGCGGCGGCGGCGGCGGCGCGGGGGCAGGCGGCGACGGCGGCGGCGGCGGCGGCCTCGTCGCGCGTGAGGGGCGGGGGCGGGCGCCTCGACCCCCCGCGCGCGGACGAGGAGAAGAGGAAGGGGTCGGGGTCGCCGTCGTCCTCGCTGCTTCCGTCGCCGCCGCCGCCGCCGCCGCCGCCGCCGCCGACCGCGCCTCCCCCGCGCCCATCGCCCCCTCCTGTTGCACCGCCGCGCAAGCCGCGGCCCCCAAAGAGCCCGTGCTCGCCGAACAGGGTCGCGAGCGCCGAGCCCGCCGTCGCCGCGGCCAGCGCCGCCTCGCGCTTGCGGCGGCCTGCGCGGCTGCCGCCGCTGCCATTGCCGCCGCCGCCCCCACTGCCGTCGTCGTCATCGTCCCGGCTGCCCCTCGCAAACGCGTGAAACCTCCGCCACCGGTGCGCCTCCGCCGCGACCTGCGTGTCCGAGAAAGACGCCGCCAGATCCGACGGCCGCGCGGCCGTCGCCGCCGCCGCCGCGCAAGAGGCCGCCGCCGCCACCGCCGCCGCCGCCGCCGCCGCCGCCGCCGCGGGCGCGTCCGGCCCGTCCACGGGCGTCAGCGACCGACGCCACAGCAGCGTGGCCGTCGCGAACCACAGCGTCACGAGCACGCCGATGCTGGCCGCCTCGACCAGGTCGCTGTAGTCGCCGAACAGGGCCAGGGCGGCGGCAATCAGGCCCGAGATGGCGAGCGCGCCGACGGGGACGCGCACCTTTGCATTGATGCGCGCGACGAGCGGCGGCAGCAGGTGGTCGCGCGCGCACGAGGCGGCGACGCGCGACACCGAGAACAGACCGGTGAGCAGGGAGCTCGCGATGGACGACAGGGCCGCGAACGCGACGACGTACTGCATCCAGGGCAGGCCCGCGGCCACAAAGGCGGTGACAAAGGGGGCCGGGTCGTCCGGCGGGGGCGGGAGGCCGGGCGCCTCGTCCCCGCCGCCCGACGCCGCCAGCTGCAGCTCCAGGGCCGCGAGGTCCGGGGCGCGCGCGTCCCCTTGACCGCCGCCGCCACCGCCGCCGCCGCCATCGCCGCCGCCACCCTCCGCCCCAAACCCTCCGGCCGCCGCCGCCGCGACCGCCGACGCCTGCACGCGCAGCCGCCCCGCCGCCGCCAGCGCCGCCGCCTCGACGGCCGTCGTCGCCGCGCCGGAGAACGGCGCCAGCGCCACCAGCGCGCCCGCGAGCATGATGTTGATCACGACGGCCACGCTCGTGCTGGCCAGGAGGCCCGCGGGCAGGGCCGTCGAGGGGCGGCGGCACTCCTCCGCCAGGCAGGGGACCGTGTCGAACCCGGCGTAGGCGAAAACGAGAACAGAGGTCGCCCGGAGCACCCCCCGCAGGCCCTGCGAGAAAAAGGCGGCGGCGGGGGCAGCGGGGGCCGACCCCGTCCCGCCCGCGTAAGAACCCCGCCCCGCCCCGCCTCCTCCATCTCCTCTTCCTCCTGCTGCTGCTGACGAGGGGCCGCCGGCGGGCGCGGAAAAGACGGGCGGCGCGGGGGACGACGCGGCGGCGGAGGCGGCGGCCCGCCACAGCTGCCCGGCGCGCGCGTAGGCGGCAAACGCGACGAACACGATGAACACGAGCGACACGCCCGCGAACGCCGCGTTGACCGCCAGGGGTCCCCGCGTGCCGAACATCAGGGCGCCGCTGAGCGCCACTGTCAGCCCGAACGCCGGCCAATCCAGTAGCCGCCCCGCCCACCGGGTGTACATGCGGGCGGCGCTCTCTTTTCCGAGACCCAAAAGCGCCCCCAGATAAGGGGTGAATGCGCGCGCGACGGCCGCGTTGGCCACGCTGTAGCTGAACAGGACGTTGGCCGCGACCAGCCACGCCGGGAACTCCCCCAGGGCCGCCAGGGCGTAGCTGTAGGTGGCGCCGGAGAAGGGCAGCTCGACGGCGAGCTCGGCGTAAACCAGCGTCGACATGAGCGCGGCGACGCCAGCCAGTAAGTAGGCAATAAGGACCGAGGGGCCCGCGAGCCACATGCCCTCGGCGCTGGTGGTGAAGACGCCGCTGCCGACCACCAGGCCCACGCCAAAGGCGGCCACCTGGAACGCGCCCGCCACAGGCCGCAGGGCGTAGCCTCCCTCGAGCATCCGGCTCTCGTCCTGCTCCTCGGCCGAGCGCCGCAAAAAGAGCCGGCGGAGCGAGGCGCCGCCGCACGCCGCGCGGCGCACGGCGGCGGCGTAGTCGCCCCAGGACGAGAAGCCCGAGAGCAGGAAGGCCCAGTTGCGGCTGGAGTTGCTGGTGGTGGCGGCGGCGGCGGCAGACGGGTCGAGCAGCGCCGACCGGGCGGCGCGGCGCCTACGGCCCTCGCGGAGCAAAGCTGGGGGGGGCGACGGGCGGGAGGGGGCGGGGTCGGCGGCGGGGTTGGCGGCGGCGGCGCGACGCGCTTCGCTCGGCGGCGGCGGCGACGGCGGAGGCGCCTCGTCGTCTGCGTCGGGCGGGACGGGCGACATGGCTGGAGCTGTGATGATGGGATTGGTGCGGGCCCCTGTCCGGCCCCTTCTTGGCGTTCAGGTCATCTTGGCGTCGACGTTTGGAGGGCGTTCTTCCGTGTCACGGGAGCCAAGGAGCAATCTGATGCGCGCGCCGACAACGGGACCGGGCGAGGAGCGCAAGAGGAGGGCGCGAGATATGGAATGGGCTTGGAAGAGTACACGGGTGGTTCGTTTCGGCGAGCAATGGTGCATTGAGCGCTTGCCTCGACGTTTGAGGAAAGAGGGAGAGGAGCAGTGCCAGAAGGGGGATAGAGGGGGCGCAGCGACACGCCACCCGCAACACGACCCAATTGACCAGCACAAGCGAGACCCCCTCGACGACAAAATCAAGACCAACCCGCCTCTTTTGCTGCAAGGGGGGGAGCGACACGCCACCCTCGCCACGACCCAAAACTTAAATCAAAGTTTGGGGGCTGTCGCGATGGGGCGGGATGCCGACATCGACCCGCTACACCGCGTGACCGCGCGCCTGCTGGATGCGCTGGACGACGACGACGACGACGCCGAGGCGGTCCTCGACCGCGTCTGGAAGGCGGCGTTTGGCGGCGGCGGCTTCGCGGACGAGCATGACGCCGACGCCGACGCCGACGCCGACGCCGACGACGGGAGCGACCGCGACAGCAGCGGCGGCAGCGGGAGCGGCGACGCCGAGGAGCGCGCGGACGACCGCTTGGCGCAGGTGATCTTTGCCGCCGCGGCGGTTGGCGGCGGCGGCAGCAGCAGGCGCTCAGCAGCCTCCCAAAAGCAGCACCAGCAGCAGCAGAAAGAGCACCAGCAGCACCAGCAGCATCAGCACCAGCGTCTCTTCTCTCGGCTCCTCGGCGCCCGCGCGCGCGCCGAGCGGCGCGCCGCCGCCGCGGCGCTGACGCACCTGACGGCGCTGCTGCCCGCGGCCGAGGAGGCGGCGCTCGCCTCGTGCTCGCCGCCACCTTCGTTATCGTCCTCCTCGCGCCGCGCCGCCCTCTCGGCCGCCGCCGCCTGCGCGGCCCTGGGCGAGCTGTCTTGCGCCGAGCGCGATGCGGCCGAGGCGGCGCGGCACGCTGCTGCTGCGGCCGCCGCCGCCGCTGTTGCTGGGGGGCCGCTGCACGGCGTCGACGAGGGCGCGTACGGGCCGTGCGCGACCGCCGCCTCGTGGTGGTGGTCGCCGGAGCAGCACCGGCGCCTCGCGGCTGAGGTGGAGCGCGCGCTGCGCCGGACGGCCGAGCGCGCCGCCGCGGCGGCCGCCGCACACGCGGACGACCGGGCGGCGGCCGACTTGGCGCGTCGGCTCTTGGAGGGGCGCGAGGCGGCGGAGCGGGCGGCGGCGGCGGCGCTGCGGGAGCAGGCGCGGGGCCACGCGTGCGAGGCCGGGGAGCTGAGGGCCTCCCTGGCGGACGGGGGCAGGCGCGAGGAGGGGCTCGGCGCGAGGTGCGCAGAGCTGCGGGCGGCGCTCCGGGCGGCGCGCGGCGAGCTAAGGGGGGTCGCCCGGGAGGCGGGCGCGGGCGCGGCGGCGGCGGCGGCGGCGGCGGCGGCGGCGGCGGCGGCGGCAGGAGGAGAGGCGGGAGAGGACGGGGAGGAGCAGGAGGATGAGGAGGAGGAGGAGGAGGACCTGGCGGTAGCGGGCGGGCTCGAGGCCGGGCCGGACGGCAGGCACGCAGCCGCGGCGGCGATCGCGGCCGTGATTGCGGCGCACCGGCAGCAGCGGCAGCGGCGGCGGCGGCGGCGACAAGGGGACGAGGAGGAGGAGAACGAGGACGGGGAGGGGGAGGAGGGGGAGGGCGAGGAGGAGGATGCAGAGGAAGCAGGGGTGGCAGCGCCCTCCGCGCACCCGTGCCCGGGGGGGGAGGACGCGCGGCTGCGGCGGCGGGTCCGGGCGCTCGAGGCGCAGCTGGAGCGGGCGAAGGGCGGCGGCGGCGAGGGCGGCGGCGGCGGCGGCGGCGGCGGCAATGGCGGCGGCGACGCGGCCTCCCGCCTGGTCGCCGCCGCCCTGCTCGACGAGCTGCGCTCGGCCGCCGCCAAGGCGGACGCCGCGGCCGTGGCGGCCGCGGACGCGGCCCAGGCCTGCGCGCGGGCCGCTTCCGGCACGGGTCGGCGGGCCGCGACGCTGGCGCCGAAGGCGCGGGGCGAGGACGGCGAGGAGGACGGCGAGGACGCGGAAAATGAGGAGGGCGAGGAGGACGGCAGCGGCCGCGCGCTCCTCTGTCCTCGATGACAGAGCCTCGTTTGAATTGTTGCTGTTTTTCACAACGAGCGTCGCGCTCCCCGGAACCGCACCAACAACACACTCTCCACCCCCGGCCGACCCTCCTACTGACGGTGCCCCGCGCGTCCAAAGCGCACGCGCCTCCTCTACCTGTGTGTGTGTGTTTTGTTCGGCGCCGAAACGCGACCCCAAAAGCGCCGCTCAGGAAAAACCAACGCGGCGGCGGGATAATCTGGGGAAGAAAAAAGGGGGGGGGGGGAGCGGTCAGTGCAAGAGTAAGCCCCGTTCAGTTGGCCGCCCACGCCCCCGGCCCAGAAGGACGGGGGCGAAAAAGGCGGCCGGCGTGCATAACTGTCGCTATGGCTAGCTGCCCCGCGGCTGATTACGGCGAGCGCCCGCAAGCGGCACGGCCTCTTTTGCCCCCAGGGCCGCCGGTTTCCCTTGGCGGCACTCCTCCCGTCCTCGAGTGACCTTGAGGCATGGCAGGGCGCGATGGGGGCGGAGCGGCCACCGACGCCGCGGGGCCCAGAAAAAAAAAGCCAAGGGGCGGCCGCGCGCGGCGGGCGCCAGATGATCAGCGCCCGCCGCCTCTCGCCGCCGCGCGCCGCCGCCGACGCCGTCGCTCGCTCCCATCGCTCGCTCAGTCTGTCGGTCGGTCGGTCGGTCGGTCGGTCGGTCGGTCGCCGCTGCTGCCGTCCCGGCCGCCACCGGGCGCACCAGCGACGCCCGTCTATTCAAACGCGAAGTAACGGGGTGCTGCGTCAGCGTGGCCGCCGCCGACTCGGGAGGGCGTGGCACCGCCGACCCCTTTCCCCCCCACGCCCTCCCGCTCCGCGCCGCCCGGCAGGGCCAGTCTACCACCGCCGACGCCGTCGGCGTGTGCCGCCCCGCGCGCCGGCCTGTCGTGCTACCGCGCGACGTCCAGGGCCTGTCCCTCTCGTTCAAAATCGGCTCCCCTGCGCCGAGGCGGCGCTTCATTTTCCGCCGTAGAAAGTTTCGGGGATGTTGGCTGGGCCGCACTGCGCCGCGCGCCAACGCGGTGGGCCTGAGTCACTCCAGCATCGACGGGTCATAACGAGGCTCGACCCGACCCGAACGGCTCGACCCGACCGCCGACCCCCGCCCCTACCTCGGCGCGCCCCGGCGCCTGGGCGCCGGAAGCCGGCTGCACAGCTTCACGGCCGCGGGCTGCTACAAGCTGCACTATCTAGAATCGGCGTCGGGCCTCCCCGCGCCCGCGCGCAAAGTACATGAAGTGGTTGCCGTCGGCGGCCTCGGCGCCGTACTCGCGGTCGGCGCCCATCATGTCCATCAAGGCGCCGTCGTCGGACCACTTGGCGGCTGCCGCC
>Ga0209491_10008203_pt1 | contig 13366 bp, 6 predicted proteins | sample BON02_FD_187213 | JGI IMG/M metagenome (GOLD analysis project Ga0209491, IMG submission 187213) | Freshwater microbial communities from Lake Bonney liftoff mats and glacier meltwater in Antarctica - BON-02 (SPAdes) (version 2) | ecosystem: Environmental > Aquatic > Freshwater > Ice > Glacier... | reverse complement strand
AGTCCACGGTGAGATTACGTGTTTGCATGGTGAGATTGCATGGTGTGATTTTGTGGTGCGATTGTGTGTTTGCGTGGTGAGATTGCGTGATTCCATGGTGAAATTGTATGGTGAGATTTGCGTGGTGAGATTACGTGTTTGCGTGGTGAGATTGCATAGAGAGATTCCATGGAGTGATTCTGTGGTGAGATTACATGTTTGCGTGGTGAGATTGCGTGATTCCACGGTGAGATTACGTGTTTGCATGGTGAGATTGCATGGTGTGATTTTGTGGTGCGATTGTGTGTTTGCGTGGTGAGATTGCATGATTCCATGGTGAAATTGTATGGTGAAATTGTATGGTGGGATTGCATGGAGTGATTACGTGTTTGCGTGGTGAGATTGCATACAGAGATTCTGTGGAGTGATTCTGTGGCGCGATTACGTGTTTGCGTGGTGAGTTTGCGTGATTCCACGGTAAGATTGTATGGTGAGATTGCATGGAGTGATTACGTGTTTGAATGGAGTGATTACGCATTTGCGTGGTGAGATTCCGTGATTCCATGGATAGATTCCATGGAGTGATTCTGTGGTGAGAATACGTGTTTGCGTGGTGAGATTGCATGGAGAGATTCCATGGAGTGATTCTGTGGTGAGATTACATGTTTGCGTGGTGAGTTTGCGTGATTCCACGGTGAGATTCCGTGATTCTGTGGTATGATTGCATGGAGTGATTCCCTAGTGATATTTCGTGTTTACGTGGTGAGTTTGCGTGTGTGTGCGGTGATATTGCGTGTTTGCGCGGTGAGATTCCGTGATTCCGTGGTATGATTGCATGGAGTGATTCTGTGGTAAGATTACGTGTTTGCGTGGTGAGATTACGTGATTCCGTGGTGTGATTCCATGGAATGATTGCGTGTTTTTAATGCCGCCCATTCCCACATATTCCACACGATCAGATACGACAACACTGTGGGCAACACCATGAATGTGTTGTATTTATCACGCATGGCCACAACACCAACAGGCGAACAGCTGGCGACGTTTGACCCAGAGAGTTTCCCGTGCCTCGCTTTTGGACCAACAGTACAGCAGCAGTACAGACAAAACACCGTGTGCTGCTTCGAGCGGTTCGATGCGCTATACACAACGGTATCAGGGTTTGGGGCCTTTGTCGACGACCCAGCCCAGAAAATACGTCACGAAATTGATAGACAGCAGGCGTGTAGGGGATTTGACTCGCCCCCGAGCAACACCTCTCGAGTCCTGCTCTCTGGCGTGCCGGATTTTGTGGTAGGACCACTTGCAAACATGCCGAGGTCGTATGCTTCATTTGACCCCTCACCCACACGCGGTTACAAGGATGTCAATTTGTTCCTGGCGCTCGAGGACGTTGAGCGCAACATTGCTGTCAATACGCTTCTGTCTGCCGGCAAGAATCTGCGTTTCTTCGTGGGCATGGCGCATGTCAAGCACACCACGGCCAGCAACCGCCTGAGCGTAGAAAAGTCGCAGGTGGATATTTCCACGGACATTACGGATTCGTACACGTACACTACACCCATGACCTCGACAGACTCGGTATTGAAGTCACATTTGGTGAAAATGGCACTTTCCCTGCCGATTTCTCTGGACGAATTCGCCACTAGCACCCAAACAAAATTCAAAGCCGCCATCGACAAGGCTGCGAGTGAATTGACAGTGCAGGTAGCGATTGTGGATGTCCAAACCATCAGCGTTCCCGTGGATGGCCAGCGGCGTCTTTTAGCCGCGTCTATCCGAATCGACGTGAGCATTCGGGCTGCCGATAAATTCGCAGCGGACGCAATGATCGCCATGCTTACAATCTGGAACATCAATGCAGAGTTACTAGCAGCTGGACTCCCTGAGGCCACCATGCTCGAAGGCCCCAGTTCTGATGCTGTCACCACCGAGACCGTCCGGGTGCTGCAGGACGTGGTGATAAGTTTGACGGAAATTCGGCGCACGGGGTCGGAAACAGGGACCAAAATGGCGACCATTAGCATCATTGTGTCCGACACTGTCACCGGAGGCAGTGTGCATGAAATCATTCCCATCAATTCACTGCGGATGAGCGTAGGGTATGGCCAGAACAACGGCGAAGCGCCGATCTATCCATGTGTCGATGTGTATACTGGGGTGTTCAAAGAGGAGTTTGATGGGGTCATGCGCGACCAGGATTGGTGTGCCACCCAGCACGACATTTGTGCAGTCCAAGGACCGATCGGTGTATCGTCTGGGGGCAAAATCGATTTTACATTCGCACTTCCAGACACGGTATGGAACGAAGCCAGTCTGGACGCGGCAGCCACCTCATTTCTGGCCACATTTCTCTTTATTGATTTCAACCTGGTGGTTTTAAATGGCCGGGGGGATAAAATCGTGCTGTCGCTCAAGACAAAGACAGAACTGAAAACAAGCAGCATTTTGCGCCAGTGCTTGGAAAAGCAGATCTATTCGAGCATCGAGGAAATGATGCAAATCGACATGTTTCTAGGTTTAGCGGGCAACGAAACGGAGTTCGAGTCGTCTCTCGTGCAGAGTCTTGACATCACCAGACAAAGAGCATCCAGCACTCCGAGCCCGATAGTGCTCGAGCGCGATATTTCGTCCAAGCAATCGAATGTCATGACAATGTTGTTCAAAGGAGACGCCGAGGTGTTTGAAAGTCCGCGCACCGAACAATTCACACTGGCGGTAGAGGACATTATCAGCCTGCACTTCCTCAACGACGAGAAACGAGTGCTGGTCGAAAAACTCATCGCAGACGGCCTGGCGTTTACGCTGCGCAATACACTGCACAACAACCCCTCGTCACACACTGCGATGGAGATGTTGCCCACCGCAGAACTTCTGGCATACTGTCCCATGCAGGCGATGCGTGGTTCGTTTGGGTGCAACGCGCGGCGTGAAATCAAACAGCGGACGCTGGAATTCCACACCAATTCCATCACAAGCATCGCGGGTCGCGCAGACGAAGACGCACATTTCGCCCATATGCGTGCTGGGCTCTGGTCGCAAAATCTGCTCGGCGGAAGCGAATATGCCCGGCAGCTTGGCTATAATCACAGCAAAATCATGCACGAGAAAAACAACCTCAACGCGCGATATCGCAAAGGCTTCATGATTGCGCCCACCATACCTTGGCGGCAGACGGAAATCGACCAGGCCTCGGAGAACGCAGACTCGATTTTTGACCTGTCGGAACATATGATCACGACGGTGCTGGTGTCGCTCGACACCAATTTCGGGCAGCTTTTTCAAGCCAACGTCGAGCTCACGCTGTCAAATATCCTGCCACTTACGCGACAGCAGGTCGTTGAACATCAGCTGATTATCGCGACCGCGTTTTCGCAGGCCGCGAATCTCGACGCGCAAAACGTGTATCTGAACGTCGACGACATTGTTGAAAGCTCAAACACAGAGCCCCGTCGGCGGACTCTGCTGCAGGAGGGTGAAACGATTACTGAAACGTTTTTGGTGCAAAATACTTCGGAATTTGACATTGTCGCCGGGTTCGCTATGGCCAACGAGGTCGACGCGATGCAAGCAGCAGCAAAATTTGCAGAGTCGATACAGAGCGAGGACAGTTCTCTGGCCCGCCTGATCCTACAAAATATCAACATAGCGTTGTCGCGCGTGGTCGATTACTACGGCATGCCCAAGGTCATGCACAACACGCGAAAAGCAATTGCTCCCCCGCGATCGCGCACTATTTGCTACGACGACACGGAGTGGGAGCTTGAAATCACGCAATTGCTAGGAATCGATCTCGGGCCAGGAGCTCTGGCGTTTGTTGGTTGCCATGGGCGCCGTGTCGTCCTGTCGGACTTGCCCAAGAACAAATACCTCCAATCTACAGATCGCCCGCTAGACACCAGTATACACATCAGGGGCCCAGCGCACGTTTCGGACTGGACAATGCTTGTGCGCGACGATGTGCTCAATGCCTCGCTGGCCCACAAAACAGGGTGGCAGTGGTGGGATTTTTGTGCGCCACCACCGCGTGTTGCAGCACTTGGCGGCAAGTTCTACAGCGCATGGCACAGCATCAAAAACGAGGCGTCGAAGCACTGCTGTGCGTGCAAGAGCACCCCGACCATTGACCACAGTACCGTAGTGTATCAGCACAAATACACATGGCCGCTGCGTCTGGAGAATCAGAGCATTTACGACGAATACACCCAAAAATCGCACCCTCTGCACTCTTCCGACCCCACAATGTCCCCGGACATATTCAAGATCAGTCCCCAGCTGCGTAATTTCAGGCTGCAGTATGGGGCGAATGCGGCCCTGTTTGAAGTGGAAAATAGCATTGCGCTGCCGCCGCTTCGGTGGGACGTGGATGAAAACGGACGCACCCTTTTTCCCAACTGCGATGTTGGCTACTGGGTCTCGAGCCGATTCGGCTGCCAAATGTGCCATATCAACACCTACCGCATGTCGGACGTCGAGCAATACCCTGAACAAACGCAGGCATATTTACGCGGTGGAACGTGCACACACTGTCCGGTAAACACGGTGGCAGGCTACCTTCGTAGCACGGTGGCGGATTGTCTGTGTGTCAAAGGATTCTATCACACCGCAAACGACGGATGCGTCATGTGTCCAGCCAACTTTTTTAAAGACACCAACTCGAACGAGGACGCATGCACGCCATGTGAAGAGGGCTATGAGTCGCGGAGCGGCTCGAACAGCAGGGCAAAATGCACCCTCCCGATTTCTGTGGGAGAGCAAGAAACCCGGGTGTATATCTACACGACTGTGCTTGGTCTCCTGCACTATTTCGAACCCGTGGAGCCCGAGTGGCATACGCCACACGCCATCGACCAGGATCAAACAATGCGGTGCGTGATTGAGACACAGGTCGGGACACAGGCTGGAATGTCACTGGACTGCGGGGGCAGGGTGTCGCGCGATATTTATGCCAAGAGTCCGGTGGTGTTTGGCACACAGCCCGACGTTTTGCACAGCATCAGCATGAATTCGAGCACCAACGACGCTCTTCTGGCATTCCACGGACCGGTCGCTGCAACCAGCCGATTGAAGATCGTGGTGACACCTGCGCTGGGTGTGAGCTTTGTGGTGGACAATGTCGACAGGAACGACTACAAGTCGAGAGTCAATCATATTTCGCTGTTTCCACGTCCCGCTTACATGGGACCCTCTCCATCTGGCTTCGTGGACCAGATTCTCCACGACCAGCAGTGGATACGCGGAACCACAATTCACATAACACTTCGCATGCACATTGCACACAATGACCTGTCGCAGGTAAACGCCGGCAACGACGTGTACATGGTCAATTTTATCTCCTCCCGGCGCATCGACACCAGTGTTTCCTCCATTGAATGGCAGTGGATCGTTTGTGGGCGCAAGGTGGCTACGGGGGGCAGCCGCTATGCGTTGTGCAAGCACGAGCCCGATCCCGACAACCCCACGGAGCAAAATTTCGCAAACCCATACGTGTTGGATGGCAGGGTAACTCGTCTGAATGGAGAAAAGTGCTGCGACTCTTGCTACGACGAATATGACTGGATGGCGGACTGCAAATTCAAGCACAATAACCCGCGACGCAACAACCTATACGACAACACGATGGAGTGGGTGCCTTTCCTACATACGCAACCCCCTGCTCCCGGTGCTACTTTTTATCTGTACACGTTCTTCACCAACGGCGAGTCTGCCGCGTGCCAGGACCACAATTGCAACGAGGCTGCGGTATACCGGAACATGCCTGTGCATTATGATGTCGAACGGAGTGCTGCGTGGGATAACGCCATGGATTTCCTCCCCGGAACACAGTTCACGTACAAAATCCCCGTGGTGTCCTACAAGTCAACCTCCATGTACGCGAATATGCTTGGCTTCGTGTCAATGAACGCACACGCTGAAGAAATTCAGGATATTATGGTGGCATCCAGCCTCGACCGCCGATATTCGGGTCACTCGTGTCATCCTACCGACCCGTCAAGTCTCGAGTGCACGCGCGTGGAACCCCGAGTGTCCAGCGTCGTCACAACAACTACACGCGCTGAGAACATGTACCACGTCGACATCCATGAATGGACGCAACAAACCCCGATTTTGCCGTACGAATACCACCATGCCTATGCGAAAACCGTCGGCATCAACTACTGCTGCGAGGTCGTGTGTGCTGCAATCTGTGCTTTTGCGGTGTTTGTTTTGAGTTTTGAGTGTGTTTTCTGGGGTTTAGGGCCGACAAATCGCCAGATTTTGTGTTTTCAGAAACATCGTTAAATTGAATGTTCAAAACTAGTCAAAAATGATTTTGTACTCAACGTGAGATTCATTTGCGTACAAAAAAATCTGTTGTTATGTCACGACAAACATGGAAGCTGAATATTCAAAAATATTCACAAAGGATGATTTGCCTATGAGTTCCAGGTCGACTTTCGACGTCTGCTAATAATTGGACGTTTCCTTTGCGCAGGTCCCTGATCTGGATCTTACGTGCGCCCTTGAGCTGCAGAAAAAAACATGCAATCTCGACGACGTTTCTGTCGAAAACGGGCAGCGAATACACCTTTCCAGTGAATATTATGTAGATGCCCTCGCTTGCGTGTCAGACGCAAATGCGCAGTGTGTGCCCCAAACAATACAGGGTCTACAAGCCGTGCGCCCCCGCGGCCCGGCCGAGCTCGGCGCACCGACGCAGATTTCCTTGGAGTCAACGCGCGGTGACAATCGCATGGTGCTGGGTGCCGTTTTTACGCCCGATTGGACCCCATTTCGCATACCCACGGTGACGGACGAACGCGAGCTGCGCATTCAGACAGTGGCAGCACCGGGGCCCGGCAGGGTGCACTACGCAGCACCGGTGATGCGCTATTTTGCGGGTCTGCCGTTCTGCTTCGACCACGAAAACTGGTCGGATTTTTATGTTTCGCGCACGATGCCTCTCCTCAAGTCGATGTGCCCGTGCAAAACAAAGCAGAATGGGCGCGATAATTTCGTGTATTTCCACTCTGCCGAACTCGGCATGCACTTCCAGGACGAAACAGTGCTGGCGTTTTTCAAGTCGCCAGGCGGGCACAATTCGGTGGCAGATATGCGAGACTCGCAGAATATTTTCATTGTGCATCTCATCACTAGCACCACTGCGTTCGACACCTACGCGCTCACAGAAATGCAACTCGCCACAGACAGTAACATTCCAAAAATTACAACAGACACCACGGGTTCTGAAGTGTTTGTAGGCGATGTTTTTACATATACCCCTCCACCCCAGAAAAACAGCCTAAACATCACGATTCTGATCCCACATCCTGTATTCGGACAACAGGATGGCAACTATAACATCCTATATCCGAGCACGGCAATCCCGCTCTTGTTTGCAGGAGTTTACACCATTGTCGAGGACAGCATGGTAACACGGAAAGGGGGGGCAACTCTGCCCTCACAGACCCGCAAATATGTGTATGTTCGCAAGAGAAATAGTGCGGATTATGTGATCACCGACACGAGTGTGATGGTGCGAGTGCCGTTGAAATACCTGACGCTAACTGATATTCGTCCTCGGACAGCTCTGCTGAACATTGCCACCAAATCAGTCAGAGTACCGGTGGCATTTTCACAATCGTATGTCCTTGTGCAAGATGGCGTGACACAAGACGCCAAGTTTGCAATGTGGCAGCAAAGTTCCAGCATGCCACCCTGCTATCGCTCGCTGGAATGGGACAAGTACGACGCCAACGTGTCGCGGAGCAACAGGGACATAGACAACCTCCTACCATGTTACATTGCTCACCATGTGAACGGAACGGCGCGTAACGTGGCATATTTCCGAGATGTGGCAACGTCAGACGTCTACGCCGCCTACACCTGACGGTTCTTGGGTGTTTTGCGACGCCAACATACAAGATGTGTGTTTCGCATACATTATTGTTGCACACACAGCTGGGGGTGTATTATCTGCTATTAAATAATCAAAATTGTCTTGTATGGTCTGTTGTGTGACGCAACTCGCATCGCAATGGCAGAGTGTCCGCCAAAATTCATGGAATTGTCGGCAATCCCAACCTGCCCCCCTTTGGTGGATTTTCGCGTCGGTCAAACTCGGAAACGAGATGATGGGTGGCTTTGTAGAGATGTCCAAGGTTATGAGCAATGCGTTGGTGTCTTCCTCGAATACCGTCCATGACAGTGCTATGAACGTTATTGTTCACAAGGTGGGAGAAATGAAACAGTACGTTGACGACAAGGTGGATGCTATTCACGACAAGATGGACCAGAAAATGGTTGATGTCGACCAGAAGGTTGTGCAATTCGAGAAGCGTTTGGCATCACTTGAAAAACCCAACAAATCGAAGAAGCCAAAGACCACAACGCGTTCCACTGTGTCCCCTAACATCTCCTTCGCAAACGGGAAATATTTCTGGCGCAAAACCATCTCTAAAACGCCTGGCTACAAGGGTGCATACAAGACTATCGATGAGGCGAAAAAGGGGTTGCAAAAGTTTTGCCAAGAGCAGCTGAACCCCGCCGCCGCCATGCAGGATTGAGCCGGACAGAATTACGTTTTGAGTGTTGATAAAATAAAGAACCTCTAACAAGAGCCACAGCAACTGCCTGAGCGCACTGATATCTGGTGTTACATTCATTTTCACACGAGTATATAAGTATTGTGTCTTGCATACGTTATTATTGCGCATTACCGTGGTGTGCGTTTTCCGGCATAAAATGATCCAGTTTGTCCTGTATGGTCTGTTGTGTTATGCAACTCGCATTGCAATGGCAGAGTGTCCACCCAATGTCATGGAATTGTCGGCAATCCCCAACCTGCCTCCCTCTGGCACAGATGGTGACTTTACCTTTTACAAGTTTCAACACACTGGCACCGGATCGTCCACCACAACCAGTATTCAGATCACACAAGACATAAAATCGGCAGAAATTCTCATTGTTGCAGGTGGCGGTGGTGGTGGAGGAGGCATGCACAGAAATAGGGGTCCAGGCGGTGGAGGTGCCGGGCGTTTGCTGTGGATAAAGGGAATTGACATTCAAGCAGGCACCACTGCCGTCACAGTAGGCGCCGGGGGCAGTCCAGGTGCTACGGGAGGGTCGGGTCGGGGTGGGAATGGCATGAATTCCGTTTTCCTCGGCTACACAGCGGCGGGTGGTGGCGGCGGTGGTGCAGCCACGCAAGATTCCAATAAGTGGAGACATGGTTCGGCGGGTGGTTCTGGCGGCGGTGGAGGGGACTTTGGGGGAAACGCAGGGTCTGCATCTGCCGTGAATTCCGCACAATCCTTTGGGAATGCGGGAGGAAAATCGGTTGGCGCAGGATGGGAAGTTGGCGGTGCTGGTGCCGGAGGCGGGGGTGCTGGTGGAGTAGGCCAGAATATAAATGGATACACCCCCGGTGCAGGTGGGATTGGAATGGCAATAAATATGAATGGAACAGTACAGAACTACGCTCAAGGTGGAGAAGGTGGTATGTGGGGCGAATATCCTGAAACGATTGCACACATGGGACACGGTGGAAGCGGCGGCAGACCCCACAACATTGGCTACGTTGGAGGTTCAGGTGTCTTCATTTTGAGATACAGAAGCTTGTGTAATTTGTGTTCAATAGGATCTAGTGCGCCATCAGATAGCACAAATGCCATGGATTGCAGGTGTAATCCTGGTTTGACGGGGCCAGACGGCAGCCTGTGCATAGAATGTGTAGCAGGAAAGTACAAGAGTGTTTCCGGTGATGTGGCATGCACAGATTGCGCAGAAGGCGAATATTCTGCGGTCGTCGGGGCTGATGCCAACGTGTGTCAAAAGTGTCCACCCAACTCACGCTCGCAATCCGGAACTAGCGAGCGTAATGGCTGTCTTTGTGATGTCGGATTTTCACTTGCTGACGGGCAAATATGCACAGAATGCCCTGTTGGTTCTTACAAAGACGTGATTGGAAACTCCGCATGTGTAGTGTGCCTGACAGGCAGTAACGGGGAATCCGGTGCAAGCCGCTGTGTGCTTCCAGAAAACACCCACATTGTCAAAGTGACAAACGATTACCGCGCCATATTCCGGTCAAGTGATACCGCCGCTGCCGCTCTTTTGGCAACGGCCATTGCGCAGGACCGTGTGCACACAACCCTGGCGTACGATTCGGCAACGCGCGAGGAAACCATGTGGCAGCATCTCACAGCACAAACCACGCAATCGTGTCAGGATCTCATTCCGCTCATCGCTGGCATCCAAGACGTGCAAGATCAATATGTGTCAATGGTGGAGCTCTTGAAGCGCAAAGGGCCGTGTGCCCCCGGATTTACCGGCTACGATCTGCTGCAGGACCCCGGCGACGCGATTTTCAAGGACAGCGAGTGCGTGATGACCGCTGTGACGGCAGAAGACACTGGGCGCGATGCGTTGATGGTGGTGCAGCGCCAGTATAGGCATGAGGGCAAAGTATACTCTTATGCGGCACAATATCTGACCCCAGCGCTGGTGCGCCAGGCTTTTGGGAATCCGTCCCAGAACGGAGCACAGATGAGCTTTTGCAATGTGCGCGACCGCGAGCACTCTCCGGCCGCAATCGAGACGGCGCTTTCGCGCGTCGGGCTGTGGACTGTGCCACAGGATGTTGCTGCCACGGATGCGGGGATTGTGGTGGAGATGCCGCAGATTCAGCAGAGCGGGGTGTGTTCTTAATACATTTATTTGGAACAATAAATCTCGCGAAATCAGAACAAGGTCTGCGTTTTTGCACGCAGGACCTTACTTTTCACACTTCCTGTACGGGAAAAACTTCAAAACGCAGCTGCATAACTTGCTCAGGCCTTCACTTGAGAACAACACCGTGGCTAGTGTTTGTGTGATGCTACCAATCACAGAAATTGCGCTAAAATTTCCATATACTCTTTGTTTCCATGAATTAAAAATCAAACAACTGTCAGAGGGTTGATACTGCATTTTCAGTGACGTGTGTTTAATTCTGTATATAAGACTACTTGTTTTTGAGTAGTAGTGTTTGTGAGCACATCGATTGTTTTGGGTTATATCACAGTTACAAGCAACAAACACATATATTTCTTCTTTGAAATTGCGTGTATCAAATATACACATGCCAAAGGGAACAAGACGATCGTGCACACAGTCCCTTTTCACGCTCATTGTATTAATCTTGCCCCATTCATGCCGTCCACAGTGTCCCAGTGGAAAATATGCAGAATTCACACCTATTTCGACTGGCATAGATGGTGACTATGTCTGCCATGCATGTCCAATGAACAGTGTGTCTTTGGCGAATAGTACCAATCGCACGGGTTGTATGTGCGACAAAGGGTTTGCAATTTCTCGATGGAGACGCATTGGCAGCGACGAGTATTGTCCACATGGCACATATGAGCGGGCACAAAATTGGACAGATCCTGGGCCTTTGTCAGTGGGTGGCAATAATATGATGATTTCGACTGGAGATGAGAATAAACATTGTGCTGGTGACAACTTGGATGATTATACTGAATCATCAATTATGGGGTTGATTCCTAGCTGGGCTCTAGATGGGGGGCTGGGTTGGAGGGGTTGTGGTGTGACTGCGGAACAGGGTAAATCCATTTGCATTGCAATGGGCCTTGATAACTGTGTCGAATTCTACATGATAAATGTAGATCGATACGATGGCAAAGGTTGTTTTTTGCCTCAAAAAAGGAATGTTGGTGGGCAGAGTGGAAGACAATGCTCAAGTGGTGGTTGCTCTCATGGCTGTGCTGGCGCATACAGGATAGCAAGCACAGTGTGTGCTCCCATTGGTGATCGGGACTTTAGCTGCGAAGCGTGTACACCGGGAATGTACAAGCCCACTTTGGGCAATGTCGCCTGCTCCGCATGCCCTGTCAACTCAAACTCGCTGGTCGAGAGCACCGTCATCACAGATTGTTTCTGTAACGTAGGATTTCATGGAGGAAATGGGGGAATCTGCACAACTTGCCCCGTGGGGCAGTACTATTCCACAATTGTTAGCACGGAATTTCCAACTACAAATGTGGTAGTACTAATGGACTCTTCAAACGGCGGCTTCAAGACAGGGTCACAGTTAGAAAATTACGTAGAAACATGGTCCGACAACGGGTATACTGTCAGAGCCAAAGCAAACGTCGCACAGCTGTATGGAGTCAATTCTGCTTTGTTTGATGGATTGAACTTGGATACAGGCCTAGCTCCTTATTTCTACACCCATAATGTATTTGACTCTAGTGGTGTGTTTAAGGACCAAAATTTCAAATTCCAAGGAGACCCAGGTGTCACAAGTTTCATCGATATTGGGCGTGCGATTACACCCGAAAGCATGACGCTAGCAGCTCGTGTTACTGCTGGAAATCAGGTTGATTTTGCGCCCGGTCGATTCAAGGTTTACGGGAGCAACAACGCGTCAGACTGGAATAGCACAAACAGCGCCACATGGATTTTGTTGTTCGCGCAAACTACAACGACAACTTACCCTTCGCGATTCAGAACATTTGCGATTTCCACAAGCACAGCATACCAGTACTACGCTCTGCACATCACCCATACTATGAAGCAGACGTTGTGTTTTTTTTCAGAGTGGGATATTATTGGGACTTTCTCACAGTGTGTGGCGTGCCCTGTGGGCCTAATTTCCTCTGAATCCAGCCAAGAGTTTTCCGCCGCCTGTGGATGCCCGGCTGGGTCATTCGAAGAGACGCGTGTCCTGAACCCACCTTATGCTTCCAGGAGTTACTCTTCTGTTCTTAGCGATTATAATTCCGCGTCTCTTTTGGACGATTCCGACAGGGGAAGAGCCTGGATAGTCAATCAAGATGATTTGAGTAGCGGGCAGTGGATGGAAATCGATGTAGATGCGCCAATGCATATCGTGGGGATTATTACCCAAGGGCGAGGCATATCAGAGCTGTCGCATCAATATGTAAAGGAATTTAGAGTTGAATATCGACTTGGAAACGCGTCGGGGGTGGGTGTTTTTTTGCCTGGGACATTCTCAATGACAAATGGACTGAAAAAAGAGCACATATTTTCTGTGCCAATCTACGCTCGATACATTCGTATTGTTGTTTTGGACTGGAATGCTTGGATCTGCATGCGTGCAGCCCTCATTGTAAAGTCGTGCTCGACGTGTTTCTCAAACGCAGTTTCTCTGCAAGGGAGCACTGTATCTACTGCCTGTGAATGCTTGGCAGGAGCCTACAAATACACGAGTGCTTTCAGCCACAGAGCAATCGCCCTTGTCCCCGGGCATGGCGCCCATTTGTCTACACTTGCTAATCGAAATCAGCGCTTATTCGCAGCCACGGCCATATTTGACAGCACGGCAGGCCCACCAGGCAGCAAAGGCGCTGTGACTTTCGATCGAGAATTCTCACAATATATT
>Ga0209491_10008202_pt1 | contig 13368 bp, 5 predicted proteins | sample BON02_FD_187213 | JGI IMG/M metagenome (GOLD analysis project Ga0209491, IMG submission 187213) | Freshwater microbial communities from Lake Bonney liftoff mats and glacier meltwater in Antarctica - BON-02 (SPAdes) (version 2) | ecosystem: Environmental > Aquatic > Freshwater > Ice > Glacier... | reverse complement strand
GGCGGGGGAGGTCGCGTTTGCGCTCTGGACAAGTTTGGTTATAATGAAGAATGGGGTTCGAATGGCTTCGAACGGGCAGGGGGAAATAGTTCGAGGGGGTTCGAAAAAAATCTGTAAGAGGGTGTTAAAAAAAAGAGCGCTGCGCGCGCCGGACGACGGCGGCGGCGGCGGCGATGTGGGTTCGTTGCTGCTCTACTAGTGCGATATCAGTAGCGCGACTCGAGCTTCTCCTGCTCCTTGTACCAGTTTCCGTAGCTGTTTTGTTTCGTTTTGTTTTGTCGTTTGCCGCGTGGGTTTTTGGGGGTACAGCGTTTTGGCGCGGCGGATTTGTTTTTTCCGCACGGCGCGGCGCGGCGCGGCTGCCTGGATCATTTTTGGACAAACAAAGACTCACGCGATGGGCCCGAAAAGGATGGTGGCGAAAACCGTGCCGTTGAACGCGTGCTGTGGACGTTGTTGTCGGACAGTTGGCGAGAAAGGGAGAGGAGAGGAGAGAGGGGAGGAAGGGGGGGGGGGTTAGCGGGCGGACGCTGCGGCTTCTCGAGCGGACGAACCAGCGAGGACAATCAAAACGAACGCACCCGCTGGAAAAAGTGGGCGATTTTCCGTGGCATCTTGTAGACGCCGTTGACAAACACCTCCTGCTGGTACGGCGAGAGCGTGTAGACGATCTCCCTGTTTTTGGAGAGGTTCGAGCGAGGCGAGCGGAGGCGACGGTGATTAATGTCGGCGTCGGCGTCGGCGTCGCGGCGGCGGCGCGCGCTTCCGGGTCTCCGCGGTTGTCTCTTGCACGTTATGGTCGTTCGCGTGGCGCGCGCGACCAGAGCTTCCCTCAGCCCTGATTGCAGCTCGGACTGGATCAGTTTGTCGAGCGCGCAGAAGAGAGGGGGGGCAAACCCTCGTCTCCTTCTAGAAACGGGCGCCCGCGAACAGAACAGGCGCGCGAACGCCGAGCGCAGCGACGGACGGCACGGGCCCGTCTAGCACTCGCACGTACCGAAGGGGGATGGGGACGCGCGGCGCCATGTTTCCTTCTTTTTGGGCCTTGGTCTTTTGCTCGCTCTCTCTTTTGCACAATGATCTTTTCGGGGGTCTTGGTGTCAGTTGCTGAACGAGGTGTGCGATGTTTGTTGTTATCGTCGGGTTTGAGCGTGCAGCTGCGTTGCGATTGAGCGAGAGAAAGAAGAGAGGGAGGGAGAAAAGGACATGGCGCGAAGCACAAAACGCCGACATCCCTTCGCCCCGAAAAAACCACTGCCCGCCCACCCTCCGATTCCTTTCCTGCAACAAGGACGCCATCATCTAGCGCACAACCGCCCCCGACCGCGCTCCCCCCGATGTTTGACGCATGACGCGCAAGCGTCACAAAACGAGAGTTTTTCTTCGCGCGCGCGCGCCCATCCTCTGTCCCCCTCGATTCCCTCCGTCATTCCCATCGATCAAAGGGACACGATGAACATCAAGCCGAGGAAGAACCACATGCTGGTAATCGCTTGTTTTTTTGTGGCGGGCGGACGAACAAGCGCTGAGCGGACGACGACGCCGACGGAGCGCCGAGCCGACGACGACAGCCGATCAAAACGCGAGCTCGCTCACATTTCCACGACCCTCAAAAACAAAAAACGGAAACGCGGAACATCACCATCAACCATCGCCATCGCGACCACTTCGCAGCAACGCAAGCAGCAGGAGGAGGAGCGCAAGAGGGTGAGGGTCGGCGAGACGACCGTCGGGCGATCGGCTTGCAATGGCGACGGGGCGCGACTCGAGGCGACGGAGGGGACACGGCGCTCGCTCAAACGACGACGACAAATCAAACGACCGCAAACAAACAAACAGAAAGCCGAGGAGGACGCGGCGGCAGTCTACGCCACGTTCGTCGAGGACTTTGGGGGCGAGGGCGGCGACGAAGCACGGGACGGGCGGCGGGGTGGCCAAGGCGTGCGCCGCGCCGGCCTGGTGGCGCGCCGGCGCCGCGACGCCAAGGCCCCGCGCGCCGCCTCGCCCCCGCCGGCGGCGGCCCGCCCGCCCTCGGGGCCCGGCGCCGCCGCCGCGGCCGCCCTGTTTGGAGGCGACAGCAGCGACGACGAGGCGGGCGACGGCAACGGCAACGGCGACGGCGGCGCCGCCCGCCGCCGCGCCAGCGCCCGGCACTTTGCGGCGCCCGAGGGCGTGGCGGCCGGCAGCGGCGGCGGCGGCAGGGACGGCAGCGGCGGGGGCCACCACGCCCCCTCCCCGCCGCCGCCGCGCAACATCGACCGCGTCGCCGAGGCCATGCGCCGCGAGCAGGAGGCGCGCGAGCGCCGGCGCGCGGACGCTGAGCAGCAGCGGTGGGGGCAGCGCGGCGGCGGCAGGGACGGCGGCGGCGGCGGCAGGGACGGCGGCGGCGGCGGCGGCGGCGGCGGCGGCAGGGACGGCGGCGGCGGCGGCGGCGGCAGCGGCGGCGGCGGCAGCGGCGGCGGCAGTCACGGCGGCAGTCACGGCGGCGGCAGCAACGCCACGTCGACCAACCTGTACGTGGGCTACCTGGCGCCGGACGTCACCGAGGCCGCGCTGCTGCACGAGTTCGCGCCCTTCGGCGCCATCTGCTCCGTAAAGATCATGTGGCCGCGCGATTCCGCCGCGCCCGCCGCCACGTCGCGCCGCCGCGGCCACAACTGCGGGTTCGTGTGCTTTTTGCGGCGCGCGGACGCCGAGCGCGCCCTGGCGCGGATGCAGGCGGTGCCGCTGGCCGGGCGCGCGATCAAGGTCGGGTGGGGCCGGCCGGTCGACCCGCTGCCCGCCGTGCCGATGTGGGCGGGCCCGCCCCGGCCCGACGCCGCCGCCACCGCGGACGAGGACGACGAGCTCGAGGCGGCGGCGGCGGCGGCGGCGGCGGCCGAGGCCGAGGCGGGGGCGTGGGGCGGCGGCGGCGGCGGCGGCGGGGCCGGGGCCGACATGGGCGCGGGCGCCGACGCCGACGGCGAGCCGCCGCTTTGCGCGTGGGCTGCGGACGCCGCGGCGGCGGCTGCTGCGGCGGCGGCGGCAGCAGCGGCAGAGATGGGAGAGGAAGCAGCGGCGGCGGCAGCAGCAGCAAGTGCGGACGGGACGATGACGCCGCCCGACTTTGCCTTTGCGCCGCCGCCGCCGCCGCCGCACGATCGCCCGCCGCTGCAGTCGCCGCCGCCGCCGGGTCCGCAGCAGCAGCAGCAGCAGCCGCACCTGCTGGAGCAACTCCACGCCCTCCAGTACCAGCAGCAGCATCCTCGCCAGGCGCCCTTGCCCGTGCCTCCCCCGATGGCGCCGGCGCCCGACGCCTTCCGCCACCGCGCCGCCCTCGCGCCGCGCGTCGACCGCGCGCTCGCCGCGCTTCACGCCGCCCCGCCGGGTGCCCCCGACCTCTTCGTGCGGCCGCCCGCCGACGACCGCCAGCGCTTCATCGTCGACAGCGTCGCCGTGTACGTGCACAGGGACGGCCCGCCCTTTGAGCGCGCGCTGGCTGTCGCGCGCCGGGGGGACCCTGACTTTGCCTTTCTGCTAGAGGCGTCGCCGCCGCCGGCCGGCGGCGGCGGCGGCGGCGCGGCCGGCGGCGGCGGCGGGCCGTCCGCCCCTTTTGCCGCGCACCTGTACTACCGCTGGCGCCTCTACTCTCTGAGCCAGGGCGACTCGCTCGAGCGGTGGCGCGTGGAGCCGTTCGTGATGGTGCGCGGCGGGCCGCGGTGGGTGCCCCCGCCGACGACCGCGGCGGGCGAGGCGGCGGTGGCCGAGGCGGCGGCGGCGGCCGAGGCGGCGGCGTCGTCGGCGGCGGCGGCGACCGCGACGACCCCTGTAGGGGTGGCCGTGTCGGCGGCGGCGTCTCCTTTGGGCGGTGCTGCTGTCGGAATGGCGGCGGTCTCAGGTGAAGGAGGTGCGAGAAGGCAAGGGGGCGGCCGACGCGCATCCGAGGGCGGCGGCGGCGGCGGCGGCGGCGCTGTGGGAGCAGCAGGGGCGCCGGTCGCGCCCGCGCCCGCCGCCACCCCCGCCGCCGCCGCCGCCGCCGGCGAGCGCCCCATGCTCCTCGGCGAGCGCGCGCGCCTGGCGGCGCTCCTGTCGGGCCTCACCGCCGCCCGCGCCAGCGTCGCCGAGGCCATGGCCTTCTGCCTGGACCACAGCGAGTCGGCGGCGGCGGTCGCGCGCGCGTTGTGCGCGTCGGTGGCGGCGCGGCCGCTGCCCGGCGAGGGCGACGGCGAGGGCGAGGGCGAGGGCGAGGGCGAGGACGACGCAGAGGAGCTCTGGGGCGCCGCCGGCGGGCTGGGCGGCGGCAGCCGCGAGCGGCGCCCGATGCCGCCGCATGCGCCGCCGACCCCCGGCGCCCGCGTCGCCCGCCTGTTCCTCGTCAGCGACGTGCTGCACAACAGCGCCGGCGCGCCCGCGCGCGGCGCCTCGCGCTTCCGCGCGCGCCTGCTCGAGCGCCTCCCTCCGGCCTTCCGCGCCCTGGGCCGCGTGCGGCGCGCCGAGGCGGCCGCCGGGCGCACGATGGCGCGCGCGCAACTGCGCGCGCACGTCGGGCGGGTCCTGCACGGGTGGCGCGAGCGGGGGGTCTTCCCGGACGAGTACGTCGGCGGCCTGGCCTTCCTGTTTGAGCGGGGGCTGCCGCCGTCGCCTGGCCCCGCGGCGGCCGGCGGCGCCCCCTTATCCCCGGCTGACGCCGCCGCCGACATGGACCGCCGCTGCCTCGCCTCGGGCCTGCCCGTGTCGGTCGCAGCGAACGGGATGGGCGCGTGCGCACGGGCGCTGGCTGCGCTCGAGGCGTGGCGGCGGGAAGAGCGCGGCGGCGGGGCCGCGCCCGCCGCCGTCGCGGGCGGTGGTGGTGGCGCTGCTTCTGCTGCTGCCGCCGCCGCGCCCGCCGCTACGGCGCCCTCCGATATGCCCGCGCCCGCTGCGCCTGCGCCCGCTGCGCCTGCGCCCGCTGCGCCTGCGCCCGCTGCCCCCGCGCCCGCCGCCGCCGCCGCCGTCCCCCGCCCCCCCGCGCGCATGTCCGGGTGGGAGGTCGTCGACGCCGACGAGGAGAGGCGCCGGCTGCAGTCGCTGCCCGTGAGCGCCCTGCTGAAGAAGCAGGCGGCCCAGGAGCAGCAACATCGTCAAGAGCAGCAGAAGCAGCAGGAGCAGGAGGAGCAGCAGAAGCAGGCGCAGAAGCTGGAGCCACAGCAGCAGCCGCGGCAGCAGGAGCACCCGCTGCAGCAGGAGCAGCACCGGCGGCCTGATTTGATTGAGCAGCCGAGCGACGTCAAAATTGTCGAGGGCAAGTAAAAGCGTGCAACTGACGCACTCTTATTTCTAGACGGTCGTCGCGTTTTCTAGATGGATAGGGCCAAGAAGGAATTGGGGGGTCAAAAAGGGAACAGAAAGCGACTCAAGATGGCAGAGGAATTGTCAAAGCGCGTCCTGGTCAAAGAAGGAAAGAGAAGTTGATTTCACGAGAAAACCCTCGGAAACGTTGTTGCGCGACTGCAGCATGGACGAGAGCATCTTTTTTTTTTCGCACCTCACGCAATGCGCCTCCTCGCTCGGGCCCGGCGGCGCGCGCGCGACCACGGCGATTGGTTGACTCGTTTGGCGGCGGACCGGGGCGTCAAAAAGTCGCGAGGACGGCAGCGCGAGAGGGAGAAAAAGAGGGGCGGGTGCGAAGAACGGAAGAACACCCAACGAGATGAAGAGATTAGAGATTAGAAAAAGGCGCGGATCAGGCGGATGAGAAAGAACAAGTACTAGCCGTCGGAAACGCGAGGGCCGACGATGTAAGAAATGATGAGGCGTGAACTGCGCGGGCTGCACGTGCGCTGCGCGTGACATTCGGGCGACCCAATCTCGGGTTCTCGAAAAGTGCGACGGAACGCGTGGCTTTGCCGCAGCTGGGCGCGTTGCTTCTTCAGCCGGCCCAGGAGCAACCATAGCGACACGAGCAGCAGAACAGGAGCAGGAGCAGCAGCAGAAGCAGGAGCGGAAGCCGGAGCCACAGCAGCAGTCGCGGCAGCAGGACCTGCCGCAGCAGCAGGAGCAGCAGCCGCGGCCTCTTGCAATTTTGAGCAGAAGAACGACCCCTCCGCCCCCCCGCCCCCCCCCCCACCCCCGCCCTCCGCGCCCGGACGTCAAACATGTGATTCGAGTGAAAAATGACATTTCGAAGGGGTACAACTGACGCATTATGAGTTTCTAAGGGACGTGGCGTCGTGTTTCTATACGGGAGAGGCCAAGATTGGCATGAGCGTCGAGTTGGGTGGTCAAAAAGGGAAGAGAGAGTGTCTTGATATAGAAAGCGTCGGAAACGCAACATGGAAGAGAGCATCTTTTTTTTTTTCGCACCTCACGCAATGCGCCTCCTCCGCCGCTCGCCCGTCGGCACGTACTCCTCCGTCGCCGTCGCCCCGGTCTGCCCGGCGCAGTCGACCCGGACGACCAGGCTCGTGCCCGCCTGCGCGACCTCCTGCGACGGGTCCACCTGCCCCTGCCCGCCCGGCAGCAGGGGGAACACGCGCGCGACCGTGTTCACCGTGTTCTTCCCGCAGAACGCGCCGCCCGCGGGAAAGGGGCCGAGCGTCAGCGCCCAGGTCCACGTCTGGGGCCCCGTCAGGAAGGTGCCACCCTCGGTGGCGGTGGCGGGGCGGGTGCCGCTCCCCGCGATGCTCATGGGGGCGTAGGCGAAGCCGGCGGGCGCAAAGGTCGAGTCGACGGTGGCGCGCGCGGTGGCGGCCCCCCCGCCCGCGGCGGCCGGCGCCGCAGCGACCGGCGCCGCGCCCGCAAACGAAAACGGCTGCGGCGCCGTGACGATCGCCTGCGGCAGCTGCGGCAACAGGACGCGCGCCGTCACCACCCCGCCGCCCGCGCCCGACACGGGCACCGCAAACGTGCACGCCAGGGTGCCCGGCGAGGCGGCCGTCGCCGCCGGCAGCACCTGCGCGGGGCACGCGGCGGCGCCGGTGCCGACCATGATGGCGCCGCTGCCCACCTCGACGGCGACCAGCTGCACGGCAAAGGGCTGCCCCACGGGGTTGATCAGGGTGACGGTGCCGGTGACGAACGCCCGCGCCGTCGCGGACGGAGCGGCGGCGGCGGGGGCGGCGGCGGCCGCGTTCGTCGAGGCGGCGACGGTAAACGTGACGGCGGCCGTGTCGGCGCCGTTGGCGCGCAGCACCAGGCGCGTCGGCGGGTCTTGCGTCGCTGTGAGCGTCCAGCCCGCGGCCGGGCCGGGCGCGGCGGCGGCCGCCCCCCCGGTGAACTGGCCCTGCACCCCAGACAGGGAGGCGTAGGGTTGGGCAAAGAGGGGCTGCTGGTCGGCAAAGGTGGTGGTGGTGGGGCCGCCGGGCGGCTGCGCGGGCGGTGGCGGCGGCGGCGGCGGCGGCGGCGCGGCGGCGGCGGCCGGCGCGTCGCAGCCAAACACCTCGACGTTGACGGACGCGCTCTGCTGCTGCGGCCCGCTCGCCGCGCTGCCCCCCGTGGGCGCGATCGTGGCCGTGTTGGTCACCGTGAACGACCCGCACTCGGTCGTCTTGTAAGGGCCAAACACGGCCTGGTAGGAGAACGCCTGCGTGTCGCACGTGCTCGTCCCCTGAGGCCGGTTCCCAGTGACCTGCGTCGGCGCCCTCGCGCCGCCAAACGCGTCGCTCACCGTGGCGCACGGCTGCGCGCCGAGGTTGCCCGGCACGCTTATGGGCACGGGGATGCCCTGCACGTTGCCCGTGCCGCCCGCGGCCTGCACAATGTAGTCGTCTGTAAAGGTGGCCACGGGCGTCACCTGCCCCGTGCCCGCGATCGCCACCGGCGCGCTAAAGGTGCAGATCATGCGGCCGTTTGGGGGGATGGTGAAGGACCCGCAGACGGCGGGGAAGCTCGAGCGCAGGCCGCCGGCAAAGCTGCTCGCCCAGCTGCTGCTCGCCGCGGCGCTGCCCGCAAACATCACCAGTTGCGCCGTGACCTGCCGAAACCGCACGGACAGCGCGTTGTTCGGGTTGGTGATGACGATGTTCCCAGTGACCTGGAACGGCAGGCTGTTCTGGTTCACGGGGCCGGCGGCGACCACGCGCACGAGGTAGTTTACGGGCGCGGTCGCGCCTGTGCCCGCCTGCACGCGGACGGAGGACTGGTCGGCCGACTTTTGCAGCGACCAGGTCACGGGCGGCGCGCCGGTGGAGATGAGCTGGATGTTGCCGGCCAGGACGACCGGCTGCAGGGCGTTGCGGATGTTGGCGGCGCTCGAGGCGCTCGGGGCGTTGAAGTTGAAGCTGCTGGTGTCGTCGAACTGGGCGAGGGCGCCGCGGGGGGCGGCGAGGCAGAGGACGGCGGCGACGAGGGCAAGAAGGGCGGCGAGGCCGGCGAGAGGCCGGCCAGCTCGCGCTCGGGCGCCGCTGCCGCTGTCGCTGCCGCGGCCATGGCGGCCGCCGCGGGAGTGTGGTCTCCTCGACGCCATCCGCTGCGGCCCCGCTGCCTGCCTGGGGAAGAGAGCGAGGGGCGGCACAGACAAAGGTTTCGCGGTGGGCGGCGGTGGGCGGCGGTGGGCGCGTCGGCGGGCAACAAGCAGGAGGCCTCCTTGCGGCCTCTCCGCCTCCTCGCTCGGGCCCGGCGGCGCGCGCGCGACCGCGGCGATTGGTCGATTCGGTTGACGGCGGACCGGGCCGGGGCGCCAAGAAGTCGCGAGGGTGGGCGAGGGAGACGGAAAGAAGAAACGGTCACACTCTCCCGAGGAGGGGCAAATAGGAAGGCGGATGGAGCTCCACCTTCTTCGTCTTCCGCACACGTAAGAGGACTGGTCAACGAATAAGTAAGCAAGCGGTCGGGAAGACGGATGCCGAGAATTGAGTCACGGAATGATTAGGCGCGCGAGATGCGCGTGCGCCTGTGTCGTGCAATCAGGGAGGGACCATCATCGCGAAGCGCCAAAAGTGCGCGATGAACGGACGCTTGGCTTCGCCGGGAGCCGCCACCGCCTCGTCGAGCCCCGCCCCCCCCCCCCGCCCCCCCCCCCGGCCTTTTGTTTCAAGTCATTTTTTACACGCGATCACCAATGGCGGGTCGTCGGGTGGGGAACGGGGGCGGTCAGCAAAGGTAAACAAACAGGGCAGGATCTGCGGCGGCGGGAGGAACTTTAAACGGGGGGATCTTTATGGAAGCGTTCTTTTGGGGAGAAGAGTGGTGGGGGGGGTTGTGAGACGGCGCCGCCCCGCGTTCCGGGCCTCCCCTTTTCCTCTGCGTCCTCTTTTCTGCCCGCTTGCAACAGGCTTGGGAGGGGAGTCCAGAGCGAAAGAGAGGAAGGGACCCGTCCGTCGACGCGAGGAAGGGGCGTCGCATGTGTGCGTGTGAAAAAAGGGAGAGGCGGCCGTCGGGAGCGAGCGCGCGTCTTGCGAGGCGGGCCGCGCGGCCTCGCCGAAAGATGGAAAACATTCCGGATAAATAGCAGAGCGAGAGGAGCGCGCGGTCCTCGGACAGAGCAAGAGAAAGAGGGACAGAGAGGGCGGCAGCAGCATCAGCATCAACAGCAGCAGGCCAAGGACGACGACGTGAAATCAACGCTCCTCACCTCCTCTCCCCGTTTGGCACCGCGGTGCCGGCCGGCGCCGCCGCGCCGTCGGCGGCCGCCGCGGGCTTGGCGGCCGCCGCCGCCCGCCGGCCCCTGGGGCAAGACACGGCGACGGCCAGGTCCGTCGCCACCGCCGCGGGCCTCGCGCCCGCGCCCCCGAGCGGGAAGGCCCGCGACACCGCCTGCACCACGGTCGGCGCACCCCCGCACGGGTCGTCGGCGCCCAGCGGGCCCACCTGCAGCGTCCAGCTGTAGCTCTTGGACGGGCCGCAGAAGCGCTCCCCGCCCTCGAGGTCGCTCGGCGGCTTGGTCCCGCCGCCGTCGATCGCCATGTTGAGCCCGCGGTTGCCCTGCGTGACGGCGAACGAGGTGGTCAGGCGGGCGCAGCGGCCCGCGGCCTGGGCGCCGGGGGGGGGCGGGGGGGCGGGGGCGGCGCTGTAGGCGGCGGCCGAGGCGGAGAAGGGCAGCGGCGCGCTGAGCCAGGACAGCGGCGCCGCACGCGCCATCCCGCCGCCGGCCTGCGGCGCCGCAGTCGTCGGCGGCATCGACGACACGCGCGCGACGACGGCCGCGCGCCCGCCGCCCCACGCGTCGACCCCGGGCGGCAGCTCGACCGAGTAGGCGCACCGCAGGACGCCCGGCGCCGAGGCCGACGCCGCCGCGGGCAGGACGCCCGAGTCGCACCGCGCCGGCGCCGTCGCCAGCACCGCCCCTGCCGCCGCGCCGCGCTTGCCGAGCACATCGGCGGCCACGCCGGCCACCGCCACCGGCCGCCCCGTCGGGTTTTCCAGCACGATCGACCCCTCCACCCGCGGGCCCGAGGCGGGCGCCGACCCCGCCAGCGACTTGCTGCCCCTCCCGCCAGCCGCCGGCCCCGCCGTGCGCAAGAAGGTGACCTTGTAGCCGACGCGCTGCGTGTTGCGCCCGTTGCCGACAACCGACACCTTGCCGGTCGACTGCTCGGTGGTGATGGTCCAGCGGAAGGGCTCGGGGCCGGACGCCAGGGCCGCGGCGGCGGCGCTGACGGTGGCCGACTGGACCGTGGCGGTGGGGGCCGGGGTGTACAGGCCGCCGCCCGCAAACTGCCCCCCCGGCTGTTGCGGCGCCGGCGCGGGCTGCGGCGCGGGCGCGGGCTGCGGCGCGGGCTGCGGCGCGGGCGGCGGCGCGGGCTGCGGCGCGGGCGGCGCCGCGGGCACGGGCGCCGCGTCGCACCCGTAGATCTCCACCTCGACGCCCGCTTGCGACGTCTGACCGCGCCCGCCGTCCGGGTTGAGCGCCACCGTGTTGGCCACCGCCGCTGTCTGGCAGTCGGTCGTCTTGTAGGGTCCGAACTCGGCCGTGTAGGCAAACGTCTGCGAGTCGCAGATCTTCTGGTTGGGCGGCGTGCCCTTGGTGCTCGAGGGGGTGAGGCGCCCGCTGAAGGCGTCGGTCACGCTCGCGCACCCGAGCTGCCCGCCCGACGGGTCGGTGAAGGAGAAAGGCACGGGCAGCGACTGAACGTAGGCCCGCTGGAAGTTGGCCTGCAGGCCATAGTCCTGCTGCAGGAACACGCGCGCGGTGAGCTGCCCCGCCTGCGGCTGCATGAGGCTGCTGACGAAGGTGCACGTGGTCGAGAACTTGGGCTCGAGGGTGTACGAGTTGCACATGGCCGGCACGGACGTCTCGCCGCCCTGCCCCGAAAAGGTCGTCACGCCGACCAGCACCTCGCGGATCCGGAGCGTCACGTTGGTGTTGTCCACCACGCCCGTGAGCACCGACCCGGCGTTGGCGTTGGACGGGTTGTTGATGACTATGTTGCCCGTGACCCGGAACCCCTCGGGCTTGACCTGGCGCACCACGCGCACGGTGTAGACCACCGACGCCTTTTCGCTGGTGCCCGCGGCGACGCGCACGCGCTGCACCGAGGCCTGCTTGGCGATCGTCCAGAGGTAGCTGTCGGGCCCGCCGAAGATCTGCACGTTGCCGATGTTGATGAGCGGGGAGAGGATGAGGTTGAAGATCTGGGCCGTGGCGGGCCGGGGGGCGCGGGAGGCGGCCGCGGCGAGCGCGAGGGCCGCCGCAAGCAGCAGCGCGGGGGCGGGCCGCCGCCGCCGCCGCCGCGGCCGTCGCGCCGCGTCCGCTGCGGCTGCCGCCTCTGGCCCGACCATCTTCTTTGTTGCTATTCTGGCGGCGTGCGTAACAGGCCGCGCTCGTTCCGATGTAACCGTCGCTCGTTCCTCGGGGCTGCTGCGGGTGAGTTTTGGGATTGGGGTTGAGGGGGCGGCCAAACAGCGGGTGAGCGATGACGGCCGGGACAGCAGGGGGTTGTCGCGTCGTCGCCGTCGCCATCGCCGTCGATCGAGCGCGGCGAATCGCCGATTTTCCCCCGCGCCTCGCTTCGCGTCGGCGGCGGACGTGGCACGATCGGGAAACAGATGGAGCTGCCGGTCTCGCTCGCGGCAAGGGGGGCGCGGGGGGGGGAGAGGGGCGGTCGTCGGCCAGGATGGCATCGACGCTTTCCCCCCTCTCTCTTCTTCCCTCCTCTTTCCTCTCCCTTCTCTTTCAACGTTTCGGAACCGAGGCTGCCTCGCGGCCCAGGGCCTCCACAGGCGCTTACCTGGACGATTGATTGCCTCGCCGGCCGCGCGCGCCCGGAAAAGAGCGGCTCGCGCCCTGGAGAGGGGAAGGGGGCGTTTTCAAGAGGCCTCGGGTTGTTGGTGATTGGTGTTGCGTGGTCGTCAAACGAGGAAGGGGGAGGGGAGAGGGTGGGGAAAGGGGGGGGGGCACCCGATTCAAGGGTGGTCGAGGGTGTGATTGCAGGTCCGTGCGCTTGTGTGTGTTGAAAGAGCAGAAGCGCTTCGTTGCCGTTCATCGAAACGCCGCTTTCGGGCGTCGGCACTGTCGGCGTCGGCGAGCGATGGGGGGCGGTACGCCGCCGCGGTCAGCTGTCATTTGCTGCCCTCCCCTCTTGACGAGCTCTCGCGCTCGAGCCCACTCAATCAATCACCAATTGCACACACGCGACTCATCATCACCTTTCACAGCCTCGTTCTCCACCAGCCCCTCGACAGCAAGCTTCCAGCTTGCAACGGACGAACACCTTTCGTGATTTGCACCCGTCTCCCAAGTGCGCCTGTTCAAGCCCCCCGTCTGACCCGTTGAGCGTGGTGGTGCGCGGGGTCATTGAAGAAGGCGTCTTGCCATAGAAGGTGCGACCATAGACGGCCTCTGTTGTCGGCCGGAATGGTGGCGGGAACAAAGGCCCGGCTAGCAGCTTCCCCCTCTCTCTCTTTTTTCCCCGAAATGCGTCGCGACCTACGCCCGCCCCCCCGAGGGAGCCCCAATCGTGACGCGCGGGCGCAGCAGACCCGAAGGGCCGTCCATCCCTGCGCGCGCTGGTTACAAATCAAACCAACGCCCCTAGATTGTCCTTGCGCCCCGCCGCCGACCGCCACCGCCCCCGCTCCGAGCCCGCTCGCTCACACTCCCACCGCCGCGCCCCTCGGACGCAAATCAAGGCAGGCCAACACGGGGATATGAGGAAGATGGAGCAGGACAAGCAGCCGCGGCAGCCACCGCGCCGCCATCGCGCGGCATCAGCGGGCGCGGAAGCGGCGCCGCCGCTCGTCCTCGCCGCCCTGCCGCCGCTGCTGCTGCTGCTGTTGCTGGCGCTGTCGCTCCCGCCGGGCGCCGCCGCCGCCCCCGTGGCCAACATTCAGTCGATCCACGGGTGCGACTGCATCGGCGTGTGCGACCGCGGCAACGCGGGCAGGTACAACACGCCCACGTGCTACGTCAACATCAGCTCATGTGGGTGCTTTGTCTTTGTTTCTATAGGCGCAGCGTGCGCCCCCCCCCCA
>Ga0209491_10008199_pt1 | contig 13372 bp, 11 predicted proteins | sample BON02_FD_187213 | JGI IMG/M metagenome (GOLD analysis project Ga0209491, IMG submission 187213) | Freshwater microbial communities from Lake Bonney liftoff mats and glacier meltwater in Antarctica - BON-02 (SPAdes) (version 2) | ecosystem: Environmental > Aquatic > Freshwater > Ice > Glacier... | reverse complement strand
TCGCTGGTGCGTTTGTAAAGGGCAACCGTGGGTCGTAGTGGGTCTTGAGCACGGTCGACAGGATGATACCCGAGTAGGACGAGTAGGACTCGACGTAGGCGCCCATGCCTAGCTCGTCTTGGATGTACAGGCACTGCCCGATGACGCTGCGCCGTTCTGTGTGGTGTGTGTCGAGGCAACTGGCCCTGAAGAAGGCCATGTGGAACCCGCGGTTGATGTGGAGGCACTCGCTGCTTTGAATAAACTGCGGCGTCTCGCGGTCGTCCTGGAACCGCGGGCAGTAGATGGACGGACAGGGGCCGACGAAGATGCGCACGCTGCAGTCGGCGAAGGCGTTGAAGTCGCCATGGCACCGCGAGGCGGTGCTCGGCGCGGGATAGCGTGGCAGGGGCGGTGGCGAGGGGAGCGGTGGCGTGGCCGGCGCCACTGGCAGGCCCGGCGCGGGCGCCTGTGGCGGCGCAGGCGGTGTGAACCCATCGCTGATGCAGATGCAGTACTCGGCCTCGGGGGCGCACCCGAGCGGGTCGCCGGCAAATGGCCTCGGTGTGTACCAGACCGTTTCCTCGTCGGCGCCGCCTCCCGGACCCGGGAGGACGAAGACACTGCAGCCGGTCCACTCAGGCCCGTCGGCGATGGCGTTCGTGTACAGAAACAGCAGTCCGGCGGCGCGCGCCAGCTCTTCGCATTGCTGCTGTGGTGGCTCGCCCGTGCCAGCCAGGCACAGCGCGGTCGGCGCCTCGGTAAGAAGCGGCGTGTGGGTCAGGTTCAGTGTCCGGCCGGCCGCCGCCGCGTCAATTGCACTCGCCCCGTGGACCAGGGTTGTGTAGCTGGCCTCGGTGGCGGGTGGGTCACTGAGCCGCCGCTCTGACCCCAGGGCCGAGTTGTGTGGCACACCTAGCTGTGGGGGCAAGGGTGAGCCGCGCAGCCGCCCGGGTGCGGTGATGTTCAATGCATGGGCGCACAACCAGAGCAGAATCATCTAATGGCTGCGGCCCCTGAGCGCGAGCGAGCGTCAAAACGTGCACCTCGGTGCAGTGCTTTGCGTAGGCGACGACAAAAAATCACAACTGGGCACAGGCCACCTCACGCGCAACGTGCGCGTCGAGTGCATCGACTCGTCGTATGTCAAGAGCATCTACGGCCGGGATTGCATCGGGCACAACCCGACCGACCGCGGTAGAAATGCAACCAATGTGTCGGCCATCGTCGCATCGGATGGTGTCCCGGTGGCCCTGGCATTCTTCCCTGGTAACACCTCCGACCAACGGACGGTTGAGGTGACCCTGCGCGCACGACTGGCGCCACGGGCGGCTCCCCAAAGGGGGGAATGCCGATGTACGCGTACAAGGGCTACGATAGCGCAGCCAATCGGGCACTCCTGCGGCGGTACGGGTACGTGGACTGCATCTCTGCGCGTGGGCAAAGGCGTTGCTGCCAAAGCGGTCGTTGGGGGTTCGAGTGCAGCGAGTTCAACACACACCGCAGCGACCGCTTTGGCAGCGGAGTCCAAAGCAGCGAGCGGGGTCAACCCAACACACACCGCAGCGACCGCTTTGGCAGCGGACGTGACCCGTGCCACAACCGGCACCATCGCGCCACCTCTAAGGCCTCCATTGCCGAGGGCGTCGCGCCCCCGTCAGGTTGAAACGCATCGTCGCACTCGGCGACGGCATGTTCAGCGGCGGGTTCCACAAAAAGACATTTGCACCGGAGCTGGCGATGTTTACGGACCGACTATTGGAAGACACCAGTTATGCCTCCTTCGGTCGCAGCATGGGATCTCCGTTGGGCAAGCAGAAGCTGAGAATGACACCAAGAATGTTTCCAGTGAGCGCGTTGGCAATAATCTTGAGAAACGTCAATGTCATACCATTGCCCTTGGTCTACTTGCACATGCCGCGCTGCCCAAGCACCGCGAATACCGCGAAAATCGCTACCAATGTTAGCCCTAACAAAGTATTCAGAATCACCATCTGTCGTTGTTCCTATATCAACATCACATATTTTTTTGTTGGCAACCGTCTCAGGTTAACGGTCGTCCGTCAACTATTCCAACGAATTGGAACTGTATGTGGACACTCGGGTCTGAACCTGTGTACCGTTATAGACGTGAATCGGTCAAGTCCCGGTGAGCGCGATGTTCCCTCGCCACTGAGCGGGCTCGCCGTAGAGATGAGAAGGTCGAGAGGACCATGTGTCATGACCGAGTGGCCGAGGGGGTCGTGCGCGAGCGCCTGCCTGGCGCCGTACACGTCGTCTCGTCGCAAGTCAACGACGTCGACTGGTGGCTGCGCTGCCGCTTCCTTTGCGTCCACGACATGGTGGAGCACGGCTTTGGCGGTGGCGACGGCGGCGACGGCGGGGTGGAGCAGTCGCTCGTCCATCGCATCATGCTCATGGTCATGGACCAGCTGCACATCTCGGGCCACCCGGGGCTCACGTCCGCCTCGGCCAGCGAGATCGACGCCTGGGACGCTGGGGCCGAGTGCCATCGCAAGGAGTGGGTCGTGAGCGCGCGCAGCTGCGCCCTCGACTCGCTGCTCTTCTTGCCGGTGGTGGACTGGGCGCAGAGCTCGACCAACAACGTGGCCGAGGTGCTCAACCTCTTCGGCATCGAGGCGGCCGCCGCGCTCACTTTCCACGAGCTGCGCAACACCATCTTGTTCGACGGCACCTACGTCGACCCGCGCCACCTCCTCATGGTGGCCGACACCATGACCTTCCGCGGCTTTGTCATGTCCATCAGCCGCCACGGGATGAACCGCACCAACACCGACCCGCTGGCCAGGTGCTCCTTCGAGGAGACGGCCGACGTGCTCTACGACGCGGCCCTGTTCGGCGAGCACGACGACGCGCGCGGCGTCAGCCAGAATATAATGACCGGCCAAATGTGCTGCGTGGGCACCGGCAGCTTCGACGTCCTGATGCCCGACTGGAGCCTGCCGTCGGTGGGCGCGGTGGGCGAGCGCAACGCCAAGCTGGTCAAGACTACGATGCGCCGCTGCGCGCCGGAGCTGAGCGCGCGGCCCCCCGAGCAGACGTTCGGCTACGTGGACCTGGCGGCATGGCCGCGCAACACGCGCCCCGACGCGGACAGCGAGATGCCCTACCACACCGAGGCGCCACCGCCACCGCCAACCACCGGGCCACACGTCGGCGCGGGCATCTGGTACGACGCGGCAAGCGAGGTGCACACCCACCGCCGCCGCCCCATCGAGTGCCCGCCGTCGCCCGATGACCGACTTGAGGTGCTCGCGCGGCGCACATCGATGGAGACGCGCGAGCTGGCCATGCCCACTGCCGCATGATCTTGCCGGTCGAGCAAAGAAAGCGGGGGGGGGGGCGGCATTGGCCAGGCGCACCTCACCGGCGGGGCGCATGCATTGGACGCGGTGACCCGACGCACAACACACCCCTCGGGCATACCACACCCTTCGGGCACAACACGCCCCTCGGGCACAGCACACCCCTCGGGCACAACACCCCGGGTACAGCACACCCGGTCAGCTCGGGAGCGACCTTCATGCCAACGTGTGGCACGGCGTCTATGCCCAGCCATGGTTTTCATCCGCGCCTGACTGCACACGCAGCTGGGCAAACTCGTTGTCATCCACGCAGAGCATGGTGCGGCTGGGCACATTCCCGATCTCGCGCCAGGGCTGGCCGTTGCGCGAGTTGATCATGTGCACGTTGGCGCGATTGGGCTGCGTCAGAAGCGCATATTGATATGCGGCGTGGCCCGACTCGAAAAAATGACCGTCGAACGTGTGCGTCACTCCAAATTCTGCGCCGATAACCGCGCATAGTGCACTCCAGATTATGCGCTGTGTGTCGTTGGCAGGGCTGCACCCGTCATCCATGGCTACCCAAAGGTCCTCCGCCGGCTGCCCGTTGGGGTGCATCTCCACGGGGTTGGTGGACGCGGTGCAGCGGTGCAATTTGACCCCCCCCCTTGAGGTCGCTCCATCGGGAGCCTTCAACCCAATATACGAAAAAAAAGCGTACGGACAGACCGGTAACCTCGGTCACGACACACCTCCGATGGCCGAGGTGACCCAGTGTGTCGTCGTGACCGAGGCGTGGCCGAGGTGCCAGAGGTGTGTTGTGACCGAGGTGTGGCCGAGGTGTCCGAGGTGTGCTGTGACCGAGGTGTCCCAGGTATCTCGTGACTGAGGTATCCGAGGTGTCCGAGGTGTGTCGCGACCGATTTGTCCGAGGTGTGCGAGGTGTGTCGTAGCCGAGGTGTCGCCGATGTATCCGAGTTGTGGTGTGACCGAGGCGTGGCCGAGGTGTCCCAGGTGTGTTGTGACCGAAGTGTGGTCGAGGTGTCCGAGGTGTGTCGTGACCGATATGTGGCCGAGGTGTATGATGTGTGTGTTGACCGAAGCGTTCGAGGTGTGTGGTGAGCCCCCCCGCCGTCGCCCGATGACCGACATGGGGTACTGGCGCGGCGCACATCGCTGAAGCGGACGCGCGCGGTGGCCATGTCCACTGCCATGTGATCTCGCTGGTCGAGCAAAGAAAGGGGGGGGGGGCGGCATTAGCCAGGCGCACCTCACCGGGGGGGGGGGGGGGCATGCATTGGACGCGGCCAATTGGTCGCGGCCGACCGGGTGCGGCGCACCGACGAGGCGCACGCGGCGACTCGAGCGCCCACTGGCACTGTGCAACCCACCGGCGCAAGGCGGGCGTATAGCTGGGGTCAGCGCCGGGTTCACCCTCAGCCAGAGGTGCGGTTGCGAGCCTCCATGTACCGCTGGAGGTCATCCTCGGTCACCTTGCCATCCCGTGGGGGCTCGTGCGACACAGGGGGGGGCATGCCCTGGCCGGGGCGCAACGGCAACCCGGCGTCGGAAGGCCGCTGGCCCCACGCATCGCCTTCCTCGCCCTCCTCGCCCTCCTCGCTCTCCGCCCCGCCCCCTGGCCCCGGCGCCATGGATGCCACGCGCGCCGACTCCGCAGCGCGCGCTGACGCCGCCGCGCGCGCCGACGCCGCCGACGCCGCGGCACTCGCCGACGCCACATCCGCCTCTCTGGTCAACGCCGCCTCGGCCGAGGCCCGTGCCGCGCCCTCCAGAAAGGAAACCGCTTGTGTGCCCTTGAAGGCCTGGCGCGAGACGGCGTCTACCAGCACGGGTGTGCCATCGAGCCAACTGGGGATCTCGACCCCAGCCTCGTGCAGGTGCTCGACGTGCTGCACGGTGCCAGGGATGCACTGCGCGTCTATGAGCGCCAAGCATTGCCGCGACCCGGGGCACTCCCCCGCGCCCGACGCGGCGTCGCGGCCCACATAGAGCACAATCCCGGCCTCGTCGCCCATGTGTCTTGTCGGGTGGGTCCACCCCGCCCTTTCTACCGGTGTGGCTGTAAACTTTCTGGTGCTTGCGAACACACTACACGCATTCTTCCCTGGTAACACCTCCGACCAACGGACGGTTGAGATGACACTGCGAGCACGACTGGCGCCACGGGCGGCTCCTGGAATGCCCATGTACGCGGACAAGGGCTACGATAGCGCGGCCAATCGGGCACCCCTGCGGCGGTACGGGTACGTGGACTGCATCTCTGCGCGCGGGCGAAGGACGCACCGAGTCATTAACCGCAGGCGTAATGTGGTCGAGCGCACATTCTCGTGGCTTAAAAAGAGCCGAAGGCCCTGAATATTGGAATAGTTCACGAACAGACTCGGACCAGCCCCAAGGCCCAGTCGCCGGGCTGCCGCCGACAGTCCCGGGCGCAGCCGCAGCCGCAGAGGCGTACATGTCCTGCACATAATCCACGGTGCCGCGGCAGAAGGGGCAAGCGCCCGTCTCCGCCACGCATGTGTAGACGCAGCCGCGGCAGCCAAGGTGGCAGCAGGGGGAGATCCGGACATCCACCAGTTCGCCTGAGCACATGCTACATGTGGCCCCGGTGGGTTGCGACTGCTGGATGCACCAGAGCTGGCGCTGCGTGTCGACGAGCGCCGCGGTGAGGATTGCCTGGGCCGCAGATAGAGCGGCGACGGATGCGGCGTGCCGCGTGCTGGAGCGGTTCATCGCCCGGTAGATGGCGCCAACGACACACGTGACGGACTCGGCCTTGGCGGCCTCGGCGGCCTCGGCGGCGGCGGCGGCGGCGGCGGCGGCGGCGGCGGCGTGCGCGCCCTCCCTGCATCGGGCAGCGCCGAGGCGGAGCCGCCAGTGGTCGGCTGGATAGGACGAGAGTGGGAACCATTGCGGCTGGTGGTGTGCGAATGGGTCCACCGGCCAGGGCCACTGGGCTTCCGTCGGCGGGGGGCAGTGCGTGACATCGCCCGCCCCACCGCCATCGGCCATCGGTCACCACACACACGGGAAACTTTGGCCAAGACACATCGGCCATCGGTCACCAAGCACACTGGAAACTTCGGCCAAGACACATCGGCCATCGGTCACCAAGCACACGGGAAACTTCGGCCAAGACACATCGGCCATCGGTCACCAAGCACACCGGAAACTTTGGCCAAGACACATCGGCCATCCGTCACCACACACATGGGAAACTTTGGCCAAGACACATCGGCCATCGGCCACCAAGCACACGGGAAACTTCGACCAAGACACATCGGCCATCGGTCACCAAGCACACGGGAAACTTCGGCCAAGACACATCGGCCATCGGTCACCAAGCACACGGGAAACTTCGGTCATCGGTCACCAAGCACACGGGACAACTCGGCCACACATCGGTCACCGACACACCTCGGACTCAGTCACCAAACACACGGGACACTTCGGACAAGCCACATCGGCCATCTGTCACCAAGCACACGGGACACCTCGGCCACACATCGGCCACCGACACACCTCAGACTCGGTCACCAAACACATGGGACACTTCGGACAAGACACATTGGCCACACCCCCTGAAGCGGTCACCAAGCACACGGGACACCTCGGCCACACATCGGGCACCGACGCACCTCGGACTCGGCCAAACATCGGTCACCGACACACCTCGGACTCAGTCACCAAACACACGAGACACTTCGGACAAGACACATCGGCCATCTGTCACCAAGCACACGGGACAGCTCGGCCACACATCGGCCACCGAGACACCTCGGCCACACATCGGCCACCGAGACACCTCGGACTCGGTCACCAAACACACGGGACAGCTCGGCCACACATCGGCCACACACCCTGAAGCGGTCACCAAGCACACGGGACACCTCGGCCACACATCAGGTACAGACACACCTCGGACTCGGCCACACATCGGTCACCGACACACCTCGGACTCAGTCACCAAACACACGGGACACTTCGAACAAGACACATCGGCCATCTGTCACCAAGCACATGGGACACTTCGGACAAGACACATCGGCCATCTTCACCAAGCACATGGGACACCTCGGCCACACATCGGCCACCGAGACACCTCGGACTCGGTCACCAAACACATGGGACACTTCGGACAAGACACATCAGCCACACCCCCTTTCCCCCCCAAGTGAAGGAACTGGCGCATGTGCACGGTTTGAGGCGCATGTGCACGGTTTGAGGCGCATGTGCACGGTTTGAGGCGCATGTGCACGGTTTGAGGCGCATGTGCACGGTTTGAGGCGCATGTGCACGGTTTGAGGCGCATGTGCACGGTTTGAGGCGCATGTGCACGGTTTGAGGCGCATGTGCACGATGTATCGCCACCGTCTGCAGCGGGCGCCGCGAAGGGGGCCAAAACCCATCAGCTCCAAGACGAGTATGTACTTTTTTGTGTCACTTGGTCGCTCGTGGGAGGGTTAGGGGTTATCGGGTCAACCCTAAGCCCGATCCAGCTAACGACGCGTCCCGTTGCGAGCCGCCTGAGCGCCGCTGGGCGCGGGTACCACCAGGTCATCGTTGACCACTACGAGTCGCCGCGCAACGTCGGATCATTCGACAAGAACGACCCGACCGTCGGCACGGGCCTGGTCGGCGCGCCTGCGGAGATGTGATGAAGTTGCAGCTGAAGGTTGGGTCGGAGGCTCGTGTTGCGGTACGACCATAAGATCAGATTAGCTCACCATGCAAGCAGGGAACAGGTAACATTGCCATCGGGTGACGATCGCGACGGACAAGCGCGAGTCAACATGGTGCAGGGCGTCAATATTGAGAACGGCTGCATCGTTGACGTGAATCCGGCGACTGGCGCAGTCATCGACCGCGTCCCGGTGTCGTCGCGCGCCGACGTGGACGCCGCCGTCCGAGCTGCCAATCTGGCGCAGCCGGCATGGGCGGCTCTCAGTGTCACCGAGCGGACCGTGGCTGTCAAGGCTGCGGTGCGGCGCATCGGCGCCATCAAAGTGACGCTGGCGCCGCTCATCACGGCTGAGATGGGCAAGACTCTGCGCGAGGCGGAGTCGGAGGTGGACGACAACTCGGACATGGACGCCTACTGTGACCTGGTCGCGGCGGCTAATGCGCCCGAGTTCCACGGCAGCTCGGTCATCGTGCGCCACGCCCACGGCGTCGTCTCCATCTGCGCCCCCTGGAATTATCCGGTGGAGGAAATCGTGATGCTCTCGATCCCTGCGTTGGTCGCGGGCAACGCCATCGTCATCAAGCCGTCCGAGGTGGTGCCGCACGCCTCGGGCGCCGTGGTGAAGTGCCTCATGGATGGGCTCAACGGTGCGTACCCTGGCCTGGTGGGCCTGCTGCAGGGCGACGGCGGTGTCGGGGGGTACCTGGTCGCCCACCCCGACGTGCACATGTGCGCCTTTACCGGCTCGACGGCGACTGGTGCGAATATCCTGGAATCGGCTTCAAAGACCCTAAAGCGCGTGGTGCTCGAGTGCGGTGGCAAGGACCCGATGGTGGTGATGGGAGACGCGGACCTCGACCAGGCGGCCAGGGACGCCGTCACCTTTTCTCTCCAGAACTGCGGACAGGTCTGCTGTGCTGTCGAGCGTGTCTACGTGGCCGAGGCGGTGGCCAATGAGTTCGAGCTCAAGGTGCTGCAGCACGCCAGCAAGTGGAAGGCGGGAGACGGGATGGACGACAGCTCCACCATTGGGCCATGCGTCTCTGAAATGCAGCGGCAGACGGTGCACGCGCACGTGCAAGCTGCCATTGAGTCCGGTGCGCGCTGCCTGCTGGGGGGCAAGATGCCCCCCGCCAGTGACAAGGGGACATTCTACCCGCCGACAGTGCTTGCGAATGTGCCTCACGTGAGCCAGATCACACAGGAAGAGACATTCGGCCCGGTGCTGGCCATCTCAACCTTCGCTGGGGATGACGGGTTAACCCTTAACCCTAACCCTAACCCACATCGCCACCTGCCCGTGCAGCGACTGCATCTCCACCTCCAGTCGCTCCCCATTGGCGGCCGCCGCGGAGAGCTTCTCCCGAGTACCGGCGATCTCATTCCGAGCCTGATCGAGCGCATTCCGAGTCGCGTTAGCCTTCGCCAGGGCTTCCTCACGCGCGGTCCGAGTCGCCCCAAGCTCCGCCCGAGCCTGGTCACGCTCCGCCCGAGTCTGTCGAAGCTCCGCCCGAAGCGCGCCAATCTCCACTCCAACCTCGCCAAACTCCGCCTGAGTATTGACAGGGGTCCCAACCTCTTCATGGGCTGCGCGGTGTATCTCCGGAAGGGTGAACATCAGCTGCGGCGGACCCGCCACGCCAACGCCGACGCCGATGCCGTCTCCTCCGAGACGGCCCTTAGCAGCGTCGTCCAGAGCGTTGACAGCGCCGGCAGCGGCGGCAAGCTGGTTCAGATTCGAGGACTCGTCGATGGGTACACGTGCAGACGCGCTGGGCGCGGCAAGGGCCGCTGGCGGCACCCCCTGGGCGGGTGCACCCATCGAGCCCCGCCGCCCGGGCCCAGGCCCCAGCTGGGGGCAGGCCATTGTCCCCATAGAGCGTCGAGCCTTGGCGCCGTTCACTCCAGGCAGGTGGTGACGCGACGTTTCTTTCTTGTTTTGACCGTTCCTATTTTAGAATTCACACAGCGCGGGTTTTATTGTAAAAATAGTACAGTACGTGTGACGAATACCGCTGGGTGTAGCAGAATCTCAACAGGTCGCCAGGTGCAACCCAAAACACACAGCAGCGACCGAGGCCAGCGCGCAGTGGGCCCAACCGCCCACACCGGTATTTTTTACAATTGATGGCAACTCTCCTGCAATGGACATGAACAATACTAACGGTAAACACCAACTCTACGCCAATGCCAACACTCAGGCGCGGCACTCTTTGCTTCGCCAGCGCCAGCGCGGTACGCCCTCGGGAGGCCAGCAGCCAGTGGCAACGCCAAGGCGCCCCGGTCCGCTGCGGCTGCGAGCGCCCTGGCGGCGACTGGCCTCTCACCCGCGCCGCGAGATCCCCGCGCCGTGCTGGGTGTGGCCGAGCACCGCCACTGGTGCTCTGATGCGGGCGCCGATGCGTTGGCTAGCCGCCCTGGCGGCGACTGGCCTCTCACCCGCGCCCGCTGCCATCTACTTCCCCCAGGAATGACCTCTCGTGCCACCGACGCCGCGGAATCGCGCAAGCAGCCCAAGGCAGCGCAGCCCTCGGCCACCCCGGATGGCCGCAAGGCGCTCCTGCTCGCTCTGTCCAAGGGCCAGTGCCACGCCGCGCAGCGGGCTGCCCTCGTTGAGCTTTGGGCGGAGCAGCCCAACCGCACCGACCTCCTCGTCGTTTGCGACACTCAGGATGCCTGGGTGCTGGAGGAACTGGTCATGTTTGAGATCACACTGCCCCGCCGGCACGGATCGAAGCGGCCATCCGCTCCCTGGCTGGCGCAGCGCCCATGGGAGAGCAGCCCGCGTCCACCTCGGGTGGCGACCACCAGGCGGAGGCCCTTCAGCAGCTGGGCGCTCTCATGCTCGCTATGGCCAAGGGCAAGGGCCACGCCGCGCTCAAGGCTGCCCTCGCTAGGGTCTGGGCGACCACCCCGCACCGCGACGAACGCCTCCGCAATTGCGACAATATTGACGACGAGCACGCCTACGCACTGGAGGCTGTGCTGAAGTTTGAGTTCGAGCACAACACTGCCACGCCCGCACAGCTCAAAGCGGCCATCCGCTCCCTGGCCGACTGCTAGTGCGTAACGGTCTGTCCACAGCCCTGAAGGGGTGGGTCAGCGCGCGGGCCATGGCCGCTCCAGGAGGTGTCCGAGGTGTGTCGTGACCGCTTCAGGAGGTGTGGCCGAGGTCCCAGGTGTGTCGCGACCGATGTGTACCGGGTGTGCCGTGACCTCTACTGACCTCGGGCCTTGGCGCGGTGCCCAGGGAACGAGTGTCGAACGTCAACAGTGTGAGAGGTCCCAGTTACCGAACCAGCCCAGGCACCCCACCGGTATTTTTTTACAGTTGATGGAAATTTGCCTGAAACAGCTTGGGCACCCCACCGGTATTTTTTACAATAGATGGAAATTTTCCTAGACACGTGCCACCAGCCCTGGCCCTGGCCCCATAGTCCGTTGGCCGACAAGTGGCGCGCCGCTCGGATCGCAGTCCTTGTCGGTGGTGGCTGCGTTGTGGTCGGCGGGTGGTCTCCTGAGGCAGGGCAGTGGGCAGTTGAAGGTAGGGCTACTGGTGCTGGGGCTGGCGCGGGAGCAGCAGTGCAACGCACCCGTAAGGACCGGGTGACCGGGTCGCGCAGCTGGAACTCCTTGACGACGACCACGCGCACGTTGTCCTGGAGCTTCATGCGCCTGTGGCCTTGGTGTTGGCGGCGCTGGCGGATCTTTTGGGTTAACCCCTGGCGGATCTCAGCGCAAGTTCTTGAGCTGGCGCTGTGCCAGGTGCACCGCCCGGTCAGCGAACCGCTGCTGGAGCTCCGCGCGCCGCTGGTCCGCCACCTGCTGCAGGTGGCTGAGCCGGCGCCGCGCCTCATCCCTTTGACCCTGCTGCTCGAGCTCCGCGGGCAGCTCGTCCTCCTTGACCCCACGCCGCTCTGAAGCTGCTTGCTGGTTGCTGGCCTTTTGTCTCGAGCAGAAAAATTATTTCGGTCTCGGATAATAATAATTTCGACGAGACCAAACCCCGGCGGTATTATTTCAAGTCGCTGGGGGGTGTTCTTCCTCCACAATATGATGGCAAGGGCGCGATGGGCCGGCCGGGGCGAGCTGGACCCTAGCGCGCGCCAGGGCGCGTCGGACTACGACCCTGCTTCCCATGCTGACTTCGGCGCGGCCACCCACCCTGGCGTGGGAGGTGGCACGCACCGTCGTCGCGCAACCGCTGATCGCTGCTAAGTGGTTTGGTCGTGTGTTTTGTTCGTGTGTTCGGTGGTGTGGTGGTTCCTGTGTTGTGTGTGTTGTGCGTGTGACCTGTGTTTTGTTTTACAATATGATGATTGTTTTACAATATATGACCTGTGTTTTGTTTTTACAATATGGGTGTTGTGTGTATTGTGCGTGTGACCTGTGTTTTGTTTTACAATATGGCATCTGAGGGCTGGGTACCCAGCTTCTAATCTTAAAAGATTTTTGAAGCAGGGTGCCACCAGGATTCTATAGTTCAATTTTAGGCCTCCATATGAATATGTGAATATGTATTCAACACGTAGGCTGGGGTACCTACGTGTTGAATACGCGGAGCGAAAAAAAATATTCAATATTATATTCAATTTCAGCCTGCTATTTTTTGAATATCCTTGAATATGTACATATTCACTCTGGGGTGGGCACTTCTACAGTTAAACACCTCTTCTACGGTTATAATCAATAATAAAACTACCTTTGGCGTGAATGCGTGGCGGTGCGAACCATTGCGCCCTCGCTCGGGGCTCGCACGCCTCGGGACTGCCAAGGCACCGAGCAATGGCAGAATCAAATCCCGTGTGCCGGCCAAGGATCTGCCCAAGCGCCTAGGGCCACTCTGGTGCTCCGTCATCATCTCGGTGAGCACAAGACCTCGCCGCGAGGCGGCGCCGTCGGCATGAATACCTTATATATTCATTTTTTTTCGGCGGCATGAATATCGATATTCTATTTTTTTTTTTTTTTTTTTGTTAATAGAAGACTATTTTTTTTCGCCTCCGGCGGAATATGATATTATATTCAATTCGGGGCTTCCATATGAATATGTGAATATGTATTCAACACGTAGGCTGAGGTACTGAGGTACCTGAGCGAAATTCGGTTTCAAGTTCTGCCAGCAATTTATCCGCAATTTACCCATGAATCCGGAACAACTCGGAAGAAGCACGTGTCGAAACTGAAACGTCTTTTATGCTATGAGTCACAGCATCAAAGTCAAAGTAATGAGAAGTCATTAGTAGAGTTTGATTATGCCTCATTGCGGCTGGCCTCCTCTCCAAAGGCATGGCGCGTGCCCAGGCCAAGCCAATCGCGACACTCTCACCTGATGTCGTCGAGAAGCTCAAGGCGCTCTGCCCGGTCGGCGCCGCCGTTGACT
>Ga0209491_10008196_pt1 | contig 13380 bp, 13 predicted proteins | sample BON02_FD_187213 | JGI IMG/M metagenome (GOLD analysis project Ga0209491, IMG submission 187213) | Freshwater microbial communities from Lake Bonney liftoff mats and glacier meltwater in Antarctica - BON-02 (SPAdes) (version 2) | ecosystem: Environmental > Aquatic > Freshwater > Ice > Glacier... | reverse complement strand
TTTTAACCCTCACCCTAAATCCCTCTCCCTCAGGGAGAGGGACTTTGAATCCGGCTCCCTTCTCCCTCAGGGAGAAGGGCTGGGGATGAGGGCAGTTAACCTCCGCAAGAAAAAGTGGGATGCTCCCGTTGGGAAACCCCAAGAACACTGGGCGGGGTACCCGCCCATCAGCACTTTTCGCTGTCAACTATCAACTGTCAAACCAAGGTTGTCGTACATGATGACATTTGATGAGTGGATGTGGCAGATGTGATGGAACTCTATCGATTTTCAACAGTCCTAGTCAATTAAGACACGATCGACTTACACTAAGTTGACGAAAATATTTAATTCTCCGAACCAACAGATGCAGAAACCATTTCAGCAATTAATTGTAGTTAGTTTTCTTTTGGGTGCCCTCATGTTGGGTGGTTGTGATAGTCCCAGACGAGAGCAAGCTGGTACTCCCACAACTAGTCCATCAACGGCGACTACTAGCCCCGACACTACTACCAGTCAGTTCCCTGGATTACCGAGACTAAATGGTAAAGCTACTGTACTGATGACTGTCAAAGGTAATAAACAAATTACGATCGAGTTAGATGGTAATAACGCGCCGATTAGTGCGGGTAACTTTGCCGATTTGGTTCAAAAGGGATTCTATAATGGACTGAGTTTCCATCGTGTCGTTCGGCAACCGCAACCCTTTGTAGTCCAAGGTGGCGACCCCAAAGGTAATGGCAGTGGTGGTTATATTCCCGCCGGATCGACTACAGAACGCCGAATTCCATTAGAAATCAAACCCAGAGGTGCAACCGCCCCAATTTATAGTCAGACTACTACTGATGTCCCAGAACTCCAACATAAACGCGGCACGATCGCGATGGCAAGATCTCAGGCACCTGATTCTGCGTCTTCCCAATTTTATTTTACCCTCGCAGATATCGCTTTTCTAGATGGTAATTATGCTGTCTTTGGCAAAATCACTCAGGGTTTAGAAATCATCGATACCATCGAACAAGGCGATAAAATCACGTCAGCAAGAGTAACTCAAGGGATTGAAAATCTCAAAAAGTAGGTCAAGTAGTTGACAGTTGACAGTTAGGACACGCGGACTAAATCTAGAGTGTCCTCAGCGATCTGGCGACTGCTATATTTGTCTAATACCTACTTGTTTGCAGTTGCTCACTGCTATTTCTGGTACCTACAAATGCAAATTGTGATAACTGGGATTGGTTTTAGATCTGCATTCGGCGATTTAGCAGACACTTGGCGAAGTTTGATGGACGATCGATCCGCAATTAGATTACACCAACCTTTCGCCGATTTACCGCCACTCCCACTAGCTTTAATCGATAGCCAGCCGCAACACGTCATCGATCTCACTCACACTGTTGTTGCTGAGGCGGTCGAAGATGCCGGTTTGAGCCTACCATTACTCGATTGTGGCGTAGTCATCGGTTCGAGCCGAAGTTGTCAGTCTGAATGGGAAAAGTTGACATCCAATCCATCGATCGAACCGGATTTGACTAATTGGTTAGATACCTTACCACACAGTCTGGCGATCGCCACAGCTAGATATATCGGCTCTCGATCGGCGGTATTGGCTCCGATGGCAGCTTGTGCGACGGGGATCTGGTCGGTAGCTCAAGCTGTAGCTTCGATCCGTTCAGGAGCCTGTGAGCGAGCGATCGCGGGAGCTATCGAAGCACCGATTACACCATTGACGATCGCAGGTTTTAGCCAGATGGGTGCACTGGCGACAACTGGCTGTTATCCTTTCGATCTCCAGCGGGAGGGATTAGTCTTGGGAGAGGCGGGGGCGGTATTTGTCATTGAGACAGCAGAATTAGCGCGCGCGCGCGGTGCCAAAATTTATGGTGAGGTGTTGGGATTTGGATTGACAAATGACGCTTATCATATGTGCGCGATGGATGAAGCGGGAACGGCGGGGGCGAATGCAATTTATCAATGTCTGGACAGATCGAAACTCATCCCCACCGACATCGATTATATCCACGCTCACGGTACTAGTACGCCATTGAACGATCGCCGCGAAAGCCAACTGATCGCGCAAATCTTCCCCAATGGTGTCGCAGTTAGTTCGACTAAAGGAGCTACAGGGCATACATTAGGGGCATCAGGTGCTGTTGGGATTGCATTTTGTCTGCAAGCGATCGCGACTCAAACTTTGCCGCCCTGTGTGGGTTTGAAGAATTCCCAATTCGATCTCGATCTAGTCAGGGTGCCACGTCAAACAGATCTAAATAATTTACTGTGCTTGAGTTTTGGCTTTGGCGGACAAAATACGGCGATAGCGATCGGGAAATGGCATCTTAAATTAATTGATAATTGATAGCACAGCATTTGTCTCCCGCCCAGAAGGGCGATCGTCGGGTTGTGAAGATGGGGATTTAGACCCAACCAGTTGCCCAGCAGCTTAGAAAGCGGATGCCTTTTCGGACAGGTGCCCCGACCATGGAACAGAGACAAGACAATACACTAAGCACAATCCACCTAAACGGTGGGGGATTTAAACCCCTGCTCTTGATTAAATCGAGTAATACAGCGGAAAAGACTTAGCCTCTTTAGGTTTGATATAGACAGTTTGCTGTGGTTCCAAGTGTAACTCATCAAATCGATCGCGCGTCAGATGAGCCGAAATAATTTGCCCGTCAGCCAGAGCTAATTCTGCTTGAATCTCCCATCCCAAATGAATAATCCGCGTCACAGTTGCCACCGTCATCGTACTATCTGGCTCAGTCGCGATCGAGATATCTTGGGGACGGAGATATACTTGAGGATGATGGGCTTCAAACCCATTATTTTGAAAGATATCCGCACTGCTAGGTAAAATATTCACCGGGCCGATAAAACTCATCACAAACGCACTCGTAGGTCGATCGTAAATCTCCGCCGCAGTACCTACCTGCTCGATTTGACCCTTATTCATCACCACGATTTTATCGGCTACTTCCATCGCCTCCTCCTGATCGTGAGTCACGAACACCGTCGTCACATGCACCTCATCATGCAAACGGCGCAACCAAACGCGTAAATCCTTTCTCACCTTGGCATCCAACGCCCCAAACGGCTCGTCCAATAACAATACCTTGGGTTCGACAGCTAAAGATCGCGCCAAAGCTACTCGCTGTCGCTGTCCGCCCGATAATTGCGAAGGATAGCGATCTCCCAATCCTGAAAGCTGAACTAGTTCCAGCAACTCATCAGCACGCGCTTTGATTTTGGCTGGACTAGCACTGCGAATCTTCAATCCAAAGCCGATGTTGTCGCGAATAGTCATGTGCTTAAATAGCGCGTAATGCTGAAATACAAACCCAATATTTCGCTCTTGAACACTCTGATAAGTTGCATCTGTTCCAGTCAGCCAAATTCTGCCGCTATCGGGTGTTTCCAGTCCAGCAATCAGCCTGAGCAGAGTAGATTTACCAGACCCGGAAGGCCCCAGCAGAGCCACCAGTGCACCCGACTCGATTTCCAGATCGATACCATCGACAGCCTGGAAACTGCCAAATTGTTTCGATACATTTTTTACTGATATGCCCATTATTTAAAATACCTGAATAGATAAAATTTTAGATTAACCGACCGCTAACTTATATTTAATATTAAACTTTATTTTATACCTAATTTTAAAATCCAATTACTGAGTATCATCGCCCAATTAGAGCACATATCCTCCCCCTGATGTGTGAGTTAGTACTCCAGATCGAGCGGAAAACCGTGATATCTTAAATATAGTATCCGATCGAACTGCTTGTGGAACTCTCTTCTCGACTAGAATACGCTTTAGTTGCTCTGCTAGAAATCGCTAAACATCAGGCTCAAGGTAAACCCCTCAAGGTAAATGAAATCGCCGCTAGTCAGTCATTACCAGAGCGATATCTCGATCAGATTTTTACTTCGCTCAAACGTCAAGGAATTCTTTCTAGTCAGCGAGGGATGAAAGGTGGTTATCTACTTGCTAGAGAACTATGGCAGATTACCTTATTAGATGTAGTAGTCGCGATTGAAGGTAGTGGCGATCGCAAGAAAGTCGATCCAACTAGCTCTAGTACCCTAGAAAAAACAGTCGTCGTTCAAACTTTTGAAGGCATTAAAGACTCTGTTAACGATCTTCTAAGAAATTACACGCTTCAAGATTTAGCTAAAACATTAGAAACTCAGCGGCAAAGCAGTCCGATGTATTATATTTAAACTTTAGGCTTTGGGTTTCACATTCGTTTAACCGAACCTATTACTTATCCTTAATTCGCGTTTTACTTTCTAAAATCTCTTTTAAAATTAACGTAACTGCGGCAAGTAGAGCGAGTAAAACTGCTGCGGAAAAAGCTGCTTCAGTGTTGTATTGGTGATAAGCCTCTTCCACAAATAAAGGCAAACTTTGAGTCGTATTTGCCACATTTCCCGACACCACCGATACTGCGCCAAATTCTCCCATTGCTCGGGCATTTGTTAATAAGACTCCATACATTAAACCCCAGCGAATATTCGGGAGAGTCACGCGCCAAAATATCTGCCAATCGCTAGCACCAAGCGTTCGAGCGGCTTCTTCTTGATCTACACCAGCTTCTTCCAAGACTGGAATCACCTCCCTCACCACAAATGGCATACTCACAAAAGCGGTTGCTAAAGCCATCCCTGGAAAAGCAAATACAACATCGATACCTCTGTCTTGCAACCAGCCACCAAACCAACCCTGACGACCGTAAAGTAGCATAATCATCAAGCCTGCCACAACGGGAGAAATCGATAATGGTAAATCGATAATACTCAATAGTAACGTCCGCCCAGGAAATTTGTGACGAGCGATCGACCAGGCGGCACACAACCCAAAGACTATATTAATTGGTACGGCAACTAAAGCCAGTGATAATGTGATCCTGACCGCACTCAGAAAATTTGGATCGGTCAGATTCGCTAAAAATGGATCGATGCCTTTACGGAATGCTTGATAAAAGACATTAATTGCTGGAATATAAATAATTAGACCAATATAGCCGATCGATAATCCGATTAGGACAGTCGGCACCCAATTAAGTTTTTTTTTATTTGGCCCTTGGCGGACTAAAGTATTGACAGGATTACTAGTCTTCATAACGTTGACCCCAAGCTTGTAGAATATTAATCCCTAGCAGTAAAATTAGCGAAATTCCTAATAAAACTACACCGATTGTTGTCGCTCCAGCATAGTCATATTGCTCCAACCGTTGGAAGATTAAAACAGGTGCGATCAAATCTTTAAATGGGGTATTTGAGGCGATAATCACCGTCGAACCATATTCCCCGACTGCACGCGAAAATCCCAAAGCCATCCCAGTGAGAATCGATGGTAATAATGGGGGTAGGATCACTTGTCGAAAAGTTTGCCAATCCGACGCACCCAGGCACCAGGCTGCTTCCTCGATATCTCGTTCCAGCTCAATCAATACGGATTGAACGGTACGGACGATAAAGGGGAGTGAGATAAATAACATTGCCATGCCTACACCCAACCGCGTGAAGGCGATTTTGATGCCAAAGGGAGCGAATAAACTGCCAATCCAGCCATTATCACTATAAACTGTGGCTAATGTCAGACCAGCAACTGAAGTAGGTAGAGCAAAAGGTAGATCGATCGAGGCATCGATCATCCGTTTACCAGGAAAATCATACCGCACCAAGACCCACGCGATCGCGGTACCAAACAGACCATTAATTAAGGTGGCAATTAGCGAAGTGGTAAAGGTCACATCATAAGCAGCTAGAGCAATTGGGCTGCTGGCTACTTCCCAGAATTTTGCCCAGCCGCCGCTTCCAGCTTTGGCAAACATCGCCCCCAGCGGCAGAAATAGCATCGCACTGAGGTAAAACCACATCACTCGCCACGTCCATGGTAAATAACGAATGCGATCGAGCCACACTTTCCAGGCTGGTTTGGGTTTGACGAGGTTGGCGGGGAGGATAGTCATGTGGAGACGTGGAGGGACGGGGGACAGGAAATTATCTTAGCAATATCTAGGGACGATTGGCGATTGGCTCCGCACCATGAGCAAAAATTGCTATGCCTAAATTCCGTAGATAGTCTAGAGCTTTAGCTATTTCTTGGGGATCGCCCTCTAAATTGAGACTAAACCAGCCCCCACCAGTGGCTTTCCGATCTAATACTGCTGCTTTAAAATTGATAGTCAGATCGTAATTACTGATGAGTGTAGCTAGCACAGGCTCTTGATGCAGTTGTGAGGGGATGTTAATATCAATTGAGTGTAATGCTTTTGCTGGAGATGCGATCGAGGGTAGATTGGGCATTTTAAGTTACCTAATATGTAGTAGTAGCTAGAAGTTGGGTGCGATCGATCGACATCCAAACATGATGGGTGTTACTTTTTCCCAGCTTGAATCTTGTCATAGATGCCACCGTCTTCAAAAAATTTCTGCTGAACAGCATCCCAACCGCCGTATTCTGCAACAGTCCCCAGGGTTTTCACTTTTGGGAAGCGGGGATCTGTAACGGTAGCGGCGGGGCGATAGCCCAATTTCACAAACTCGGCTTGGGATTCGGGGGTGAACAGATATTTGGCGAAGGCTTCGACGACTTCGCGATTGCCGTGTTTATCGACATTTTTATCGACAATTGCGACCGGAGTATCGATCGAAATATTAACATCTGGCACTACATAATCGAGCGATTGACCTCTTTCTTGAGCAAAGATCGTCTCATTTTCGTAGTTTAGTAAAGCATCCCCCTGTCCCTGCTTGGAAAAGGCATCAGTGGCTTCTCGTGCATCTTTAGGCTGAACGACAACGTTTTTGAAGGCGGTTGTGACAAATTCTGTGGCTTTGGCTTCATTTCCGCCAGATTTAACGGCACTATTCCATAAGGCTAAGAAATTCCATCTTGCTCCACCAGAGGTTTTGGGATTGGCTGTCACCCATTTGACATCGGGACGTGCCAAATCGGCAAAGGATTTAATTTGCTTGGGATTGCCTGGACGGGTAACAATCGCTACTACAGACTGAGCTACAATGCTTTGATTGGGTAACTTTTTAGCCCAATCTGCCGAGACGAGGGAGGCTTGAGCTAATTTATTGACATCACCTCCCACCGCCAGATGCACCACATCCGCTGGCAAACCATCGATCACCGCACGGGTTTGAGAACCTGAACCACCATAAGTCTGCCTAAAACTAACTTTTTGATTGTGTTCCTGTTGCCATTTCGCCACGAACTTTTTGATAATTACATCGTGAGCAGCTTTGGGTACAGCGTAGCCAGCTAGAGTGATTTCGACATCTTTTTTTTGTTCACCAGACTGAGGATTACTAGCTGAGGGAGTATCGCCACCCTTACCGCAAGCAGCTAGAGAAAGGCTCAAACCCGCACCAATAAATACTCCTGCAATCGATCTTGTCACCAGTTGGCTGACGGTCATGATGTACCTCTCCATAAATCTACTGTATCTAGATCGGAATAGTGTTCAAATCTAAGCATCATCTTAGCAACATCCCTAACGCAGGTCAACAGAATGGTAGTTATTTGCTCGATATCGTTACAAAAATCGCCCTATTTCCCATATATTAATGACCTCTGACTGAGGGGTTTACAAATCGCATACAGGATCGCAACAATTGAGAATGTCAGTATAATTACAACCAAGGGAAACTTACCAATTAATTCCCCTGGCAAAACGCTAAGAAATTGCTTAGGCTGGGTGACTAGACTCCAACTATTGAACCTGAGAAATCGTCCGATATAGATCCCGATCGCACACAATAAATGTAAGCTTAATTCAGTTATAGTTGTGTATCGATCGAGCTGGCACTCGATTAAATATTTACCGACATTAATTAAGGAAAATACATAACAAAACCAGCCAACCCCAATAAATATAATATAAATTGGTAAGATAACTAAGGTGACAACCCATGCGGAATCAATAGCCCGTACAGCTGCATAAAAATGAATAATGTCTGTTAAGATATAAGGTGCATTAGGTAGAATCACGACAAATAGCAATAATCCCATCCACCAGAAGATCGATCGATTTCGATCTGGGAGTATTAGTGATTTCGATCGATAGAGGCTATTTAATATAATAATTAGTCCGATCGAGATTGCGATGAAAATCAATCTAACTCCCCACAAGGAAATTATAATTCTTTCTAAAGCCTCGAGTAAATTACCATTATTATATTTTTTAATACCGATAATAAAGCTGATACTTAGTAAGATATAAATAGTCCAGCAAAATAATCGCGATTGAGGCTTATAAAAGAGCGAAAAACTCAAAGCCAGTGGTACCAATGCTAAAAAAGTATTCCAGCCAATCCGACCGATATCATTGGCAATAACTTGAGTAAGTGGATCTGTCCAGCTAGAGATTTGGGCTAAGATCATTTGACCTCCTGAGATCGGATCTAATATCGATTGCTAACTTCCAACGATCGACTTCAACTAATCTAACCCAAGTTGCGACCTATCCTCAAAGTAGTTAAAACCACTCCTCTTGATGCAAAGTCCGTGTAGGCGGACTAAAGAATGTCCTAACTTATCTCTGTAGTGCTGTACCAGTAGCAACTTGGGTCGCTCTAACAACTTTTACGTTTGAGCCGCGCCGGAATCCCGATGACAGCACGTTGATAAAGTCGATCGAACTCTCGATCGAAATGTGCGGCTACAATCAGATTATCCTGAATTACCAATAATGTCTCATCATTACGGTAATTTGCGGCATTCGACCAATTATGCGAACCAGTAATCACAGTTTGTCGATCGATTATGGCAAATTTATGGTGGAGTGAATCTCCAGTGGGTAAAGTCGGTACCCCAATCGTCTCCAATGGCTGCCAAGTTGCTCCAGCCGTCTGACAGAGATTGCCATCGACCCCCATTAGTGGCAAAACCGAACTATAATCTCGATAAGCAAACTGTCGATCGATGATTCCCCGCACTTTAACACCGCGCTGAGATTGAGCTTGTAAAATATTGCCCAGCGCATGTTCCGAGAAGACAAATAAAGCCAAATCGACTTGTTGTTGGCTAGTACCGAGCAACTTACCGATCGAACCGTTACTACTATCTTCCCACGCTTGCTGCTTAGAAGTTGGCGAAAATTGTACCAGGACACGGGTCTTACCTACAAGTACTTCAATGGCTGGACGTGCGGGTTTACGTGCCTTAAACTGGCTAATTTGGCTACCTGTAGTGCCATCTCCCCACATCAGGTTAAATTCACTCGCAAAGGCGGCGGCTAATTCTCTACTGTCAATCTGGACTAGATTATTCTGATTGCCCTCACTATCTGGATGACTAAAATCTCCATAGACATCACTCATTGTCCAATTTGCTGAAGTGACAATTACTTGATGTCTATCCACCAGCATGAATTTATGGTGCATCAAGCCACTTCCCTTGGAGCCATCCGCAGTATCATCAATGATGGAGATTTTGGCATTGTGCAGGATAACTAGTGCATCGCGCTGATTAATCTCATCCTGAGTGAGAGTTCCATTACCATCGATATCTACCAACTGTTGAAATTGTTGATAATGTTTGCGCTCTCGTGGTGTCAATCGATCGATTTCGGCGGCTGTCAATTCACTCAATGGGCGACTATAATTGTTTTCCAAAATTACCCGCACCTTGATTCCAGCCTGTGATTTAGCAGCTAAAGCTAGGGCGATATTGGGTAATTGAAACTCTTGTATGGCTACGTCGATCTGTGACTGTGCCGAGTCGATGGCGGCAATTAACTTAGCTGCCAAATCTGTGCCTTGTCTGGTTTTACGTCGATAAGGTTCTGTAAATTCTCCCGATCGATCGTGATTGAAATAAACTTGAATCGACTCATCTTGTGGTAGTGGTGGTAGTTTCGCTTGAGTTACCGATGGAGAACGGAACCAAAACCAATATCCACAAAAAATGGCAAAACCGATGCTCCCAAGAGCTAAACTAGATAGGAGAGAGGAGTGTGATGTGCCCAAAGCACTGCTAAATCGTCGAAATTTCACCGGAAAACTCAAAAACTATGAATGATAAACTGTGTATTTATAGCTCATGACTACTAATACGGCGATGATTTTAGCCACTCTCAACGGTTGAAGCGTACTTAAAGTATTGTATCATTTATGACTTATGTGTTGTTGAATATCACTGCCTAGCTGGCGATAAACTTCTAAAATTGAAGAACGCCGTTCGTGCGTTCAACTTTGCTGGAATCAAGGTAATCGTTAACTAGATCTCCAGCACAAGGCGATACTAGGATCGACGACAATGCTTGCGATCGGAGCATCTGGATTAGATCTTCACTCAGCTAGATCGGCAAAATCGACATCATTGTTTAAATTCCCATGCAGCTAATTTGTAGCTGCTTACTAACCATTTTTACTAACTACATTAGATATCGGGGTATATATTATGAGCAGACGCAGAAAAATGTTTCAATGCGGTCATAAAGGCTACGGGCAGATCTGTCATCGTTGCCTCCAAGAAGAGGTAGATGTAAATGAAAAGAAAGAGCAAAAACGGAGTTGGCATGATAGTTTTGCCTTCGATCCGATCGATCTAAAAAGCTTACCATCTCATGTGGTTTTAAAAGCTAGAAATATTATTATCGGCTTACAAGATCGCAGGAATTATCGAGAGTTTGGTGGAAAAAGGCTACGCCATAATCGATTGGTAATTAGTATTCCTGTGACCCGCAATTATCGAATGTTATGCTTTGAGCTAGATGGTATTCTTCAACCCAAAGAAGTGCTATCCCATGAAGACTACAATATCTGTAAACCAGGCAGTTAGCAATAGATTCAGCGATCTTTTTAGCTGAATCGAATTAAAAAAACGACCGAAAAATACTAATTCACACTAGTCCATGCAGATTTATCTAGATCATAGTGCGACAACTCCAACCCGCACTGAAGCGATCGCTGCTATGCACCGAGTTCTCACCTCAGAATGGGGCAATCCTTCGAGTATCCATCAATGGGGCGAACGCTCCTCAACCTCGATCGAACAAGCGAGATTTCAAGTAGCCGCATTAATTAATGCTAACCCTGATGCGATCGCGTTTACATCGGGGGGTACTGAAGCTAATAATCAAGCAATTATGGGAGTAGCAAATCGGTATGATACTCCCCAACATTTGATTATTTCTAGTGTGGAACATTCCTCAATTAGTGCGCCAGCTCAATGGTTAGAAGATCGCGGATGGCAAGTAACTAGATTACCAGTCGATCGATCGGGGCGCATAAATCCTGACGATTTGGCGACGGCAATTCGTCCGAATACTGTACTGGTATCGATAATTTACGCTCAAAGTGAAGTCGGAACTATTCAACGGATCTCCGAATTAGCCGCTATTTGTCGTCAGTCCCAAGTTTACTTCCATACTGATGCCGTTCAAGCTGCTGGTAGAATTGCGATCGATGTCCAAAAACTAGGGATCGATCTCCTGTCGATCTCCAGTCACAAACTTTATGGACCCCAGGGTACAGGCGCACTATATATCCGGCCTGGTTTAGAATTAGTGCCGCTATTAGCTGGTGGCGGACAAGAAATGGGCTGGAGATCTGGGACTCAAGCCGTACCACAAATTGCGGGATTCGGTGTGGCGGCGGAGTTGGCCAGCGAAGAATTAGCGGCTGAAAATCTGAGATTAATCGGTTTACGCGATCTATTCTTCGATCTACTGTCCGATTGTCCGATGCTTATGCCTACCGGCGATAAAATTCACCGCCTCCCCCATCACCTCAGCTTTTGTCTTGACCCCAGTTATCATTCGCAAGCACCCATCACTGGCAAAACGATCGTCCGACAACTCAACCTCGCCGGAATCGGCATCAGTTCTGGAGCTGCTTGTGCCAGTGGCAAACTTACTCCCAGTCCCATCTTATTAGCGATGGGATACAGCCAAACTGATGCAGTCGGCGGAATTCGGATGACACTCGGCAGAAGCACCACCCGAGCCGATATCGAATGGACGGCAATGGTATTGAAGCAAATTCTCACAAGGCTGACTCCACAGTTAGCCTGTGTCTAGTTGCCTCATGGCAATAGGATCGAAAAAGTCTTACCTAATTCAACTGAAATTATTTACACACTTTTTTGACGTTGGGCAACTGACTAGCTTTATCCCACCAAGTTCGGAGTTTTGGCGTTTCGGCTGTCAGCACGTCAAACTCTGGAGTTTGGGCAAGGTAAACAAAGATCGGGATCAGATAGAAATCAGCAATGCTCACATTGTCACCTAGCAGATATTCACTATCTGTAGCAATAGACTCGATCGCTTTGAGCGCAGTTTGGGTAGGCGCGATCGCCTTTTTTACTTTAGCGTCATCAGTTTTGCCACCCTGGCTGGGGACGATGAGACTTTGAATGACAATGGTACCGATCGCTGGAGCATACAGATAGCTATCGATAATCGCCATGATTTGACGCATCCGTGCTTGCAGCATCGGCGCGGCGGGGCTAAACTTACGCTCGGCTAAGACTGTATCGAGGTATTCAGTAATCGCCGCCGTTTCATAGAGCAATTCGCCATCTACTTCCAGAGTAGGCACTTTACCAAAGGGATGCTTGGCAAGGTATTCTGGCGACTGGCTTTGGCCATTGAAAATATTGATGCTCTTGAGGGTATACTCTGCGCCGACTTCCTCTAGCAGCAGCCGCACAGTTCGGACATAGGTACTGGCAGTTAATCCGTAAATAAGTAGTTTTGACACGATCGATCGATCCTCAAGACGTTCACCTCCTAATTATGAACGAGTCAGGAGATATTGACCATTGCCATTGTATTCACCATCGCAAGTCGCAAAAGCCGATCCCAGCATCAGCAAATAGAACCGCCAGATCCGTCGAAATTTGGCGTAGTCCATCTGATAATCTAGCAGCTTAATACTGTCTTGAGCAGCATCAAATCGCTGTAACCATGCTGTAAATGTTTTGTGATAGTTAATTCCATTGATGTACCATCGATCGATCGTCTGGAGATCGCGGTTGTGACTGGGAACCGCGTCATAGTTCCAGTAACGACCGTATGGAAAAATATACTTGTGAGTGAAGCCAGACGACATATTATTCGGAATCCGTGCGGTAATAAGATGAATGAATACCTTACCATCACTTTCGAGTAGCGATGCCAGCTTTTGGAGAGCATTTGTGAGATTTCCAACGTGAGAAAAAACCCCAATCGAGAGAATCTTATCAAATTTTTCGGTAAATTCTACCTCGTTCAAATCGCCTTCACACAGTGTAAATCTATCCGAACTCAAGTAGCTGTTGGGATCTTGCATTTTGTGACGGATATAGTCGCACTGATGATGACTCAAGTTCAATCCTGTAAACCGCACATTGGGAAACTTTGACATAATGTAGTTAGGGACACAACCCCAGCCGCAACCAAA
>Ga0209491_10008187_pt1 | contig 13394 bp, 8 predicted proteins | sample BON02_FD_187213 | JGI IMG/M metagenome (GOLD analysis project Ga0209491, IMG submission 187213) | Freshwater microbial communities from Lake Bonney liftoff mats and glacier meltwater in Antarctica - BON-02 (SPAdes) (version 2) | ecosystem: Environmental > Aquatic > Freshwater > Ice > Glacier... | reverse complement strand
GACCACCCACCGCGCCGTCGCGTGCAGCTCGGCCAGGTCCGCCGCCGCCCCGCCGCGGTGATAGCGGTCGGGGTTGAAGAAGCGCATCATCTGGCCATGGTAGTAATCTGCCGTGTACCCCCCGTCCGTCGCCTTCGAGGCCAAATCCAGATAGCGGAACCGCGCGCCGCGGCGGAAGGCCAGCCGCCCGCCCCGCACTTCGAGCTCGGGGAACCAATGCCAGAAGTCGTCGGGCAATTCGTCGGCCAGCTGCAGGAAGAAAGGCAGCAGATCGTCGCCCGTATGCGCCGCAAGTTGGGTAAAGCCGAAGGTGATCGCCGCGCGGTCCCAGCAGTTCACCACGGTGAAGCTGCCCGAGGATTCACCCGCTGCCAAGGGATAGATCAGCTCTGGCCAGTCGCCGAAGGCGGCCCAGTCCTCGGGTTTGAAGACCAGCCCAGGTTTGGTGCGCGCCGTCCGCGCCAGCCCCCGCGTGGGCCCTCGCGTCGCATTGTCGGAATTGTGGGTGTACTCGAACCATGAGCCGAGCGCGACGGGCTCTGCCGCTGCGTCCCAGGTCACCGACCAACGGCGGCCCGGCGTGTCTTCGATGATCCGCCAGCCCGGAAGCGGCGCGTGGGTCACGTCCATCGCCACATCCAGCGCCGTGTCTTCGAACGCCTCCGCGGTGGCTTCGGCCACTACGCCCGCAGTATGGAAGGCCGCCTCGGGCATCGGCGCGAGCGCGTTCAGTCGAAGCGCTGCCGCAACCTGTGGCCCGGCCAGGACATCAGTGCCCGCTGGCCCGAAAGTTGCCCGCTGGAAGGCGTGCAGCGCCTTGACCGTTGCCGGGCCGAAGGACCCGTCCGGCACCTCGCCAGTGTCGAACCCCGCCGCGATCAGCGCCTCTTGCAGGGCCGCCACCCGTGGACCGGTCGAACCGAAGCGCAGCAACTCGACTGGCGAGTCTTCGATCGCACGCGCGGATTCACCCGGTTCGAACACCGCCAGCGGAAAGCGCTGCTGCGCCAGCCCGTTGGCGTTCAGCAGGAACTTCCGCCAGCCCCCCCTCTCGTAGTCCACGTTCGCGGCAAGCCGCAGCCCAGGCCGCCCCGCCACGACAACGCAGCCGTTCGACGAGAACCACGCCCCGTCCTCGTCCTCGGTCCGCGCGCAATGCAGGTTGTCGTAGACGACCTGATCCACCTCAAACCGGTCGTGGCCGTCATATTCCAGATCATCCGCAGTGCGCCACACCGGCAGGCGGCTTTCGTTACGGAAGGCCAGATGCCGGTCGAAGCCATGGTGCCCCTTCACATAACGGTAGTCCGAGCCGCCCGGCATCAGCCCATACCAGCCCGAGGCGAGTTTGTTCGTGCCAACACCATTCGCACCCATTGCCTCTGCCACCGCCTCCCGATTCGGAACCGAGCTGCCGCGGAAGACAGCAAGCAGCCCTTGTGCGGGCAGCCATTGCACGATGGTGCAATGCAAGTGCTGGTGATCCAGCGGCCGCTCTTCGATCGCGTGGCCGGGGGCGAAGTCGGTGCCCCCGCCTTCCACCGGACGAGTGCCCCGCAGCGCCGCAAAGACCATTCCCGTCTCGGGCACCGCAAAGGCTGCTGCCGCGCACAGCCGCCGCAGGGCGCCACCATCCAGATGAAAAGTCATGCCCTCCCCCTTTCTTCCGTCACCGATTAACCGAGGACCGCTTGTGCCGCCCCGCGGCAAGCGCCGCCGCGGTTTCGTCGGGCCGGTACTCCCAGTGATGCGGCTCGCCCGAAACGGTGCGCAGGAACCCGTGCGCCGTCGCTTCGAGGGCCAGCCATAGATACTCGTCGCTATCGTAGGACGCTCGTACCCGGATGTCGAAGGCCACCCCGTTCTGGTGGTTCGACGACCCAGGCTTTGCAGCAGGGTAGTAGCCGGGCAGACGCTTTTCCCAGCCCTCGCGCAACTGCTTTTGCTCGGCCCAGGTGCGGAAGCCGCTGGTCAACTGAATCGCGACGCCTGCCTCCTGCGCCGCAGCGCACATTGCTAAGAACGGCGCCGCTGTCGTATCGGCGATGACCTCGATGACCTCCGTCGCATCGACGATCTCAATCAACGATATCTGCCCAATGTACTTGCCGCTTTCCCAGGCGGCGGTTGCTGCATAGGCCCCTGCCCCAAGCGCCGGATCGATGCGCTCGAGCGTCTCGCCAATGAACCTTCCCGCGAAGTTCGCGGTCGACGTCCAGCCCGAAGCCCCGCTGCCGCCAACGGCCCGCACATGAGCAAAGAGCCGAACTCCCCCCGATTGCACGCGCTTCACCTCGTCCACCGCCACGCGCAACCCCTGCGACAGACGCAAGATTTCTCCTGTGACCGGGTCGCGTAGCGCGCGCAAGATATCTGCCGGATCACGGAGACGGGCATCCGAATCGACTACTTCAAAAGTGCGATCAAGGTAACTTCGCTCAAGAGACAATAGCTTACTCCGTGTTCTGCAATCTTACGGTGAGGCACATCAGCAAAGCCGTCAATTAAATTAGAGGGCACCTCTATAAATTGTCCCGCCCCCCGCCCTCGGTATGGTTAAACGGTGAACCGTCAGTGGGGATGCGGCGATGGCGCAGATTGGTTTTTTCGATCTTTCGGACCGTTATGCAAGCCTGGACGCCAAGAAGGACTCGTTGGTCGAGATTGACACCGTCGTGCCGTGGGAGGAATTCCGCCCGTCCCTCGAGCGGGTCTGGCGCAAACCCGATGCGGACCGCAAGTCGCGGGCTGGGCGCAAGCCGATGGATGCGGTGCTGATGTTCAAGACGCTCGTTCTGAGCGCGCTATACAACCTTTCGGATGACCAGATTGAGTATCAGGTTCGCGACAGGCTTTCGTTCATGCGGTTTCTGGGGCTTGGCCTCGGAGATCGGGTGCCCGATGCCAAGACGGTATGGCTCTATCGCGATGCGCTGGCGCAGGCCGTCAAGGTGGAGGAACTGTTCAGGCTGTTTGACGGTCATCTGGCACGGCAAGGCTACATCGCGCGCGGCGGGCAGATCCTGGACGCCTCCATCGTGCCGGTGCCGCGTAACCACAACACGCGCGAGGAAAACGCCGCCATCAAGAAGGGCGAGGTGCCTGAGGATTGGGCAGACAAGCCCGCAAAACTGGCGCAGAAGGACGTTGACGCACGCTGGACGAAAAAACACGGCAAGAGCCATTACGGCTACAAGAACCACGTGAATGTGGACCGCATGCACAAGCTGGTGCGGCGCTATCACGTCAGCGACGCTGCGGTGCACGACAGCCAGGCCGTGGATCACCTGCTGATGCAGGGCAACACGGGCTCGGGGGTGTGGGCGGACGCGGCCTACCGCTCCGAAGAGATGGAGGCCAAGCTGCGCGACGGCAAGCTGAAAAGCCACATCCACCGCAAGGGCAAGCGGGGCAAGCCGCTTACCGACCAAGCCAAGGGCAGCAACCGGACCAAATCCACCGTGCGGGTTCGCGTCGAACACATCTTTGGTGCACAGGCCAACGACATGGGCGGCACCTTGGTGCGCACGATCGGCTTCGTGCGAGCGAAGGCCAAGATCGGGATGAAGAACCTCGCCTACAACATGCGCCGCCTCGGCCAACTGGGTCGCATCAACCCGCACCCCGCCTGAAAACCGGTCGACCACAGACGCAGATCATGCTGCGCATCGCGAAAAACGGCCCTGAACCGAAGGTCCGCGAAGCGAAATGGGCCGCACATCATCAGACCCAAGGCAATAACCCGTCAGGTAACGATCACTAGCGCACTTCAGGCGGAACCTGCTATGCCGTTGCCGCGAAGACAGTCAAAAATCGAGGTGCGCTAGAGTTAACGCGCATTAAAAAAGCAGGGTAACATCAAATGCAAAGTGACCTGAAGGCTCAATCAGTCGGGTCGGGCCCAATTGATCTTGCTTCTCCAACGGTGTTCAGCCTTCCGAGGAAAAGGTAAGCGTTGACTTACCAAATAGGAAACAGACCCGGATTACCGATGGCGGGGCGCGGCGGGTTGAGGCCAAACGCACCGATCAAACGCTTTTTGATCTACCGCTTGGTCCAGAACGTACCCCGGCTTACATCACCCCGACAGAGTTCGGGCCACCGGCGGCGATCCTGATAAACCTGCAGCAACTGGCCGACGATATCCCGGCCCATCGCCCCTATGCCGAAGTCTTCGCCGCTCCGTGGTATGGATCAGCGCTGATCTGGCGCAGCCCATCCCTCGATGGCTTTACAGCGCTGGGCACGGTTTGGCAGCCCGCCCGCCGCGGGACGCTGGCTTTCGACTTCTACGCTGGGCCGGTCTGGCGGTTTGATGGTGGGAACGAGCTCTGGCTGGATGTGGCATCCGGCACCTTCACCAGCCTGGACAATGAGGCCCTGCTGGACGGTGCCAATCCCCTCGCCATCGAGGCCTCCCCCGGCATCTGGGAAATTGTCCAGTTTGGCACCGCTACGCCGCAAAGCCCCCGAGCGCTAGAAGCTGACCCATCTGCTGCGCGGCCAGTTCGGCACCGAGGATGCAATGGCCAGTCCTGCTCCGGCCGGGGCGAGGGTAGTGGTGCCGAACACGGCTGTGGTGCCGGCAGCGATCGGTGAAAGCGATGTCGGTCTGCCCGCAAACTGGCGGATCGGACCCTCGACAGTCGCGGTGGCCAATCCCTTGAACCTGCAACTGGCCTTCACGCCCTCAGGGCGGGGCTTGCGCCTCTTCAGCCCGGCACAGCTGCACGGGGTGCCGCCGCCAGGCGGCGATTTACTGCTGTGTTGGCTGCGGTGCACCCGGGCCAGCAGCGGAGATAGCTGGGTTCTGGGCGACGTGCCGCTGGGAGAACTCACCGAGGCCTATGATCTGGAAACCCTCAACGGAGCGGCGGCGGTGGCCGCCGTCGGCTGGACCAGCCTTCTTGGTCCGCTCGTCGCCGCGATCATTGCGCTCTGGCACCCGGGGCTGTCGGAAGCCTGTGGTGGGGAGGTGGGGGCGTCCTCTGTCGCGGGTGGGCTCGCACTGTCACAGGGGGTGGTGAATTTTGTGGCGGGGTATGTGGTCAGGGAACGAAGGTGACCGAGTTGACCATGTGCCCTCGCAATCAGCGGCTCGACGCCGTCTTGATTGATCTAGAAGCCGAAAAGGCAGGTGCAGTTGCCGGTTGTAAGTGTAGGCCTCGGTTTGCTAACCTGACGAGGTCAAGCCCAAAGGAACAGCCTCCGTGATGAGTTACGTCGAAGAGTTGATTGGCGCGCTTAATCTAGAAGTCATTTCCGAAATTCAGACCGCAAGCCGCGATGAGCGGCGCCGCCATTTGCCAGAGGAAATACTTGATGGAACTCTGCCAGATACTCTTAAGCAACTGCTTGGGCGCGAAGACTTCACTGTATGGGAACACCAAGCAAAGGCTATCGAACACCTTGCAAACCGGCGAAACGTAGTTGTTTCGACTGGCACTGCGTCGGGTAAATCGCTTGTGTTTCAAATTGATGCCATAAGACGACTTTCCTCTGATGCAGCGGCACGAATACTGGTGATCTATCCTTTGAAAGCCTTGGCTTCGGACCAGTTCGGGCGCTGGAAGCGCCTCGTCAGGTCCATAGGTATCGATGAAAGCATCATCGGCCGAATAGACGGGAATGTCCCGACACATGAGCGCGACGCAATACTTTCGAATGCAAGAATTCTTCTCATGACACCAGATGTCTGCCACGCGTGGCTGATGCGCAATGTTGGCAGCGGCCCTGTGAGGCGTTTTCTGGAAGGCCTCTCTCTGGTCGTTTTGGATGAAGCTCATATCTATGAATCTGCCTTTGGAAGCAATGTGCTTTTCTCCTGCGCCGTTTGATTGCGGCAAAAAGAAAAGCGACCCGAGGCGATCCTAAAGGTAAGCCTTTTCAGGGCATCGCTACCACGGCGACAGTATCAGCTCCCTCGGAGCATTTGCGTCTCCTGACCGGTCTTGACTTTGCAGTAGTGGATGAAGAGCAGAACGGGGCGCCGCACTTTCAACGTCGAATACTGCACTTAAGCGGTGCCGACTACGGCGCTGCTGGTGAAGCAGCAGTTGCAGACATTGTGCGAGGCATAATGGTTCTGCCGGAGCGGCGTCGCTTCATTGTTTTCATAGACTCGCGTCAAGGCGTCGAGCGTGTTGTGCGCTCTATCGATGATAGCAGCGTGCTGCCCTATCGAAGTGGATATGAAGCAGAGGACAGAGAGCGAATTGAGACGGCTCTCAGGGATGGCAGTCTCCATGGCGTCGTTGCTACATCTGCACTGGAACTGGGAATCGACATTGCGGACATGGAAATAGGCGTCACGCTCGGCATTCCTCAGTCGCGAAAAGCCTTCCACCAACGCCTCGGACGAATTGGCCGCGCGAAACCTGGCACGTTCAAGGTCATTGCCCCTCCTGCCGCCTTTGGGCGCCTCGGGCTGACGTTCGATGACTATTTTCGTATGCCGGTCGAACCCTCTAATTTGTACTTGGGCAACCGGTTCATTCAGTTTGCACAGGCTCGTTGCCTTCTTGAAGAGATGGAAGTGCTCGGCTCGGACATGACATCGCTGCCTGCTGGCGTAACCTGGCCAACGGGCTTTGGTAAAATTCTCGCGTCTGCACGGCCTGGTGCAGCTCGGTCTCGGGAGTTTGACTTCATTGCTCAACTCGGAGCCGATGCGCCACACTTTAACTACCCCCTTCGGCAAGTGGGTGAGAGCAGCTTCGACATCCAAGAAGGTGCACGAAATGATCCGACAAGGATAGGGAGCATCGCCGTCAACCAAGCGATACGCGAGGCCTACCCGGGTGCGACCTACCTGCACGCAGGTCGTGCCTATTCCGTTTATGAGTGGCGAACGAGCCGAGGGGAGCGAGCCATTCGCGTTGGAGTGTCGAAGTCGGCAGCGCCCACGAAGCCGATCCTCCGAAAGCAGGTGAACTTCAGCCTTCAGGCAGATGGAGTCATCGACGCAAGAGTTATGTCGAACGAGACAGGCCTGCTCGCTGAAGTTTACGTTCAAGTGAATGAAAGCGTTGAAGGATACCGGGTTGGTCGGACGACGAAAATGTACCGCGACCTCCGCGCTGAAAATCCTGCTATGTCGCGAAAACAACGTGACTTTCGGACTACCGGCGTAGTCCTCCGGATTGAGGAAGATTGGTTTAAAGGATCAATCGAAGCTCAGAGAATGGTGCGAGAACACATTGCCGACGGGCTGCGTAATCTATTGTCGAGCGAGTTCGGGATCGCGCCCTATGACGTCGACTCGGCCTCATCAAACATTGGGCTTATGACTGCTTCTGGGCCAGCACGACTGACTGATGCCATCGTAATCTATGATGCGGTCTATGGAAGCCTTCGACTTACGGAACCCCTCTACGATGCCTTCACAAAGTATGTGGCACAATTGGGACGCGGCGCTTCGCTCGCGGGTGATGAAGCGATGGTTAGCGATGTTGTCGCGGAGCGCCTTCGTGCGTGGGCAGAAACACTCACCCCGGCAGGAACTCTGAACGTCAGCCATATCGAGGTTCCCGACGGTTGGCGGCTTGTCTACAAGCGAGGAAGCATCGTTGGCATCTACAAGAACGGGGTGTTGTTCGAGCGCGAGATACTGGAACCTGCGCTTGTCGAACTGCCCGGCGCAGCAGCGGCCCTTTATTACAAATACCCTGCGCCAGAGGGCGGAAGTCAGTATGTTCCTCACGATCAGATTGAGCGCACTGGGCAAGACTGGGCTTGGGAACTCTGGAATTCGGAGACGAAGGAGTTTCGTGATATAGAAACGGATGATTAAAGCAGTATACTATCCCTCATCTTGCATGATCAATCGCGAGGCCGCTGACGCCAGCACGTCAGCGCCAGCGGTTAAGAAGCGCTTCGCAATAGCCTCAACCCGATCCGATATCTGCCTAAGCGCGGGCTCCAAGCGTCCCAGCTGCCCGACGTCCATCTTCATGTAAACTAGTGTTCCCGGCAGAAAGAATGCCCCAGAACGCTTTTGGTTCCCGGTGATCTCGAGCCTCGCGTCGCCGGAAGCAATAGTGAAGGCGCCGGTCCTGCGCGCCATTTGGCTTGTCACGTAGAGACCAAACCCTGAGTTGCCCCACTGGCCTTCCTCATCAATTTCAACCAGATTTTCCGATACGTCGTAGACTTTCTTGCCGGACGTGCTCGGCAAAAGTGCAAGCCTGATTGCGTTTCGATTTGACACCAGACCCGAGAATTTCGGGTTTTCCGACAAAGCTGCACGTAAACCGATGCCTCGATCTAGAACGGCCAATTCAAACTGGTTTCGCTCCGGCCAGTACTGCCCCATCACTAGTAGATGTTCGCTTTGGCTATGCTCCGCCACATTGCGCAGGATTTCACGAAGACAGTACTTGACCGTATAGAAGAGGTCGCCGCTGGTTTGACGCGTGATCAGGTAAGCCAGCCGCCCAACCGTCACGTTAACATGAGCGCCGATCGGGATTCCCAATTCCGCGGCGCGGGCCCGAAGTTGAACTACATCAAATCGGGTTATGGGATAGTAAGTCGCGCTACCTGGCGCTTCGTGTTTGGGTACATCGAGGCCACATGCAGCGTAGAAGCCCATGTTGGAGGGGTAGTCACGAGGAGTGATGCCACTTTGGATCGGCACACGGCCAGCTCTCACCGCTTCTTCGATCAGTGAGGCTAGAACCAGCATCCCTGTGGGAGTAGCAAAGCCGACCCTTGAGAAATCGAGAGCTAAAGCGGACGAAGATTGAAGGTCTCTGGCAAAGTCACTCATGCGATCCAGGTCGCCGAACTGAGGAACATATAGACCCTTCAAGGATTCACCTGTGCGCAGAACTTTCCGATAACCATGGCACGACGACTTGATAGCCGCAATCACTCCTCCAGGCTGGGAGTATTGGGTTCGAAGCGGCCGAGTAGACTGCTGATCCCGTCGAACTCCGTCGGCTGCGGTTTTGGCGCGGTCGGCGTCATGTTGGACTACTATCCAACTGGAATCGCTGCGGTTTTCGCTTATTTTGTTGACTTATTGTTGACCCGCCGAGCGAACATGCAAAAGCCCCACCTGTCGGTGGGGCGCATGTCATTGATATGTTAGTAGATTTTGGTTGCGGGGACAGGATTTGAACCTGTGACCTTCAGGTTATGAGCCTATAGCGCTGGGGTTTCGGAAATCGTTTATTTCCAATGATTTAGCCTCTAACCCATTGTTAGCACAAATCTCCCATCTCCGGGTTCAACCGCACCGGACTGCATCGGGCGTGCCTCTTTGTGGTCCGTTTGGCATTCTCAATGTGACTACAGCGTGACTAGCGTTCTGGCGGTGGCGGCGGCTGATGTACTTCTAGCCCTGCGTCCGTGCCTGACCGCGATGCCCTAGAATGACAGTTTCGGGACCGGCGAGTGAGGCGTCATGGGGCGCGCCAGTTATGCCGCGTTCCGCCTCTCGCTGCCTTGGTGCCGCTCCCTTCGCTATCGCATCGTTACGACGAATTTCCGTGAGCGGACTTGATCAGGTTCCAAACCGATGAAGCACTGCTGTGTGGCAAAAGGAGTTGGATGTGGGCAGAAGTGTGGTTTTGACAGAAAAGTTTGTTCGGTCGCTGAAGACGACTGGACGTTTAGTGCACTTGTTTGATGGCGAGAGCGCGGGCTTTTGCCTGAGGGTGCAAGCCTCGGGTTCAAAGTCATTCTGCCTCGACTATTCCCTCTCGGGGCGGCGGCGGCGGCTGACCATCGGGCGCTGGCCGGATTGGTCGGTCAGGCAGGCGCGCGAACGTAGCGCGGAGTTGCGCCGGATGATCGACTCCGGCATTGATCCGGCGGTGGAGCGCGACGCAGATCGTGTGGCACCTCGGATGTCCGATCTGGCTGATCGCTACCTCGAGTATCACGCCTCCCACCTTGCTCCGCGGAATGCTGCCGATCAGGCGTCCATGCTGCGCAATCTGGTGTTGCCACATTGGGGTTCGATGCTGGTGTCGGAGGTCCAACCTTTCGACGTGGAGCGGCTTTTGTCGCTGATCGCCGAGGGGCGTGCGCGGCCTTCCAAGGATCGGGCCAAATCGCGGCGGCGTCCACTGAAGGCGGTCAAGCCGACACCGATCCGTGCGAACCGCGTCGGTGAGGTCCTGCGCAAGATGTTCAATTTGTCGGTCCAGTGGAAACTGCGCGCTGACAATCCGGCCGAGGGCTTTCGGCGGCGGACGGAGACGGAGCGCGGCTTGTTCCTGTCGGCCTCTGAAATCACGCGGCTGGCGGATGCCTTGATGGATGCGGATGATCAGCGCTCTGCCGGTGTTCTGCGCATGTGCATGCTGACCGGCGCTCGACTGGGCGAGGTCAGGACGGCTCAATTCGATCATTTCAATCTCGAGCGGTGCATCTGGGAGAAGCCAGCAGCGAACACCAAGCAGCGGCGGGTTCACCGGGTCCCAATTTCCGAGGACGTGGCGGTGCTCGTCCGTCAACGGCGGGTTGCTGTGCCGCGTGGATCGGTATGGCTGTTTCCCGGTGATGCTTTCCATTTGGACGGCACGCCGAAGGACCAGCCGATTCAAGATATTCGCAATTTCTGGGCTTCGATCCAACGGCAGGCCGGGATCCGCAATGTGCGGGTTCATGATCTACGCCACACCTTTGCTTCGCTGCTCGTTAGTGGCGGTGCCTCTCTGGAAATGATCGGCAAGCTGCTGGGCCATTCCCAGATGCGGACGACGCAACGGTATGCGCACCTGGCCGATGATCCTCTCCGGGCAGGTGTGGATTCCGTGGCAGCTGCCATGCGGTCGCGGCCGCGAGTGGTTGGCGGGACCGGCGTCTGACCTGCTTCAGGTGCGAAATCTGGACGGTGGTGTCGGTGCCGAGTCGGTGTTCGTGGCATCGCTGGTCGGTTCTGATGGAGCGGACGGGGTTGATGGTGCCAACGGCGCTGCGGGTGCGGATGGTGCTGACGGCGCGGATGGCACCTCGGTCAATATCCTCGGGACTGTAGCGAATACCGGCGCGCTGCCTGGAGGCGCGACGGCTGACGATGGCTATATCATCGATGGCGATCTGCACACCTGGGGCGGCTCCGCCTGGATCAATGTCGGGCCCATCCAGGGGCCTGCTGATCTGTTATGGCAAAGTGCTTGGGTGACCGCGACGGCGTATGTGGTCGATGATGCGGTGAGCCGGAATGGTTCGGCCTGGGGCCGCCACCCTAAGTCAACCGACCTGCTCAAAAACCACAACGCCGAGACTGTTTCGCAACGCAAACAGCGCCTTTGGCAACCCTCCGCCCAGCACAAGAAAGATGGCTATCTGCCTCGGGTCGCCTTCGAAATCGGCGCGTGCCTGAAGAACTGCCCGATACTTCACACATTGGAACAGGCCGCGCGTGACATCATGGATTGGGGTTGCAGCCGGTTTGACCTCGACCGCAACGATTCGGTCCTTGCGATCGAAAAGAACATCAATGCTGTCACCCGAGGGAAGGGCTGCCTCTGCCGAACCTTTGCAACTGCCTGCGGGCAAGCCCACACACTCCGGATGACTGCGCACGTATTCCTTGAGGGCCTTGTGCTCCGGTCCCTCTCCTCCACCAAGCGACATGGCCTTGTCGATGATGTCGTCGATCTTAGACGCAGCTGACTTCAGCCCAAGCTCGGAGAGGACCTCGTCCCAGTAGGGATAGTTGGCGATCTCGGCGATATAGGTCTTCAGGATCGCCTTGCGCTCTACCGGCGTTTTCCAGACCTTGCCCCTGTCTTTCAGGAAAGGATCAAAGCCCTTGCCGGGAACCGATGTGCCTTTCGAAACGACAAGCGCCTGAATGTGCGGGATTTCATTGCGCCACTTCTTACTCAGGCGGTTGAGCTCATCGCCGATGCAGCCCAGCGGGTAATTCAGGTTGCGCGGATTTGGCATGCCGAGCTCAGCAGCCAAGTCCTCATAGCTGACTGTCTGACCTGCCTTTGCCTGCCTGATCAAGATCGGCAGGGCGAGGCGCGCCCGCTCCTGATAGAGCTTGTCGCCATGGAAACCTGTAGCCGTGTCAGCGGTCTTTGCCATCAGTCAGCCACCTTGAACGCTCCCGGCCAGCCACCGTGTTTGTCGATTTCAGTGTCGATCTCGGCCATCAGGCGGCGGGTTTCTGTCAGGGCGGTAACCACTCGGCGATAGTGCAGGATGTCGTCTTCGGTCAGCACGCGGCCAGGGCCGGGGTTCTTGCCACCCTTTCCTGCGCGGTCCTTCAGCCACTTTTCGCAAACCTGATAGCCGCCGACGTGGAACTCCCATGTCGCCTTGGGCACATCCTCGAACCAGCGACTGGCATTGATCATCACGCGGCCGTTCTCGAACTCGGGGTAGCCCTTTGCTACCCGTGCCTCGCCAGTTCCGGCAAAGCGGATCTCGGAGTTGTTCAGGATCGGCGCGTCTTCGGGCCGCAGGAGGTGAAGTCCGACGAGTTGTCGGCCCAGCGCGGCCAGGCCCGCAAAGGTGGCGCGGGTATGGGGCGTAGGGATGCGCGGGAAGTTAGACTTCAGGAACTCGGCATAGCGGCTGCGATAGCCGGGGCTGTGCAGCACGGCATAGATGTAGTCGTACAGATCGCGCGGGCCGAAGGTCCTTTCCAGATCGCCGCGACCGTTCCATGGGGGGTCGAGCAGGCCTAGCTGTTCGGCTTTTTGGCGCTGGAAGTCGGGGCCGAAGCTATTCTGTGCGCCGCGGGGGATGCCGTCCTCGTAGGTGAGGTTGAGGGGCTTTCCGAGACCTTGCGCCCACGCGCGGTCGATGTTGGGGCGACGGTATGGTTCACCGACCGATGGTTTCAGCCAAAGCGGGAACACCGAGACACGATCATAGCTCGAGGTCAATTTATGCCCGCACCTCTCAGTAACCACAAAAGCACCAAAATCTTCTTTGGTTTGCCTCGTTGTGACCAAACCCGGGTTAGCGGCATCAATGTTGGAGAAGACGTTTTCTCCGTTCGTTTTTAGAAGTCGCTTGGTGGCAAGCAAAACACGAAAGTCGAAAGCGTGCTTTTGGAATGGCGAAATGTCTCCGGCTAGCGGCAGAACCTTTGTTCGCATATCAATAATTTTTCGGGCATTTCCCTTCTTGGCGTCAAAGGCCTCAATCGCCTGCTCCCGGTCCATTGCATCGAAGTCTTGGAGTTTCTTTACGAGCGAGGCTTTGTCGAGGTCGAGAAGCAGATCATCGAACCCACTTTCCACCCCCGTTGAGAACAGCGGGAAGCCTGAGTTAACCCTGAATCAGTGACCTAAGGGCCTGAGGCGGAATAATCGATTCGGGATTTTACGGCTAGACGCGTTTGAGGCGGCCTGATTCAGTAGCCTGATGAGTTTGGGGGATCTGAATGATTGACAAGGCCGGGATCAAAGCGCGGTTCG
>Ga0209491_10008185_pt1 | contig 13397 bp, 6 predicted proteins | sample BON02_FD_187213 | JGI IMG/M metagenome (GOLD analysis project Ga0209491, IMG submission 187213) | Freshwater microbial communities from Lake Bonney liftoff mats and glacier meltwater in Antarctica - BON-02 (SPAdes) (version 2) | ecosystem: Environmental > Aquatic > Freshwater > Ice > Glacier... | reverse complement strand
TTTTGAGTGTCCTCATGTGCAGACACCTATTTTTCAGTATGTTTGTTTGTTAAAGATTCTCTACATTTTGAGAGTTATTTTGAGTGTCCTCATGTGCAGACACCTATTTTTCAGTATGTTTGTTTGTGAAAGATTCTCTACATTTTGACAGTTATTTTGATTGTCCTCATGTGCAGACACCTATTTTTCAGTATGTTTGTTTGTGAAAGATTCTCTACATTTTGACAGTTATTATGAGTGTCCTCATGTGCAGACACCTATTTTTCAGTGTGTTTGTTTGTGAAATGTGTGTATACAGATGAGTGATTACAAGACCTGCATGCAACATGTCAGAACAACCGTGCATCATCGACATATCAAGGGACGATGAAGACATTGTTCGAGACTGTGTTACAAAAATATGCAACTGCGTTTTGAACACAATCAATGGGTACGTACCTCCAGGAACGTAGGCTTGTTCTTGTTTGAGAACAGTTTCAGATCCATGATAGCCACCATGGGGAAATGCTTGGGGAACATCCTCGCATTCGTAATATGAGCCACGATTCCGGACGACTTGAACAGAATGGCCGCATGGTGCATCCACACATCCGTGGCTACCAAAACATCAGGGACCACGACTACACTGCAGTTGTCTTTGTTCTCCAGATTGATGCTATCATTCCACCCCATCATGTAGGAAATTCCACAAATCGCGAGCAACGCCTTGATCGTCTTTCCAGTCCCTAGGTCGTCCAAAATCAAGCCGCCAGGAAAAACAGAAGCAGCGGAATTGTCTTGTATCTTGTAGAACCGCATCATAGTCCATGCCATTCCATACACCTGGCTCACGTACAGCTTCATGTTCAGGTTGACGTTATTCAACGCCTTCACAGCAGAATCAAACAGCTCCTCATGGATATCGACTTTTCCCCACACCAAGCCAACGTCTTCGCAAGCGTACTTAAACGCCTCACGCACCAAGACAGCGCCGTCACGAAGCCATTCTTCCATCGGGAGGGACTTGGAGTTCCTGTGTCGATCAGCCCATATATCAGTGTCCGTCATTGTGGTAGAGTAGAAAGTAGTAAATGGATTGGAATGCGCGAGGTGTGCGCGAGGTATTCCAGTGAATACGATATGTATTTCAAGAAGGAATGATAGTGAACGCACGACAAAGCTTTTTTGTATCCACAACAAAGCTGTACGCTGGTACCGCCACCAAGCGGTACGTAGGTTCTCTCCACAAATCGGTTATGCGGATGTTCCACCACAAAGCGGTACGTAGGTTCTCTCCACAAATCGGTACGTAGGTTCTCTCCACAAATCGGTTATGCGGATGTAATGGGCGTTCCTGCCTCCCGGCCGATTTTGACGGTTGCGAAACATGGTATGGAGCGGATTTGTGATTCCTTGGTGCTGATGTCCTGATGAAATCCTGATTAGAAATTTAAAAAAATCGACCGGGAGGCAGGAACGCCCATTATGTTCCACCACAAAGCGGTATTAAGGAACACAACCAATAAAAATTGAAGCGAGTTTCAGTTCTCAGATATCCACATACATTTGCAACATACTTGCATATTCACAACGCCATGGACCCCATCGCTGCTATCCTTGAGGCCTTGCCTCGTATTCGCACACGTGTTCTTGATGACACCACCATCCTCCGACTCACCCCAATTCTGACTGCGTCCATGGACACGAGCGCCACGGTGGACCCCCTCGCTGCTATCCTTGAGGACCTGCCGCGTATTCGCACCAAGTGCGCCACTACTGTGATACCGCTATTGACGCCTGTGAAGCAAGACTGCACTTGAACACTCCGTTTACTTTTTTTTTACACTCGACGGATTCACAAGATTCTACCTGCAAAAGCAGTCGAAGCCAACATAGCGGCGGTAGGCTCCACTGAGGGAAGACTTGGGACGTGAACGCTTCCAATAAAAGGGGGTATCGCGGGTCCCGAGGAGCGGGACAGTGGAATTGAGATGCTTACTCACTGACTGATCCCATGTGGCACCATCAGCCAAGCAGCAACCCAGCTACGGCTTGGTGGTTCCGTATACAAATTCAAAAATTAAATTTTGGGGATCGGGAGGGAGCCCCCCCCCCTGATATTCCCCTTGGGTGCTAGACGACATTTTACGTACATGCCCAACCTACATGATGCCGCAAAGATGTCGCAGTTCCGCTTGGCAATGTCGTACGCTGGAGGCGGGTCCATGGTGTTGGTATACTCCATGATCATCACGCTTGCCAAACTTAACGTGTTTTCCCTGCTCAGTGCTCTGTCGTAGCAGATGATGGCTGCCACGTCCGCCGACTTGAGAAATTGCCAGAGCAGGCGACGGGCGATGCCACTATCTGGCGTCATGTCAATGACATAGTTCGATCCGCCATCGATCCCGACAAATATGCCGTGATGCCAGTACCCCACCGTCTCGTCCCAAACCGCAATGTGATCCCCCGGCTCGGCCTTTTGTGCCAGCGTATCGCAGTCGCATTCGTCACAAGTGGCAAAATAACTAGCAGCCAATTCGTTATTTCCAAGGCCAATCACTTGGAGGGCTCGGGACAAAATTCGTTCAATGTCCATCTGCACTGCTATGCCACCGTACGGTACAACCTGCACTTATACCTATACATCTTTATAAGGATGTATTTGGGGACACAGACGGTTGACCGGTTTACCAAATAAGCGATATTTTAGAGAACCTCTCCAACCCCTGCTGCCCCTAAGTTGCCCAAAAGCAACGATCTGCAGTCTGGATGATTATAAGATGGCCACTTTATTTGAGAACAACTGTAAGAAAAACAATGAAACAGACATGTAAACTCCCCATCTCTGTCCTTACAGCATTATTGTGTTTCGACCTCATGCCAGTTGTGGTTATCATCTTCCCAATACATATCCCTAGCATCCATCTCCCCCTCCTCGTACATACTACCCATACCGATGCGACTTGACATCTCATTGAACATGTCTTCGTCCGCACCACCACCACCAGAACCACTCGGAGAGAAATCACGGATCACATCGTCCCAAGAGAACTTGTCACCGCGCATATTGCGATAATCTTTCAAAAAATCACGGTCCTCCCCATCGATATTCTCCAAGATAGCAATTTTACGGCGCTTGATAACCTCACGCTCCTCGTCCATGAGCTGCCGGTCGCCATCCACGTCGTCCATTCGACCGAACATGCTAATGTCCTCCCAAGCGCCCAGCAAAGTAACGGCGAGGTTGTAAGCACCGCCCTCAGCAAACCGCAAAGCAACCTCCATCATGATGTTGACACAAACGGTTATGATCACGCTCGCAACACGCCGCTGAAGAATTTCTGTATCAGAGTCTTTGTCCAAGCTAGAGTTCATGCTTGAACGTATGTTCGTATACAACGCCGAATTGCAAATAAGTGAGCACACGTTCCTCGTGGATACAATCAACGGTGCATCTCTGCCATCGGTATTATCTCTTTGTTCCAAGGCATCGTCCATATCTGAGCGGTATCTCTGGAGATGCAGGTTCGGCTTGCCTGTACTCTTATTATTTGCATCATCATCATCATCTTTCTCATTTAAGAGGCGGAGGTGAAGACATGAAACCAGGGGTGCGACCTCCAATTGGACGAAACGCAAGATGTCAAGTGCGTTACCAACGATAACAACCACAGGCAATGAATGTGTACCATCAGGGAGGAAACGCCGACGACTTTCCGGGCCGATCGACTTCTTAGGAAAAACCCCGTCGAATGAACGCCACCGCTCACTACCCTCCTCAAATGCATCGGTCCACGCACGCAAAGATTCAGAGTCTGAAGTACCTGCATACACTCGTCTGAAATCTTCAACGAGAGGGAATTGGGGGGGTACCGAATCTTGGAGGTTCGTCAAACTGGATGCAACGAGAGTTGACATATGACGAACAACTGTTGCAAGATCCCCCGCCAGTAGAGAACCATTGGCGACACCCTTATCTGACAAACTGCCACCATCATTCACCGAATGACGAGGAAGGGATGTAGGAAAGGGTACGGAGACGACAACTCTAGGGTCTCCACCGATACCCCCCCCACCGACAGGGAGAACAGGATCCATGCCCTCGTCAGACACCAATGATAACAAAGCACTCAAAGAGGTATGCACCATCCGAAAATCGTCCATATGTTTCCACACCTTGTTGTGGAACGGTTCACATAGAACAAGTTCGTTAGCATTAGCATCATTAGCATTAGCATCATTAGCATTAGCATTAGCATTAGCATCATTAGGACCTTCTTCTTGCTCACCATTCGTATTGCTTAACAGGGGGTCAACAAGGAAGCGTCGGATAGTGTCACTGCGCACACCATTCCGAACGGACGCGTCACGCTCGATCGCGGACAACGAGGATTTAATGAGCTCATTGAATACAGAAGGGGTAGGAACAACCTCAACCGAAAGTTGAGACCGTATCACCCTCATAGAAGCAACAACAACACGATTCTCGACACCAGCAAAAACAACATCAGGAGAACGGTTGGACGCGGTGGACGCAGCGGCGATTATAAGTGCACCTAGCATCGCAATAAGTTGGGGAAAGAATTTACCACGCACTCCCGAAGCTAGTTTCAGCTCAAACTCTTCATACGTCATCACGGTGTCAAGGTTACGTCGTCGCATGCGTTCCCGAAACTCTGCTCTGCGGTCACGCAGACTCACAAGTGTCTTGTCGAGCGCCTTCAATGTATCAGACGCCAACATGTCGAAATGCAACAACACACGAGAAAGCCACATTGCGAACGTTGCGTCAGTCTTAAGGCTACGGAATGGAAGACGACCCTTGGGCGGACGCGAATCCTGCAATATACTTGAAATGAGTGATCCAGGGGACGATCCACTGACATCACCCAACAAACGGTCGCCAAAGAAACGACCGTCCTTCTGATGTCGAGCACCACGGACCTCGGAGGACCTAGGAGATTCTGTTAAAGAATAACGGTCCATTATGTCGTTAACGTCCACGGCATACAGAATGTCGTCTGAAGACGCGTCGTCCGAAGTATTCCGACTTACATCAAGTAATGAAGACTGTTGTTGCGCTTTTTGAGGAGTCTTATTCTCGTTGTCATTCTCAACTTGTGCAAATAGATCTCCATTTTCCAACGTATTACGAGTGGCCATGTCCTCAATATCTGATCCAAAAGATGCAAGAGAGCGCTCGTTGGCATTTATCCAAGATACAGCACGCAAACGCGTATCAGGTGTAACATATATGAAACCGTGACCACTACCAAAGTACTGACGGTAACTCCGGCGAGCCTTCGCTGAGTCAGCAGTATACCCTACTCTAAGCAATCGATCTCCGATAGTAGTAGTACCAATGCTGTCTGCCCCAATCACAACGAACTTACCCCTCCCACGTTCGACTTTGTGCATCATCTTGGACTCCAAGAGAAACCCTTGAGATAAAAAAGACGGAGAGGCAGCCCCAACAGATATAGCATTAATAAATGATACGGTCGCATCATTATCGTCATTCGTAACACTGATATGATCAGGAAGCTGGAGATCATTATGTCTTATCGAAGTAGTAGAAGAAGACAATACTAGGAGGAGTTCTTGCAGGTGCGAAGTCCTTCGCGACGTCATTATCATGGAAGTCTTCCCCTTTGTTGACGACGACACCAAAGAGCCCCCGCCACGACGTCTTTTGTTCGCGTATTTATCTTTCTTCTCAATAAGAATGGATCTCAGTTCAATGTAGTCACTGACAACAAGAGGTATTCTTGTACGCGAGGATGCCATACGCGCGTCCAACACGCTATCCAATGATAAAACAACGTCACGTCTTAGCTGCTGTAGGATCGACGGCTGCCACCAATCGACGGCACCCCCCCCCGCCGATAACCACAACAATGCGACACCACCACGTCGTCCACCACTACTACGTCGGAGGTCCTCTAAAATATCTGTTCCATCGCGGGACACAAGGAACCCATCCACCCAGGGTCTCTTAACGTCACGAACCAGTACAGCGCCGCCACGCACGGAGACCACAGAACCATCTGAATCAATCACACCATCTACATCATCGCCCCCACTATCTACGTTATTGTTGAAATTACTTGAGAAGAAACCACCAGAAGGAAGCTTACGCATACGAACACGGTCGCCAACAGACAACGTCGATATAAAGGACGCGTAGGCATCTGCGTCGAACGGGACTATCTTAAATCCGCGAATTGTTGCAATGCTATTGTGATCGTCTTCCCCGGATAGGGATAGAGGCACGAGGAGACCTTGCAAAGGAGCGATCGTGTTAGCAGCAACGCGGAATGATCCGTGGACGCGAAACGATGATCCTGGTGGTCCCCGTGGCGTGACAACCATAACCTCCGAGGGAGATGTGTAACGTACGTTCGCCTTCGTTGTCGATGAGTCAGTAAAGACCAATGGAGAAGTGGACGATGTGATTGAAGAAGATATATCCGAAGGAGTGGCAGCAGATTCTCGCAGTCGTTTCAGAATGTCAGTCCACATGTCTACAGTGTCCAAACCGTCAGTGTTTCCATCGCGAGTTTGAATAAAAGGGACTTCAAGACAGACTGCATAAGCACCACTACGCCCTACACAAGAAACTGGAGCAGAGCTTGCAAGTACAAAGGTAGAAACTTGACGGTCGACTGAAATACGAGAAGACGATGAATTAGATGAGACAGGAATGCGAGAAAGAAGAAGACTGTAAGCAATGTCCCTTATGCCAAACTTAGATCCCGACTCAGATACATAAGAGGTTGTTGTCATACTTGTCGTTCCTTACGATGGAAATTATTATTAAAAGAATAATAATTTCTTCACCACCACTCAACGCCACTACCCCGATCCAATGAGCGTTCCAGCCTCTCCGGTCGATTTTTACTGGTTACGAAACATGGTCTGGAGCGGAATTGTGATTTCTCTGTGTTGATATCTTACAGTCAACGAAATACTAAAATGAAACCGCTTCGTGTACGGCACACCTTACGGTGTAGAAATCCACGGGGAAGTGGAACACCAATACGATCCGCCGACCATTTACTTGAATTTGTGCATCCGACTGTAGCCCTGATTACATATCATCCCAAACAAGGGGCTTGACATCCTCCTCCAATGACCAAACGTATGCAACCAACAAAGCAAGACACGACAACTTGATCAACAAACCCATCGACACTAAACGGATAATACCACGACGCTCAGGTTCAAGTACGTCCTGATCATCACCGCAATCGGAGCCACTGTCTTCTTTAACTCCAGCATCAAAGTGAGTGTCACATTCGTTTACAGGCTCTACTCCTCCTCCCACAGGCTCTACTTCAGCAGACTCTCCTCCTCCCACAGGCTCTACTTCAGGAGACTCTCCTCCTCTCACAGTCTCTACTTCCGCAGTCTCTACTTCCTCAGGCTCTTCCACATCATCTTCTGTTTCTAGGTGGCGGAGAGCACGGTGGTCGCGGACCACGTTGGCGATATGCAACCACTGCCCCATCAAACAGACGAGACCCGTGCTAGTGGAACGAACACGTTGTCCTTTTTTCAGACGCCGGATCCTCAATGAGGATGAGTTGATCTCGTATAAATCTTTGTAGTACACATTGGAACCTAGAAGTGGAATCCAAGCATCCATGGTCTCTTCAATTGGAGGAACGTACTGAAATTTCATTTACACTCTATAAAAAGGCACGTTGATTTCTTCTGATACTATTGTATCATTGATAAACCTTTAAACGTAAACGCGCATTCAGGCTGAGCACATTTCGCAGACCTCGTCACCACAAACAGTGGGAACAGACTTCATATTGTCCTCATCGACATGCGTTTGAGGCAAAGGAGTATTGTTCGCGGCGCCGTCGAACTTGACGCGTGTGGCCTCTGCAGCCGCCTGAGTGCGCAAGTAGTACATGCCAGTCTTCAGACCCTTACGCCACGCGTACATCAGAGCGCTGCTCAGACGGCTGAAGGAGGGCTTCGTCATGAAAAGGTTCATGCTCTGCGACTGACACACAAAAGGCCCCCGTGCAACAGCGTGGTCGATGATGCAACGTTGAGGAATCTCCCAAACGGTCCTGTAAAGCTTGCGCACATCCTCAGGAATCTCGGAGAGGTCCTGCACAGAGCCGTCGTGAGCCATGAGACGATCGCGAAGCTCAGGCGTCCAAATGCCCCTGCTAATCAACGTGCGCATCAAGTGGCGGTTAACCACCAGAAACTCTCCAGCGAGAGTGCTCCTCTTGAAGATGTTGCTCTGGATGGGCTCGAAACACTCACTGTTGCCCAAAATCTGGGAAGTTGAGGCTGTAGGCATCAATGCCGTGAGCAAGCTGTTACGAACACCCGTGCGCATCACGCGGTCACGCATCTCATCCCAATCGTAGCGTCCTGAAAGGTCACTTGGCGAAGACATCCCCCACAGGTCAAACTGGAAATGACCATAAGCCAAAGGGGATGTCCCAAAGTGCTTGTAAGGGCCGAGCTCCTCAGCAAGCTCGGCGCTCGCCTCCATTGCACCATGGTAAATCGTCTCCATGATATCTCTGTCAAGACGGACTGCGCGCTCGTCATCGTAAGGAAGCGAAAGAATGCAGTACAGGTCACCCAAACCCTGAATGCCGATACCGATCGGACGCAGCGAGAAGTTAGACTCTCGAGTCTCAGGAACCGGGTACATGGAAGTGTCGATCAATACGTTCAGGTTGCGAGTCACGTTCTTGGCACACGCGTGCAAAGCTCGGTGATCCACACCCATCGCAACACCTTCAACGTCATGAACCACAAACGAAGACACCGCGATGGAGGCCAGATTGCAAACGGCGTAGCTCTTCGAGTCCGAGTACTCGGTGATCTCAGCGCAAAGGTTCGAGGAACGGATCGTACCCATGTTGGACTGATTGCACTTCCGATTCACGTGGTCCTTGAACATCATATACGGTGTACCCGTCTCCAACTGGCAGGAAATGATGTGCTGCCAAAGAGTACGTGCAGGCATGCTGCGGATGTAGCGCTTATTACGCACGTGCTCGTTGTACAACTCCGAAAAACGTTCGCCGACAGCATCGATCAAGTCAGGGCACACGTCAGGAGACATAAGGTACCACTCCGAGTCGTTATCAACACGAAGCATGAACTCGTCAGGAACCCACAAAGCTACGAAAATGTCCCGAGCACGCTCCGTCTCAGAACCAGTGTTGCGACGCAACTCGACAAACTCCCACACGTCAGCATGCCATGGCTCAAGGTAAGCAGCCATGCTCCCCTTGCGGCGACCTGCCTGGTTGCAGTAGCGCACCATGTCGTTGTAGCACCTCATCATCGGGACGATGCCGTCAGACACGCCGTTCGTGCTACAGATACGAGAGCCACGGGCGCGGACGTTCGATACATGAACACCAATGCCGCCAGCCCACTTGGATATCATAGCACTGTTCTTGAGTGTCGTCCAAATACCGTCCATCGAGTCCTCCGTACCCAGCAAGTAACAACTGCTGCACTGGGCGTTATTGGTACCCGCGTTGAACAAAGTAGGTGTCGCGTGCGTGTACAACCCCAACGACATGTCGTCGTAGCACCTCTGGATGCGTGGCAAAATCAGAGAGGCCGGCTTCGACGGGTCGTTCACGAAGATCGCAACACGCAACCACATGTCTTGAGGACTCTCGATCACCAGCTCATCCGGGAAGGACACAAGCAGGTAAGAACGCTCCATGGTTCGAAATGCAAAGTAGCCATGTCGACGAGCGTCACGGTCAGGGACGATCATCGCGTTCAGGGCGTCTGCGTTATGGGACACGAACTCGAGGTACTGGGCATCAAAACGGACGCCACCGTGATTCGAAAGGAACGCCGTCTTCTGAGAAAAGGAGACCTCGCTATATCCGTGGGACGACATCGTGTACCGCACGCGCTTCGCCAGGTTCGACATCGCGATGCATGCAGCGACCGTGTCGTAGGCATAGTGCACGCTTTGCAGCGTCGCGCACAGCCGGGCGGACAGGTCGTCAAGCTCTACTGTGGTGATTCCGTCGTACATGCCGCCGATCGTCTGCATGACGATGCAGTCCACATCTACGTTGGCGACCAGGTCGGCGCATGAATCGGATATCAAACGAAGAATGCGCTCCTTGATGGCGTCGAACGAAACAGGACGGACCGAGCCGTCACGACCAATGACCTTCATCGCGAAACACCACAAATTTATATGAATAACAATTTAATTGTATAACAATTGTTATTGTTTATACCAAACACATTCGACCGCTCACCATCTGAAGCTCGACATAACTGGGTCCCGGAGATTCCCACATGATCCCATCCAAATGCTTAATGGCCACGTGCTGGGGGTAGGGTCGTACGATGGGCGGAGGGTGTTCAATCTCCTTGCGTACAATTGACGATGCATGTACGAGGCCTCTTCGAGGACCGTCTCAAAGATTTTTGGCAAAAAATGTACCGATGTCTTACTGAGTATCAGGTTTGAAGGCCGTAAATTTAAGTAACCTAAAACCTCAGACATTTTTTCAGGAGTGAAAAGAGCATTGATAGACATCAACATGTTGTTAGCATTGTATTCCACAAATGCGTCATAGAGATCTTCGATTGTAGTAGAAGATTTGGAGGTCACGCGCGTGCATGAAAGTAGAAAAACACATACAGCCTTGCCATCAAAGTCGGAAACTGTAGTCTGCTCATTACGCAAGATGCGCAACGATAGCCTCACATCCAATATGCAGCGAAGAAGTTCAGCCTCGTCCAATCGAGCACTCGAAGAAACACGTGCGTCCAAAAGTGACTTGGATAGAGGATCGTCAATAACCGGAAATACAAAGTTGTCATTCATCGATTCTTTAACGTCTTCTTCTTCTGGGGCATGCTCCAAGAACACCACCTTACCCCCCTTTTGCAAGGCCACAAATATCCGACATTCTTCTTTTCCGCGTTCTTCCTTGACGATCTCTCGTTTTCCAAACGGGTTGAAGAGTAGTGTCCAAGGAACCAGGACTAATCGCGATACGAGTTGCACCGTTGCTGCCATCCAAAATGAAGGTGGTTTGTTATTGCTTTCGGTTTCCAATACTTCAGCGGCCTTGTTGTCGTGCAAATCTTTGGGTTTCTCTTTATTGTGTGGAACTCTATCGTATGGTCCCATGGAATTCCAGGGGAAATCAAATTCGTTGACCGGAAGTGGAAAATCATTCATGACATCACCTGTTGGTAAGATTCCATCATTTGCGGGTACCACAAGATACGTATCGTCGTCAGAAGGCAACAAAGTGTTATCTTTCTTCATTTCAGCGAGGTTAGCTTTTCCGCATTCTTCCTTGACGATCGCTTGTTTTCCAGCCGGGTTGAAGAGCAGTGTCCAAGGCTTTAGGGACAATCGCAATACGAAGTACACCGTTGTTGCCATCCAAAATAACGGTGGTTTGTTGTTGATGCAATGGTTTGTTGTTGCTGCGATGGTTTGTTGTTGCCATCCAAAATCACGGTGGTTTGTTGTTGCTGCAATGGTTTGTTGTCGCCATCCAAAATGACGGTGGTTTGTTGTTGCTTTTGTATCCGATACTACAGCTACCTTGTTCTCTTTCAACTCGGTGGTGGTACATATGTCATCCTTGGGCTCCTCTTCATTGAGGAAAACGCTATCGTATGGTCCCATGGAATTCCAGGGGAAATCAACTTCGTTGACCGGAAGTGGAAAATCATTCATGGCATCAAGGGTTGGTAAGGTTTCCTCATTTGCGGGTACCACATCATCACTGCTACTAGCGCTAGCATCGACGACATCATCTTGCAAATCATTCACATCATCACTGCTACTAGATCCCGAATCGACGACATCATCACTGCTACTAGAGCTCGCATCGACGACCTCATCTTGCAAATCATTCACATCATCACTGCTACTAGCGCTAGCATCGACGACATCATCTTGCAAATCATTCACATCATCACTGCTACTAGATCCCGAATCGACGACGTCATCACTGCTACTAGCGCTCGCATCGACGACCTCATCTTGCAAATCATTCACATCATCACTGCTACTAGCTCCCGAATCGACGACATCATCACTACTACTAGCGCTCGCATCGACGACCTCATCTTGCAAATCATTCACATCATCACTGCTACTAGCTCCCGAATCGACGACATCATCACTGCTACTAGCGCTCGCATCGACGACCTCATCTTGCAAATCATTCACATCATCACTGCTACTAGCTCCCGAATCGACGACATCATCCAAACCATCTTGCAAATCATTCACATCCGACAATCCTACCTGATCAGTCATTACAACTTATTATTATTCATTGGAAACATATATACGGATTTCGAAACGCACACATTTAGCGGGGTGTTGAGAGAACTTTGTTGGACGGACCATCCTCTCATATTTCAAATTTATTTGTGAAAAAAAAATTGACGACTTTTTAATTCATTTAAGATGACAACAACCAACTATTGAAAACTATTGAAAATATTGAAAACACCCATCATGTCTTCTTCAACTTCTACACAGATCATCAATGAATTCGTCAATGAGACGGGTATCATTGGTTTCCTCCAGATTAACAGAAAGAAGATCGTTTCGAAGGCAACAGTCTCTGAACTAGAGAATGTTTGCAACAAATTGGTTTCTATTGAAATCATTCCGGATTGCCTCACCGACTCTGTCGGTGCACTGAAGGTGGCGTACGAGAAGTTCCTTCAAACTCCCCCCAGGGGTAAAAAGGAACCTCTCCAAGCTATGCTTCTCCCGGTTGCCGTCGCTACGGCTGCTGCCAAGGATGCTGCTCTAGATGCAGCTTCTAACACTGCAGTCGGTCTCAAAGAAACTGCTGAAGTCGACCTCCCAGAGGACTACGAAAGCATTGAAGCTTTCTCTGCTTACAAAGCATATCTTGACAAGGCATTCGTTGCCGAAGTATCTGCTTACAAGGCATCTGCCAACAAGGCATCCGCTGAAAAAGAAGCTGCTCGCATTGCACAAATCGATCAAGTATCTGCTGTTTACCAACAGGTAATCGAAGCTGCTACGCATCAGTCGCCTTCCCCCTCGAGTGGGATCACCTCCACTTATTCCCCATCGAGTGGGATCACCTCCACTTATTGTGGAGGTTCCTACACTCATACACGCCTAGACTCCGACACTATCGAGGAGTTCGTCAATAAGACGAATATCTTCGGTGTAGTGCAGAAGAAGGACAAGGGTAAGATCGCACAAGGCGCAACAGTCACAATTCTTCAGACTGTTTGCAAGGCAGTCATTTCATTGGAAAACGTGCCTGAGTGCATGGCCGACTCTGTCGGCGCACTCAAGGTGGCGTACGAGAAGTTCCTTCAAACTCCCCTCAGGGGTAAAAAGGAACCTCTCCAAGCTATGATTCTCCCGG
>Ga0209491_10008172_pt1:0-7500 | contig 13410 bp, 16 predicted proteins | sample BON02_FD_187213 | JGI IMG/M metagenome (GOLD analysis project Ga0209491, IMG submission 187213) | Freshwater microbial communities from Lake Bonney liftoff mats and glacier meltwater in Antarctica - BON-02 (SPAdes) (version 2) | ecosystem: Environmental > Aquatic > Freshwater > Ice >... | reverse complement strand
TACGTCCGTCTCCATCTACATAGCCAGCTGAGTCTCCAAGCAGCGTACACACTTCGCTGATGCATGCTGAAAAAAAAACTTTAGCGCACAGGGTGTCAGTACCATACAAATGCAATGGACACATGCAACAAATAGGAAATATCTTGCAACACACAGTAGAGCACACGAAAATTACCAGCCTGCACTTCAATTTCTGCCACAGAATAAGCCACTCCAGGTTCCCCTAATGTGCTGCCGAACCCTGCATACCGGGAGAGGTTCAAGATCACATAGCTAGCGTCCCATCCCCGAGGCAAATTGACGATCTCTGTGCAACCTGCGCACGTGTCCCCGATCTCATTTTGACAGACTGCTGCTTCATATCCTGGCACACTGTAATCATACGGAAATTCTCTCTTTTGCGTCTTGACAATGTCAAGGTACGCGCTCGACGATGCATTGCTCACAAACATGGTTACCGCACTTGCAACTACTTCCTTATTGTATGCTCTACTGTGTGCTGCCACCCGTAAAGTGTAGTGACTGGGGAAAAATGTTGTGCTACCCCAAGTGATCTTGACCCGTTTGAGCTCAAACATCCCCCCATTGGGAGCTATGTGAACGACAATGTATGTCCATCCCTGTTTTATGAATCGATATGTGTACACATACAGATATATATATGTAGATATGCGTCAGCGTGTAAATTCGCTGATTTACTCCTACAGTGCTTCTCCGTGCAGTGCTCATTCATGTATAGGAACTGCTATTTGTTTCCTAGCTAGCCCAGTCCCTATTTGTTTCCTTTAAATCAAAGTACCATATGTCTGCATGTGCATCCCAATCCTAATCAAAGTTCTGTAAGTGGGAGAAACACTGAAGAGAGGATTTGTTTCAGTGTAAAACAGATGGACTATACTCTCATCGTATGTGTCAAGGTCAAACTACATTCGACTCGGATCATAGTGTACACACACACCTCATCAGGAATGATGGAAAGTATTGTGATGGTATTTGAGGCACCAATTCTCGTGTAGTCAAGTCCCGTTGGTGGCGAGATCGTAGTCCACGGTACTGCATCATTTGCATAGCCATCAATTATCAACTCAGCCTTTTCATTGTTTGATCCAGGCAGGTAAACCGAAGCATCACGATTTGCTGTTTGGTCATCTACAAACTTCTCATCGAAAAATGAGGAATCACAATAGAGTTGCTGAATGGCCTTGTCAGAGTATACCAAATCCACTTCCACGAAACGGGCTGTAGATTTAGTATCAAATGAGAATGAAGCTGTCCAGGTCCTCATGTTCCCTGCGGTCGTTACCAAGACTCTTGGTTCTGACACATGCACGCCAAAAGGGACCAGACACGAGACAGAGCTGTCCGAGCTCCAGATGCTCACGGGGCATGCGGTTCTGTCAGTCCGCACAGCGAGAGTGGAATCGAAGGCTGAAAACTGGGAGCCAAAAACTGATAGATAGGTCCCGCCCGTCAGTGGCAAATTTGCAGGTTGCAAACTCGACATCTCCACAATGTCAAATGAAAAGGATTCAGAAGTGCTATTCGAAACGATTGCAGTCGTCACACGGACTGACAAGGTCCGACCCAGTGCGAATCCCCTCTTGCATCTCACTGTGGTCACCGAGGACCATATCGTTTCTGCACATGCGGTCAACCCTACTCGCGCATATGAGGTGTAGTAAGTAGCACGAAAACCACCTGATATGACAAGCTCCATCCGACCTGGGGTACGAGCAGGAAGGTTGGAATTACGAATCGCAGAAGTGTCGAAAGCATCATACGATGTAGCTTCAGTCATGCTTCCTGTGTGTGAATTGATACTCATAACAATTCTTCGAGTAACACTTAAGCCACGAACAATCTTCAGCGTAACTACAGTATCTGATAACCATAGGCTGAATTCACACGCACTTTGACCAACTGAGCTCGGCCTGTAACGTCCGATTGTGCAAAATTCAAACCAGCGAAGTCAATTCCTATGCGCCTGCTTTGAAACACAGGCACATTAGAGAATGCACAAATTGAGATGGAAGGCAAGTCAAATGTAATAACATCTGATAAACTACCAATTGTACCTCCAAATGTCACTGAAAGACGCGAACTCGTCGACAATCCTGTTGAACTAAGGCAAGAAATGGAAGAGAGCGAGGACCACCAGGTTTTTTCAGCGGCGGAACTTGTCACCCGTGCTACTCGGAATAGGTATATCGACAGCCGTCAGAATATGAACGAATGAAGTATTGAGACCCAGAATGGCTGTGACAGGTGAATTTTTTGGAGTCGAGCCAGTGTAAATCGCATTATCGAACGAAATGCTTGGCTGGTAGTCATGACGCGCATATCAGAAGTCAGTCTGACTGCCAACGAGGAGGCTAATCCAGATAGACTTGTACAGGTGATCGCCGAATCTGACGACCATTCGGAAACTTCAGACGTGGTGTAACCCGTACGAGCACCCAGAGTTCTTCAAGTGACCCAAATTAACCGCAGCAATAGACAAAATGCGACCTTGCGTAAAACCGTTGTTGATGGGTGTTATCCCAGAGCCTCTTTGTCCCATTATCATGATGGGCAGGGCATATGAAAACGTGTCAAACAGTTCGGTTCGGGAATTACTGACAGTGATAGACAGAACAGAATTATGTGGAGGCACGGCAACCCCTATACAGAGTAGTGAAGTCTCATCTTGCCATTCCGATTTGATTCTCCAATCTGTCAATGGACCATTTTTCTGAGGACCTTGGCAACAATGATTGTCCATGCAGACCAGAGACCTATCAACTCCTTTGGATATCTTGCAATCCAAAGCTGAATCAGATGTCCACCTCGTGGCTTCTCACTTTGTCTGTCCCCCTCCCCCTCTAGCAGTATACTCCAAAATACCAAACTGTGCCCCTTGGATTGGAACAATCAGACCTCCAAAAGTAGCAATGTTAAATCGTTTTACGCGTCGAAGACTCTGGACATCAAATGAAGCCACACCAGAGAGTGATCCTGAAACCAAACCAGCTGTGATTTTCACAGTCAGACTTTTGTGATGGCTTGCTGCTGTTTTGCACAAGATGACAGTACTTGAATGCCACTGTGATTCTTCAGCTGCAGACCAGCCAATCCTCATCTTAACACTTGATTCATAGTTCCCTAAGTGCAGACCTATAACAACATCCAGCCGCCCTGAAAGTTGATTTGTTGGGTTGAGTTTGGTTGGGAACGGAACATCATATGAGAATACTTCAGAAGTTGATGCTTGCTGAACACCAGATGTAACGACAAATTTTCTTGAAGATTTTAATCCCAACGCAGACAGAGACAAAATGGAGCTGTGTGAGAGCCAGATGCTTTGTTCTACAGAAGTATATCCAACACGTGGGTAAGTGCTTAAATCAAAATTTCCGACTTCAAATACGGTCACAATTGCTGTCGAATTGTGGTTAATGCCAACTCCAGTATTCAATCGACTCTGCTGGTTAATATGTGACAAGTCAAGCTGAAAACATCTGTTCCTTTTGATACTTCGTTTCCTGCAGTAAAAATCAACCTGAGGGTGGCTCCAATGCTGAAAGCTGCTGCACGGCAAGTCGTGGAAGTATCAGACAGCCAGAACGTGCTCTGACACAAGGTTGAGGCAACTCTGACAGACTGACTCAGATCCCACGATCCCATATTTATTCCAGCTAAAGTCACAGCTGTAGTTCGGCTTGCATGGTTTGCAAGCCGTGCGCTGGAAAACTTCAAGACATCAAATGACCACATTTCTGTCGTCGAAACGATTCTTACTCCAGCAGTGAATATTAGCATCTGAGTCGTTTTGCTGCCAATAGGAACAGAAGATAATACAGTGCTGACTGACACCCATTGTGTGCTTTCACAGTCCGTTTGTCCTGCACTCATGCGTGATGTGTGCGATTCATGCTCCAAAAACGTCCCCAAAATTTCTACCGGCCCCGTCGTTGTCAGAAATAGATTTGAATGGTTTTTGAAGCCCTGATAGAGTTTGTCAACCCTACCTGCTCCAAATGAAAGAGCTTCTGTACTAGTCCCTACAACAACTCCCCCCGTCAAAACAACTTGCATAGATCTTGCTACCGAAAATTGAGTTTTGCATTTCACCGCGCTATCTGAAGTCCAGAAAGTGGCTTCACAGACTGTCAATCCTATCTGACCGATCATGCTTTGCTGTAGAGAACCAAAGGTTCCAGAAAATCGTGCCCAAGTTTCGTCGTATATTCCAGCTACTGTCACATTCTCCATCTGTGTTTTGGTCCAGTTGGAGACACATATGCACGGGGTATTATATGAAAACGATTCCGTCAACGAAACTGCTCGTTCACTGGCTGTGAGATACAGGCTATAAGATGTATAAAATCCTGTGACTGTACGGCAAAGCAAAGTGCTGTCGGAAATCCATGAAGAGCTTTCACACTCGGAGTACCCACTTCGACCAGAAATAGTGTAGTCCTCTGATCCTACATTCACGATTAGAAGATGCAGGGGTGATCTTCCCTTGGCTGCCGAATTACCCGTGTGCGAATTTGAAACGTATTGTAGATCATACGTAATACTACCAGTAAGTGAGCCTACAGATACTCCGACTGTCATAACTACAGAATTTAGTTGTGTTTTAGTGTAAAGATATCGAAGAGCTCCGCCTGCTGCCTTGGCGAGAATAGATGTATCACTCAACCAAACACTAGATTCTGAGCGGGATCCCGAAACCCTGCCATTCAATGTCGTTGCATAATGCGAAAATGAGATTCCAGAGACTAAGATTGTCTGCTCCATGATACTTGCGAGGCTATATGTGGTAAGATCCGAAACCATAGCGGCAACATATGAAATGATTTCAGTTGATGACAGTACATTGACACCTGTCGTGATTTGTAGTTGGAGAGTACGCATATGTCCTTGGCTGGTCTTACACAGGACCAATGTATCTGAGATCCAGACACTTGTTTCCGACGCTGTTTGAGCCAACCTAGTTCTAGGCGAAAAATCAATAGGGCTCAAGCCATAACCAACCGCTGTCACAATTCTATTGCCAATCGAATGGATGTTTGTAATAGCAACTGAATAGATTAAACCCGTTTCATGGCTTACAGCATGAGTTTTCATTGGGAGTGGCTCAATGGCTTGTATGCTGACGACCAAGGATAAAGTGGACATCAAACCTCTCGACAATTTGCACGTCATTGCAGTTTCTGAATCCCAAGAGCTTGCCTCGCAAGTTGTCGATCCCACAGCAGCTGCTAGGGTGATGGTATAAGACCCAAAATTGTCACCCGAAATCGACATCATTTGCCGTCCAAAAGTAAGGATGTCGGAAGGATTTCCTGTTGAAATTCTTGGTGGCAGATACGTGAGTGTTAACGATAGAGTTTGCACAGATTGGTCCACCGTGAAGGCTAGAGACAAGTCATTACCACCGATGGAGCATGGGAGAAAACACACAACCTCCCTGTCAGATTGCCATGCAGTTCTGAGACAAGTTGAGCCCCCCATGTGAGCTCCAGCAGTTATATCAAAAATCCCAAAACCAGATCCATACGTAATTATTGGAAAATTCAAAGACGATGTATCATTGGAAAATCTTGTGTTGTTGCGGATGAAATTTGTGGAAGGTCGTAGGAAACCGATTCTGATACGCTACTTCTTGCTCTATGCATCGTAAGAATCACCGACGCTGTCTGAACAAATCCAGAAGTCCAAGAGCATAACACAGAGGAATCAGACTTCCAGGATGTGTGCTCACAAGACGATGCAGCAAGTCGAATAGCAACTGAAAACAATGATATGCCCAAAACCATACCATGAACAGTCATGACTGTAGATCCAGTGCCGAATACGTTGCTCTTTTGCATCGCAGATGTCCTAGCAAGATCATAAGAAAAGGATGTTGAAATACTGCCTGTAATCTGCCCAAAAGTCAGAGAAATACGACGAGAGCCTAGTAGACCAATGGAAATTGAACATCGCAAAGAAGTATCAGACTTCCACTCGGTCCCCTCGCATCCCGTCTGCCCTCCCCGACCCATGGCCGTAAAGGCCATCAGCCCCAGTCCCGCCCCATGCACCGTCACCGACGCCGATCTCGTCGCGCCTCTGTTGCCTGGTTGCAGCATGCTCACGCTCGAGTCATCCACCGACCAAGCCCGTGTCATGCTCTCTCCCCTCTCTCCCGCCGTCATCACCATCCGACTGGTGCCTTGAGCTCCGCGTCCCATAAGACATCGCATCGACGTCTCTGACTTCCACTCGGTCCCCTTACATCCCATTTGACCTGATCGCCCCATCGCAGTCATCGATGTCAGACCCAGCCCTGCCCCGTGCACTGTCACCGACACCGAGCCTGTGGCTGCCCTGTTGTATCCTCGTGTCAGGCTCAGGCCCCCGGTGTCAACAGTGAAGACAGCTGATCCACTACCTCCCTGCTCGCCGGCCGTCATGACGATGCGCAGAGACCCACGAGCTCCCTGCCCGAGCATGCACCGCGCCGCCGTCTCCGACTCCCATTCGGTCCCCTCACATCCCGTCTGCCCTGCCCGACCCATGGCAGTAAACACCACAAGCCCCAGGCCTGCCCCGTGCACCGTCACAGACGCCGATCCTGTCGCAGCCATATTGGAGCGATGTGTCATGCTCATCCCCAGAGCGTCCATCGACACCCCGATGCTCCCAGTCCCCCCACGCTCGCCTGCTGTCATGACGATGCGCCATGAGCCTGGATTTGCATGCCCCGTCATGCACCGTACCGAGGTCTCTGGCTCCCACTCCGTCCCACAGGTACAGAGACTAGACGATGATGGGTGAACTCGCTGGAGTTTGCTTAAAAAATAGTCCCTTCCCCAGGGAAACCTGGTCCTATCTCAGTGGCGCCCTCACGCCGTGAACATAGGTCTGATGTCCGCAACCAACTGGGGGCCGGTGAGCGTTCTGTGAAGCCACGAGGCTGCGATATCTAGGTAGGAGTTTTATTGGATTCTTTTGGCAGCCACTGAGGATCTCTCAGATGAGTTCTTAGAGGGAGACGGCCGGGGCTGGGTGATATGTTTTACATGTAGTGAACAAAACTTCCATAAGTTTCGCAGGAATCGACATCTTCGTTCACAGTACAGGTGCCAATCGACGAGGTCGGCGAGGAGGCGGTACTTGAGGGACAGAACATGCCGCTTGACATGGACTCTTTTAGGTCGCGCAGTTGTATCTCACGTGCATGTCGTTACCCGTCACGGTTGGTGGCGCTCTCCATCCAGTGGTGTCGGTCGATCAGCAGTCTCAGTATCGAGTGGCATCTATAGACGCAGGAGTCCCTTGCGGGTGCAACAGTGCGTTTGTGGAGGTCATTGGCTCAGTCGTGTGAGACAAGGTGTGCTTTGCAGCCCTTACCTGCAGCACGCGCGTGCACGCGTATGCGTGTGTTCGTATGTGTGTGTTTGTGCCAGTATCTGTGTCTGAGTCTGTGTCTATGCCTGTGTCTGTGTTTTTTTTTTTTTGTGTCTGTGT
>Ga0209491_10008170_pt1 | contig 13412 bp, 10 predicted proteins | sample BON02_FD_187213 | JGI IMG/M metagenome (GOLD analysis project Ga0209491, IMG submission 187213) | Freshwater microbial communities from Lake Bonney liftoff mats and glacier meltwater in Antarctica - BON-02 (SPAdes) (version 2) | ecosystem: Environmental > Aquatic > Freshwater > Ice > Glacier... | reverse complement strand
CTGATATCTCAGGCTTCCGGAGGCTCTAAAATATGAGCAGAAATTTCAAAAAAATCCGCCGGGAGTCTGGAACGCCCATTACATCTCAAAAATTTAGTAGGGATCCTGTGAGAGACGCTTTTCAATTTCGTCCCTTTCTTGTTCACGGGCATGTTCCTCATTTTCCAAGTAATTGATTACATCACTGACAATTTGGGTCTCCTTATTCGATATATTGTTCAGTGATTCAATGAAGGTCTCGAAGATTTTCTTACGCTCTTTCTGACTGTTCTGAATGCGCTTGCGATACTTGAACATACATGAATCTTCGATGCAACCCTGGTGCTTCTCACACCCTTCATTTCCGTCCCCACAAAACTCGAGGCCATCTTTGTTAAGGTTGTGATGAAAAACGCGCCGAGGGCATCCCGTAAACGTAATTCGGACAGTGCGAATACAATCTCGGGAGGGGGAGATCTTACACATCACTCTTTCGCTGCAAATATTAAACATTTGTGCTTGATACAAATGTACTTACTTACTTACTTTACTGACGCGAATTATTTTTAGTGCAATCGTCCGCGAGTCAATGACTCACTGAGCTGGCTGGCTGACATCCTTGTCGGAACGCCCATTCATTGCGGACAATCTTTATCTGCAGACAGGCTCTCTCGATTATTCCAAGTCTTCATCAGAACACACGATTTGCAGCAGTTGATACAATGTATAAAAGTTACGAACAACAACTACTAAAGTGCTTACTCGCACATTTACGATAACACATATTTTGATGAAAGTGATACAATCGTGTTGAAAATAAAAGGCATATTACATATTCACACTATAATCCACAGTGGAGCGCCAAGAGCTACCATGGGTAATCCTTCACAACAGCAACATGATGCAAGCGCGCCCATCTCTCCGCAACTGGCTGAGCAGGCGCTTCACCGGTTTCTATCCCAGCGCCGTGTACATAAAGGGGACGAATTCACACACACCGGCATGGGAGGACGCTCGTGCAGTGCAGGATCATACTACATATCCGCATCCGACCAGGAAGATTTCCACCGTCTGTACCGTGAAGCAGTAAATGCAGGCGCACCGGATCTCTCTCTCACAGAGAAGCACCGCCACATCGGACCGGTCGTCATTGACCTAGACCTGAGACTTGATTCGGGATGTATTGGAGGCGGCAGGGCTTCTCCTGACAAGTCCATAGTGGACATTCGCTCATTGGCACCTCAGATATGCAAAATATACCTTCAACGCATCCGAGAATTTGTCGACGCTCCGCGCATCCGTTTCTTTGTCATGTCCCGATCCAAGGCTCCTATGCTCTTCAAGAGCGGCGTGCTAAAGGACGGACTGCACATCATCGTCCCGGACATCGTGACCCGCACCGAGGTGCAGTACCTCCTCAGACAGAAGGTCCTAGATGACCTATCGGCCCTGTTCTCCACACACATCCCTGGCTTGTTATCGCGCATCGAGGATGTCGTGGACGAGGCAGTCATCGAAAAGAACAACTGGATGATGTACGGAAGTCGAAAACCTGGTGCCACGCCGTACACCGTGCACAGCGTGCTAGAGTGGGACTCCGTCTCCTCACTATCGGAGGTCCCGATAGCGGAAGACGAACAACATCTCTCAGACATACTCTCTATCCGGAACAAGTACACCGAGAGCGAGCTAAGAGAAGATAGTCTTGATGAGGTGACTGTATTCTCACGCACACGAGAACATCGCAACAGAATGCGAGAGACGATCCAGAATGTAGTCATGCAGGAAGACGATTGTAGGAACAACCACGTCTCCGCCGATGAGTTCCTTCGCATTTCCCAGATTGTGATGATGCTTTCTCCAGCTCGCGCCGACTGCTACAACGAGTGGGTCCGCGTAGGTTGGTGTCTGCGCAATATAGATCATCGCCTACTAGACAAGTGGGAGGAATTCAGCCAACAGTCGCCAAAGTATGTGAACACCGAGTGCGCTCGTTTGTGGAACAAGATGCGCACAGGCGGACTCGGGATAGGCACACTACATATGTGGGCGAAACACGACAACCCCGAGGCGTACCTGAACCTTATCCGCAATGATCTACACTCGCTCATCATGCAGAGCTCGAACGGGACGCATTATGACGTCGCTCGCGTGGTGCACCACATGTATCGCTATGATTACGTGTGCGCTTCCATCAAGATGCGCATCTGGTACGAGTTCAGGAACCATCGATGGCACGAGACCGATTCCGCATACACTCTACGCGGCAAGATCAGCACCGAAGTGGTCAGCGAATACACCCGCGCTACCATGAACATTCAATCCATGTCCCTGACGGTTGATGAGTCTGAGCAGAAAAGGTTGATCGAGCTGGCTCACAAACTCACCGCCGTATCCCTGCAGTTGAAGAAGACCGCTTTCAAGGACAACGTGATGCGCGAGTGCTGTGAGTTGTTCATGGTCGAGAAGTTCTGCGACCTCCTTGACAGCAACTGCTCTCTGGTGGGGTTCGAGAACGGAGTGTACGACTTGGAGCGTTTCGAGTTCCGTGACGGTCGTCCTGACGACTACATTTCCTTCTCGACGGGTTGTGCGTACACCCCATTCCATCGCGACCACCCAGTGGTCGCCGAAATAAACAAGTTCTTCGCCCAGACGCACCCACGAGAGGACGTGCGCACGTACCTTCTAAGGACGCTCGCGGATTGTCTCTCAGGGCACATCCGGTACGAGCGCATGAACGTGTGGACAGGAAGCGGATCGAACGGCAAGTCCATCACGATCTCTCTCATGGAAAAGTCGCTTGGGGACTATTGCTGCAAGTTCCCTGTCACTCTTCTTACGCGCCAGAGAGCGGCTAGCAACGCAGCCACTTCCGAAATCGCTAGGGCCAAAGGCAGGCGGTTCGGCGTGCTGCAGGAGCCATGCGAGAACGAGCACCTGAACATCGGACTAATGAAAGAGTTGTCGGGAGGAGATACCATTCAGTGCAGGGAGTTGTACAAGCCCCCCGTTGAGTGGAAGCCGCAATTCAAGTTGTTTCTACAGTGCAACCATTTACCTTCGGTTCCTTCGGACGACGGAGGCACGTGGCGACGCATACGCGTGATAGAGTTCAAGTCCAAGTTCGTGCCCAAGCCATCCCCGGACCACCCTAACGAGTTCCCCATGGACCTTGAACTATCGTCAAAGTTGGAGCATTGGAAGGAGCACTTCGTATCGATGCTGATAAACACATACACGGCCACGTTCGGGCAGGCGCTCGAGGAGCCTGAGCCCGTCATGGCGTGTACTCACCAGTACCAGCGCGACAACGATCACCTTGCAGATTTCGTCGACAAGTGTGTAGAGAAGGTCGAAGAAGACACGGTATCGGCGGAAACGCTCACGCTCGACGCAGCATTCGACGAGTGGAAGATATGGAACAAGGCCGAGTCGGACGGTATCACGGGGGCAACCAAGATCCGGAGAGGCGCGATGAACAAGTACCTCGACCAGGCGCTGAGGACGAAAGGAATTCGTGTCAAGGGGGTAGGAATTGTTTACGAGGGGTTCCGGTTGATCGAACCAGAGTTACGTTGATATTTGCCATCTTGAGGAGGCATAATAGGCATTGAAGGTGGCATTCCGAACGGGTATCGAGGCGCATCGGGGCCGTTATTATTACCACCACGGGCGCTAGATATCGGGCCAACGTTTTTAGAAATGGATTGTTGTGGTGTATCACCATTGTCCCCACCATTAATGTGAGGTCGTTCATTGTCGCGGCCGCGACCACGCCCACGCCCACGCCCACGCCCGCGCCTATTCTCATTCTCATTCTCACTCGCACTATCACTGTTGTCACTGTCACTATCATTGTTGCGGGTGCGGGCACTGTTTTTGCGGTCATTGCTGTCGCTTTCACTATCGTTGTTGTTGTCACGGTTATTCTTGCTGTTTAGGGGTAGGGAATCCGGATCAAACATAGCTCGGCGTTTCTTATTGTAGACCGCTGATGGTATGAACGGTTTGCGTGACACAGATTCTTCTTCATTTCGCTTGATCGATGCGTCATCTATATTGTTGTCAACTTCACGACGTTTAAGATCTTCGCGTTTATGAGGACTCCTCACTCCCTGTTCTTTCGCGTTCGCGTTTGTTTTCTCGTTCGCGTTCGCGTTTGTTTTCTCGTTCGCGTTCGCGTTTGTTTTCTCGTTCGCGTTCGCGTTTGTTTTCGCGTTCGCGTTTGTTTTCGCGTTCGCGTTTGTTTTCGCGTTCGCGTTCGCGTTAGCGTTAGCGTTCGCGTTAGCGTTAGCGTTCGCGTTCGCGTTAGCGTTAGCGTTCGAGGGGGATTTCGCACTCGGAGAACGCTTCACAAACATAGATCGTAAACCGAATAAACCTGATACCATGATTATCAACACAGGAATTGTACTCGCCATTTTGTATTTACAACGGATCACTAAAAAATATTCGGGTCAACTCCGGCATCCGGTTACAACGCGGTGCTTATAATAAGAGATATGATGGCATCTTTTTTCATGGAGGCAATAGCAGTTGCTGTCACACCAGGGGTGTTCGTACTAGAAAGAAGTCTCCTAAGTTCGTCGACGCGCAAAGACTTGAGTTTACCCTCGTTCAAATTATTGGGTCGAAGAGATTCACTATCAATAGGTACTATTTCAGTCTGTTGTGGAAAGATAGTAGCGGAACCAGTATCGGTACTATTAGTACCACCAGCATCAACATCACCAACATCAGTATCCGTGATGACACAAGAAGTTTGTGGGGTATAATTTACAGAATGGTCCTCGATGCATGGTGATAAATTGGAGGTAATGATCGTCCCGACAATGTCGATCATATTGTCTACCTCGTCATCTTCATTGTCATCGGTATATTCTTCCCCGGAGTCGGAATCGTCTTCCACATTTGCGGACTTACCGTCACCCTTCTTCAAGACAATAACGTGATTAGTATTGTTACAAGTCTCATTACCATCGGGCGCATTCTGGCGCAACTTAGAACTCACCAAAGACAGACACTCCAATCGAACCATCTCGATACGCTTTTGCATCTTTGTGTGGATGTCCGATATAGACATGAACACATACAACGCCGTGCACACGGCCAGGCAAGCTGTGAGAACGCTCCAAGGGATACGTGTTACAATTGTCAGTGCCATTGAAAAGACTTTACATGTCCTTACAAATACAAAATCAACGAACGATTGACCGCGCAACCCGTTTTTCCTAGAAATTAAACCGTAAACGATAATGAGACGTTTCATTTATTGATTTGCGTTCGCGACATGTATCACGTCGTCACTACACTCGGTGGAACAGTAAAATGAAAAAGACTCAATAAAGTTCTGCATTGTTTCAATTATTTCTCTTGGGTCTTGAAGAAGCTTTGGGTCCTGACGAAGCCTTGGTTCCTGACGAAGCTTTGGGTCCTGACGAAGCCTTGGTTCCTGACGAAGCCTTGGTTCCTGACGAAGCCTTGGTTCCTGACGAAGCCTTGGTTCCTGACGAAGCCTTGTTCGCGGATTTTTCGGTTGATTTATAAGTCTTTTTGGACTTTGTAGACGACTTTGTTGGCGTCGTCTTGGAGATACTTTTGGTGGAACGAGTAACAACATCCTTTTTTTCGGGCTTTTTGGTGAAAATATCGTTTACAATGTTAACTCCTTCTCTAGCACCTAGCATTAAAAAAGGGACTATGAATTTTTGAAATTCAGTTGCAATTATTCCTGCTTCCAACATAGGAAGGTTCCGTTAATAAACTTAACGGAACATAAAAAAAAACTGAAACATACCAAAAAACTGTACAAGGACAACGCTTCAATGGACACTCTCGAAAGTACCGACAAAATAACTATACGGAGTCTGCAGGACGGAGAGCCGTGATCTAAAAAAGAACCACGATATTCTCTTGCAATTTGTTGATTATATTATGGTATTGGTGTTCCACTGCCCCGTGGATTTCTACACCATTAGGTTACACCGTAAGGTGTGCCGTACACGAAGCGGTTTCATTTTAGTATTCCTTTGACTGTACAGTCGGAGACACAAATTGTGGGACACATTAAAATGGGCGGGATAGCAGCACGGAGGATCACAATTCCGCTCAAGACCATGTTTCGCAACCAGTAAAAATCGGCCGGGAGGCTGGAACACATCCCCCATCAGGATGGGATGGGGCTCACACACACCCATCCTCGATGGGGGTGTCACCATTGATAGCATTGATAGCCTTCTTCTTCAACTGAGCTACCTGCTCAGCATCCAACCGAAAGCTCTTCTGCTCGAGCTCTCCATCATCTAACAAGAGAACCATCAAAAAGTCCTCGCGACGATATTTAACCTGCTGTGAACGCTGAGTCTTCGGGAACTCAAACTTGCCATCGACACACTCAGAATCGGATTTGATGTACACGCCCTTGACGTCGAAATATCCATTTCTCTCGCTGATGGAGGTCACCATGAACGCGTACACACGCGGATCATCTCCGTCGGGAGAATGACTCAAACGCACAGCGTATTTGTCAGACGGTTTGCTGCAAACTGCAAACCCGACTTGTCCACGCTTGGGAATCTCGTCATCGTCATCGTCATCATCATCATCACAGGTGTGTTTCGGCTCGGTGATAGTCATCCGCTTGGATGCGTGCCGGTCGGATGCGTGCAGCTTGGATGCGTGCCGCTTGGATGCGTGTCGGTCGGATGCGTGCCGCTTGGATGCGTGTATGTGATCAGGAAGGTCACACGCTGTCTCTTCACAAGGATTGGCATTGAAGTCCCATAGTCGTTCCCGAGATGGGCCGGCGTCCCCGAGGGCCCGCACAGGTACCGTGTTGAATGCCAGTGCACCGTACTTTTTCATCGCGGATGGGTGGATGTAAAACATGAGCCGCATCATGTGGCTCAGATCCAGCTCAGCCATTTGTGGATTGTCCGCTGCCTCATTCAGCTGTTTCCACTTGGTTCCTCGAATATGTCCAGAATTAGCCAACCAGCCGACATCGTAGACCTTGTACACAGCATTCTTGAATCCAAGCTTCCAGTTGGAGGGAAGCATGCTCGTCTCGATGAAGACGTGTCTGAGGTCCAGCATCGGAGCAAGAACGGACATGCTCTCGGCAACAGTTTGCTTCCGCTGTCCTCCGTCGTAGGCAATGCAGTCCTTCGGTTTGATCAAGTCATGCAGGAACTTCAAACTAGTCTCAACGGAGAGATTTCCACCAGAGATGGTGTTGTCCAGAATAACATCAAGGTGTGCAATCACGGCGGTGACCTTGTCGGCAACTTCCTTTGGCAGCTCACCAGTCGCCAGCTCATGTGTATTCACCGGGTCCACGTAGTTCCCAGGAAAGTGGTGGTTCCACCTCCTTACAATCGCAACCAGGGCATTCTCGACAGCCCGCTTCTCATCATACAAATGGGACACATCCATGGGGATAGGCACGATATTCTCAACACCGGTGCCGGTCTGGTACTTCAGTGTGTTTGGATTGGTCGAGTACACTGTCTCGATCGTCTGTGTGTCACCATGACCAAACTGGTGGAAACGCAAGAATTCCAGACATCGCGTTTTGTCCAACGGATTCGCCAAGTTACCCAGCGTCAAATTCTCCGTGACGTCAATGACACCCCTCTTGTTGTGCTTCTTCACGTGCAGGATGCGAAGCATGGCAAGGGTTGCTGCTGCTAGGTACCTTGAGGCGTATGGAGAAAAGTCATTGACAGGGCTGTTATCCTTGCCACGCAGATCGGGGTCCACTCCTTTGGCATTCGAGTCGGATGAAGACCAGTAGGTGAACTTCCCTTCCACCCCCCTCTTCGCAAAAACGCGCTGCTCAATGTTCTCTGTCGGGTCCAAGAATCCGATGTCGTAGAGAAACATGAACCGAACTGCAAAGCAGAAGGCGTGCAGAAATGACAACATCGATGCAGAGCCGGGAAGTGTGCTGTGGATGTGTGCCAGCTTCTTCATCTGACGCTTACCCTTCCAGGTAAGCTCCATATACTCTTTCACATAGCTGAGGACTTCGGGCACGAACGCCCCGACTATGGCTGGAACTCTCGAAGTGACACTGACACCGTCCTTGCTCTTCATCGAAATGAAAAACGTGATGTCACTGAAAGACAAACTGGTTGCCTCGATTGTCCGGCTCACACGCGTCATTATCATCACCTGCAAAGCAAACAAGTCAGGTATTAGATCCCGATATAATGGGCGTTCCAGCCTCCCGGAGGATTTTTTGAAATGTCTACTCAGAATTTAGAGCCTCCAGAACGACTCGCTAGCCTGATATATCAGCACAGACAGAGGAATAACAATTCCGATCCAGACCATGTTTCGAAACCAGTAAAAATCATCCGGGAGGCTTGACCACACATTGTATGTGCTACTACGGTTGCAAGTCGATCGTTGTTTATTACCTGCTCAAGGTACCAAAGCATAGAGTTTTTGGCGCTCTGGAACTTTCTTGAAGGGAGACTGGGTCCTCTGCTGTTATCTGGGAGGTCACTCGGCGGAGGGTTATCTTTTGTAAACGCATGGACGGTCCCCAATAGCAAGGCTGCCTTGTAAACGATTGCCGCGAACGGAGGCACCACAGAGTTCCTTGTATCCGTTTTTCTGTCCTCCATTAGAGCCTTGTACGCACTCTGCGTTGTCGGGTCATCGATTTCGTACAACGTGCTCACATTGTGACTGAAAGGGCCTTCGACGCTCTTCTTTGCATCCCGCATAGACACTGTCTCTTGCACATTCCTCCCGATCAGGTGCATCACTCGTGTTATGTCCGTGTTCAGAATCGTGTACGACAGCATCTTCTCCCTGAACTTCAGTAAATCCATAACATAGGACGTTGGGTACGTCACTAGAGTCGTGACAGATGTGACAAAGTTGAAGTTGGTTCTCTCCGCATCCACATCAGCCTGAATAAAGTTGTTCCACAAAAGATTGACGACTTGGACAAAAGATTTAATGACCTTCGCAACCAGCAATTCCTCCACGATGCGCTCCCACTTCACCAACTGCATACGATTGCTAGTCACGATGTCCCTCACATGGGACTCTGTCGGAGGGGATGACTGGCTAATGATGACGCTCAACAGCCAATGGAAAAAACCAATGCGCAAGTTCCTGTCGTCCACGACACTGGTTAGTTCGTTGTCCCCGGTTGGCTTATTGCGATAGACGATTGTCTTGTTGACACGACGGGATGATAGAGACCCATCGTATCCCCAATCAGTTGTGCAGGTATCTGTGTTTGTTAACATGATTGATTGTTGTAAATAAATGACTAGGTATCGTGAATTTATAGAGGACGATCTTTGCTCATCATGCGGTTTCCGTCAACTGCATGCGGTTTCCGTCTACTGCATGCGGTTTCCGTCTACTGCATGCGGTTTCCGTCTACTGCATGCGGTTTCCGTCTACTTCTACTACATTCAGCGGATGCCCTAACGATGACATTCCCGATAACGTCAAGGTCCACATGCGGAATTATTGCATGGCACTCCCACGTCCGCTCCCGTAAATACGTACGCAACCGGTAACTGGACGGAAACATGAACGCGCACTCGTCGGATCGGGTGACGGCGTCCGAACACATCACGTCCACCGCGGACGCCAAGGGGCGAGACGGTAGAATGAGGAAGAGAAATAGTTGATCCCTATCAACGGCGTCAATCCCCATTGTAGAAGCCGACTTGTGCACACGGGATACGAAACGCTCTAGTGTGCGGTCAAGTGTAGAGAAGTGGTCATCGAGTTCCTCGATGATATGCGGTGTCGACTCGCTCAGAAAGTGTTGGATGTCAAGTGCGAGAGGCGCGTAATCATACGGGTACGTCCAACCCACACTATACAGCTTCTGGTCACCAAGGTAACGCAGTGTCCACGCAAGTCCCGCCACGAACGCCATCGCGGCTTCGCGGATCCTCGCAGCGGAACCAGCTGCCCCGCCCACAAATAGAGCGTTGTAGTATCGTCGACGCCAAAGAACATCGCATGCGGCGTGGTGAACGAAGTCGACGATGCCGCTCTCCGGATTCTCCAAAGGGTACCTTTCTCCCCCTCCATGCATATGCATCGCCAGCATACCGTACGCATTAGTACTACTGCTACTAGTACCGTTTCTCTTCGACATTTGCGTGTACGTTCTCGCGCACTGCTCATTGTACCAAGCATCCTCCTCGCGCGCGAGCTGGTGCTCGTTCTCCGCTATACTTGACATAAACGAGCGTAGAGCACTCAACGAAATGCCTGCCGTAACGTCAGGTCCTCCGGTAGACAGCCAAGGGGGGGGAGAGGTGCGCGCATTAGACCCGTGTCCTCCTCCAGCTAATGAGTGGTACATGGACAGCAGTATGCTCAACCCATTCGTTTTGAGACGAAGTCCGGTCAGAGAAGGGATGAAGTCGTTTCCAAGCAATAGACAGATTACGACGAAGTCACGGACGTTTATGTTGCGCTCCAGCTGAGTGCGGAGCGATCGCACGTTAAGGATGCAGTCACCTCCACAACCACCGGGAGTCTCACGGTACAACTCAATCGCGTTCCAATGAGGAGAGAGCAACGACATTAGGATGAGGTCCGCGTCCAATCCGTGCACAAGCACGGATAGCGATTGCGAATCCCTGTACGAGGCGGTGATATGCCGGAAGATCTTCTGCTCACCCTCCCCTGACTCGAGGTCGGTGGACAGAACCACCTCGACAGAAGGGCATGTGCACGAAAAACGCGCAGAGAACCCTTGGAGACCGCGGCGAAGGTGGTGCATGAAGGGGGTGGCAGGAGATATGTGGGAACGGTCCAGGTACGTTTCATCTCGGTTCTGGGGGTGGTTGTTCGTCTCTCCATCACAGTGTCGTCGCTGTGTCAATTCGTGCACAAACCTACGATTCCGCTGTTGCTGCATCTTCGCTAGAGGAGCGGTGCCATCTACAGAGACGAACAACAACTTGGCTGGACGGGTACAACATACAAGATATTCAAGTCGATCCATCGAATGTTGGACGACCTGCTCGGGTGTGGTGTTGGGAAACCTTGAAAGAGCGTCGTGGACTACCGCGTTAAAATCGATGTACACGTGATCGTACATGCGGTCAGGGGAGCGCACATCGCGAACACAAGAAGGATAACGCCTCCGAAGGTGAGAAAACAGGTACGGGATACCCATTCATACAAAACACAATGTAACACAAAATGAGAATGCCTGTAGTCTTTACACTTCTTGTTCTCAAATAAAGTGGGACACACCTTATAATCATCCAGACTGCATATCGTTGCTTTTGGGCAACTTAGGGGGGGTGCAGCAAGTTTAAGAGGTTCTCGAAAATATTCAGAGTCGCCTCTTTGGTAAACCGTTCAACCGTCTGTGTCCCCAAATAAGTATCAGGTGTTGGTGGGGTTTTCGAGGAGCTTCTCGGAGCGTCTCGTAGAAACGCGAGAGGTCGCTCTCTCCCAAAGACTTTGTGGAGGAGTGTAAGCATCAGGATGTTCCTGGAAGCGTTCACATCTCGGTCCCAAGTCTTCCTGCAGTGGAGCCTACCGCCGCTCTGTTGGCGTGGCGATCCGCTTTGACTGGTTTTGCAGTGGAGAATATTGTATTGAATCCGCTTGCGTCCTTCCGGGTCTCAATTTGAAGACTCCAATCCCTTCTTGAACGACTCACTAGCTTGAGACATAAGCACCAAGGAATAACAAATCCGCTCCATACCATGTTTAGAAACCAGTCAAAATCGGCCGGGAGGCAGGAACGCCCATTTACTGTCAAATCACTGAACTTGTTGGACCACCTTTTTGAAGATGTCTGTCATTCCTTTGACGATCATCGGCTTCGCCCCACCACCTTCCCCCCCCCTCTCCTCCTCATTTTTTGCATCTTGCTTCTTTACAATATCTCCCGGCAATCTCCGGAGAATTAGGGCGATATCCTTACGCATGCGCATGATCGTCTCGAAACTGTATAGGTTGAAAGATATCAACATAGCGAAAGAGATCAACACAATTATCTTACCCATCCCTGTACACGTGGTCGTTCGTTATCTTGATTCATGGTTTTTTTTTAATTTAAGAATGAAACGAATCCAAACAATGAGCAAAGGAAATATTATTAACGAGGGAGGTTACAACGTCATTTTCGAGATCGAACTCCTTAAAAATGATGTGCAGTCGGAGGGAGACGTATTCGTCGTGGACACGTTCAACGTACACACAGGAGAACTGTTGTCGGTTAGGTACAACAGTCTCAAGACACTGACACATGCGTACCCTAGCAAAGAAGTCGTCATAAGGAAATTAAAAAACATCATTAATAGACGTGCGCCTGATAACCTCGACGCCGATTGTCTCACGTCTATCCTCACTAAACTGTGGAACGAAACGACGCCGTCAAAGAAAACAAAGTACACGCAATCCTCCGTACACTCATTCATAAAGAGCATGCCGGAATGGAACATGCTCTGGAAAATATTCAAACTCGGAGTCATAGCCAGACACAAACCTGTAGACGCATTCACGTCCATGCACGTGAAGGACACCTACATTGTAACACTATGCATACGCACTAGAAAAGGAATCTATCCTGTCCTGAGGCGGTTCACAGGTGATTTAGGGTCAAAAGAGTTCACAAATAAGCTCACGCTAGGGCGAATTCTCGATGTAGCAGAAGCGGTTCTAGAAACACTCTCTTACTTTTCATTGTACGGATTCTTCCACCACGGAGATGTCAAGTCGAACAACATCCTATGGAAGGACATGCCAGACGGATCTATCATTGTGCGCTTGGCAGACTACGATACAATGGTGCAAATTCCTGATCACGTTGCACTGAACTCGTTAGACATGTCTGTAGTAACCGATCTGTACGCGTCCCCATTTAGCGTTTCAGCACAAACATTCGATAGCTCGTTTGCCTACTTCCAAAGCAACTATCAGTTACTCATCCCCCAAGACATCACCGCACGCACTATACGCAAATCATGGGAGCCTCTCAAAGCCACACACGCACACAAACGACAAGCAGGAAACAAAAACTGGAGGTGCGACCTACTCAACATGCTCGTATCGAAAAGCGACCTCTACAGCCTAGGACTTGTCATTGCCACATTAGGATCAAGCTCAATAACCAGCAAAAAAGTCATAAACAAGCTATCTGGGTTCGTCAGAAATCTCGTCACTATCGAACAAATGCCGATTGGGTCATTCGACCCCCACAAAGAAACTCCGGTATTACATGCCTCAAAAAACACCGACTGTATCATGACTATATCGGACGCGACCATCCAACTGTCACAGATCCGAACAAGCTTCACGAAAGAAGAAATCAATGCACCAATTTACTCCCAATTTAATCCATAGGAACGCCCATTTTAATCGCGGTTTACGTCCCCACTTCGAGAATTAAAAAAATAGCGTAAAAAGAAAAGGGAATA
>Ga0209491_10008169_pt1 | contig 13414 bp, 17 predicted proteins | sample BON02_FD_187213 | JGI IMG/M metagenome (GOLD analysis project Ga0209491, IMG submission 187213) | Freshwater microbial communities from Lake Bonney liftoff mats and glacier meltwater in Antarctica - BON-02 (SPAdes) (version 2) | ecosystem: Environmental > Aquatic > Freshwater > Ice > Glacier... | reverse complement strand
TATTTGTGAAAAAGAGGTCTATGTATAGATAAATATATATACATATATATATATATATACATATATTTATTTAAATATATATATACATATATATACATATATATATATATATATATATATATATATATATATATATATATATATATATATATATATATATATATATATATATTTATTTAAATATATATATATATATATATATATATATATATATATATATATACATATATATATATATATGTATATATGTACATATTTATACATATATATATATATACATATATACATATATAGATATATATATACATATATAAATATATATAAAATATACGTGAACAAATTTAGATATGTATTTATATAAATATAAAAATATGGATATGCATATATATATACATAAATATGAATATATATACATGTATACATATGTGTATATGTATATATGTATATATACATGTATTCATATATATGTATATATATGTATATATGTATAACATAACAAAATATATAAATACATATGTAAATATATATATATATATATACATACTTGCAAAAAACATGTAGTCTGCAGGTGCCAAAATCTGAATGCTGTGGTTGAAGTAAATCTGATTTAGATGGTGCCGTGCCCGTCCACCATGATACCAAGAAGATATCTGAAATTTGATGATGTGCCCACTCCGCCCTCAAAGCCCTACTCCAATCACGTCACGGTCCAGACCGTGCCATCCGGCATGACGAGGCAGAGTCAGGGATTTCCTTTGTCAGACACAGGCTGCTGTCTTTGGAACTGCAATACCATAAGGGTTTTCCAAGCAAGCCTTGGAGCCTTAGCCATCACTCTACATAATCTTATCCTTTGAGCCCGCCAAATGAGCAACAAACCTTGCAGCAGAAATATAATACAGAGAACAGAAATCGGGGCCACAACCACTGTACCGTTGATGCCGAACGTGAGAACCTCAATCTAGACGAGCATGCGCAGGACCAGAATGGAAGGCGCTTCTCGATATGCGATGCAAAATCGTCGCACACCATCCCAGATTTGAAGGAGGTCCCTCAATTATGTATTCCTGACAATGTTGTTTTTTTTTTTGAATTTACGAGAATTAAGGAGTAACCTCCGCAAGACAGTCACATTAATAACGAAAGACACCCACTTCGCAGCTGTTAAGCCCCCCAAATATCTATAGCGACCCCACAGCACCTCCGACAGATCCACCAACAGCACCAGATTGCAAAACAAAAACAGAAGCAACAGCAGGGATGTGCACAGCAGAACACATGACAACCGTGAGGGCGGTAGCAAAAAAATACATTCAGGGAGCCACCATCAACGACATTATCATCCCCAGCTAGCTGCCCCCCCTTCACCTCCACCCCCAACCCCTCCACCTCCCCCGCCTCCATCCCAACTCCCTCTTTCTCCCCAACCCTCGCCCCCACCTACCCCCCCTCCACCTGCCTGACCCCTTCCCCGCCCCCTCCACCCTCCCTCCCCCCACCCCCCTCCCTTCACCACCCCAGCCATTGGAGCCATCATCCAAAACCGAGCAAGGTATCGCAAGACTGTGCACAGACCACAGGCAATGGCCCTACCAACTGAAGTCTTGCTGCAGTGGAATACCTTGGCCCTCGCCCATCGAAAAGCCTCATTTCCGTCTTTATCCTCCTTGCCCATGCTCTCAGAGTACGACCGCATCTGTTTGTCAGCAAGAACCCAGAGAAGCCGAAGAAAGTCAGCGTGGATCTGACCGAACATAACTACGATGGCAGGTTCAAACGCCTTGTGACAAGCCCATGAACATTGTTGTATTTGTTGTTCTGAACGTTTGCACGGGCCTGTGGGATGTCATTAGAATGGCGCACACCCTTATCCCATCCCCCAGGGGCACCACTGCTACCATTGAACTCACATACAGGAAACATCAATGACAAGACCATCCCGGAGAGAGATACGGAATTCAGAGATTTCAACGTCACTCTGCTTGATAGTGCCATCACCCGTCGTCGACACCATGTGATTGACACGCACAGGACCGATTTTTGAGTCACGCACAAAGGATGCCACCACATCTATGAGATCGTTGTGACCACGAATAGAACCTGTGTGCTGCTTGCAGGTGCGGACATGATCACCCAAAGGATTGATGCACATCTTGCAAGAGCAAAGCGTGCGACTGTGAGCGTGGTCAAGCATCTTGGGGATGGCAATCCGAAACCCCTGCAGGAAAAAGCCTGACAAAACTTCCGGTGGTCAACGAGTTACAGACTTTTGCTTGGAATGTTTGGACAGAAAACCAAACAGGTTCCATGAGGTGCATCTGCTTAGCCTTCGCCGTGGGCATGTCAGGCTGTGAGGGTTCAGGCAAAGAATTAGGAAAAAGCTCTGTGAAGAGAGAAAAGCAAGGTCAGCAGGCCTCACAGAAAATCGCTGCGCGCACTGCAACGCCAACATCTCAACCAACCGCTTCAGCATTGTTCACTCTAAGACCGTGTCCAAATCCGTGTGAATTGATCTAAGTGCTCACAACAGCCAAACTTCCTTTGGAGAATTGCAGCAAAACATGTTCACGGCATCGCAAAGCATGAAATCAACCTATTCGTATGGTTTACGTGTCCACTGTGGAACCTTTGAGGCTGCTTCCCGTAGAAGATAATTGTTTCGAATTGGACCTTCAATGGTGCAGGCATTATAGGGATAGTATACGTCATCCATTCATCTCCACCCGTACACTGGGTTAGCCAGTTGAATGGCGTACACAGCATTCTTCTTGGGTTAGCCAGTTGAATGGCGTACACAGCATTTTTCTTTGGACATGCCTGCGAAAACAGGCAGCAACAAGAAACTTTTCACCTCTTCCCAGATTTCTTTGTCTAACCATATCTCATTTCAATAATCCTCTTTGTCTGAGGAAAGGATGTTGAAACGTTGAAGTTTTCGAAATAATTTAGAGAACATGGTGCATAGAATTTCAAAAGGCGCGGGAAGCGCAAGAACCATAACGTCACTTTGACGGCGCAAATGGATATCAAACCAGATCCAGGGGAGTACGATGTGGATGGGGCGAATGAAGTATACGAGGTGGAAGGGGCGAATTCTTGTTGTATCTGTTGGATGACAACCATAGGAGCTGACAGAATTATGCAGTGCAGTTGCTGTACAAGTAATCCCATCTGCCCATCATGTTTTTCGCACAAGTCGCATCAGACGTGTTCCTTTTGTCAGGGTAATATATACGTATATGCATATACAGATATCTTCATACATATCAGAGTCTTGGCTGTGCGCCCCCGTTCTCTTGAGTCCTAATCTCCCGTGCCATACCTGTAAGCCTGTGAGCGAGATCCGAGTGTCTTTCGTCCCCAATATTTTCCGCTCCTCATACTGAGATCAAACACCACAAATTGCTCACAAGGTAAATGCTGTCAGGTGATTCATTTGAACTGGTCAAGAAACCTCGTACTGCACCTGCACACACGTATGTGGACCTTGTGGACTGTGTTGATCTTCAAATGAATGCAAAGGTAATGCTTGTGGTATGTTTGGTGTCCACTACTTTCATGTTCTTGTTCGTCTTCTTGTCCCTCGTTGTACATGTAGCGCATGTCTTTCTTAATTTTTCACATTGTCATTCGCGCAGCCTCTTGTCACCTCTGTTTATTTGGCCATCTGTCTTAATCACGCAGTTTACAATAAAATTGTAGGTTAGGATGTCTTTTTGATGTCAAATTTTTTTTCTGTCCATCTGTCCCTCTGGCATGCCTCTTAGCTTCTGTTTCTTTGAAATGTTCAAACAGTTCTTCTCTCCCTCTTCTCTCTTCTTCTACATTTCTTTGCGGCCACCTGTACAACTCTCTCCTTCTCACTCTTCAATCTTTCTTCTTAAAATTCATTATCCTTCTCTATTTTCCTGTGCGTTTTGTCTATTTTCCTGTGCGTCTTGTAGTATCTTTTTTTGAATCTCTCAAAGTGTTTTTGGAACCTCTCAAGGACGTGTCTGACTTCCTTCTATTCATTTGTCCTTTTGTAGCCCTTGTATATCTGTCGAAGTTTTTCTTAGGACTCTTGCTTTGTCCATCTTTTCTATGTCATCTCTCGCGGGCTCATTCCAGTTTTTCCTCTTACTACACATTCACACGCAGGTGGAAGCACTGGTACCAAGAAGTCCTCGAGTTTCTTCTCGGGTCCTTCAATCTCCACTTCGATACAAGCCATGCAACAAGTTTTCCGTGGTAGAGGTTCAAATCGGCATGATTGTCAGTGTCAAATATACTGAAAAGAAGAGTGTTTTCTATTGGGCCAAAGTGATTGAGGTTACGTCCCAGGGCTTCAAGGTACGTTGGATTGATGATGATTCAAAAAATCTGAATCACCCTCCGCACCACTTGAGGACAATTCCAGGTTCAGCAGAAAGTTCATTTTCCGCTGAACTACAGCAAATGAAAGCTAACGTGCAATGGAATTTGCGGCGCACAAACAATATGTGATTCTATTGTATACATACATATTGGACACGGGAGCAAATATCAAGAACTTCAGGAAGGGAAATCAAGAAAGATTACAGGCAAGACAGTGAGATAAAAAGAGCGAGAGGTACAGAAAGAAAGAATAAGATAAAGATAGTGTGCCAGGACGTCCAAGACAAGGGGACAGCGGGAGAGACAGCAACCGAGAAAACGAGCGAGAGGGCGAGTGTTTGTATGAGTTGATGCAATTGAGAGACCACACATATTTTTAGAAATATTCAACACAATGATCATCAAATACAAGGAGAAAAGCAGCAAAAGAGAGAAATGAAGAGAGCGAGAGTCGTTCCCGAGAGAGAGTCGTTCTCGTATGCTTGTCCTTGTGTCTGAAGAAATATGTGCCAGAGTGACAAACAGGAACAAAAGACTCAGAAAGGAAATAAAGAAGAGAGAGAAATATATAGAGAAAATTCAAGAAAATAAAAGAGTCCAATGACGACACATAAAACGATATTCTGGGCGTTGTGGGATCGTAATCGAAATAATGTTCCAAACATTTGTTGTGCTCTGTGAGCACGATTTCTGGCTATTTGTCGCTCTGTGTTTTTGTCTGCGCATGCCAGTGTGTGCTGCAGTGTATGCGAGTAAGGTTGTGTGGGTTCATTTTAGAGGATGTCTGTGTTGTTATTTTGGTGGTTGGGCTTGTTTTTCTGTGTGAGAGTTTGTTTGCGTGACGTCCGCAAAAGAGACTGAAATGATGTTTACGTTATTTTATGAATATTTCTGTATGTCTTTTACTTTTGCAAGTTTGATTCTTTAGCAGATTTAATTCAAATTTGTAATCAGTCAGCTGAATTTGTTCGCAGTACAAACACCAGTAGATTCCCTGTTACAGTCGCTCTTGCTATGTGAAGGTTATGTGCTCACAAGTGGGCGCGGCAATATAGCCTTATCAAGATCCAGATTATGCTCAGTACGGTTGTGCTTGTGCTCCTTGCCCTCCTGCGGTGTGTAATAAATCTTTGAAGTCAATGAGTACTAAAACAATGATGTATTCAAATTTTGTACCTGAATTTGCGTACAACACGCACATGTACCTCTGTGATAATGGACGGTGCTGAAAATCAAATCTGGTTCTAGATTTGCCTATATTGGTTATTTACCTCCTCTCCCACTTGGGTTTACTTTATGCCCACCTTTTGTCTCTGATGTGTTACTTACACCAAAGGCAACTCTGCCCTGGAATATTGTTTTCCACCAGACACGATCTATGACAAAATCCAATCTGCTTAGCTGGCTCCACAGTGCACTAACACCTCGTAGCCGATTGCCTTGAGGTAGTGGACTCTGGAGATGCCAGAACTTTTCCAAAAATAGACAGCTGACATCAATGGTTTACTCTAATTCACGGATAACACTCTATACGGAATTGAACCTGTTCATACGTCTCTCCATTTTTGGTTACATTAAACTGGTGATTCGAATTTCTTCCTTGGTCCCTCGAGACGGGTGAAGGCGAAGACTTGTTGAGCTGACAAATGGATGTTGAATTGAAGTTCACTTGCAAGATGTGCCATCTTGAATCGAATACCACCCACATCCCTGGGATACTTACCATCAGGGCTCAATGAAAACTCAAGAGGTTCTGTTTGTGCAAATATATGTTTCAATTCTCCGACCCTCAAGTTCCCTCAAGCTCCCTGTGAAACAATACCACTTGCTGTGCTTGAGAAAAAAAGAATCCCACTTGCATGCTTCTCGAAAAATGTGTGCTTCTCAGGAACATGACCATCGGGGCTTGCACCACGTCGAAATTCCAAAAAAAATTCAACTCTGTTGACCAAGATTTCTGTTGTGTTCTGAAAATGTGCCGATACCAGGCACATCGCAGCAAGATCGCATCGGCGACAGGATCTATTCATTGCTATATATGTGCATCAACAAGCGCATGCGCGCCATTGGCACTTGCTCATGTCAGACGGAGACGTGATCAAACAGCATTTGCTTGAACTGGAAGGGCTGGTTTCAAAACATACTCCGCGTGTATCTACTATAAATGCTCAATTACACAGATTTCAAGTCAAAAATTTGTGATTGGACAACAGATCATCATATCTGATGTCAAGGATCATGAAGTTGCCTGGATTGATACTTCCGAGATCCTCACTGCACTCGAAATTTGCGGCACAGTACAAGTATATTACTACAATGCGTTTGGTGGGATATGCACAGACATGACATAGCAAATACACCTTCCTCCTCTACCTCCGTTCGTTCCCTGTTTCCACTCGCATCACTGCCCAATTAGGCCTGTCTAGGACACACCATACAATTAAAAATTCAGGAAAACCCAAAACATGAGATTAACATACATCTTTCCGTGATCTGCACCACATGAGATAGGGTCTTCACACCAAAGCTCCCATCTGAAATGATTCCACATAAATCAATTTAATTACTTCCTGTAGAAGCACACCCTTATCCTAACAAACCAAATTTTGTCCTTGTGGTGGGTAGTGAAAAATATCTGCCACATTTTGTTTTCAACCCTTTCTGAACACCGCACCTCTCTCCCTTCGAATCACAGTCTTGTATCCCATAAACAAGTACAGGGCGGCATGCACTTGCCGCAATACATATTTGCAGCCCAGCTGAATCATCCATTCACTTGTTGGGATGTATACTTGGCACTCACTGTATTTGTTCCAGAAATAGCATCGGCGACAACCCTGAATTCTGCAAAGGTCCTACTGGATTCTCCTAGATTGGTTTTGAGCGAGCTGATCTCATTTCTATGTTGCAGCATTACAGTTTGCATAATACCGGGCAGTCTTTTGAAGGAATGGCCGCGTAATCTTGAAGAAGTCTGCAGGAAATGCCGCGAAATCATGCAGAGGTCAGAGCCTGATGCAAAGCCCTCTTCTTTGCTGCATGTCTCTACCTCTCTCTCTCTTGCTCGCAACAACGTACCTGTGTTCTATCTCGCACTCTCTCTCTCGCTCCCTGGCGCTCTGTCCTTCTGCTTCTTTCTTTCCAGCCTCATCTCTTGCTCTCTCTCTCTCGTGTGCGCTCAGTGTCTCTTGATACTTGTTTTCGCATCGAAGTAGCCATCTCTTTTTCTCTGCAACCCTCCAGCAAAAAAAACTCTATCGATGTTTCTTTCTTTCTCTCTCTCTCTCTGTCTTTCTCGTGCTCTCTCGCTCTCTCGCTTCTGCTCAAACCACTTCTCTCATTCGCCCTCTTCCTCCTGTTTGATGCCTTTCTATTCAACATTCTTGCTGCCTCTCTCTGTCTCTGTATTAATTTATCTGTCTCTGTCTCTCCAATCACCATCGAGAAGCACAATTTTCATATCACTCAATCTTACTGTCATGCCCTTTCGCGCTCTCTCCCAGTCTCTCCTTTTATTTCTCGCTCTCACTTACTCTTTCTGTCCCCTACTCTCTATTTCTCTCTTGCTCTTTCAGAAACGCATTCCTTTCCTCTGAGTCTATCTGTCTCTTTCTATCAAACACACGCTTACTTCTCTCTCTTTCTCACTATCGCTCCCTCTTTCTCAAATAATCTCATCCTCTGACTCTCTCTTGCCTTGTTGCGCTCTTACTCTCTCTTTCTATCTCTCAGGCTCTCTCTGTCTCTTTCTCTCTCTCTCTCTCTCACACACTCTTTCTTCTCTCTTTTTTTTCTCTCTCTCACGAACATACACTTCCTCACTTGTTTCCCCCTCTCTCTCTCTCCCTCTTTGAAAACCTCTTCCCTCGCCAAGTTGTCTTCAGACAGGCCTCACGTATTCACTTTCCATTCCCAATCTTCGATTTCACGCGGCGCCTTCACACGAGCATCTCCCGCTGCCAAGAGGGCCTTTACTACCCTCTGATGGCCTTTGGAGTCAGCGTGTGCTTTAGCGTTATCGTGCTTTTCGTTGCACAGGTGGCAATAACCGCCCGTCTCTCCCGCACCTTTGCGGGCTTCCCTCCCTGTGGCTGGCTCCTTGTGCTTTGCTGCTGCTTGCACCGGGGTGGCTTCTCTGTTTAATGCACCATGCAGCGTGCGCTCGGGTGCGTTTGGCAGGTTCGACGCAGCACCAGGCATGCAGGGGGCGGCTACTGGTTGATAATAGAGAGAACGATCACACTCGGGAAAGTGCCACCACTCTGGTACCCCATCAATACAGCGAAACGTCGTGTCCACACCTCGCACACGAACAGAATGCCGAGGAGCGTAAGGGCGGCCGCCGCTCTCATGCGCCTTGGCAGGTGTGGTTTTCGTGCAGGCGATTTTCTGCTGCTGTTGGCAATTCTCCACAGATGTCAGCCAAATGTCCAATTCTTTCGGGGAGACAAGTGTCTTGTTATGCATCTTGGCAAAGCTTGCTGGTGTCATGTGCATTGTGCCCTGCAAGGATGCTAGCTTCTTGGCACGCGCACTTGCCCCTTGCATGGTGATATTGCCTGTGGTCGTCGATGAGGGTGTCTTGGCACTCGTGGACACAATACAGTCCACATCAATGTCCATAAACGGATGCACGCTGGCTCCAAGGCTCTTTAGCCGTTTTTCAAACCCTTTTTGTTGCCACATGGACATTGTATCCAAGAAGAAAGAACGCTTCTGAAAGGCTTGTATGACACTTTGCTTCGGTTGCAACTGCTTTGATTTCTTAGATTTGTCAGAACCAACGCCTTGAGAACCAGATCCAGTTCCACGCTTTTTCGTTGCCTTGCGCGAGAGCGGCATGCGGGAGGAGGAACCAGCCCCATTACGACTCTCTGATTCACAAGATATTGATATTTCCCCGCTGTCACTCATTTCCGAGCTCAACTGCTGATTGACTGCAGGCCCTGCTTCAGTATCCACGGACTGCACACCGAAATCCAACTTGGTGCGAGTTCTTCGCGCAGGCACAGTTTGCGCAGGGCACATCACAGGATGAGAACGGGCGCCCGCTTCATTTCCTCTGGTGTTCTGCGAAATCTGTGTTTTACCGGTACTACCAACACTCAAACGCGAATCCTGAAGCCCACAGCTTCTCTTTCGGATCTGTATGTGTGATGAGAGAGACAGAAAAAGAAGACCCGTGTGCACGTGAGTTGCTATCCATAGTGTTTGTAGCTGACACCCGCACACGCTGTGTTGACACACGCCATGTTTGTTGGACACTTGAACACCGTGGGAACAAACACTGTGTGTGCTAAACACATGCATTGTCACGTACACGTTGTTTCCTTTACTCACCTCTGTACAGGTGTCAGCACCTCTCAGTCTCTCTCGTTATGCCAATGTATTATATAAAAAGGTTGACGCACATGTCCATTCAAGCACCTGCATCTCATATACAGGCAGACGCACATGTCGCATTCAAACACTAGAATTTTACATGCACGCAGGCATGCAAAAACATAAATTGTCTGTTTCTTGCTCTTTCTACCCCTGTGCACATCTCTCTCTCCATCCCTATCTTTTCTTACACTCATATACACGCAGGACAAGGAGGTATTGCATGCCACAATCAACAGCACATGCACGCATGCATGCACAAACACTACTCTCTCTCTGTCTCCCACACTAGCTACTTATTTCACGCGCATGCTTTCTCTCACACACCCCCTTGATCCTTTTCTGCGTCTCTTGTTCTTTTTTTGGCCTCTCTGTGCCCCCCCCTCTCTCTGTATCTCTTGATCTCTCTGTCTGTTGATCTTGCAGTTGTCATTTTTCTTATTATGTCGACTGGTGCGTGTCCCTCTCTCTCTTTCACCAAAATCAAGGCTCACAATAATTGTGAGAAAAATACACTTGCATGCAATCTATCGGTCTGTGACCTGTTGGTACGACTCTCGCAATGGAGCTTTTTCTATCTGTCTCAATCTTTCTCTCCTCTCGATGTCTCTCTTTCTCAATTTCTTTCACTCGCTCCCTCACACACACACAAACACATACATACACATACACACACTCACTCGCTATCTATCTAATCTGCTCTTTTTTGGTTACTCAGTCTGATAGTATGTCCTGCTCTCTCTCTTGCATAGACTCTCGCAGCCTCTCTCACGATCACTCACACATGCAATCTATGAGTCTGTAACCGGTTTGTCAGAGAAAAGGAGAGAGATACGAGAAGACAGAGAGGGGAAGGGAAATGGAATGAGAGAAGGCATGCGTGTGTGTTAGAGAGACGAAGAGAGACACAGAGAAAAAGAGAGAGAGAGAGAGAGAGATAATAGAGGAAGAGACAGAGATAGGAAAAGAAAGAAACACGGAGAGAACGAAGGGCAGTGAAAGATAAATTGCGAGACAGGAAGAGAGCGAGAGAGAGAAAGAGAGATATAGAGATAGAGAGAGCGGGAGCGCGAGACACAGAGATAAGAAGAGAGAGATTGAAAGAGAGAGAACGCGAGATTCAGAGAGCGCGAGAGAGACCTGAAAATTTGCCATGAGAGACCAAAAAAGAGACGACAAGCGCGAGAGAGGGGGAGGGAGACAGAGAGAGAAAACCCTGATATTTACCAATCTGAAATATAGAATTCGAGCACATAGTGATTCCAGCAAAGCTACTCATCTATTTCTTCGAAGTAATAAAAGCATTATCAATTAATCGAGAAAGAAACTGCAATACGATGGTGTGTATGTACACGCGCACATGAATGACTTCAGCTTATTGAAGAAGGGCGAGAGAGAGCGAGTGGCAGAGACAGAGAGACAGAGAAGTAGAGAAACACAGAGAGCCGAAAATGAAAGAAAAATGTGCGGGGAGAGCGGAAAGCGGGAGAAAGCGAGCAAAAGGGAGTGTGAGAGCGTGCGCAAGAGAGAAGGAGAGGGAGTGTGACCTTGGACTGCATGCAGCGTTTGCTCTTTACTAAACTAGAAAGAGAGAGAGAGAACGGCACACAGGGCGAAAGAGACACAAGCAAATTGATCGAAAGAACACCCCCCCCCGGGGGAGTTTTCTATTTACTATGTTTCCTGATCAAGCCGTGTGTAAGAGATTTCACGACGAGATGCAACAGTCACAGCTCGTCATGAAATCTCTTACACACGGCTCTTGATGAGGAAACATAGTAAATAGAAAACCCTCCCGGGGGGGGGGGGGTTCTTTCGATCAAACTGCAGAGAGCGAGAAAGATAGAGAGCTCAGAGCACGAAAAAGAGAGCGGAGAGCGAGAGAGAAGAGAAAAGGAGCAAGGAGTGAGACAGACATAGAGCCAAAGATAGACAACACACACACCCACACAGACAAGCTGGCTTGCATGTTATTACTTACCAAATGGTTGTCCCTGCTCATGTCGCGAAATTCAAGCCCACCCTTCATTCGATCAATGCCAGAGTACAGTCCTGAATCCCGTACGTGACATTGCAAGTGCCTGCTACTGCCCCTACGTTGGCGTACAATGGGAGCACCCTTGCTAGCAAACGCCCAGTCTACCGCAATGGTTTTTGCTGCTCTCTCCTGCTGCTTCTTTCTCCCTTCAAGCAAATTTGTGGCGTTGCGTTTAGCCTGTTCCTTTGATTTGGTTTCCTCGCAAAGTGCAAAATAAGCCTCGCGCCGAAGAATTACTGCTGTTTGATCCAGGCAGGTCTGCGCATGTACATTGGACTCTCGCACGATGGTCTGCGCCTTGTACTCGCTACCTTCTTTTTTGCGCGTGAATCCTGCCATGACTTTTAGTGGCGACACAGCTGGAGCCTTAACAGCTGAGGTCCAACCAGGATTTCTTTTGGTGAATCCAAGCATCCGTCTTGGCGACGACATGTTTCCGGCAGCCGCAGGTGCACTTCCTGAAGATGCGATATCCTCCAACACATTGGGAATTGTGTGAGATGCTCCAGCCATTGTCAATCCTACTGAGCCCTGAACCTGATGAAGGACGCATGGGAAGAGAGACAGAGACAGAGAGAGAGAGAGAGAGAGAGAGAGAATGAGAGAGACACACAAAGCAGAGAGCAAGAGAGGGAAAGAGCAGAGAGCGCGAGCGCGAGAAATCAAGCGAAAGATGAAAACCTTGGACTGCAACAGCGATTGCAGTTTACCTGCGTCTGGATAGAGAGCGAGAGAGCTGGCGTAGAGAGCGAGAAGACACAGAGAGAGAGGAAGAAAGAAACAGAGGATTTGTGTAGGTGACAGAGAGAGAGACATAAAGACAGCGAGCCAAACAGAGAGAGCGAGAGCAACAGAGAGAGACAGAGAAAGAGAGACCTGAGATATCGCCATGAGAGACATAGAGCGAGTGAGCGAGGGTGAAAGATCGAGAGAGGGGACAACGCCTGCTGCCATACGCTTCCCGTCCGCGGAAGAGCTATCTGTTGATACTTCGCGACGCTTCCTGTTCGCGCTGCCTGCTCGCGAAGTGATAGGCGAGGGCTTTGGCTTCTTGCTCGACTGTGGAGTCATGCAGGTCAGATGTTGTGTGCATTCACGGTTTGGCGCATCCACGCCTGTGCACATGACGTGTTTGCGAGAGGGAGAAACAACGCAAGACAGCGAGACAGGAAGGAGGGCGAGAGACAGAGAGAGGAGCGCAAGCAAAAGAGAGCGAAGAGCGACAGAGAGAAGAGAGAAAGAGCAGAGAGCGAGACAGAGAGAGGACCAGAGAGCGAGAGAGAAATAGAAAGGGAGAGCGAGCGAGCAGAGAGAGAGAGAGAGAGAGAGCGAGAGAAACAGAGCGAAAGAACTGTTCACGTACATGCCAATCCTAAAAACTTAGCGGATTCAGTGTGCACTTGTGTTGGTGCTCACGAGAGCGAGCACGTGTGAGGGAGAGAGTGAGAGCGAGACCTGAGACTGGATCGGCTTTGTTGATTTTTGTGAAAGAGAGAGACAGAGAGAGAGATAGAGAGAGAGATTGAGAGACACACAACGCGGAGAGTGTGAGAGAGAGAGAGCAGAGAGCGCGAGCGCGAGAGATCGAGCAAGAGGTAAAGATCTTGAACTGCAACAGCGATGTGCAGTTTACATGCG
>Ga0209491_10008168_pt1 | contig 13414 bp, 12 predicted proteins | sample BON02_FD_187213 | JGI IMG/M metagenome (GOLD analysis project Ga0209491, IMG submission 187213) | Freshwater microbial communities from Lake Bonney liftoff mats and glacier meltwater in Antarctica - BON-02 (SPAdes) (version 2) | ecosystem: Environmental > Aquatic > Freshwater > Ice > Glacier... | reverse complement strand
TGCGGCTTATCACGATTTTTTTTACTCACGAGGCAACCCTTTCCTGACCACTGTAGACATTCATTCGACGCTCACGCGCGAAACCAATTAACACCTGATCGTATTTGCGGGCGAGATCCACGGCCAAGCTGGTTGGCCCGGAAACCGCAACAATTGCACCAATAGATGCCGTTAACGCTTTTGCCACAATTTCATAGGAGACCCGGCCGCTGACCACCAGAGTGTGATCCGTCAGCGGCAGTAGATCAGTGGTCAAGGCGTGACCCACTACTTTGTCCACAGCGTTATGCCGGCCAACATCTTCGCGCACAAAGAGAATCTCATTACTTGATCCAACGAGTGCAGCCGCGTGTAGCGCTCCGGTCAAATCAAACATTTTCTGCCGCGAGCGCATTTCCTCAACAAAACCCAAAGCATTTCGCGGATCAAATCGCCAACCTGACGAGTGCAACGGAGCGGAAGGGCCAGTGAATTCGCTCAAGATATCCGCGCTGCACACACCGCAAGAAGACGACGTGATGTATGCCCGCGGCCTCGGCGAGATCACCTCGCTCGAGACGGCAACTCGAACTGCGTCGATTTCCTCTTCATTATTGTCTTCGGAATCAAGTTCGTAGTCGGTTCCAACAGCGCGCACTCCCTTAGAGCCGCTAAACGCTCGCATTGAAATTATCTGATTCGATTGTTTGATCCCGGCTTCACTCACCAACCAGCCCGCTGCCAAATCAAGATCGTGGCCCGGTGTGCGCATTGTGGTAGCGAGTACCTGCTCGCCCAGGACAATGGTGAGCGGAGCCTCGACTACGACTCGGTCGACTCGATCGATCCGGTCCGTTGAGCCGAGACCGGAAGGGAGCGCAGCCTCTTCCTCCACCGTAATTCGCAGGGTGGAGTACGGGCGCGTGGTGTGGTTCATTTTGACATCAGACACACAATCTAACCATAGGCCCCTTGTAGCGATCGTGGTAATTCACAAACTTTCCGCTCCAGCATAGTTTCACCAAGACCTTCCGCGGGTCTTGTTCACTTACACAAAACTGGATCGTGCACTCGCCCCGTCAGTGTCTGTCGCGATGAGAAATCGACCAGCTACGCCTTCGCCCAATAATCCTGTGCACTCGCCTTTTCCTCGTAGGTGTCCTTTGACTCATATCCAGGTGCCATTGAAGCAGCGGTTCCTGCCATGTATTGGTGATGACCGATTCCCAGAAGGCGAATCCAACTTTGCTGGCCAAATGTCAATGCGATTGCGCAACCGAGTTCAACCAATTCAGGCTCCGTGAATTGCACATGCAGTTCCGCCCAAAAGGCGTCTGGGTCTGTGATTGTGCTGGGGCCCCATGCGATCGCTTGGGCGTATCTCAATGCTGCTCGCTGGCGGTCGTCATATTTGTCTGAGGCCTCAAAATTCAGTAATTCGTCGTACTGCGCCTCCTGCAAACCCGCATTGCTTGCCTGCTCTGAGCGCTGATTGCCACAAAATTCGCATACGACTGTTCGAGAAATGTATACCCGACACAATTCTTTGATCGTATGGTCGAGAACACCACTGTGAAAAATTGCAGCCCATGAGTCGGCAAATGCCCAAAAGGCATTCGGGGCGTGTGCTCGCACCGCCGAAGATTCAGGTCGCGGCGTCCCATGCGCGGCGCATCGATGCATTTCTTCTTGCATCTTGGCATCCATCTCATCCAGTGGAACGAAACTAATTCTCTGCGTCACGGTTTTCGCCTCTCGTATTAATCCCACGGAAAGTATGAAGACTACACACCAGTTGGGTTGAATGCCACGGTTCCTGTGAAAATTTTGCAATCGATTGCCTATACTCGAACTATGGGAGACTGTGACGGTGTCTGAATCATTTGAGTTGCTGGTCAATGGTGCAAAGCGGGTTGTTGAGTGTAAGCCAGAGACCCCGCTTCTATGGGTATTGCGCGATCACCTCGAATTATTCGGGACAAAATTCGGTTGCGGAGCCGGACTTTGTGGCGCGTGTACGGTCATTATCGAAAACACTGCAGTGAATTCCTGTGATACACCGGTGTGGTCGATTGGAAACAAGGAAATAACGACAATTGAAGGACTCTCTACCAACGGAGGGATGAGTAGGCTGCAAGAAGAATTCCTAGCTTGCGAAGCGGCTCAATGCGGCTATTGTACGAGCGGAATGTTGATGCGAGCTACCTCTTTTCTCAACAACCGAAATCACGAAACACCAAGCCCAACCCGCGCTGAAGTGTGCTCAGCATTAGACACGAATTTATGCAGGTGTGGTATTCACAATAGAGCCGTCGAGGCCATTGTCAGAGTTGGTGAAAAATAGAAATGCCAGCTAACGGAATCAATTCCCCATCCCTCGACCTCAATCCAACAATCGGCGACTGGCTTTCATTTACTCACCCAGATTACATCGGAATTAAGAGTGGGAAAGTCGAATTTGGGCAAGGGATCGGCACTGCCTTACGTCAAATTGTGGCCTCAGAACTAGATGTCGAACTTGAATCAATTCACTATGAAACAGTAAATACCGATCACAGCCCCAATGAAGCTTTCACGGCTGGCTCAATGTCAATTGAGCACTCCGGCAACGCACTTCGAGCAGCCGCGCGGGCCGTACGCATTTTGATTGCATCCCCTGAATCTGATCCCACACATTTCACTGAAATCGATATGGCGATTAACATCCGTTCGGTTTTGGAAAATGACATTCAAGGCTTAGGTTTGACAAGCAATCATGCTACGAACCGTTCACCGAGAATTGATCTGCCTGATAAAATCTATGGGAAATCAGCGTTTCTTCAAGACTGGCGACTTCCCAATCAACTTTTTGCACGCATGATTCATCCACCGCAGCGCGGTTGCGAATTGAGTGCACACTCACCCGAAGCAGCACTTGCGATTTCCGGTGTACTTCATGTGTTTTGCGACAAGTCGTTTCTCGCTGTGATTGCAAGAAATGAATATTCAGCCATCAAAGGTGCTGAAATCGTGCTCGAAAGTGCCAGTTGGAGCATCCCAAATAGCGGGATCGACAGTGACACTATTTTTGAGCGCCTACGGAACACCACGGGTGTGACCGAGGTATACGCCGAAGCAGGAGGCGATGTAGCCAACGATGCTCGAGCCGAGACGGGGCAGGTTCTTGAGGCAACCTATTCACGCGGTTTTATCGCACACGCCTCGATTGGAACATCCTGCGCAATTGCATTAAGTGAAGGCGATCAACTGACCGTGTGGAGTCACACCCAAGGTATTTATCCATTGCAAGCGGATTTGGCTCGGCTGTTGGAACGCGGACAAGAAAGCGTTGAAGTAATTCACGTTCCGGCCGCAGGATGCTACGGTCACAATCCTGCAGATGACGTTGCCGCAGAAGCAGCAATCTTGGCGTGCGCATTCCCTGGCACTCCGATTGCGTTGACATGGAGCAGGGAGTCTGAGTTGGCCTGGGACCCATTTGGTCCTGCTGCAATTGCAGATATTTCAGCTCGAGTAACCCCAACCGGCGAGATCACCTCGTGGGATTATCAGGCCTTTAGCACCGGTCACTCAACAAGACCAACGACCTTGCCGGTTCCGGCCTTTTGGGCAACGGAACTTGTTAATCCAGGATTGGTTCTCCCACCGGCAGGCGATCCACCATTCGTCGCGGGCGGCGGTATCGGCCGCAATGCGATCCCCGCCTACCGGATTGGACGAGTCAATGCTCGGGCACTGCGCTGCGATCAAATGCCAGTTCGCACTTCGGCGCTGCGATCACTGGGCGCTCACCTAAATGTATTTGCAATCGAATCCCACATGGACGACTTAGCTCACTTGGTGTCTATGGACCCGATTGATTTCCGAATTGCAAATCTCGACGATCAACATGGAATTGAGGTTCTCAACCGAGTGCGGGAAATGTCCAACTGGGATTCCTACGTCCCAAGCGAGAGCACTGGCTTGGGGGTCGGCTACGCCCGTTACAAGAACAAAGGTGCATGGTGTGCCTGCGTTGCAGAGATCAAAGTTGGGAATAGCGTGGTGGTTCGCAATCTCTGGCTCGTTGTTGACGTAGGGCACGTGATCAATCTTGATGGAGTACGCAACCAAATCGAGGGTGGTGCGATTCAATCACTGAGTTGGGCACTTATGGAGCGGGTACGAATCAGACAAGGAAAAGTGATCACCGACAACTGGGAGGACTACCCCATTATTCGGTTTACTGAAGTTCCGCCGATTCATCTGGAAATTTTGGATAGACCCGAAGAACAATCCCTCGGGTCTGGCGAAACAGCCATGGGCCCAACTACTGCAGCAGTGGGCAACGCGGTTGCTGGAATTTTGGGGATACGTATCCGGGAACTCCCCTTAGATTCGGAAAATATTTTAAAAGCTATCGGTTAGCGTCCCTCCGCAAAGGTACACATGCTATGGTTTTAGCAATCGATTGCATAAATGCGGTCGATAGAGCCAAGGAGAACTGACATGCCGCTAATGCCAGCTCGTGAATTTGCCCAAACTTCCATCCCAGCACCCGGCATTATTGGAGTTGACTGGGAAGAGCGCGTTGACTTTGAGCGCCTGCGTTCATACCGCATTGGCAGGGCAAAAGAGGCCCTCGCCAATAGTGACCTCGGCGCTGTACTAGTTTTCGAGTCATCAAATATCCGATATTTAACAGCGACTCATATTGGTACTTGGGGCTACAACAAAACCGAGCGCTGGGCACTACTGACCCGAACTGGCGAACCATGGATTTGGGATTTTGGCTCTGCCGCAAAGAATCACCGCTTGTACTCCCCTTGGCTCGATCCAGAACACTCACGCGGTGGCAACAATGGCCTGCAAGGAGCAATTGCGCCATCATCTGGCCTTCCCGCAGGAACCGCAACGCAAATCGCTGCGATTTTAAAGGAAGAAGGCGTATTCAATATGCCTCTTGGCTTAGATGTTGTTGAACTGCCCATGCTGCGCCAACTCGAGGCTGCTGGCGTTGATGTGGTGGACGGACAGCAAGTCATGCTCGATGCTCGCGAGATCAAAAATAGAGACGAAATCCTGTTGTTGAGTCAGGCCGCCGCCATGGTTGATGGCGTTTACCACGACATCTATGAATTTCTCAAACCTGGCATTCGTGAGAATGACGTAGTTGCCATGGCAACTAAGCGCTTGATCGAAATGGGATCTGAGCAAGTCGAGGCGATCAACGCAATTGCTGGTGAACGCTGTAGCCCGCACCCCCACGTTTTCTCTGACCGCTATATCCGCCCAGGCGATCAAGCTTACTTCGACATTATTCACTCATTCAATGGTTACCGGACCTGCTACTACCGCACGTTCGCGGTTGGACGCGCAACTCAGGCGCATCGGGATGCTTATAGCAAAGCACGCGAATTAATCGATAGTGCAATCGCATTGGTGAAACCCGGTGTTAGCACCGATGAGATCGCCAAGTTGTGGCCAGCAGCAGACGAATTTGGATTTTCTTCAGAAATGGAAGCATTCGGTTTGCAATTCGGCCACGGTCTAGGACTTGGACTACATGAACGACCAATTGTCAGTCGCTTGAATTCACTCGATAACCCCGTGGAAATCAAGCCCGGTATGGTTTTTGCTCTTGAGACTTACTGGCCAGCCGCTGACGGCCACTCCGCAGCTCGAATCGAAGAAGAACTCGTGGTGACTGAAGATGGCGCCGAACTCTTGACACTCTTCCCAGCGGAAGAGCTGGTTGTCACCAACCCGTATTAGGCCGAAAGGGGCTTAGTCGGAAGGGAAAAGTTCCGGGTGGATTGCTAGTTCCTTGCGGGTCCTACGAATATGCCCTACCAGGTAACGTTCACCGTCTTTGGTGTCAAACCGTTGCATTGCATCAATGATTAACCGATGCTCCGAATTGACAATCCATTGGCGCTGGGGTCCGGTGACGTTCATAAACGCACGGCGGTACTGAGCGGTTGAATTCCACAGCCGAGATACTGAATCTCGAAGGTCCTCAGTGGGACATTTCGAGTACGTCAGCAAGTGGAAGCGTCTATCTAACTCGAGGAACCCAGAGACATCGACGCCACGTTCGATCTCACCTTGAATTTCTTCGAGTTCGTCAAGCATTGCAATGTCTGCATGCGGCATACTCTCGGAAAGTGCCAGGGGTTCAAGTCGCTCGCGCATCCGGTACAGGACATCAACTTCACCTTTGTCAAGTTGCGGGATCCGCGCTCCTTTATTTGTTTCTAACTGAACCAACCCACTGGCTGCAAGCATTCGCAACGCTTCGCGCACAGGCAGCCGGCTTGAACCCAACCTTTCGGCAACTTCTTCCTGGCGAATTCGGGTTCCAGGCGCTATCGCCCCGCTGAGAATCTCAACTTCGAGAATCTGCGCGATTCGCTCGCTCGCCGATAGCTCGGGCAGTACCGACTCCATTTAGTACTCAATTCCTTAATCGAAACGCTCTGGATTGTGGTCAAATGCCTTCCCCTTGGGATACGACACTAACTCAAACTGCATTCCCCAAGGACTTAAAAAGTAGACCCACCGTTGACCTTCACTTGCATTCTTGCTGTACGTCGGCTCTCCAAGTACCTTTAACCCCTGTGCTCGGACAAATTCCAGGGCGCTGTCAAAGTCATCGACATAAAGAGCAACATGGTGCCCACCAATATCACTGTTTTTTGATTGGCTGACATTCTGGTCGGGGGCCGAGTATTCAAATATTTCAAAAATGGCTTGGCCACCCAGCCGGTAAAAATGTAGCTCCTTCATCACGGCTCGTGGATGAACATTGAGGTGCTCACTCATCCAGTCCGTGTCGGAGTGTTCAAAGGGACCAAGCTTGTACATGTACTCGCAGCCCAGAACCTCGGTGAAAAACTTATGTGCTTGCTCTAAGTCAGGCACGGTAATCCCGATGTGATCAACCTGTCGCAAACCCGGTATTCCGACCATGACAACCTCTATCTCTTAAGTTTTTGGATCCATTATTTGACCTATAGTACATACATTAAGAGTATTTCTAGGAGAATATTGGGAAATCTCTTGATTTTGGATCCATTCTATGCAAATCTTGAGCCATGCCTGAAATCGTCGCTCTACACCCTGAAGCTAGCTGGTCTCAAATAACGCCACTCGACGCTGATTGGGATGCGGCAGATCCTCGACTCCTTAGTGCCATGTTTAGCCAGATGGTTTTGATCCGATCCTTTGAGGAAGGTGTTTTACTTTTAGCGGGTGAAGGGCTCATCCACGGTCCAGCTCACTCCAGCATTGGTCAAGAAGGTGGTGCTGTTGGTTCAGCCCTGGCCCTCATCCCAGGTGACACCGTGAACGGGTCACATCGAGGTCATCATCAATTTCTCGCCAAAGTCTTGGCTCACCTGGCACCTGTTGGCATTGACCCATCTCGAGAACTTGAGCAACCAATCCGCGAAGTGATGCTGACCACGCTGGCTGAGATCTGCGGCCTTGATCGCGGGTTTAGCCACGGTCGCGGTGGATCAATGCATTTGCAATGGGAAGAGGCAGGAGCAATCGGCACTAATGCCATCGTCGGGGGCGGTGTCCCCCTAGCGGCAGGCTCAGGTTGGGCGCACCGTCATGCCGGTACAAAAAATGTTGCCGTCACCTACTTTGGTGATGGCGCCGCGAACATTGGTTCAACTCTTGAATCATTCAATCTCGCGGCCGCATGGAAGATTCCTGTGTGCTTCTTTATCGAAAATAACCTTTACGCTGTTTCGACCACGGTATTTGAGGCTACTGGTGAACCGCGGCTTTCTGCTCGTGGCCCTGGATTCGGCATTACTAGCTTCAAAGTTGATGGCATGAATCCACTCGCGGTATTTCTCACTATGCAAGCGGCCAATGAACACATGCGATCAGGTAAGGGTCCAACGGTTGTTGAAGCCGACGTTTACCGTTATTTCCACCAAAACGGCCCATTCCCCGGCAGCGCATTCAAGTACCGCACGAAAGAAGAAGAAGCGTCGTGGCGCGCCCGTGATCCAATTGATCAAGTTGCATCCCACCTTGTACGTCGTGAGATACACAAACAGAATGAACTTGATTCATTCGTTGAAAAAGCTAAGGCCCTCCTGGTTGACATCACTGCCGTGCTCTTTGAACCTGTAGCGAATGGGAAACCAAATGAACGTCGCATTAAACCTTCAGAGTGGCCAGACCCTGCTTTTGTCAATGTTGGTATTCGCAGCGACCTTTCCGAACTCCAAGGATCTAACTACGAAGACCTTGAAGACTTTGAAGGTGAAATTTCCGAAATCAAATTTATTGATGCAGTCTCCGGCGTCATGTTTAATCGAATGGAGATGGATTCACGAGTTGTGATCCTGGGTGAAGACATTCACCGACTAAACGGTGGCACAAATGGTGCAACCCGAGGCTTGAGAGACACCTTTCCTGATCGCGTACTGGGTACCCCCATTAGTGAGAACGCGTTTACCGGGCTTGCTGGCGGAATGGCACTCGATGGAAGATTCCGGCCTGTCATTGAGTTCATGTACGCCGACTTTATGTGGGTTGCCGCCGACCAACTGTTCAACCAAATTGGCAAAGCACGTCACATGTTTGGTGGGAAAAGCCCCGTACCTCTCGTGCTGCGTAGCAAAGTGGCCATGGGCACGGGATACGGATCACAGCACTCAATGGATCCGGCCGGCATCTTTGTAACCAACCCGGGTTGGCGAATTGTAGCTCCATCTAATCCCTTTGACTACGTCGGTTTAATGAACACGGCCCTGAGCTGTGATGACCCCGTTGTTGTTCTTGAGCACGTTGATCTCTATACCTCCAGCGGACCAGGGGTCCCCGATAACTACGACTACTTCCTTCCTGTTGGCAAAGCTGCAATCAAAAAGACCGGATCCGACGTCACCGTCATCTCATATCTTGCGATGACCAACTACGTCATGGCAGCAGTTGAAGGTCAAAGTGCAATCGATGTAGAAGTTATCGACCTTCGCTGGCTAGATCGGGCTAGCATCGATTGGGACACGATTGGTGACAGTATTAAGAAAACCAACAAGGTGATCATCGCCGAGCAAGGTGCATTGGGTACTTCTTATGGCGGCTGGTTGGCCGACGAAATCCAGCGTCGTTTCTTTGACTGGCTTGACCACCCGGTACTCAGGGTGACCGGGGCTGAGAGCTCCCCCAGTATCAGCAAAGTTCTGGAACGAGCTGCAATTGCTCGCGCCGAAGAGATGGCAGCGGCACTGAATGCATTGGCGGAGGATTACCGTGGCTGAACTACTTCTCATGCCCGAGGTCGCTGCGGGTGCAACCTCCGCCGTGCTTTCCGCTTGGCCAATGTCTGAAGGATCCACCTATAAGGTCGGGGACATCCTTGCAATCATTGAAACAGACAAGGCCGTCGTCGACGTTGAAGCTGAAACCGACGGAATATTGCACACACATCTGGTGGCTGCCGGCACCGATGTATATATTGGCGTACCGATAGCGTTGATCGCGGCAGTTGGAGAAAATATCACGGATAAGACCGCGACTCTCAACGACCTGGGTTATCAATCTGACCCTGCTGCACCCCGCGTCCAGCAAGATGAAGCACCGATCAGTGACGGATCACCTACACCGACTAGTGCGCACAGTGGTGATCGCATTTTCGCAAGTCCACTCGCTCGCAGAGTCGCACGCGAACTCGGTGTCGATCTAGCCAATGTTGTTGGTACTGGACCCTCCGGGCGGATTCGCCGCAAGGACCTTCCGTCAAAAGCTTCCAATCCTGCGCCTGCTACGCCCGCTCCGAAGCCTTCGCCGCTACTAACGAGCCCACAAGCCAACACTTCTACGCACATTCCTCATACAAAGTTGCGTAAAGCAATTGCCAATCGATTAACGGAAAGTAAGACCACTGTCCCGCACTTCTATCTTCGTGCAAGCATGAAGGTGGATCGTTTGATGTCGATGCGCGCTGAACTCAATCAGGACGTTGAAGCTCGTATTTCAGTAAATGACCTTCTGATCAAGGCAATTGCTGCGGCACACATGCGGGTTCCTGAACTCAATGTGATCTGGACAACTGAGTCCGTTGTGCAATTCGCAACCGTTGATATTTCCATGGCGGTCGCAACCGAACAAGGGTTGGTTACCCCGACACTTCGCTCGGTGGAAAACCTGAGCATCACACAAGTTGCCCTTGCAACTAAGGACTTTGCCCAGCGCGCCCGGGCCGGCACCCTTCGACAGAACGAACTTGAAGGTGGCTCGGTATCGATTTCCAACCTCGGCATGTTCGGAGTTGAAGACTTCGCGGCAATCATCAACCCACCACAAGCCAGCATCTTGGCCGTCGGCGGAATCACGAATGAACCCGTAGCTGTGAACGGTGAAATTGTTGTCGGTCAAGTGATGCGCGCAACACTTTCAGTAGATCACCGTCCTGTTGACGGTGCCAATGCTGCTCGCTGGCTGCAGGAGTTCGTTAGCGTTATCGAGTCACCCAGCAAAATTTTGGCCTAGCGTATCAATAGTGGGACACCTACTTCTAAAATCAGTACAATCGATTGCATGAACAATGTAATTGAGGCAGATATTGTCATTGCCGGCGCCGGTCACAACGCATTAATCGCCGCCGCATACCTCGCTCAAGCGGGAAAAAGTGTTGCCATTGCTGACGCCCGATCAATCCCAGGTGGCGGTGTCTCCACCGAAGAATTTCTCCCCGGCTACTTCATGGATAGCTGCTCAACAGGTCACACGATTATTCAAGGCAATCCGGTTATTAAAGATGACTCGCTCGGCTTGATCAAGAAGCACGGTCTGAAATACGTGGACCCGGACCCTGTCGCACGCGTTGCAATGCCCGACGGTGAGCAAATCGGAATGTACCTCGACAAGAACAAAACATACGCCGAGTTCGCACGCTTTAGCGATCGTGACGCCGACCGCTACTTCAGCATGCTCGAAGATTGGGAGCTCGCGAAAGTCGCGTTCTCTCAAGCAAATAACACACCAATTGGGTGGGGACCACCCCTTGACCAACTACTGGACAAACTCCCTAACGGTGGAACATGGCGCAGACGCCGCGCCCTGAGCGCTGTCGATGTGATTATGCATGAATTCACCGAGGAACACATTCAAACTTTCCTTCTATGGGAAGCATGTCAAACTTTTGGGTCTATTGACCTGCCAGGTTCAGGGGTTCTCCCCTATTCAATTATGGGCGGACGTCAAGAGCGCAGTTGGACCATCCCCGTTGGAGGATCTGGAAAACTCACTGATGCTTTGGTCTCTGCGATTACCGAGCAAGGTGGAACATTCCATTGCAATACTCAGGTGACTTCGCTTCTGCTGGACGCGAAGCGCTGCATCGGCTTTGAGTCAAGTGAGGGCACGCAGTTCATTGGTAAAGAAGGTGTCCTTTCTACCATTCATATTAAGCACCTTGTGGACATGGCGCCTAAAGAAGCTTGGGGTGAAGACTTCGTTTACGGCGTTGATACCTTCGACATTGGGATTCCGCTCTTCGCCGCATTCCTTGTCATGAGTGAAGTTCCAACTTTTCTGGGCAAGACCCCTGCAGATACTGCGGTAAGTAGCGGACTGGCGCTGTGGCCACAAGAAACAGTTCAACTTGTACGCGACATGAGGGACCGTAAACCCGTCGAGGGCTCGGCTTGGACACTCGTCGCGACCCCAAGTTTGGTTGATCCTGGTAGGGCTCCCGAAGGTAAGCACACTGTCAAAATTCTCGTCCCTTGCTCCCACGTTGCACCTTATGGAGGTAACTCGTGGGATGACGTCAAGGAAAGGCACGCAGATCGCATGGTCGAATACATCGGCACTGCGATTCCTAATATAAATCCTGAGAAAATCGAAGTTCGAATCGTTAAAAGTCCACTCGATATTGAGCGAGCTAATCAACACATGATTAATGGTTGCGCTCACGGTGGGGACAAAGGAGTTCCATTTAGTGGGCCTATGCGTCCCGTTCCCGGCTGGGCAACACACAAAATGCCCATCGACGGTCTCTATCAAACTGGCGGGACAACACACCCGGGTGGTTCAATCACGGGAGCACCTGGTCGCAACGCCGCTATGGTGATGATGAAGGACCTCGGTCTGGACTTCGCTGACTAGCATTAGGTCACCCAACACGTATGACGGATTTTCAATCTGAAATTTGGTTTTCGAATGCCTCCGACATATATACGAATTTGCCGTCAACCATGGTTGCTTCGGCAGAAATATCTGGAATTTCATCTTCAGCGACTAAAAAATAGTCTGCTGAAAGAATGGCTAGATCTGCGAGCATCCCTGGTTCTAACCGCCCTCGACTGTCTTCATCCAGCGAAAACCACGCACTCCCTGACGTGTAGGCGACAAGCGCCTCTTCCCTTGTGAGATTCTGTTGCGGTTCGCGAACGGGACCCGAGTCGAGTGTTTTTCCTGTGACGAGCCACCACAAGGACCTCCAAGGATCGTACGGGCTCACAGCTGTCGCATCGGTTCCTCCACCCAAAGGAATCCCTCGATCCAACATTCCCCTCAAAGCTGAACTACTTAACCCCGAATGAGTATGCTCAGAAATGTAAGTGCATTCATAATTCAAAAACTCTCAAATAGCTTGGACCGACTAATGGGGTCCTCCCACCCTGAATACCATTCGATCTTGAACTGCAATACCCATACCTAGATTTCGAACACGATCTAGGTCGGCGTCGGTTATAGGTTCGGCGTGAGCCAAAGAAATTCTCACTCCATCTGCTGGTGCGATTTTAACTGCGCGCTCAATAGCGTCAAGCATCGCTGTAATGGTTGCCGTGAGCACGGCGTGCAGATGAACAGACCAGCCCATCTGAATCAGTTCAACGAGTAACTCTTCCAGCAATTCGCTGCCCTCTTGAGTAACTTCGAAAGGTTGTACTCCTTCCAGATCCATGAATCCGTAGGAAATAACTTCTCCGGCTCCGGTGAGTCGCAACCAATCGTCTCCAAAGCCCGGATGCAGATACTTCATAAACTCCTGAAGTTGAGCACGCTCGTTTCCTGCACCTTGCGCCATCATGTAGAGCCGCGTTCGTATTGTCATACCGTTGCGTCGCCACAATTCATAAAGTGGTCGATAGGCTTCAGGATTCATTCCCATGCCGCCTGGATCGATGACACCCACTAAACCCAGTCGATTTAAGCGGCGCATCCTTGCTGCCGTCCACTCAACCTGTGTCTCGAAATCCGGTCTCCCAAACAAAAGCAGACAGAGTTGAAAAGCGCCTACGCTGCGACGAAGGCTTACGGGTAGGACCACTAAACGTAAACGCGCCCGCATCGGAACATCAACGGGAGTGTGCTGAAAACGGTGTTTCGGGCTTGATCGCCAGTGCGTCTGGCGGGAAGGTTCGATGATGACGATAACAATGGGTTCTATGACCCCCAAGAAGGAACGTCCGGAGCAGAG
>Ga0209491_10008166_pt1 | contig 13417 bp, 18 predicted proteins | sample BON02_FD_187213 | JGI IMG/M metagenome (GOLD analysis project Ga0209491, IMG submission 187213) | Freshwater microbial communities from Lake Bonney liftoff mats and glacier meltwater in Antarctica - BON-02 (SPAdes) (version 2) | ecosystem: Environmental > Aquatic > Freshwater > Ice > Glacier... | reverse complement strand
TAGCTTCTACCTCGGCAGCTTTCTGACGAGGCGCTGTGTAAGGGTAGGGGAGGGTGTGCGGGGAGGTGAGCGGTGGGTTTGTAAGTTTAGGAACGATGGACGAAGGCCAGGGAGTATGAGTATCTAAGCAAAGCAATGCGTCGTCGCCGCCGTCATTGCGCCTTCCCCCAGTCCACCACAACCAGCCAGAACAGCGCAGCCCACCGGCAACATAAAGAAAGGGTACCCGTGGACGCAGTCGTTGGCCTGGTGCCGCCGGTCTATGGGCACAGGGGCCGCTGAGGAGTGTCGTGAGACGGACGGAACGCGAGGCTTGTCGTCGTCGGCTCCTAGCCTCCTCGCTCCCCCCTTTTTCGGTCCCCAAAAGCCGCCTTGCCCAGCGTCCGCGCTCGCTCCTGTGTAGTTGTAGGGGTGATGGGTAGAGTGTGAGTTGGCGGCTAGCCTGGAAGATGAGACGCGGAGTTTGTCCATTGGGTTGTTTTGTTGCTCGGCGTCTCGATTTTACTCTGCCTGTTGCAGCTGCTCACACAAGCAAGGGGCGGATGACCGAGGAATGCCTTCTTTGGGGCTGCTTTCGGACACAAGAAAGCAAATGCCTGCATCGTGGCGTTGCCGCAACAGAGTAAAGGCTATGCAGGCATAACATAATTATGGAGGGGCCAATTGTGCACATGGGAGGAGCAGTGGTCAGTGATGCTGCGGCCTCGCTATGGTAACGATAACGAGGATCGAGCGTGAACGGGCGGATTTCATTTCCAGCCCCTTTTCAGGAGCAAAACTGGCGTTTTCACAGTCATTTTGATTACTTTTTGTCCCATTATATGATCTCGTCCTACACGTACACAGCTTTGGCTTGTTCAAGCCTGTTCCCTTCCTCACACCCCTCCCTCCCTCCTTCTTCTACGTAGTACTTTGCGCCGAAGAGGCGGACCCAACGTGCTGGAGCAACCCCTGCCTTATCAGTCCTTCCACGTCCGCGCGACGCAAGAAATGGTTGGTGCCCTTCTCCAAATTGACGGGGCCTTGATCGGTCATGACTTCGCCGCAGTCCGCCAGGACGCGCACTTCGATGCACATTTCCTTGGGCGGCTGAAGAGGGGGGAGGTTGGAAAAGGGAGGGGAGGGAGGGAGTAAGGGAAAGAGGATGAGTAATCGTCGACGAAACACGGGAAATAGTGATAAGAGAGTTGAGAAGAAGATTATATTTTCCATTAATAATGCTTGCCCTTTCCTCCTAGAACGTACCAAGGTCGAGCCCGTGAGGTCCAGCAAAGGGTAATGGCCCATGTACTCCGACAAGAGCTTGTCGTAGGAGGCAAAAAAATCGCTTTCCTTCGCCGAGAGCTTCCGTTGCAGGTGTGTGGGGATGACGGCCCCGCCTGTCTCCCAGCGCAGTTCTCGGACCTTGTCGAGGCGGTGCTGGTGTGGGGTTGGGAAGGGGGAGAGAGGGAGGGAGGAGGGGAGGGAGGAGAGAGGTGAGAGGATGGAATTCAATATATATGCTGCGCTTTTTCTGTCTGATTTTAGAAAGGAGGACCTAAATAGGTTCTGGGACAATAATTGTACCGCGCTGCTTGGCCTTCTCGTCCCCGGCAAGTGCGCCTGTGCTTGCTTGCGTACAGACACTGACGATAGTGGTGGTCTCACGTGTTGCCGCGCCTCGTCTGCCCCAGCACACACAAACGCACAAACCAGCAACCTTTCACCACGGACCAGTACACCCGCATAAATGCCAGCTCTCCCTTCCTCTCTCCTTCCCTTCCTTTTTACCTGCATGTAGGCCAAGAGGCAGCGCTTGTTTCGGAGGATGTTTTGCAGGTGCACCGACAGCGCCACCAGGTACTCGGGGGGCACTTCCGTCTGTGATAATTGATTGTGCACAGGTATGAGTGAAAGAATGGAAAGTCTCTTCAAACGACCGAGACAGGAGTAAGTACGAAAAGCGCGTGGGGTAGCGGGCCACATTCCTACATGTCATCCCACCTCACTCGTTCTGCCCACCGGATAGCCCCTATGGCATGATTGCTAAGCCAGGCACCTGGCGAAGACAGACAGCCGCAGACCTCGTACATGACCCTCCTCGCCTCCACCACCCACCAAAACGTGCCCGCACAAAACTCTCACAACCCCCACCCCCGCTTTCACTCACCATTTCCTGCGCCAAGGCTGGTCGGATCTGCGCCATGTGCCCCTGGCATTCCAGCAAGCATCGACTGACGGCATCTTCGCTGTACAAGGGCAACCAGTCGCTTCGCTTCAATTCATGCAAGAGCTCGCGGCCTTTTTGCCCAAAGTTCATGGCTGTCTTGTGGGAGTGAAGTGATGCAGGCGCGGCGAAGAAGACGACGCGGGAAAAGAGGCAGGCAACGGGAGACGATGAAGCACCCCGGGGGAATTGGGGCACCTGTGGTAGGGAGAAGAGAAGAAGCGCCGTGGGATGTGAGGGTCTGTACAAGAGGCGGCGCATGCAGAGGGGATGGTCAAACAACACAAGGCACACAAGAGAAGTTAGGCGGGGGCGTCATTCGTCGTGTAGAATTGCGCGAGTTTTTTTAAAAAGTTCTAAACGGCTGAAGGGGCATGTCTCGCTGCTCTGCTTCTGGCGTCCCTCGCCTGCATTTACCTGTTGCTTGACACAGGTGTTTCAGGTGTTTCGGCGGCACGGCCTAGACCCAGAGACCTATAATCTCGCTTGGTATGGCCACAAGGATGCTGGAAGCAGGTTTGCGGCACGCCAACGCCTGCCATGCAAACGCACTTGAATAATGATTGCCATTTCGTCGAATCCCTCCTGGCCTCCCCACCCTTGCTTTGCTTGGAAGCTTCGATGCCTCTCCTCACGACGCTTCCGACAGATTGTTCTGTCAAGTGACTTAGATGCTGATGCCCTTCGACAGCTAGGCCCACCCCTGACACCCTTTAACCTGGATGCCATGGCCACTCACCCACCCCATTGCAAATGCGCATTGCCGCGACAAGCCCCTCCCTTCCCCCCTCAGGCCCGCGCCCCCAGTCCTTTTTTAACACTGCTCAAAGGCACCGACCGAATCCCGGCGTCTTCTAAATGCCGCGGCAATGGTATCGTAACAAATATATGACACGACCGAGGCAGGCAACGAAGAGGCGCCACCAGGCCAGACAGCCCTGTGCCTGGCCGCCCCCCTCTCAGCCAACCCACTAGGTATGCCGACGACTCATTCCATCCCCCATACACACACGCACAGGGCCTCTCGGCCTCCCCCGGTCTCCTTTCTCAAGTCCCAGGAGAACCGCGGCGGCTTAGCTCACACACAGAGGCGCGGCATCCGAACACACAAGGCACCTGTCTCCACCAGCGCCTAGCATCACCAGCCCCAGCCTTCGCCCCTCCCTCCCTCCCTCCACCGATCAAGATGGCCCACATGGAGGGCTTTTTCCTCAAAAAGTCCTACATCTCCTACCGGTCCCGGTTCTTCCAGCTAGACGGGTCCAACTTGCTGTACAAGGCGTCCAAGGAGGACGTGGAGGAGCGGAACCTCATGACCTTGACGGGGGATAGCCAGGTGATTGAGTTCAAGGCCAAACGAGGTGAGTGGTTTTTGGGAGGAAGGGAGGGAGGGAGGGAGGGCGGAAGGGAGAGAAGGATGATTGGATGCGTATGCGCGTTAAAGCTGCCTCTTGGCCGAGGAGCTGGAGAGGGTAGAGGAGGAGATGGAGAGGAGGAATCTGGAAAGAATGTGTGAGATGCGTGCATGCTGCTTGACTGGCAAAAAGAATGCCGCACTCATCTCTCCTGCTCAGAAACCCATGCACATCTCAAGTAAACCCCTAAAGCACTCTGCCTTTCCTGCGCGTATTAAAAGCACCTACCGTCCCTCACTCGATTTTCTAATCCAACCCTCCCTCCAACCCTCCCTCCCACGCACAGCCTTCCAAGTCACCACCGGAAACAAGACCTGGTTCGTCAAGGCCGCCGACGAGGACAAGGACGAAAACGTCAACAATTGGGTCTCGGCCATCCGCGGGGCCATTGCCCGGCTTAAGCAGGAGACGGGCTCCCCTGAGGTGTCGCGGGTGCCGGAGTTTACGCATCATTCCATTGGGGGCCGGGATTTTGTGTTGGAATCGCGCTATACTGAACTCAAGTACGCTTTTGTTTTTGTTTGGTGGGAAAGAAGAGGAGGAAGGGGCTTGTGTATTTGTATGGCGGGTGCTTATGCATTGTTATGTCTTTGTGTTGACTGCTGCTGTGCGCGGGTATTTATGCCTTCTGTCTCTGCTACGAGAATAAGAAAAGAAAGTCCAAGCCACTCACCCGGCCCTCCCTCCCTCCCTCCCTCCCCTCCACAGACAACTCGGCAGCGGCGCCTACGGCATGGTCGTCTCGGCCCTCGACACGCAAACCGGCAAAAAAATCGCCATAAAAAAATGCGCCAACCTCTTCGTGGACCCCATCGACGCCCGCAAAATTGGGAGAGAAATCCGCATCATGTCCCAGCTAGCCCACCCCAATATTATCAAGGTTGTTGATGTCTTGCCCCCACAAACGGCGGACTTCGATGATGTGTACATGGTGGGGGAGCTGATGGACGTGGACTTGCATAGGGCGATTTACTATGGCCGGCCCTTATCAGCGGAGCATGTGCAGTTTTTCCTCTATCAGCTGCTGTGTGGGATCAAGTATATTCATTCCGTGGGGATCGTGCATCGGGATTTGAAGGTAAGCATACTCCCTCCCTCCCTACCTCCCTCACTCCCTTCCTCCCTCTACCCGTCTTGATATATTGAGAGTTGACCCAAAAAGCATCATCACTCACCCACCCACCCTCCCTCCCCTCCCTCCCCTCCCTCCCTCCCTCCCTAGCCCTCCAACATCCTGGTCAACTCCAACTGCGACCTCAAAATAACCGACTTTGGGCTCGCGCGTCGCATCACCGACCAAACCCGGGACCTGACCGAGTACGTCGTCACCCGGTGGTATCGCGCTCCGGAGATCATGCTTTCCTCGTGTCAGTATAACAAGAGCGTGGATATCTGGTCGGCGGGGTGTATTTTCGCCGAGATGCTACAACGGAAGCCCTTGTTTCCTGGGGATAACTACCGGCATGTCTTGCGGTTGATCACCAAGGTGACGGGCTCGGTTTCGGAGGAGGATTTGTGGTTTGTGAGTAATGCGAATGCCAAGGCTTATATGCTGCAGCGGTTGCCTGCCTATCGTAAGATGGACTTTCGCAATCACCTTGCTGGGGCCTCGGCGTCTGCGTGCGACCTGCTCTCGAAAATGCTGGAGTTTAATTTCGCGAAACGGATTTCGGTGGACGAGGCGTTGGCTCATCCTTATTTTGAGGATATTCGGGACCCGACTTGGGAGATGGAGGCGGGGCCAGAGACTTTGGAGTGGGGGGATATCGACACGGTGGAGCCGACGAGGCTGGCGATGCAACGGATTATAATGGAGGATGGCGCGAGGTTGAATGCGGCGAATGCCGAGATTCTGGAGGAGATTGAGCGGAAGAGCCAGGGGTTGAGTGGGGGGGCGGGGGCGACGACGGGGATGAGGGCGGCGTGACGGGTGAGAAAGGAGGAGGAGGGGGAGGTGGTGATCGAGGTGGAGGAGGAGGAGGAGGAGAGGAAAGGGAGGGTTGTTTCCCCCGTATAAGTGGTGGTGGATGGGAAGGAGAACTGTAAGTCCGTGTGAAGCATGCATGATAAATAAAACGAAACGAAACGAATGAAAGGCAAGGGCGGACGGAGGGAGGAAGGAATGTAATTTAATGGAGGGGGTGGAGGAGGAGGAGAGAGAGGAGAAGAGGCTTTTGAGCTGCATATGATGTTGAGAGAGAGCGAGAGAGAAATCCAACGGAAAGCCACACACTTAAGCGAAAACAAACAGAAACCAAGACAACGATAAAAGGTAATGGCAAGGTGCCCACCCTATGAGACGAGGAATTTAAACAAAGGGAAGGGATGCATGTAGATAACAAAAGAAGAAGTGGACGACGTGATAATACAAAATTAACGGAGGAGAAAAATGCTCATGCGTTTCTATTTTCTTTCTTTGTTCATTCTAATTATTCTTATGGCGTCATTCCAACTACATTTGCCTGCTCTACGAGGCATCGTTTCAATTAGTTTGTGTTGCTTTGCAATGCGCTTTCTCTGTCGCCCCGCACAGCCAGTCTCACATCCTCATCTCTTCTCCCAATAAAACACACAAATTACAATTACAATTTTTTAACTTATTCTGCTCCGACCTTCATAATCAAATCAAATTTTCACACATCCACAGGTTTCTCTCAAAAATCTCCTTCTAGTAAAAGCCACACGCCACCACCTCATCCTTGCCAACCCTTGCCTTGGCCCCCCTCACATTGCACTGTGCATTAACATCCAAATTCGCAATGAAATGAATCCAAAACGACGGCACGTACAACACCTCGCCCGCAGTCAAAATCGTCTCCAACCCCTGCATCTCCCCAAATTTCGGGTATTTTTCCAAGTCCGGCGCACTCCAATCAACCTGGGAATGCCTTGCGGAAAGGTCTCCCGGCGGCCGCAAATAAGCATTTTGGCACTCCTTTGGTGGTGACAAAATCCACCGTCGAGTGCCTGCGAGGCAAGCAACCATATTATTGTGTCCATCGTAGTGAGCGTCTGCCAGGACGGCAGGTGCGCCAAAGCGACAATGCACGCCTCGGCTCAACGACGGCTCGGAAATGAAGAAGTTGGACGTGTATTTGGAGAACAGCGCCATATCTTGTTGAATCGGAGGGCTGCTCTCAGAGGCACGGAAGTAATAATGCTCGACATCGGCGGCAGAGTCAGGGCTATTGCTGCGGATTTCCTCCAGCTGCTGCACTTTTTCCAGCCATTCCCCGTACGTCCAACTCTCCACCCGAGTAGGCGGCTGGTAGTCTGCAGGTGGATTGCGGCTCTTGGCATAATACAGAAAATGGTTTGTTTTGGAGACTTCCACGTCGTAGGTCTGGTTCACTCCCAAGCGCTCCACCAAGTAGCCAGGCGTGCTCCACTTCCCTGCAGTCGCGTCGATCGCGGGGATGTTGTGCACGATGAAGGGAACTTCAGCGTCCCGATACCGCTTGGCCTGTGCCAGATCTCTTTGGTAGTCAAACCGGCACAAAGTGTTGTGATGGCGTGCAGGAATGGTCACGTTGTCCGGGCTCCAGTTGTCGAGCAAGTCCATCAGTCGCGTCGTAGTGGGGTACACGGGCTCGGCGGGGCAGGAGGGCAGGGTGAAGAAGCGCGAGTTGGTATCGGCAAACACACGGCCCTCCTCTTGCTTCTGGGCATCGGCGGAGGATATTTTGGGCTGCTGGTACTGCTGCTGCAGCTGAACGTCCAGATCGTCGAGATCTGTCAGTCCTAAACTCGAGCTCAGGATCTGCTCGGCCCGTGCCTCCCTCGTGCGTCTGCTTGAAGGGTCTGCGGCGACGTGCTGCTGCAGACTTTGCTTGTTGCTGCTGCTCATCCTGCACAAGAAAAGGAGCCATATCGAAAAGAAGCCGCTGTGGTTGTGTTGTTGTGGCGGATGTGGGGAGGGAGTGCGTGAGGCGTGGTTGCGGGTGGGGTAGTGCTGCTAGGCCCATGCGAGCCAAAGCGGACGCTGTGTTGCAAAGCAGGCCGCCCATGAATGGAGGGCAGGGTACGTACATGATGCCACACGTAAACCCGATCCCAGTGCCTGAGCCTGTGCCCAACCACCGGCGGCTGCGTTTCCTTGATGATGCGAGCGGCAACAACGGGGCGTGCTGCTGCTGCCCTAGCTGTCCCCTCCATCTCCAGTCCAGCCGCATCATGCTGTGCGTGTGTGGGTGGAGAAGGGAAGGAGGAGTGAGTGGGTGAGGTGTGGCGAGAGAGAGAGAGTGGTGTGTGCTGTGTGCTTCGGAGGGGAGGCGGCCCATGGTTGAATTCATCCGTTTCGCGCGGCGTACACGATGATGATGACGGCCTGGGCCTGCAATGCCCTCCCCCAAAGGATGTGTGCTTCCCCTTACTCACTCACCACACGCCCCAACCCCCTTCCCACCTCGCACAGCATCTCGTCTAGCCAGGCCTTCGGGACGAGGTCCAGTGCCGGTGGTCTTGACCGCCACCCTTCTCCATCCGCCTCTCCACCCAGCCCCCAAAACCCATGACCCGCGGCAGTAGAAGACGTGGATGGCAAGGCCGGTCCCTCGTGCTGCTCGTCGGCTTGCTGATATTGTCGTTGTGCGTCTGTCCTGCTCGAGCGCAACGTGAGGTACGTGCTCTTGGGGGTGGTTGCAAAGATGGGAGATGGGACTGAATGTGCCCTTGCTCGGGTGGCCCATGCTTTGAAATCGAGATGACAGCATGACCACACTCAAACAATTCCACTCCACCAAATCATGCCAGAAACCCATGCACGTGTAGAACGACACATGCTTTCCCCATTTGGACCTTCTCCATGGTCTTCCTCCACGTCGATCCCCACTCCACTCATCGTCCTTCCCTCCCGCCCTCCCAACCCACAGCTGCAAGCAAACGCCTCTTCCACCTCTTCCACCGGCAGCTCCAGCGACCCCAACTTGGCCCCCGCCGCGGTAGACGTAGACGATAACGGAGGCTCCACACCTACCTCAGCAACAACATCACCCACCCTTACCCCCGAAGCCGCGCCGACTCCGGGTACACCAACCCCGGCCCCAACGTTGAAACCTACCTTTGCCCCCACCCCCGCGCCGACACCTGCCCCTACTCCACATCCACCGGTGCAAGTCTCCATCGTCTTCAACCTCACCATCAGTTTCCCTCAGCCTCCGCCCTCGGATCTCTCCCCGGCCAACTTCTCCGACAATGCCCAGGCGCAAAACGTGATCAAGGTACGTGTGTAGGTGGAAGGGGATTACATGCACCTAGAGCTGAGTAAGATAGAAATAGTCTATAGGTCGGCTTAACTTGTGTGATTGCTAATCGTGGACTTCGCGTCACGCCTTCTTGATAATACACCACTCATCGTCGTACTCCGCCTCTCATTCTTCCCCCCCGCCCACCCACAATCCCAAAACAGGACGCCCTCGCCCTCGGCGTCGCCGTCGTCAGACGCAGCGACATCGAAACCATCCAATCCGTGCGCCTCCGCAAGCTCGACCTCACCATCCGCGTCAAAACCACCACCCCCCTAGCCAGCAGTGGGTATTCCGACCCCCTCCAATTTTACAACGCCTTCGTCCGGCAACTCTACGCAGCCAAACAAGACGGCACCCTCAATCGATACCTGCAAGCCGCCGCCGTCACCAACGGCGTGGACGCCTTCTCCCAAGCGTACGTCAAGGCCTACGTGGTCCCAAGTCGCTATATGATCAATGGGGAGAGTACCTCGGTGGTCATCCCGGCGGGGGACACGGGAGAGAAACGGAAGCAGGGCGTGCCACTTGGGGTGCTGATTCCCTCGGTGCTGGTTGCCGTGATGCTGTTTGTGGCCATGGTCACGTTTGCCCGGCAAAGGGCGATTGTGTTTGAGCAGCAGTTGCAGCAGCAGCAGCAGTTGGCAGTGGTGGGGTTGGTGGCGTCGATGAATGAGAGGGACGAGGAGGAGGAAGAGGAGGAGGAGGAATTGCAGGTGAGGCGGTGAGGGAGAGAAAGAGAACGTGTGCGAGAGGCCACGTTGCGAAAGAGATGTATGGATTGTACAAAACAAGTAAGCAATTGCGGCTCCAAAGAAAATGAATAAAAACACATGCGTGGAAGTTTCAGTACCTGCTGCTTCTCGGCTTGGTTGTAGGAGGGAGGAAGCGGAGCAGCAGGCTAAGGAGGAAAATGCGAAAATGCAGGCGGCATCGCAAAATAAGTAAGAGACAATAAAATAAATGAATTCGTGTTCATACCTGCGAAATTTGGTACTTCTTTCACAAGCGCAGCTTGAACAACAATGCTTACGTGTGAGCTTGGGGGTTGCGTTTTGCACAACACTTGCAAGAACTGTTGGTGGCCCATATGTAAACGCAAATGCCTTGATTTTCTTGCACGCTCTGTAGTTCATTATGGACTTCTTTTTGGGTGGCTGAGTCCAACCACCACAAGGATACGAGGACTTCTTCGTGTACAAGCCATTTTGCAAGGGCATTGCTGCAGAAATGGTGGCGTGGGACCGACCCAAAGATCTCACTCCGACCTCCCCCTTGCTTCTCCTCCTTGAAGCTGCGAGAGTGCATTGCAGCCCCCACTTTTATGCGTGGTTCCATCTCGTCATGCTCTCTCATCACTGCAAAGGAATCCTCTTCCTTGCAAGCGCATGTAAGGGTGTGTGTACTGGTATGGTGTACTAGCTAAACGCTTGCTGGAGGGTTTGCATAGCGAGACGTTGCGGCACGTTGCTTGCGTGCCCCAAACCACCTCAGCACGATTTGCTTGGATACTCGAAGCGGTGATTTTCATCTCCTTGCACTTTGTTCGAGCGCAGCAGCGGCAGCAGGAGCAGGAACAGGCAAGGACCAGCCAGGCCGCAATTAGCGCCTCGAACGGGGCGGCGCGGGCTCGGGTGCCCCCACCACGACACGGCGAAGTGTACCCCTGTTCTGCGTGAGACCCGCATCATCCCACCCGTTCATCGCACCCGTTCATCTCTTCCGCCCCACCCACACCACCTCACACACAACACTAGCACTCTTCCCTCCGCCGCCGCCACCGCGCCCGCCCAGGACTATGTCTCTGCCCCAGAACAAGTCGCTCAAGGAGCACGACCCCGTGCTCTATGAGCTCATCCAGAAGGTAAGACGGGAGTGAGGGAGGTAGGAAAGGGTGTGGGTGGCCTTGTCGTGTGTGTCCCATGTGATGAGTGCTTGGACTTGCATGCATCAATCTGGTTACCTGCGTGGTCGCTCTGCACTACGTATGACACTGTGTGCATGTATGTATGTGTATGCTTGGCTTGAGAAGCGCTGCGTTTCTCTCGTCTCCGACTGTGGCCGCGAACCGTGTGCTCATATTCCTCCTTCGTCCCTTCCTTTTCCTTCCTCGCACTTCACAGGAGAAGCACCGCCAGTTCACCTCCCTGGAGCTGATTGCCTCGGAGAACTTCACCTCCGCGGCCGTCATGGAATGCTTGGGCTCCGTGCTCACCAACAAGGTAAGAAGAAGGAGTTTTTGGTGAGGTGGTTGTGTTGCTTGAGAGTAACGAGGAGAGAAGAAGAGATTCTGAGCATGGCGCTTCCTTTTATGCGCCGCCGGATCTACCACATTCGGCCGCTATCCCCGTCTTATCCTCCCGTCTCTGATATGTCGATTACTCCGACCCTCTCAAGCTGTCACCATCCGCTCACCCCTCCCCTCCCTCCCTCCCTCCCTCCCTTCCTCCCTCCCCTTCAGTACGCCGAAGGCCTCCCCGGCGCCCGCTACTACGGTGGTAACGAGGTGGTGGACCAAGTCGAGAACTTGTGCCGCGACCGGGCCTTGCAAGCCTACCGTTTGGACCCGGAGAAGTGGGGCGTGAACGTCCAGCCCTACTCTGGCAGCCCCGCCAACTTTGCTGTTTACACGGCGCTCCTCCGCCCCCACGACCGTATCATGGGCCTGGACTTGCCCAGTGGAGGGCACTTGACCCACGGGTTCTACACCTACAACAAGGCGGAGGGCACCCGTAAGGCCGTCTCGGCCACGAGCATCTACTTCGAGTCCTTGCCCTACCGCGTGCACCCTGACACGGGCCTGATCGACTACGACCAGCTGGAGACGAACGCCGCCCTCTTCAAGCCCGCTATGATCATCTCCGGTGGCTCCGCCTACCCCCGTGAGTGGGACTATGCCCGCATCCGCTCCATCGCCAACGCCAACGGCTCCTTGATGATGGTGGACATGGCGCATATCTCTGGTCTTGTCGCCACGCAAGAGGCCGCTGACCCCTTCGAGTTCGCCGACGTCGTCACCACCACCACCCACAAGTCCCTCCGTGGCCCCCGTGCCGGCCTCATCTTCTTCCGCAAGGACGACCGCAACTTCGAGGGCCGCATCAACCAGGCTGTCTTCCCCGCCCTGCAGGGTGGGCCCCACGAGCACCAGATTGCCGGTGTGGCCACTCAGCTGAAGGAGGTCATGTCCCCTGAGTTTAAGGAGTACGCGATCCAGGTGAAGAAGAACGCGCAGGCCATCGCCAAGGCCCTGACTGATAAGGGGTACAAGATGGCAACCGGTGGCACGGTCAACCACTTGGTGCTGTGGGATTTGCGTCCCCAGGCCTTGACGGGGAGTAAGATGGAGAGGCTCTGCGACACCCTCAACATCACCCTCAACAAGAACGCCGTCGTCGGCGACCGCAGCGCGCTGACCCCCGGTGGGGTCCGTATTGGTGCCCCGGCCCTGACGAGCCGTGGCTTCAAGGAGGCGGATTTCGAGAAGGTGGCTGACTTTTTGGACCAGGCGGTGAAGATAGGGTTGAGGCTGCAGGCGGCCTCGGGGCCGAAGTTGGTTGATTTTACTAAGGCTATGGGGGAGGATGCGGAGGTGAAGACGTTGAAGGCGCAGGTGAATGAGTTCGCCAAGGGCTTCCCTATGCCCGGGTTGGTTTGAGTTGAGGGAGGGGGGGAGGGGAGGGAAGGAGCAGATGGCTGGGAGAAAGAGAGAGGAGGAGAGGGAGGTCTTCCCATTACCTGAGACATTATATGGGAGTAGCGCGTGCGAGTCGGACGGCACGTTGGAAGGAGGCCGCTGTGCTCCGGCTGTAGCGTGTCCTTGTTTTTGCGTGTCGTTGTTTTATCTTTTGCAAGGGAGGTGAGACGGAAAAAGCGACAAACTCAAAGACCCAAAACATACAAGCGAAACAAAAGACATAGTAGGAAAGAGCGAGACAGAGGCGGACGAGGGATGGATTGTAGTTGTTAGGTGTGTGTATCTATCAGTACCTAATAGTGAGAGTGAGTGATTGCCGCAGCAGTTTGAGAAAAAGGAAGAGGCGAGAGCCAAAGGAAGAGACACGGACCACGACTGCACCTGCTTTCTGTGCCTGTCGTGCTTCGTTCTGTCCCTGGGCGAGGCGGCCAAGGGCACTTTATTTTTGTCTGTGCGTGATATCTATAACACAAACACGCCCATCAAAAGAAGAAAAAAAGAAAAGAAACAAAAAAGAGATGCAATTTGAGCGAGTGCTTGTTTGGTTCTGTGTGGAGCTGTCTTCTTCCTTTTGTCTTCTTCCTCTTCGTTTCGTCTCCTCAAATTTTCCAGGCGGTGGCGTGGGAGAAAAGGTGGGAGCGAAAGAGGAGCGGCGCATGTTCCCTCAAACACTTGCTGCCCCTCTTCCATCTCTCTCTTCCCCTTCTCTTCTGCTTCTGACCCTTCCGAGGCTCCCTTTTTCTTCTTGCTTCTCGATCGCTTGTTCTCTCTCTCCCCATGTGTCTCAAATTTCCTGGCGCGTCGCGGGCTCGCGGTATTAGCGTAAGGTTGCTGCTGGCGGTGTGCTCCTCCTCCT
>Ga0209491_10008165_pt1 | contig 13418 bp, 8 predicted proteins | sample BON02_FD_187213 | JGI IMG/M metagenome (GOLD analysis project Ga0209491, IMG submission 187213) | Freshwater microbial communities from Lake Bonney liftoff mats and glacier meltwater in Antarctica - BON-02 (SPAdes) (version 2) | ecosystem: Environmental > Aquatic > Freshwater > Ice > Glacier... | reverse complement strand
AAATTTTTGGTACAAATTTTTAGTCAACTTTAAGTAATCTGGGTACAAATTTTTAGTCAACTTTAAGTAATCTGGGTACAAATTTTTAGTCAACTTTAAGTAATCTGGGTACAAATTTTTAGTCATCTTTAAGTAATCTGGGTACAAATTTTTAGTCAACTTTAAGTAAAGAAGTAAAATACACGAGACCGTCTGGTGTACACAATGTGAAAAAAAATTGTTAATTTATTGATAATTTATTGATATTTTATGAAAAAATATTCAATATTTTTTGATTATGGTATGTTTTTTTCATGCATATTTTATTGATAATATATTGAAATTTTTTTGTTATATGGCAAGGTCCTGTTACTTTCTTGGCGTTGTAAAGGGTCAGAAATAAAACTGTCATGTTGCCATTCGTTTCCACGAACAAGTCCCAGCTCAACACCCAATGGCTTCTCTCCCACTCAGAGGACCCTACCTTCAAGCGCTCGGTCGCCCTGAGGTACCCTCAGGCCATGTCTGCGGACACGAAGATCACCTGCATGTACTGCACGGACAACGGCTGCGAGAAGAAACTTGCAATCTACGAATCGCTCGAGTGTCAGGGCCCTTCGTGCAAGGCATGTCCTGGAGGAGGAGCTGTCACAGTGCTCTGCGAGAAGTGTGCACTGGACATTGATCTGAGGAAGATGCTCGCCCTTCGCACTGGAGGCAGTGAGGTGAAGAGGAACTTTGTTTGTCAGTGCCCCAAGGACTCGGAGGTGGAGGTGACGATCCATGCGGTGACGACCGGAGGAGAGAACAACCAGCAGCGCTCTTTCCTGCTGTCGAGGGTCAACCAGTTTGCGTTGGTGATTGAGGGCGACAAATTGTTCAACGAGAAGCCCTCCCTTGAGATGTTGGTGAAGGATCCTTCTGTCTTCAAGAACCACGTGGAAGAGTGCTTCAAGAACACAGACGGCAATCTGCATTCGGCAATCACATTCAACGCGTCTAGCATGCAGTACTCTTCCGAGGCCAAGAAGGTGTTGAATTATTTTATGTTGTGAATTGAGATAGTTGCTGGACATTTTGTTTGGTCAATTGTTGTAGTGTATTTGGCCAGAAAATTTATTGTATGACTTTGTTTACAAATCAGGTGAGCGTGCAGATCATATATGACGAGTTCACGCAGTGCGTGCGCCTCCTCGCGACGACGCCTTCCACGACTGTGAAGATCACCAAGAATGGCGACAATTTCTGTAGGAGCAAGGGCGCGTCGGCAAGAACGAGGGGGGCAGGGCCGAAGAAGCAGCGTGCCGGCACGAGCAGCGATGGCGCCGAGCGCGAGATGAGCGACAAGAACGGGGAGGGGGTGGTGTCGTACCTTTTCCCGCTGAAGGAGATTGTGGGCGAGGAGGGTGAGGTGGAGCTCGTGTGCGACGGCGTGCTGAAGGCCGGGGGCATGAGTGCTCTGTTGCAGAGGCTGGGCGACGAGAAACTGGCGACGGTGCCGACCTTCTGTCCGATGCCGACACTGGATAGCATCACGACGAACATCAAGGTCGACTGCGAGGAGGACGAGGGGCGGAAGACGCTGTTCACGGAGATCTGCGAGGCGAACGGCGTCGCCGTCGGGTCGGAGGGCGGGTTCTACACCATGGTCGACGTGGATGCGGGCAAGGAGAAGCTGTTCAGGGGCGTTGCGGAGTCGCTGATGATTTGCGGTTTCGGCGAGAGGGCGGACAAGTGGGACTGGCAGGTGGTGGTGTTGCGCCGTGGACGCACATTCCTCACGCTCTACATCCTCGTGGTGCATGCGCCCTACCCGGGCATGTGGGTGATTGTGGAGCGCGAGCACATCGGGGCCACTGTCGCGGAGTGCACGCAGTCGTACATGATGATTGGCGAGGACATGGCCCCGTACTCGGAGTTCAACAACGGGGTGTACACGGTGAAGCGCGGGTTGTGGGAGCCGTGCTTCATGCACCTCTATCTCGGCTTCTCGACGCTGTCGTGTGCGCTGGACAGGTGCCTGAACACCAAGGCAGACGACGCCGGCCTGGCCGTTTCGGGGTGCGTGGACTGCGGCTTCATGACGATGGAGGACGTGAAGAAGGGCTTCATGGCACAGAAGCAGCGCATCACGGCGAAGTACGCTCAGGACGACCTGGTATGCAACAACTCCTTCGTCGAGAAGATGACCGCGCAGCACCAGAGGGCGCTGGAGGAAGGAGAGAAGCTCGAGGCGATGGAGGGCACGTTGATTGATCTCGCCGAGTATGGTTCTCTTCGCGTTGTTGTGAAGGAGCACGATGGCAAGGACGACGAGGATGGCGAGGAGACTCGCCGTGTGACAGTGCACGACAAGGAGCTCCGTTACCGTGTGCACGAACAGCAGCTCATCAAGATCAAGCTGACGCACAACATCAACACGCACAAGCCTGCCATCTCCTCGACCGTCCCGCTGAAGCTGGTCTACATCGGCTGCCACGGCGACGAGGACGAGGAGGAAGACGTTTTCCAATGGGCGCCGGGCTTCTGGGAGTTCGAAATGCCGTACCCTCTCGAGTTTGACCATGGTGAAGCGACCAACTTCTGGGTGTTTCGCGGCTGCTCGGAGGAGGTCTTCCGCATCCGCGTCGACCGTTTGTAGTTTGTGTGAGTTGAGAGCACGGCGGGGGCGTGCTTTGGTGTGTGAGTGCCGACAGGGTGGGTCCCCTGGCGGTGGCGTGTGTCTGGGACACATTGCACGCGACGTGAGCCGGCCACGGGTCAGAACGAACGTACTGGCAAGGTCGAAGAAAGGGGGTGGGTGAGGGTGCCTATGCATTTCGGGTGTGCATTTTCTTAAGTTTATTGATAAACATTCGCTTGTGGAATTCGCGGTGACTCTCTTTTTACTTGATGTTGTGGATTTCGCTCAGACTGTGTGTTGGTTGTGTAAAAAAGAGTATTTAACGAGTCTTTGACAGTGCTAATGACGTCGGCAAAGGCATACGACACCGAAGACCCATTGTCACGAAGTGTTGCAAGTGGTGTGTGGAGCAATGTCTCCACGGATGCACGGCAGCGATTCCAGAGAACAGACACAGAGAAATGGCATGCGCAGAATCCCTATTCGATAAAAAAGCAGAGGGCACGGGCGTGAGTAGCGCGCTGAGGCCAGCAAGTCCTGTGCGTTTATCAATAAACATTTACCTGTGGAAGTGGCTCACACCTCGTACAGTCCTATGCGGTAGTTGCACTGGCAGTTGTCGAAGAGCGTGGCCGCGTCCTGCGGCTCGGACACGGAGCCGAAGCCGCAGGGGTGGCACGGCTGGTTGCTGCCCCCGCCGGCGTAGTAGCCGGTGGTGCACGGGCTGCAGGCGAGCAGGGCCGGGGCGTCGCTCGGAGTGCCGTGTCCGGGCACGCAGAGACAGGCCGAGACGAGGTCGCTGCCCGTGGAGGAGGTGTTCTTGTGGAGGGGGCACGGCGTGCACTGCGGCCGGATGTTGCCGTAGCTGCCGCCAGCTGAGTAGTGTGCGTAGAGGCACGCGAGACACTGGCCGTCGCGCAGGCCGAAGCCGGCGTCGCAGCGGCAGGAGTCGAGCGAGGAGAAGGGGGGCTCGCTCCACTCGTTGGCGCCGCACGTCTTGCACTCGAGCTGGGCGTGGCTGTCCTGGTACTGGCCGCTGAGGCAGGGGTCGCACGGGCTGTGCATGGCGACGTTGTTGCGCACCGAGCCGGGGGGGCACGCGACGCAGTCGGTGAGGTTCCAGGCGAAGCCTGCCGGGCACTGGCAGTCCTGCAGCGAGGTCTTGCCCGGACCGTCGGTGTAGGCGTTGCCGGGACAGGCCTGGCACCCGAGGCTCGCCACCGAGTCCTGGAAGGAGTTGGCAGGACAGAGCTGGCAGTGTGTGGGCAGGCGGGAGCCCCGGAACTCGCCCTGGTCGCACGCCCTGCAGTGCTCGCCCTGGCGCTCGAAGCCGAGGTGGCACACGCAGTCCTGCTGGGTCTCTCCCCACAACAGCGTCTCGTTGGCGTCGTTGACGGCCATGTACTCGTGCGTGCGCACTTGGCCGAGCTGGGTGTCCACGGTGTCCAGATGGCAGCGGAAGCACTGCTTGCTGCCGGCGTGGAGGTACTCCCCGGCGAGGCAGTGCGCGCAGTCGCCCTGGCTGTACCCGGGCTTCACGGTGAGAGCGGGGCACGGCTGGCACGAGGAGCCGTTGCTCTGGTAGTGCGGGAAGCACAGGCAGTGCGCAGGCAGCAGCATGCGGGTGTCGCGCGAGACCGCCGAGTGGTTCTGGCCCGAGTTGGGGGCGCAAGGCACGCAATGCGCCGCGAGATGCGTGGGCAGAGACTCCTCGCCGTAGTGGTTCGGCACCAGCGCCGTGCCGCACACGGTGCAGAGGTGGTCGCCGGTGTGCACCTTGAACGAGCCGTGCGCGCATGGGAGGCAGGCGTCGGCGAGGCGCTCGGAGCCCGGATGGCACGTGCACTCGCTCACGTTGGTGCTGCCGCTGCGGGGCGTGGCGCTGGCGTTGCTCACGGGCGAGGACGCGCTGCAGAGCACACAGAGCACGGCGCCCGGGGCCTGCGAGAAGGACCCCGGCTCGCACGGCTGGCACTGGCTGTTGGAGACGCCCTGCTTGAAGGTGCCCAAGGCACACGGCAGGCAGGGCTGGTTGGGGCCGACGGCCTCGGGGTCGGGGTAGTGGCCTGGACGGCAGTGGCAGTCGCTGGCGTCGCTGCTGCCAGTCGTCGCGTGCGAGCGGGTGGGGGTGCACGCCTCGCACTCGGTGCGCCCCGCGAGCTCCTGGAAGTGGTCGGCGTCGCAGGCCCGGCAGGCGTCGGTGTTGCCGACAGCGGACAGCAGCGGCTTCACGGAGCCGGGGGCGCAGGCTGCGCAGGTGTGCACGACCGGGTCGCAGCGCAGCAGGCAGTGGCGGCCGAAGAGCTTGGGCGGCAGGCGAGCTCCGTAGCTGCAGTTCAGCGGGGGGCACCCGCAGTCGTCCTCGGACGAGCTGGCGGGGAGGCTCACGGCGTCGGTGCCGCAGGACACGCAGGCGCCGTGGGCCTCGAAGGTGTTGGACGGACACGGCACGCACGAGTAGTTGCCGCCCTCGCCAGAGCGCGTGTACCCCGCGTCGCACACGCAGGCCGTGGGCGAGGAGGCGCCCGATGCGTTCGACGTGCCGGAGTGCGCGCGGCACGCGACACAGAGACCGCGGTGGAAGACGGAGAGCGCTGGCAGCTCGTTGCCTGGCGTGCGGGCGACCGCGCCCGAGAGAGAAGCCGTGCCCGGCACGAAGGCCACGAAGTGCGAGTCCGGCCGGCAGAGCGCACAGCTGTGTGCCTCGAACACGAACGGCTCGTTGCACAGGCAGTGGTCGGCTCCGGGCACCGTGGTGCCGGTGGGCGAGGGACAGAGCTCGCAGTGCGTGGTGTTGCGGGAGACGGAGCCGACCGGGCACGACGTGCATGTGTCGTCTCCCGGGTCGGGCTTGACAGCGCCAGGTAGGCACGGGCGGCAGTCGATGGTGTTCAGCGGTGTGTACCCGGGACGGCACACGCACTTGGAGTGCCCGGCGTTGGGCATGCGCGTGGGCGAGCAGAACTCGGTGACCTCGCCGTCTCCGCAGCGGTCGTTGAGGCAGGGCAGGCAGGTGTCCTCGAGGCCGTCCGAGCGCCACTGGAAGCCTCCGTGGCAGCGGCACTGCGCCTTGAATTCGGAGGCCACGTGGTCGGTGTACCCGTAGGGCATGCAGGCCACGGCGAGGAACTCCGAGGGGCAGAAGTAGTTGAGCGGACACGGGCGGCAGCGGTCGCCGCGGTCGAGGCGGAAGTGCCCGGGACGGCAGTGGCACTCAGCGAGGGTCGTGCGCCCGGGGAGCGTCGTCGCGAGCCCCGCGTCGTAGGAGGCGCACTCGTGGCGCTGCTCGTGCGCACAGTACGCGTCGAGCGGGCACTGCTCGCAGGCGCCGTTGCGGCGGTAGTAGCCGGCGAGGCAGACGCAGTCGGCTGCGACGGCGCTGCGGGCCGGGGCGGTCTCGTTGCCAGGGCACGGCGTCGCGAGGTTGTTGCTGCAGTACCGGTCGGGCGGGCACGGATCGCAGACTGCCCCGGAGAGACACCCGGAGAGCGTGGACACCGAGCACGACGTGCCAGAGGGGCACACGCAGCTCCCGTGCACGACGAGTGCGGTCGCCGCGCACTGTTCCGGCCGCTTGATGCTGGTCTGGAGCTCGAGCGACGGGAAGAGCAGCAGCAGCGCGGCGACCGTGCTGTAGTCGCCCGTGTGCATGCGCTGCGAGCTCACGACGGCCACTGCAAAGCCGGACACCGCCACGACGTCGCTGAGGCTGGCGGCGACGGCGTCGGCGAGGAGCAGCGAGGCGACAGCGACGAGGAGCGAGAGGCTCTGCACGCCTGGCGGGTCTTCCTGCGCGCTCTGTATGAGCACGCTCGCAGCGGGCACGCCAGCGAGGCGGGCCACGGCGTCGCGGGTGAGGTTCCGGGCGCCCTCGTCGAACCACTCGGTGAACACGAGCGCACGCAGGCGCCGTGCTGCGGGCGGCTGCGTGATCCGGAGACGCACGGAGACCACGGAGAGGGCGAAATCCACGCCCCCGCAGAGCACGCCTGCGGGGCAGGGCATGCACGCGGCCCCAGCACGCTCGAAGCCGGCGTCGCAAAAGCACTCGGACGCGTTGGCAGCCCCGGGCAGCGAGGTCGAGTTCGCGGAGCACTGCGTGCGCTGGTTGTCGAAGCAGAAGGAGTCGGGGGGGCAGGTTTCGCACGCGCCCAGCAGGTCGTACGTGCCCCGGTCGCAGACGCAGTCGCTGCGGCTGCGGCGCCCGGCGAGGGTCATGGTGCTCGAGCGCACGGGACACGCACTGACGTTGCCTCCTGCGCAGAAGGTGTTCGGGCTGCAGAGCGCGCAGGCCCCGCCCGAGCCGGAGAAGCCAGGCTCGCAGTCGCAGTCCGCGACGCCAGCGGAGCCGGGCGCCGAGGTCGAGTGCAGCGGACACGGCAGCTGCGTCGCGTTCGCGCCGGCACAGTGCGTGCCGGACGGACACTGCGCGCACTCCTGGTCGTTGACACGGCGGAAGCCCGGCAAGCACAGGCAGTTGTCGATGCCGTGCGCCCGCACGCCCGACGTCGAGTTGCCGGGGCAGGTGGCACACAAGTCCAAGGTGCGGTCGGTCTGTGAGCGGGGCCAGTGCGTGTGCTGCGGACACTCGACACACGCCCCGCTGCCCTCGGCGCTTTTGAAGGAGCCGGGCACGCACGGCTCGCAGGCACCCCCGCCCGTGAACCCAGCGGCGCAGAGACACGCGAGCGGGCTGGCTGAGCCCGGGGGGCTCCGCGAGTGCTCGGCACAGCGCACACAGGACCCGTTGGAGGACGCCCCCGGGAGCACGGAGAAGTAATGCGCCGGGCACGCCTCGCAGACGCCCTCGCGCTCGAAGGTGCCGGGGGCGCATGCCGAGCACTCGGACTCGAGCAGGGGGTAGCCGGGGAGGCACGTGCACGCCAGCGAGGACCCCTCGGGCGCACTTGAATTGCCCGGGCACGGGCGGCAGCTGGCGCGGTCGGTCTCGAAGGTGTCGCGCGGACAGGTGCTGCAGGCATTGCTCGACGCGTTGGCCACGCTGCCGCCCGGACACGCCTCGCACAGGGCGAAGCCGGCGGTGCCCTTGGTGGTGCCAGGGCCGCACGGCAGGCACTGCTGCGCTGACAGCCCCGCGTATCCAGGGGGGCACACGCACTCCCCGAGGCCACGGACGGCCTCGAAGAGCTCGGTGTTGCCCTCGCACTTGGCGCACTCGGCGACGCCCTGGGCCGAGAAGCGGCCGTACTCGGTGGCCGGGCAGATCTCGCAGGCGTCGCGTGTGCTGTTGGAGGCCTGCAGCATGCGGCTGCCGAGCGCGCAGGTCTCGCAGGCGTGGTCCCCGAGGCCAGTCTTGAACTTGCCCGGGACGCACGCTGTGCAGGTCGGGCCCTCGTAGCCGGGGCCGCACTGGCAGTCCGCGTCGCTCTTGCTGCTGCGGGGGCTGAGCGCGTTGGCGCGGCAAGGCTCGCACTCGGCCGATCCCGGCAGAGCCTGGTACGTGTCTGCCTCGCACTGCTGGCACTCGCTGCTCGCTGGAGCCGACCACGAGCCAGGCGCGCACGGCGCACAGGGCACTTTGACGCCCGGGCTGCTTGAGCCCGCGGGACACGACGCGCAGCGGTCGGGGTGGCTGTGGCCGGCTTCGCACAGGCAGTCCAGCACCGAGGTGCTGGCGTTGCCGTGCGTGAACGAGAACGCCGGGCACGCCGTGCACCGCGGGTGCGAGCTCAAGTTCGTGGCGTCCTTGTACTCGCCCGCGCCGCACGGCGCACACAGTCCGTCGGTCTTGGCGTATCCGGCGTTGCACCAGCAGTCCTCGACAGCCTCGCTCGCGGCTGGCCCGTCTGCGTTGTCGGGACACGCCGTGCAGGCTGCACCGCCCTGCGTGCGCTTGAAGGAGCCGGCCTCGCAGGACACGCACGCGCCTCCGTCGGCGCCGGTGTAACCCTTGTTACACGTGCAGGCAGTCACGAGCGAGCTGGCCACGCCGGAGTGCGAGTGCGCTGGGCAGCTCGCACACGAGGCCGCGGAGGCATACTTGCCCGCCTCGCACGCCTCGCACGCGCTGCCGGGAGGGCCGTGGTGCCCGGGGTCGCACAGGCAGTCGGTGGCGGCGGCCGAGCCCACGCCCGAGCTCGTGTGCGCCGGGCAGAGGCCGAGCGTCTCGTTGGCGCAGAAGGTGCCGGCGGCGCAGAGCACGCAGCTGTCGTTGCGCGGGCCGCTCTGGCGGTACCCCCCAACGCACACGCACGCGGTGATGTTGTCGGAGCGCACCACGCTCGAGCTGTGCGGCGGGCAGCGGTACATCTCGTTGAGGAAGCAGAAGGTGTCGGCTTCGCACTCGACGCACTGCTGCGCGTTGCCGGCGAGCGCGAGCGCGAGCAGCACGCCTAGGACGCGGAGTGCGTGCATTCAGGGCGCGGTCCTTCTCTCTAATACTAGATGGGCGAGACGCTCGGTACTCGATGCGTCGTTGGAACTTTATTGAAAGCACACGCATTGGAGCTCTCACGTTTAAAATGAGCATGAAATGACGCGATAGAGTGCAACTGTATATACGCCCGCCGCTCCCCGCGCAATGAGCCTCGCGAGCGCGCTCGCGCAGACCGCGCGCCCCCGCCTGCCCGAGGCCGTGCTGCTCGGGTGCCTCGAGGCCGACAGGGTGGTGGTGGACAACATCGTGCTCGTCGCGCTCGAGTTCGTGCCGGCCCTCAACATCCCGCTCACGACGATGCGCAAGCAGGGCGACACGTACCATGTGAGCATCCCCGTCACGATGGACCGCTTCGCCGTCTCGCTGGAGGACCTGCGCGGCATCCAGTCGCACGCCCCGGCGCGCATCGCCTCCGTCGCGCTCGCCCGCGACGGCGACGACTTCGCGCTCCGCGTCAGCGTGTGCAGCGAGAACAACCTGGTGCGTTTCACCGAACTCGACATCGTCCGTGTCAACAAGCGCGCACGCTGATGTCTTTTGTTGCTATTTTTATTAAATGCTCGGAAATGCGCACCCTCGGCTCACCCCTGCGTGGCAAAGAAATAGCACGCATAGCCCACAAAGCTCCCAGCGAACACAGCAACGTCACCAAGCACTCGAAGAACAGTGGAGGGCGAATCTGTCTCGCTGTCGGTACCTGTTGTGTTGCCGTTCGGCCCGTCTGCTGTGTTAGTCTTGCCACCCGTCGTGGTGTAGTTTGTCGGGTCTTCTGCTTTATTCTTTGCCGCGTCCTCCTGTTGGTTCTCGCGACCCGTCGAATTCAGCGGGTCATTGTCTGTATCACGCGGCGCGTCTTCGGGCGGAGGCGGGGTAGACTGAGGCGGGGGTTCATCTCCAGACGGTGCCGGCGTCCCAGTCGGCGTGGACACAGGATCGTCAATCTTGTACGCGGGGGGATCTACAAACGAGTATCTCCATTTGTACTTTGTACCACCGGCTTTCGAAAACCAAAAATTTTCCAAAGTGGCGTCTTGCGTGAGGTTGACATATGACTGCATGTAATAAAAGCGAGTGCCTGTCATCTCCTCGGAGTAAAATGCCACATAAAACAACGCCCAAAAGAACACAAAGAGGGAAGAAACCCCCACCAATGCATTGCGTTTGACGATTGCTTCCTTGTGTTTTTGATAACGCGCCTTGGAACGGGCACGCAATTCAACGTATGTAAGCGTCATAACAAATTTTTATCATGTATCTGATCTTTCTTTTATATGAATTTTCAGTTTACATTTTACCAAAAAATGTATATGTTCTGATGTGAATTATAATATATTCCAATCATCTGATGTTGCTATTTATGTTGGTGTGTAATATAAATACTTATGTTGAAACATACATTCTCTCAAGAGGGTGAGGTTTCTCGTGAAATTGAAATACTATTCATGAGAATTTTCGGTCTTTTGGCCCTCATGGAGACCATTTCAAGACAAGTAAAGGTAAGTGTTCGTGAGCGAAGCGATACGTTATGGACCGATGAAATTAGAGACAATGTGAAATACAATGCTGCTTCATTAGGGGCAAATATTTGGGATTTAGTTTGTAAATGGAACCATGATATACGTACTGTGAAGTTTTGGTTGAATACATATGTTTCTGAAAATCAAACAAGGATGAAATATTTTGTTGAGCCTTTGAAGGAATGGGAAAAAAAAATATCAAGTTTGGATCATATTACTACAATATTTGAGAATAGTGGTGCTGTGAACTCTGATTATATTTTATTGGGACTTGAATTGAAAGAACAATTTCTTAAAAATAATGATGTTATGAAAGATAACAAAAACCTAATACAAAAAAACAAACTTAAAGAAAAAGATTGCGAGAAATATATAGGTATCATAGCCAACAATGATATTGAAATTGCAAAAGAGAAATTACTTCACACAATTGTCGAAAAAACAAACATTGATTGTACCAAAAAGTTAACTCTTTTGGAAAAAGAAAAAAACGACCTTCAAAATGAGTGTAATGCCAATAAAATCAAACTTGACCAAATGGCAGTCTTACAGGCAGAGCTCGCGTGTGATAAGAAAAAAATAGAAAGTACAGAAAAGGAAATCAAAAAAATACAATTAGAATTGGATGCTTTGAATCATATCAAAGTACTTCTTGTAGAAAAGACACTTGACTTTGATACGTTGAGGGAAGAACTAACTTCAAGTAAATCTTTGGTCCAGAAAAAAAATGAAGATTTGCTGAATTCGAAAAAAAACGAAGAATCTCTCGCAGAAAAGACACTTGAATGTGGTACGTTAAACAAAGAACTAATTACAAGCGAAAAATTAATCCAGAGACAAAAAGACAAATTAGACAAGATGCAACTGCTTCAAAATCAACTAGAACAGAAAATTTTGGATAACCAAGCACAAAATGATATACCACAAAGCGACGAATCGGCAGAATTGCAAAAATACCAGAAACTGCTTACAAACAAGGAAAAAGAAATTCACCAATTAATACAAGAAACAATTACAAATGAAAAAGAAATTGAATTTAAAAGCAAAACAATTCAAGAATTGAAAAGTGACAAGGACGAACTTGTACTGGCAAATGGCAATATACGTAAGTTAAGCGAAAAATCAGTACAGTTACAACAATCATTAAATAAGTCCACTGATCGTAATACCAAAATGCAAAAAATAATTAACGATTACAAAAATGCTCCAACTTCTAATGCACTCGAATCTGAAGTGCAGCGCTTATCAGAGTCGGAAGAATCTAACAAAAAAATTATTCGGTCATTGAAAAAAGAAATAGAAGATTTATTTACTCAACTGAGGGTAGCAGAAAGAAAAGGTTATGACGTAATGAGTCCATCGCAGAAGACAATTCACAAAAAAATGGAAATTGATGACAAAAAACCAAAGAAATCAGAAACAGAGCCTGCCAAAAGTAGTTATTTTTGGAGCAAGACTGGCCCGAGGTCGTATATCATATAAACGACAAGTGACCCGTGGGCGTAGCAAACAGATGTCGCTGCCCGTCGGCACGGCGGCGTCGAGCGCGCAGATGATGTCCTCGACGTGCAAGGCTGCGCTGGCGGTGTTCTGCGAGTACGATGCGCAGCTGGGGGCTGCGGAGCTGCGCCGGGAGAGGGACGCGCTGCGGCAAGAGCTGGCGCTGTTTGGCACGGCGGTGGGGTGCGTTGCGAACGGGGCGAGGTGCTCGAACTGCAACGCGGAGTCCTCCGACTGCCAGTGCCGTGCGTGGACGTGCCGCTGCTACGCGTGCTGGGTGACGCGCCGCACGTACAAGAAGGCGCAAAGGGAAGGCCTCATGGTGGACGCGGCGGGCATAGGCTCGGCGGGGTTCTTCCGCATGGTCGACGACAGCAGCGACGACGAGAGGTTCACGGCGCGTCTGCACAAAAACGACAAGGTCGAGGACCAGGTGCAACTGCAGATGCAGGAGGCGCTGCTGCGCGAGTGATAGTCCGTGGGTACCGAGCCGCTAATTTATTGAGTAATAAACGCACTGCGAGAACCTCACGTGTACTCGCGACCAGCATGGTCGCGGAGGATGGCCCGGAGCTCGTCGAGCCCGACGCCGAAGGCCCCGAGGGCCTCGGGCTCGGTCCAGTGCTCGATATGAGCCGGCGCGAGGCCGAGGACCACCCAGTCCGAGAGCGGGAAGCGGAAGAAGGTCATGATGCGGGGCGTCATGCCCGCGTTGGCCATCTGCGCGTAGGTGACGCCCATGGAGCCGAGGGTGCCCGCCCGCCACTGCATGACGCAGAGCTCGCCGATGTCGGCGCGCATGTCCGAGAGCGGGTTCACCGGGAACATCGTCATCTCGGGGAGGTCTGCGAGGCGCAGGCCTCCGCGGTGCACCCACTCGAACTTGTCCTTTTGCAGGTTGTGCAGCTGCTGCGGCGAGAAGGCGAGGTCCTCGCGCAGGACGCCCCAGGTGTAGCCGTGCTCCTTGCAGTCGGACCACGTGAGGACGTGGCGGGGCTGGTCCCACCAGCCGAAGATGCGGATGGAGTCGCGGGCTGAGACCTGCATTGCTGGGGCGGGGGGGCGAATATATACTGCGCTGCGGCGAGTCGGCGGTTTGCAGGAAGTTCCGGAAGGTGTGCAGTGTGCATGGGTCTTGAGTGTTGCACTGACCCAGACATGTGCAAACAAGGGTCCTTCGCCTACAATCAGCAGCCTGCCCGACATTGGTGTTTCTGGTTGCATTTTGGGCAGCATGTTTTCGGCAGTGGGTGGTCCGAGTGTGTTGATTAGATATGGGTTTACAGACATCAAACGCAGTAATTATCGATGTTGTATGACACCAAGGCAGCAAACAAGAGTTAAAGATATTAGGCGCGCCAGGAAGCATAAAGGACGCGAGCGCGGGCCGGCAATGTCGGGC
>Ga0209491_10008164_pt1 | contig 13420 bp, 12 predicted proteins | sample BON02_FD_187213 | JGI IMG/M metagenome (GOLD analysis project Ga0209491, IMG submission 187213) | Freshwater microbial communities from Lake Bonney liftoff mats and glacier meltwater in Antarctica - BON-02 (SPAdes) (version 2) | ecosystem: Environmental > Aquatic > Freshwater > Ice > Glacier... | reverse complement strand
TATTGCTAGCGCTGCACCAAATCCAATTGCAGCCCGACCAACATTCCACAAAATGTTTGGCAGATCACCCGACGAGTCAGACCACTGTCGGAAATGTTCCGACTGCCATAGCTATTCAGAAACTGGACGCATGTGTATCGTCTGAGGACGTCCCAAAAACTCGATATAAGAGTGTTTCGAGCACTGTGTGTGTCTTGTATACAAGTATTTTGTAATGCACAATACAGCTTCAAAATGTCAGAAATGGAACGAAATCGTGTTTCGTGAGCGTATTCGTTGGCTGGCATGTCTCTGGTGGTGGCAGCATATTGCTAGCGCTGCACCAAATCCCATTACAACCCGACCAACTTTCCCCAAAATGTTTGGCAGATCACCCGACGAGTCAGACCACTGTCGGAAATGTTTCAGAAAAGCATAGCGGTGTGCCGTTTCGATGCATGTGAAGTTTTTGTGGTAGAAAAATTCGAAGTTGGCTGCTGGTGCATGCTCTTTTCTATGTTCTGAAGCTGTGTCATCAAATCAGTGTTGTTTTCGCCCACGCGTGTAATGTATTTAAGCTAGCGTTTTGTAGTCACTTCTGTCTTATTCCTGCAGCAGATGCCAGAAGCCACTTCTGCGGCAGGTGATGGTGCAACAGATTGTGTCAGCAACAAGCCTGTTGTACCCAGTAGTATTTCTGCAGAGACGTGTGCAGGAATTAGCGCGGCATCTAGTGCACAGCTGCTTGCGCCACATTCCACAGTGTGTTGCCCAATTATTGCATATTTTTTTTTCGCTTGTCATTATTTGTTTTGTCTGTATGTATTGGTTCCTGTTCACAGATACACCACAGTTGTGGCTCTCTGTGTTTGCTTGTCTTGGGAATTGAACAACAGTTACTGTCTGGCCTCACAATTCGAAGAAAAATACATGGGCATGACGTTTTTGTTCACCAAAAAAGCTTGCAAAATCAAACCCTGCGAAAAATGTGTTGTGCATGCGATACATATCGTGTCGCTATGTGTCAATTTAAGCTATAATCTGCAAATGTAGAGCCGTCGTGAAGGTGTCTCGGGATAGTTGTATAAAACTGTACAACGCCCAAGAAATCATCTGGATGTGTCAATTCATGTGTCAAGGCAGGTCGAACTTTGGTTCTTTATTGTCAAACCAACACGGTTTTTGTACTGCCGCATGTCACTTTCTCAAAGGCAACAGAGTGCTAGTTGGCACCATCAGAAAAGCATAGCGGTGCGTCGTTTCGAGGCATGTGACGTTTTTGTGGTAGAGAAATTCGAAGTTGGCTGCTGCTGCATCTGCATGCTCTTTTCTATGTTCTGAAGCTGTGTCATTAAATCAGCATTGTTTTCGCCCAGTTTTGGCCGTTCGCTGTCTGGATGTGACTGTATTGCAGCGGTGTAAGGCGCAAGCGGAAGTGCCGGTGTTGGTATAATAATGTCTGTCACGTTGCTTGGCAGCAGCGACGACGAAGCGCCCTTCCGTGTAGTGCTCGGTGAGGTCATAAGACGCACATATGCCGCCACACTGACAGCGATGCTGGTGTATACTAGTGCGACAGGAAGCAACATAAGCCATCCGAACAGAACAAGATTGGGCATCTCATCAATGTAGCTCTCGCCAGGGATCCCTTGTGTGTAGCACCGCCCACACACGTAAAATGCATACAACAGCAACCGAAGACAAAACTCACTGTATGCCATCTCGGCGTAGACGTGGTGCAAACACGGTGATGTGACGCTGACTGCCATCAAGAAAACCACCCCAATGTAGCACAGAACTGGGCTGGCGACCTGTATCACTTCGGGCAGGTCTGCACCCTGCCAGACAGGGCGTCGTGCTCTCTCTTGCTCGTGGTGCATATGTTTCCGCTTGATCTGTGTTTCCATTACAAACAAGCAACCACCACTCACAAACCATAGTCCGCTTGCCAACAAGAGCCCGTTGTGGCCCTGTGTACACGCTACCTGCTGTGTCCCGACCGCATACACCAGACCAAAACACCCAAAAACATCGTTCATTATGTGCGTGTTGAGCCCGGTGAGTGTTTTTTTCGTCACCTTTTGCGTCACGTCTGACCTGCTGACAATGTGCATGTCCATGCCGTGCTCGCACAGCACCAGCAACAGCAACAGTACTGCGATGAGTCTGTTCCACGCGTCCGACAGTGGAGAAATGTGGATTCCCGCCGCCCCCAACTCATGGGACTCTGGGATCGCGACTTTCCAGCGCAGCACGTCTGCGGAAAACAGACTGAATAGAGTGACAACAGTGATAGTTTTCAAAATGATCCATAGAAACGGCACAAACGTTTCTGTTCGGCTAATGTCGAACGTCATTTTACAGGCCCGGCAGCGTGTTTTCGCCGTCACAGGGTCGTGCACAGTCGGCCGTGTCCCGTTCTGGTATGCCCGTTGACTGTCTGCTTATATCAACGAATGCCGTGAAAAAAACGAATCATCTGTAATATCAACTCGCGTGACAAACAAGTTTGAATGCCATTATTGTGTTATCTTTGCTCGAACCTATATAATCATAAGCAAATCGACCAAGACACACATCCCGTGGAAATGTCTGGACATTTGGAAAGACGCACAGAAGTACCGCGAGACCGCGACTTTTTCTTTGAAGAGCAAAGATACATTACTCAGCTGAAAAAGTATGAGCGCGAGCGCGCAGAATTCGACCAAAGTGGCGCGCAATTCGCTGGACCCACGGACGCTTTTGTCGCCACTCGAAACGGATTGATATGGATGTTCAAGTATGCGACATCCCAGGACAGCATGCGATATGACTTCATTCTGCACTATATTGCATACCATCGTGCCAAAATACACGAGTTGGATGCTGCCATGGCCCCGCTGGATGCTGCCATGGCCCTGTTTCACCCGCACAATGAAGCAACCGGTCACAATAATACGCTACCGGCAATTTTAGCAAACAATCCAGCTTACATGCAGCACTTCAACCTGATGGAGAAGATGCGTTCAAAAAAATTATTCTACCAGCAGCAAGCCACGTTTCTTCAGAAAGTTCTGATCCACAGGGCCGGCCACTCGAGACACATACACCGAAATTGGCATTCTGATGGGCAACGATTCTACGACGCCGTCGAGGGTCATGTTGCCTCCGTATACGAGGCGGACAGAGCAGACCGGCGGTCTGTCGCGGAGATTGGAAATCATGCACGTGGGATCTTTGCACAGATATATGCAACCTGATTTAATCATAAATGTAATCGGGTGAGATTCAGAGGAAAAGGAAGACTGTATGCGCTGTGATGTTGGGAGGAGTTGTCGTGAGACTCTGCCAGTTGCCATTTTCCTTGACAATTTTATTATGGTCCTCGAGGCAGTTTACGTCACCGAAAACAGGGCTGTTGTCGCAGGCGTGTCCGCCATGTTCGTTGCGACAGCAAGCTCGCCATCCTTCGCGAGGGGGTGGAGGAACTGGTGAAGATTGAAGATGTACGCATGTACCCAACAGAATGGGTGGAATTGGTGAGTATTTGGGGGGAAATGTAAATAGGCCGTGATACTTGTCGTAAGACTTGGAAGCCCTCCAAGTGCTGCACATGACCACTCACGAGTGCGGTCGTTTTAATATATTCATGTAGCAGCCCATCATAACGACCTCTCTCTCTTAACATCTTATTTTCCTGCGCGATTTTTCCTGTGCGATCTCTTTCCTGTCCTCTCTCTGTTAGTTCCCCCAAATGGGCCAGATTCGAAGCGGGCGGGACTTCCCCCGCCCCCTCATCGCGTTCTCTCCTTCTCTCACATAAGCTTTGAATGCCGATTCACCATACACATGAATTCCGACCGGAATGCTTCTTGATCCATATGATTCCAGAACATTAGCGTATCGTTCAGTTTGTTGTCCAGTTTGGACATGTGGATGTGTGATTCTACCGCATGTGTTGCAAATTTTTCGCGGTGCTCGCTTATTTTCAGACAGGCTTCAACGGTTGTTGTGAACTCGCTGGTCCAGTGATAATGGATCTTCGATAATAATGCATGGCCATCAGACATCTTCGCGAAGCCAATCACTTGTTTTTTGTTGGGGTTGCATCTGAACGTGAATTCCGGAACACCGTCTATGGTTCTCGTCAATGTCGGTTTGAGGTACACAATTGCGGTCTCAGCTCCCGTGTCGTTTGTAGCACCACTACATTCGACATTATACTCCTCATACATGACAAGTGACAGCAACAAGGGTGAGTTGAGATGGTCCAATAAATACATCGACTCGTCCCTATCGACGAGGTCTTGGATGAGACTCTGAGCATTCGCCATTTCACTATTGCACTGCAATTCGAAAACGCTGCGCATCCATTTGCGCGTTGTTCTGTCTAGAAACAGCCGGTATGTCATTGTCCGCAGCAGGTTGTCCGTCCTACCCGCATTACTCTGTAACCACGATATCATTTCCCGAATACGAGCATGCCATATCTCGGTGTCATTGCGCGCGCTTGTTCGCACGATCGTTTGTAACAGCATCGGGTCGCAAGAGTTCAAAGACGATTGTGCGCCGACCCGCGGATGCATCGCCATCATCACCACCCTGAACCTTTCGGCGGCATCCGCACTATACTCTCCTGCCATTCTGTGTGTGTGATCTTGTATTTTCTACTTATATATTGTTGCAAATATTACACCTCGACAAACGCGGTGCAGACAAAGACGAGTGCAGGTTCGTTTGCATTCGTTTATTTTATCAAAACACTTCCATTTCTGGACTAAATCGGCTGACCCAATTGAATACAAACTTGCTCGAACAGCTGTCAGTATGTGAAAGAGTAAAGTATACATGGAGAGACGACTACTCGGCACCACGTCGGAGAATATCATCTATATCCTATGTAAAACGGAACTATCAGACACTATATCATCGTGATGTTGTTAATGGCATGCGGTCAATGCTTCAAGATGTGGGTGTTTGTGGTGAAGAGTGTCCATCCCAAATTTTGCTTTCAACTATTGATGCACATTGTGAGACTGTTGCACTGGCCCTCGCCGAGCATGTAGTGGAGGTACTCGCCGATACAACCAGGAAAACTGTGTCACGGACATGTCTTGACAACATTCATCGTGAATTTCTCATGGGTGTCGGAGAACACTGGTTTCACGGGAAAATGCAACTATTTGACTATGTACACCAAATCACACAAAGAGTCCGGGGCTCCGTGTATGTGCGTTTTTCGGCGCGGCATAATCCAGTCTCTGGAGTCGGTTTCTGAGTCGGTTTCGGAAAGATCGCGCTGCACTATGTACTTGTCGACCCGAGACGCGGATTTGGATTTGTTAGCCGCATTCGGAACAACTTCTTGCTTCCTGTTGGCATCAAACATGCATGAGCTGGGTGAAGCACCAAGGGAGGTGTCTTGTATGGGGAAATTGTGATTTTGTTGCATTTTCAATTGTTCCAGCTTGAGCATGTAAGTCGTCTGTTCCAGCAGCATCTGCGAATCATCGTATTTGGCCTGTAGGTTTATCATTTCGGATGCCAAGATCGAATACGTCAATTTAAGACGCTCTTGGTTTTTGAGGATAGATTCCATGTTCTATCACCCGTATTTCGCGCAGATTCGTTTTCACTCGCAACACTACTGGAAACCACCAGTATGTGCTCACTCCTGTGCACCCTTTTCGATTTGCACCCTGACTCTAATATCCTGCCATTGTGCGCGTATCGTCTTGTATTTTCTACTTATATATTGTTGCACACATTGCACCGCGTTTGTCAAGGTGCAGACAAAGACGAGTTCAGGTTCTTTGCCATCTCTTTATTTAATCAAAACAATTCTATTTAGACTGGTTTTGAAAGTTGGCCAAAAGCTGTACACTCCTTCCCAAACAACGTGTGTGTAGAGATACGAAGCTGTATCACGCTCACGCAACTTGCGGAACTCGATATGGCGCACTCCAACCACAAAAACGTATCGCAGCCGTACTCAACTTGATTCAAACCATGCCACAGACACACGAAGCAGAATATACCCACCCTAACGCGTCATTCCCCAGTGCAACACGACCATTGTTTTCGCATTCTTGTCGACGAGCTCGTGACCCAGCAGAAATTGACTGTGCTCGCATTCAGCAAGAGCTTGCTTCAACGTCTGGTCGTCCTGCTTGTACTTTTCTTCGGCATCCACCGTGGGGGTGCCATCGCCATTCTGGACATCACGAATGCCAGCGCCCACCATTTTGCACATGCCTTGCATCTGCACACGGAGGTTCATGGGATGGTCGACAGCGTCTTTTGCCATTTTGTTGCTTTTGATCATGTCTTTGATCTCTTTGATGGAAAGGTCGGCATCGATGTGCTTGTAAAAGACACTGTCTTCGTTGTTTCCAAACAAGATCTTGACACGCAAAAAAAGCTTGTGCGATTCGGCGTCTCCAACGCGCGTGGTCACCCAGTACTCACCTTCTTTGTCCGTGTCCAGACCACCCTTGTCGTTGCTGGCGTCCTTGTCGTCCACACTGGCACCAATGAAGAAAGACCTGTCGGGTGCAAGACGTTTGTCATCGACGCCGCTGTAAGTACGCTTCATTGTATTTGCAAATCCAAATGTCATTTGTAACTTTATAGGGCTTTTATTGAAAGTGCCCAAAATAACCTAGTTCGTCGCCCATAGGCTGTAGATGATGTCAAAGTATGTGAGCGCAAGACTTTGTCGGAAGCATCGCAGAATCTTGTAGCGAGGGTTGTTTGGCTGGATGTCGTCGGACAGGACAGGGTTGATGTTTTGAAGAACGTAATAGAGGTTGCTTGGCATTTTTCTGAGCGGAGTATGACACAGCAGGTGCATCTCTGAGCCTTCATGGTTGTGTCGGTCGATCCGAATGACGTTGTCCATACCAAGGTCGGATGACAGCGACATTGCTATCAAATAAGACAAAGATGGTGGCTGGGATTTCATCTCTTGCAAATTTACACGCCGCAGCAGATGGATGCCAATGTCGTCGGTCTCGTGCTTCCGCACAGATGCACACACGCGGTCCATATTCATACTTGGACGAAGCAATGTAAGTGTTGCCTGCAATTGGGCATGTGTTTGGTCTGTACAGACGGTCATTTCGGGCAGCACGCATAAAAGCCCACTAATGTTGGACACCATTTTCTTGACCTGTTCATACACCTTTTGGCGTCCATGCTGCCGGATTGTCCGTGTCATGAGTTTCAATTTCTCTTTAATGTTGTGTAACTCGGAAGTCACCATTTTGTGTTTGTTCTTTTGTTTTTTGATCTTGTCGGGATGAGCAACTGCCGGCTCAGTCATCTTACCACCTGCAACCGGCTCCCAGTGCATGTATTGTTCGGCGTAAATGTCCAAAAGATTCACGCGCAGCAGACTATATGCATAATTGGCTTGACTCGGTTCATCCGTGCACATAACCGCGGAGACAATGACTTCTATCATGAGTCTACTGGCCATTTTCGAAAACGACTCCTTCATGGCGCTCGGTTGTGAAATTTTCTTCTGACCGACTGCCGGCAACATCGTTGCCCCAGCAGTGCATTGCATGTTGGCGATAACTTTATGCACCTCATCGACGCAGTCTCGCACAAGCACGGCGATGCACTCGAGTGGTAAGACCCCTCTCCTTTTCAGATTTTCCTCTACCACATAACTGAGACGCACTACCTCTCCCAGTCGTTTGCACTGCTGTAAAGACACCCAGGACGTCCAATTGACCATATCCAACACCGACAACTTCTCTCCAGGTACCACATATATTCGCCCGACACTCGGGACTTCGTCGCACATGTCTCCAGAAACTGCCAAACAGGTGATATGTCGCAGAACAGAGTCGATGGACATAGCACATCCTAAGTCGTCGCCAACACTTGCGTGTCGCTGTCGGTTCAGCACTTGCCGTTTGAGTGTTGAAAATTCAAACTCGTCCCCCTGCAACACACCACTCTCGCACAGGAAAGAAATCATGATCGAGATGGACATTTCGTGTGTGTCGTGCATCACGTCTGGGTCCACGTCGTTCTCGGTGTTTTGCATGGCTACAAAAGCCTTCACAGTGGACAGCGTTGCGTGAATGCGGTCTGAAAAGCCACTTGTCTTGATGTCCTGGATCCGATCAGGGTGGATCCGCAACAGCATGCCTAGTGTACTCGATCGAGTAATCGGTGTGGCAAAACACGTGTGCCAAAGTACCAATGCCGCGAATGCTGTTCAGCTTTGCGCGAAATGCACTTTACGGAGGAGTGACATATGATCTCCCAAAAATAGTAACTCACAATTCAATAAATGGCTGGCATTTGAGTTCTTTGTAAGGGGCACACGACAATCTGGAGATTAGGAGATGGAGGCAGTAGTCTACGTGTGTGTATGTACAGTAGTTGTGTTATTTTTCTTTTTTGTAATTCTACACAACGATGAAACAATGGTGTGAACGGGCCCGTGAGGGGGTTTAGACTTGCACGCACCTGTCCCACTCCCCTGGAGCGGCGGGTCGTCATGGGCGTGATTGAAGCACATACAGTGACTTGGCTTCCACTTACGCTATGTACAGAAGTATATAAGACTTTACATGTCATTGGACACTACTTGGCCCACATCATGTCTATTGCAGTGGGAGAAGGCTGCACTTTTGTCATCAATGAAGTCGGCTCCTTGTACTCATGGGGTCGGAACACACACAGCGAGTTGGGTCGACACGGGATCGGGCCCTTTGCACCCACCATTACAAACAGCGTCACTCCCAACCATATTGCCAAACTTGGCAACACGGTCGAGAGTGTAACTGGAAATGGCAGTCGTGCTGCGTGTGTGATGGAAGACGGCAGCGTGTGGATGTGGGGAAAAGCAAACACGACACCTGTGCCGCGCACAAACAAAACCCCGCGACACATCCCACGGCACTTTTTTCAGGGAGAATGGCCGGCACAGGTTGCCTGCAGTTCACAACGAAATTACATTCTGACAGATGCGGGTAGTGTGTTTTCGACAGTGGCGCTGGACACTGTCATCGATGGTGTCGTTGTGGAGCAATTTCTGAGGCCAACACTGCTGCCACGAGAACACTTTGCGGGGATGCCAGTGAAAATGATCGCCACTGGAAAATACCACGTGTTGGCTATTGGAATGCAACTTGGCCTGTGGAGCTGGGGAGTGAACTTTGTCGGCTCAATTGGATGCGGTCTTGTCGGAGCGGAAGAACAGCTGCACCCAACGCCAGTGACACCATTCCAGACGCATAGGATGACGTATGTGGCAGCAGGAAATTATCATTCCATGGCGGTGTCGGCGGGCACGTACGAGGTCGGTGGCGACGAAGACGGGCTGTTTGCATGGGGTAATGCTAGGAACGGACAGCTCGGTCTGCAGAAAGAAGCAATACTACAACAATCCCGACCACGGAGGATCAATGCAGAACACTTCAACAGCGAAAAAATCAGCATGGTAGCGTGTGCCAACACTTGCACGATTGCGCTGGCCGAGTCTGGCACGCTGTGGATGTTCGGAGAATTGTCAGTGATGTCGACGGAAGCCGTTGGTAATGTCACGGTCGACGACATTGTCGATGTCGCGGAGATCAACTATGAAGACACGGAAGCCTGGGAGTGGGAAGACACTGATAATGACGTGGTTGGTGAAGATATTGGCGTTGACATGTATAATCCATTCATGTATCACATTCCGCGAAAAGTGCGTCTTGATCCTTTTCGAGGAGCAAAGATTGTGGCGGTGGCAGCCGGCACGACGCACGTAGCCATCTGTACAGAAAATGGTCTTTTGTATCTGTGGAACGGCTTCCGACCGGCGCTGTTTCGTCCAGTCGGCCAGCCCTTACCCGAGCCAGTGCCGGCATCTGTAATTGTGCGTCAACCTTATTTTGGTGGGTATGCCATCCGTGTCGCGTATCGTTTGGCGCACCGTGATGCGGCTCGATTTGCGCTCGGCCATGTCAGAACCAACGCAGAGTACCATGCGCATCTGCGCAGCAGAAACAGTCAACGACTCCGTCGCCAACTACAGAGACTCCGAATCCGTCGTGCTCAAATGCAGGAGGTTGTACAAACGTCGGTACACCAGTCCTACTCCGATCTGCGCTGGGAAGGACCATTTCGTGGCAACGTTGCAACAAATGCCCCATCGTAACACTGTTTTGCTCAATATAATTTTATTCACAGACAAACCGTCTGGAATGATATTTACACCGCCAATTCCAATTAAAATAGTTAATTCTTTTCAGTATCAGCTCCGGCGACAGGTGAAATGAATCAACAAACATTTAATTTTAATTTTTTTAAAATCAAGGTTATGCAATCTGCCAGAATTGCAGGTTTTCGTGGGAAATCGACATCCCTTCCCTCTAAAGGAGGCTCAAAACAAACAGATCTGAAACTCTGAAAACATCAAGTAGCACAGCCTACTGGGCATACCTGATAGTCGTCGGGCAGCGGCATATGTGTGTGTTATTTTAGCATGCACGAGCTCTACAATATTACAGACGCTCCACCGCAGATTACATACGAATGTAGGGATAAAAACCGTAAGCACTTCCAAAATACATTTATTGTAAACAACTCTACTCCTTGTCATTGTGTAAATTGCAAGGCAAAAGTGACCACGACTTTACCGTTGACGTCTTTGAGCTGATATTCTGTGTAAACCCCAACATCTCAACATTTCTCTCCATCATAAGCGCTCTCGCGTCTTACATGGAACCGTACGGCTGCGACTGTTGTGCCAAAACGTAGCAAAACAAGTCCCAGTCAAGAGAGCCCGCAGCGACTTGCATTGTCATTTCTTCCGGCGACACGCCGTAATAGATGTCCACGGAAGAGTGCGAGGGGTTGTTGGAAACGATGTAAATATGCTCGTGCCCGCGGTTCAGCTGAACAAAATCAATGCCCTCCCTACTGCCGGTAAAGCCATCAATGGGCTGTCCAAATACAACGCGTGAAGCGATTGCCTTGGTCCAGTGGATTTCTTCAATGGCCACCGCGTTCCAATCACAGAGCGCTGGGTGCATCGCAGCTGTGTCCACTGGACCGAGCGTGCACACCTTCCAGATCAAGCCAGGGACTACCTCATCCATTCCAATGGTCAGGCTGGTTGTATTCGATTGCGAGTTGGGAGACATACTAGTCTTGCTCAATATATGTGCACGTGGATTGAGTTGCCGTGCTTATATATTATGGCGACCGATTCTCGAAATTCAACTTTGTATGCCAAAGGTATATAAAGACGCGTGAGTGATACAAAAATAACTCGGCTGCCACGAAATTGTCCATAAAATGTACCGGAATGACCTGCATGTAAGCCCTCAGCGCCGCGCCTACTTGGTATGGCAGCGCCGCAAACTACAGCAGGAAGCGGGGACAATGGACTTCTCCGTTGCACCGCAGCACGTTGGGAATACATACAGCGAGCCACCAATGCCCATTGCACATCCGATTGGTTTGCCCCGTGTCCCACAGCACAACCACAATCCCCAACCCGACTGCTCTGTAGTGCACGGAAATCCCGCCATCGTGGCTTTTCAAAATGAAATGGCCGCAAGCGGAATGTCTGTGATCGATTTCGTGGCGTTTCGCTTATTTCAACCATTGGTATCGTCGCAGATTCCACCGCCACACACCCCGCCTGTTGGACCAACACAAATGCAAGACCACGCCAACTGTATGTCTCGCGAGACATATGCTGGTCACAGGCATTCGCGACAATATGATTCAAGCGCCGCCAACGGAGGTGGCAACAATTACGGGTCTGTCACCTACTCCATCCCACCTGCTCTTTCGCACCTGCAGGGTGGAATGCAGTAAACGTAATCACGCTGATTTTGAAAGTGGGGCCCAGAATGGGTTGACGAAATCGTAAGCAAGCGACGCTGTCTACCACATGTGGGTCATGACTGTTTTCTAAATTATACTGTGCGAAATTGAGATTTTGTGTTCGTATGTGGTCTTGAATTGGTATATGACAAAGAAAGTGTCAAAATAGGTAGATTACAGATCTGGGATGTCGATGGACAGAATGTTGTTGACGTAAACCATGACGAAGCAAAAGTTGAGAAACACCGTCGTCCACAGTCGTACATTGAGAAATTTGATGATGGTCATTTCCTTTTCCATCACGTTGATGTAGTAGAAAATCGCCAGCGTGATGTCGATAAAGATGAGACATGAGCCATCCAGGATAGACGCGTCGGTCATGACAAGGATCATAACCGCATGCACCGCCCACATAAACAGGGCAACGGGTTTGACCACGTCAATGGGACAATACGCAGCGGAACATGCCAGGAATAGCAATACAGTGAAATTGCACGCACACAGCAGAGAAAACAGCACCATGCTTACGGACGAGGCAACTTCTACTAAAACAAAAATGAGGAGAAAGAGGACAACCCAAAAGAAACAATCCGACAATAGAAACTCTTTGTTAATGTTTTCCGGTGTGATCATGCTGTCCTCGCTCAGGTCGTCGTTGTTAGACAGCTTCTCGGTTGTGGCGTGGTAGAGAACACCGTAGCACAACACCCCCAGCGAGTACAATATCGTGACGAGATCGACCGAGTCAATGTTGAGCGCCCATGGAAATGCATTGCCGATGGACGTGGACACAAAGTCTTGAATTTTCGGCGACAGCACAATGTCGGCATCAAACAGTCCCTTGTACACGTGAATTGGCACGTCATTTGTGTTTTTGTAACGAGCGAGCAGAATGTCTAGCTGTTTCTCTGTGTCGGATTTGAGAGTGGTCGTGTTGTCACCATTATCACCCCCACCACCGGCTCCAGCATCAGTGGAGCTAGACATTTGTGTGAAAATATCCCACACTCTTTTGAGCGGCATCATTTTGGTAATGTCCACGTGGACGAAATTCACGCGGTACACCATCAAACGGTACTGGCACGAAATGCAGCCAAAAATGAACATACTTTGGAGAATGCTGTAATATGTTGCCATTCTTATGGCAAAACGTCCACCAAGTGCAGGCACCCCCATTTCAAGTGCTTCACCACAAAGAATCGTCCGCGTATATAGAGCGCGACCAGACTAGACTCAAACAAGCGCAGATGTCAACTGAGAGACTTGCATATGCAATGCATCACCTTCTGTGTTGGTATATAAGTCATGAAACACTCAACAGCCGAAATCGCTACTAACTCCCCAAATTACCCCTGTCAGAGACGCCAGTGACAAAGTCATTCGCGCCATCTCCATCTGTTTGCAGAATTGGTGAAGTCACGTTTTCAAAGTTATACGTGTCATGAGTGTGGCTGTGCTCATCCCTGCTCTTGCTTCTGTTTCTGTGTTGCAATATGCCCTGGAACCAATAACGGCAAATTTTCATGTCCTGCTAACTCGGCTTCGTTGGCTTCTTCAGAATCGGCAACGGGTTGCACTTGTAACATGGGATATACTGGCGAAGATGGTCAGCCTTGCGATG
>Ga0209491_10008161_pt1 | contig 13425 bp, 5 predicted proteins | sample BON02_FD_187213 | JGI IMG/M metagenome (GOLD analysis project Ga0209491, IMG submission 187213) | Freshwater microbial communities from Lake Bonney liftoff mats and glacier meltwater in Antarctica - BON-02 (SPAdes) (version 2) | ecosystem: Environmental > Aquatic > Freshwater > Ice > Glacier... | reverse complement strand
AGGGCAATCCAACGCTCTGCACCGCAGCGGTCTCCAGTAGCGGATAGTGATACCGACCCATAAACTGGGTCGGTGCTTTTTGTGCGTGTGCTGTGTGCTAGTGCGGTGCGTGTGGGTGTTTGCGGGGGAGAGTGTGTTTAGGAGCTTTGAGATATAGAGTAGAGTACGTACTTGACTGTAGTGTGTCGTTTTTTTTTTTTCACATTTCCAGGCACAACTCGGGCCGAGCAGCTTCAGTTGGCTCAAAAATTGGCTGGGTGCGCAGGGGAGACCCCGTGGGATGGCCCGAGCCGCACGGCGGCGCCCAGGTCGGAGAAAAAAAATCAGCCGATTTTTTTTTTAAGTTTCTTTTGGCCAGTACTCGGCCGTGCCAGCGACTTTTGTTGAGCTTGAAACGAGACGGGCGGCGGCGCGACCACGCCGTGCAGTGCAGGCTCGCAGAAGCGAGCCTCTGCGCACCGTTCGCGTCAGCAAAAATAATAAAAAAAGAGGTGCGACCGCGATTCGAACGCGGGATCTGTCGATGACTGCCAGAAAGGTCTGCAGTCGACCGCCTTACCACTTGGCCACCGCACCGTTCGAGATGTAGAGGTGGTGAAAACCGCGGATACTATAGAGTTGGTGTTCAGTAACGCCGCAGATGTGCCCAACGACATCCCCTCTTAGTGTTGATAGGCTGCGTGCCATGTCGCGGAGGGACCGCTGCCGGCGAGCGCCGAGTCGACGCAGCCTGCGCAGAGCGCTTCCCAGCCCGTCGGGTTAACCCGACGTGCTCCTTGAAGACGGGATCGATTTCGCTGGACGCAGCCTCCACGACGCAGGAGCGCTTCGCGGCCTCGGGTTAACAAGAGATTGTCTACAAATAGCGATCGACAGTCGCTATTTCTAAAACGGCGCTCGCTTTTCCAAGTTTATCCGTCCAACGGTTAGGGGTACCCGGGGACCTCACCCTTTTACTAGCTCTACCCCGGTGATTGCGCTAAAACAAAACTCTGCGGGGTTCGTCAGATGAGTGCTTTTTGTTCCAATGTTCGCTCGCAAACCTCTCTCGCTCGCGTGGCGCGCGCGGCAGAGCAGCGCCCCTTCGCAATATACGCTGCCGACGCCGACGCCGGTCGCGGCCCTCGCGCCGCCGACGCCGTCTGCAGCTAGCCGTCCAAGCTGTGCTGCGCCGTGCCCGGTTGCTGCCCAGCCACCACAGCCGCCGCCTAAGGACAAGTCGATGGAGGGCGCGGCGGCGCCCTCCATCGCGCTCCTGCCTGCGCCTCGCCGCGTCAACACGCCAGCCAAGGCCAGCAGCAGCGGCTCCAAGCGCAAGTCCAGCACGCCCGGCGGCCGTACCTCGAGCAAGGCCAGCCGGAGCACTCCGCAGCACACCCCCGCTCCGAAGCTGGAAGGGCCGCTCCCAATCGTGCGGCTGCCCGAGAACTCGCCACTGCTCGTGCTGCTGGGTGACCGTAGAGCTGACGACGCCGACGAGGGCTACCTGCATACCCTGCGCGGCAAGCTCGGCGCGGGCGTGGTGCGCCCCGACGTGCGGCTCCTGATCAACCAGATGCCGCGCGGCCTCGCCGCCGAGTACCACAAGATGGGCGTCAACTTTGCGCTCCTCGAGGCCGCCAAGCCCAAGACCGTGTGCGCCTGGCTCAAGTTCGCCGCCTTGCTCTACAAGCTCTCGAGCCGCCCGCTGCACCTGCCGATTCTGCGCACAACGGCCCTGGCCTACGCGGCGGGCGCAACCACAACCGTCTTCGCGGGCCACTACCCCTCCAGGTTCAGCGAGCAGACCGGCTACCACTACCCGAACGGCCACGCGGGCGACCCGTCGACCGCCGTCCTCGAGCGCGCCGTGGGTCAGTCGCTGGACCTGGCCGACCACGACGTCTTCTCCAAGCAATTCGAGGTCGCCATTGACGCCTTTGGTGGGGCCTGCAACCACGAGGTGCCGCGCAACGGCAACGGCAGGCTCGAACCTTTCTCGTTCAAGAAGCACTTGTTCAAGAAGCTCAGCCGGGAGGAGCAAGTCGTGTACCGGGACTCCCACGTCGAGATGGTCGCTGGGCAGTTCGAGGACGAGATTGCGGCCGGGCGCACCGGGGCCTCGATGTTGCTCTGTGGCAAGGTGGCCTCCGAGTGGACCTCGCTCATCGCGGTCGATGCGGCTGCTCTCGCCGCGAAGCGCGCGAACATGCCCTACACGCTGCTCATCCCTGGCGTGAGCGACGGGGCCGCGCTGCCGGACGGCGTCCCGACCAGCAAGCCGCGTCGCCGTGGCGAGCTCTGCCACATCTGCGTGGCGCTGGAGGGCAACATGCCCAAGGAGGAGCGCCGCCGGTGGGACGCCGCCTTGTCGATCGTCTTCAAGCACCGCGGGGGTGTCCAGTTCAAGTACTTCGAGGAGCAGGGCAACCTCATGGGCAGCGTCTCGTGGGAGGAGACCATGCAGCTTCGGTGGACGGCGGAGGCGCGGGCTGGAGGCTACAAGGGGCCGTGCCCGCTGTCTGCGAAGCTGACGCCTGACCAGAAGACCTTGTACGACACCGCGCGCGGAGTGGAGCTGCGCCGGCGAGTGGCTGTGGGGGCGGCCAGGTCGGGCGGGTACGGCGGCCAAGGACCTCTTCCATATGACGCCGTGCTCTCGGCCGTCGAGAAGCTCGAGTTCGAGAAGTGCATCCGTGTCGAGATGGAGCGCCGCGCCTTCGAGACACGCACCACGGTCGCGGAGACGGGCGGCTACACCGGCCCGCGGCCTCAGCCGGGCGTGCCCCTCGGTCCCGACCACCAGGCCGACCTTGACGAGGCCTACCGCACCACGCTCAAGGTGTGGGGCGCGGCGTCGAGCCGCCGCACCGACCGCGAGGTGATGCGCGGCTACGGGAAGCTCAACGCCGGTGTGGCGACCAAGGCGACGCGCACCGGGCCAATCAAGAAGGGCGCCCCCGTCTACCAGCACAAGTGCCGCAATGCCGACTGCGGATCCCGGTTCCAAAGCGGCATCGAAACCGTCTGCCCAAAGCACCACATCGGGAGTGATTACTGTGGCACCTGCGTGGGGGGCTCCCGCTGCGTGGGCTGCTGGACCGATTGATATGATACCTTGAACACCATTGTTTACTAGTGACTTACCTGTATTCCTTTGCGCTGAGATTGGTTCTGAGCCGCGTTTTGGCGGGTGTGATGGCCTGTGCTTGTCTCTCCCTCTGCGCTCGTGTCTCGTGTCTCGTGCCTCTGTGTGCAGCTGCGTGGATGCAGCAGCACCAGCTGTGTTCGGCTCCTTTGTTCCCGGCCCTTTCCGGTGTCTGCTCCTCTCCCCTCTGTGTTTCCCGGTGTGAATCTTCTCCTTTTTTGTTCCCTTGTGATGTCGTGTCTCCCCGGGGCTGATGTTTTGTGCGCGATTGCGGACGCCGCGGGTTCTCCGCCCTTGCCCTTGCTCCTTCCCACTCTTGCTGTATCATAATTTTTATAAACACATCAACACCTAACTATAAGTATATGTGTACATGTACACCCTCCTTGAGCAATGCGAGAACACAGCGCGCCGCCATCGGGGGGCCGCGCGCCCGCCTGTCCTGGGGCTAGGGGTAGGGGCGTAGGCGTAGGGGCCTCCCGGGCTCCATGCGGCGCGAGCACAAACGTGCCGCTCACATAGAGCCGCGCACCCATCTCACAGCCTATGCTGTTCGACCCCTGTTTGACAAGGCGCGCCGGGTAACCTCGTGGTATGTGTCTATTTGTCGTGTGTCTGTTGTCTGTGTGTTTTTCTTGTGTGAGTCATGGTGCCCTCTGCGTGGGTTGCTCCTGCGGCCTCCTGTGGCCGCTTTCCGCAGCCCTCTGTGTGGGTCGTTCCTGCAAACTCCTGTGGTCCGCTTGCCGTTCCTGTTTCTTGTGGCATTCATTCTCTGTCTGTTGTTTGCCGCCTCTGCTGCTGTGCTCTCACACATCTGTGTCTGTGGCCACAGTCAGTGGTATAGGCGCTTTGGGCAGGGTTTGTTTGCTCAAGCTCGGGTTAACCCGAGATCCCGCGTTCGAATCGCGGTCGCACCTCCTTTTTTTTATCTTTGCTGGCGACAAAGGTGCGCAGCGCCGTTTCAGCGCACCTTGCTGCACGCCGTGGTCACGCCGCCGCCCGTCCCGCTTCAAGCTCCGCAAAAGTCGCCAGCGTGGCCGAGTACTGGCCAAAAGAAAACTCCAAAAAAATAATTGGCCGCATTTTTTTCTCCGACCTGGGCGCCGCCGTGCGGCTCGGGCCATCTCGCCTGGTCCATGCTGCGCACCCAGCCAATTTTTAAGTCAACTGAAGCTGATAAACCCGAGTTGTGCCTGGAAACGTAAAACATAAATAAAACATCGGTGACCCTGCACCGCTGTACTTACTCATACGAGTACGAGCTACGAGGCTGATCCTACCAAAAGACGCCCTGCTGTTGGCTTATTCGCCATGACCGTGCCCAGTGCACAATTTTGCACCAGCACGGCGGCAGGCGGCACCGGACGTGTTCAGCCACGGCTCGTGTGCAGACCATCCAGTAACCGCGTCTTGAGATACAGCAGCAAAGCTTGCAAAACCGTGCTGAATTTTTCAGCGAAAAAGACCGCACCCACTGAGCACAAACCTGGCTGAAGTTACTCGAGTTCGTACGCGACGGTGCTGAGGAGCTGGAGTCTTGACCAGTAGGCTATGCACAAGGGCTGTAGGGGTTGAACGACCCCGCGCGCCTTCCCCTTTGCCTGTCGGGCTGGTCGGCAATGCGTGCGCCGACGTCAGTGCACATCAGCGGCAAGGTCGCCGATCAGTCCAGCGAGCGTGGGCGTGGCCGTTCAACCCCACGGGGACCTCTTTGCCTCTGTCCCGACAGACTGCTGCACACGGCGAGGGCCGAGAAGACGAACTCGAGTGACTTCGAGCTGCGCCAATCGGCTTGTCGGCAGGGCGTCTTTTGGTAGGATCAGCCTCGTACAACAGCAAAGCTGGCAACATCGTGCTGAATTTTTTTCAGCGAAAAAGACTCCGCACCCACTGAGCACAAACCTGGCTGAAGTCACTCGAGTTTGTGCGCGACTGGGCTGAGGAGCGAGAGTCTTCGTCCTCAGGCTATGTAGAAGGGCTGGGATGTGAGAATCACCCCGCGCAGGTCCCCTCTCACCGAGCGGGCTGGTCGGTGGGTACGCCGACTTCAGCAGCCCCAACGGCAAAGGCCGCCGATCGGTCCAGCGAGCTCGCACGCGGCGATTCTCACCCAGGGGGACCTTCTTCCCTCAGTCCGGACCGACTTTGTGCGCACGGCGAGGGCCGAGGAGACGAACTCGAGTGACTTCAAGTGACTTCGAGCTTCGCCAATCGGCTTGTCGGCAGGGCGCCTTTTGGCAGGATCAGCCTCGTAGCTTTACTCGTACCGAGGAGAAAGTCGCCACGAAGTGCTCGGCGGCTGAGTTTCGATGATGAAGACAATCTCTTCGAGGCCGAGATCGGCTACTAGCTCTATGGCTACTCGTATGCGCGACTTGCCGCTTGCTCCGTACAGTATAGAGCTACGTACGTACGGGTACGGGCTGGTTTCCTGATGAGTTTATTCCGTGCTCTGTGCAGCAAAACCTCACGCCGTGCGGGGCTCTGCGGCAAAACTGAGATGGCGGATCGTCTAAGAATGATGTTGATTACTCTAGTGCACTGGCTGGTTACCAGACCCTTCCTGCAATATTGGTTACCGATGGTCACGTGACCCCACTGGTAGTCAAAAAAGATCGAAAATCATCCAAAATTTCACCTGGAAGAGATGGAGACAGGGGAAAAAAGGAAACATGGGTGGAGCAGGGTTGTTAACTGAGATCCCGCGTTCGAATTGCGGTTGCACCTCTTTTTTTGTTTTTGCTGACGCGAACGGTGCGCAGCGCCACTTCTGCTCGCTGCACTGCACTCTGAGGGTGCGCCGCCGCCCGTCTCGTTTCAAGCTCAGCAAAATTTGCTGGCACGGCCAGGTACTGGCCAAAAGACACACCAAAAAAAATTGGCCGACTTTCTTTCTTCGACCTGGGCGCCGCCGTGTGGCTCGGGCCATCTCGCCTGGTCCATGCTGCGCACCCAGCCAATTTTTGAGCCAATCCAAGTTGTGCCTGGAAATGTGGGGATATATATATATATATATATATATATATATATACGAGTATGACTACGGTACGGTACGACAGTACGACGAGCGCTTACTCTACCACTATCTTTTTTTTTGACCTCTTTCTGCTCAAGGAGAGTAAGGGGATGTAGGAGAGGAGAGGAACCTCTCCTGATACTGGCGGCGGCCAGATCTTCTCCTTCGATGTAACCTTTGGTCTTTTGGCCACCTGCTGGCGCCGTTGGCGCCGGGGCGATTCTTGAGCTCTGCGCTCTGCGCTCGGCTCTTGTGGTGTAAATTGTATGACGTACCATATGATATGAAGGATTGACAACAACAAAAACGACTGTGACTCTGTCATCTGAGGACTCGAGGACTCACTCTGCTTCATATGAGACCCTACAAACAGGGATGTCTTTGGAGACTCTGCTGATGACCCACGGTCAGCCTAGAGCTACGAGTAGCACACGAACAGACCACAGACCCTAGCTATGCTCGTAAAGATCAGGAAGGATACCCTCTTGCCTCAACTCTCCCATTTTGCCTCCAGATTGGTTAACGCTGCTATGTTGGGTTATCACCCAAGAGTACGAGCACCTCAAACACGCCCTAGCTAGCTCTACGAGTAGCTCTATGGTAGACATACACTTCGGGAGCTTCAGAGCTAGATTGGAGTATGTGTCTCGCTTATATCGCTAAGGGTAAGGGGACAAGGCTAGGGGCGACAAGTTGAGCCTGTTAACATATTTTGATCATTAGTAGTTATTAACAGCAGGATAAAACTAACTAATAACTATCAAGCAACAAGTTCAAAACTAGTTTTACCGTTTTACCTGTTATATAATAACTACTTGTATTCTATTAACAAGCCCCCCCCCAAAAAAAAATTGCCTGCGGCGCCATTTCACCCCTGCCCCATACCCCTGGCCCTGCTGTGGTGGGTTTGCTATCGCTCTTTACTGCTGCAGCTAGCAGCTACTCAGCATAACAACACAGGATTTCTGTTGTTATACACCGTACACTACTGCTACTGATACGGTTACGATAACACACTACACACACACACTATAACACACTACACACTACACACCACACTGTCAACCACACCACGAACCATGCACATGATACATATGTGCAGTACACAGTATAGAGTAAGCATTAAATGAAGCATACACCAAATACCATCACCATGCGACACCATGCCATGACACCATACAGCAGCAGCAACAGTAGGCTCAGCAGACCAGTGCCAGTGTATAGGCCAGGCCAGCGGTTGAGCATTAGAGCGCGCAGCAAGCAGCTTGAGCTTGAGCAAACAAACCCTGCCCCAAGCGCGAATATCACGGACTGTGGCCACAGACACAGACACATGGCAAATAGATACATACCACGAGCCACGACAACACAGATAGCCCAATAATTCTAGAATCCGGGCGATATCCTGCTGGATAGATATCTTGGATTTTTGGATTCCTCTTGCTGTTGCTGTTTCTATTGCATTTTAATTGTGTTAATGACCTGCTGCGGATGGACTACGGAAGACGGAAGTGTGTTAATGACCTGCTGCGGATGGACTACGGAAGACGGAAGTGTGAAAATAACTTGTTAATCATCGGGCCAAGACCTATTAACTATTAACAATGAACAACTTGTTAATAGCCGGCTGGAAAACTCAATCTATTACCAACAACTAAGGAGTTTTACAATTATCAGGCTGTAAAAAAAATCGCTTGTTAATGGTTATCCCTCGCCTTGCAAGGGGATGTCGTTGGAGCTCGCGGCGGGCTGTCTCCCGAGAGTCCGAGAGGAGCTCCGGGATGGGAGCGGCGTCTCTTCCCACTCTCGGGGGGGGGGCTGGTTGCAGAGCCGATGAGCCGATACTTTAACGTTCAAGTGTGTGTTAACGGCGCCTCCTTTAACACCACAATTCCGAGGTGTTCACGGTTCTTTAACACCTCCACCTAGCAACTGTTCAAGGAGATATGTGATTTGTTCAGATTGAACCATTTGAATAGTGATTTGAACAACCGCAACCGCATTTGAACAGTAAGATTTTCTCTGGAAACTCCAGAATTTCCATAAAACCAGAAATTCCATAAATGTTTCCTACTTTAACAGTGTTGGAACAGTTGAACACCTTGAGCAGTCTTTAACTTTAACAGCCGTTAACCCTAGTGTTCAGACGACTGTTCAAGGAAACCTTTAACACCTTGTCTTGATCACTGTAAGCGCCGGAAATCTCGGTTTAACGTTAAACTATAGGCCCTGTCGACTCTCTACTCGCCTCTCTACGGGTTAACCCTTTCTCGATATCACGATATCGAGAAACTTAGACGCGCATGCTTGACTTTTACTGTTATCCGGAAGGTGCGTGAATGCCCCAGGTTAACCGCGGTGGCAGCGTATATTGAGGAAGGGCGCTGCTCTGTTGCGCGCGCCACGCGCCAAGCGAGCTAGAGTGGTTTAGCGACCGAGCTTTGGAACAAAAAGAGGCCACCACCGCCATGGACGCGCAGAGTTGACGTACCCAGTCCGTCGCAGAGTTTTGTTTTAGTAAGTAATCATCGGTACGCTACAGTACGCAATACGCAGCCATCCAGTCGAGGCACAGTGCAGGCAGCAAAAGTGCGTGTGGGGTTTTGACCGATGTGGGCCGTGTCGGCTGCTGTGTTGGGGGTTGGGGGGGGTGCACTGTGGGGGTAAGCACATCATCAGCAGCAGCAGGAAAATGCAGAACTGGCATGTTCTTCTCCTGTGCCTGTGGTTCTTGTATATGTATAGAGTACCGTATACACATTTTGCCATGTGGTACGGGCTGGGCCCAGCCTGTCTGATCCCTATTTATTTCTCGACCTAACGGTACCCCCAAACCCTCAAATCACTCCTCCTACCTACTCTCTACCTACCTACTGTTACTGTACCAACCTCTCTACGTATAAAAAAAGGAAATTATACCTGCTACTAGCTAGTCTAGGTCTATCTATATAGATCTAAGTAAAAGGAGAAGTAAGTATACAGTTAGTTTAATCAAGGCTCTACTACAATACAGACAATACGATTGATTACGAGGGTGCTGGTTGTAGTTATGATTTGATTACTTAGTTTTACGTATAATCACAGAATGATTACTTCGTAAAACCGAGTAACCAAGAAATGATTATTAGATCACACTACTTGATTAATTAACTTTGCCCACTCAGCTAAAAAAAAGAATATATGTGTGTGTATATATATATATATATATATATATATATATATATATATATTATATATATATACTGCATCTATATATAGGGAACGGGGTGTGATGGCTGGTGATTATGGTGTATTGGCGGTCGCGGTATGTGTATGCGTGTATACTATGTATGTTTCCTGTTATCTGTATTATAAAATAAAAACGGACATGATGGGGATGTTGTCTAGAAAAAAAATGGGGGCTGTGTGTCATGTCTGCGATGCGTGCCCCGTTCTCCCCGGTCCCCGCCCACGCGAGCAAACACATACAGCTATATACGCGCATACACGCGTAGTACACACACACACCTGTTCACCCGCCGCTAATGGGCTTTCGTATTGTATGATTACTGATTAAGTAATTATCACTTTTTAAAAAAATACTCAAGAGTTTATTACTAAGTTTTCTGTGTAATCATAAAATTTACACCAAAAAAGGTGTAATCGTAACCAGTATTGTGATTACAAGCTGTATTGTAGTCGAGCCTTGAGTCTAATCTAACTAAAGTTAAAGTTAGTTAGTAGTAGTAGGTAGTAGTAGTAGTTAGAATAATGGGTAGTTAGTAGTTAATAGTTGGTAGTAGGTAGCAATAGTCGTAGCAGTTCGAAGTTCATTAATAAAGTATATGTAGTAACAATAGCGTGCATATGCATATTATGCAATGCAGCACTACAGCAGTCTAGCAGCAGTCGTATAAGTGTAAGTAAACATATTTTTTTTGAAAATACCATCACCATCACCACGCCGGGTTAACCCGACCTCTCTGTTTTACATTGAACCCCCCTTCCAGTCAAAGAGAAATTTGAAACAGGAAACAGGTCACACGACACACACACGCACCACATACACACGATAAAAAAAGGTAACCGACACGCAAGCGATGAAGACGAAGACACACACACACATGAACGAACTCAAATGAAGCACAACGGCGCAACAACCGTTTAATATTTAATAATAAACAAGTCGAAGTCGCCGTCGTCACCCCCAATATCGTCGTCGTTGTCCGTTATTAAGCGTTAAGCTGAGCTTTGACCCCTCGGACACCCCCCGCCCACAGTAAAAAAATTACATACCATAGTAGTGTTAATGATGAAGTAAGAAGTGTGGCTCGGCAGCACACTGTACAGTACGGTCGTACAGTCAGCGGTCAGCAGTCAGTCAGCAATAATTAAGTACGTGGCACTGTGAGCATTCGGAAAATGTGTAGTGTGTAGTGTGAATACCTTGCACATACCGGCTCATTCAATAAAATAAAATAAAAATTATTCGATTGGGGGGGATGACCATCTATCTCCTACCTCCTATACTTCTACCTACCTCGTAGTCATCGTCAGGCCCAGCCTAGCAAAAATGGTACACAGACGTGCAACTTGTAGACAGAGGTTGCCACACGGCCCGTCGCATACATATACATGGTAAGTGGTGATATCTCTGTCCACCTTTACAGTATAGTGTACTCATACTATTATGAGATAATCGCATGCTAATGCTATATGATCAGATATCTGATCTCTGATTTCACCCTCCCCCTCCCAGCAGCCAGCAGATCCCAGATCCCAAAAGCAGATCTCTGACTGGAGCCTTGCAATCTTGAGATCTTCACGCTCGTCCCATAAGATCTCAGATCATAGAGTTAGAGTGCCGCTCTAGCTCTAGTGATGGGAGTGCACCGACTCAGAGATAGAGATCTGCTTTTCTGTGCCCATGCGGGTCTGTTTTTCTGCCTGTGGATGTTTTGTACCTGTACCTATTATAGCCGGGGTCTAGGTATATACCTAGGTCTAGGTATCTAGTACTCGCGGGTTAACCCGAGCCACGCAGCGTTTCGACCGGCTTAGTTACGGGCTGGGTTCGGTACACAAACTTATTAAATTTGGGGAACAAACTTATTAAATTTGGTATTCATGAGTATTCATGAGTATTCATTGTTTTATATTACTATTCCCGAATTTTGTGAAAGTATTCAATAGTATTCAATAGTATTCGACGATGTTTGCGAGGTATTCAATGATATTCGTGGGATACCTCGAATACCCGGGTATTCGAAGGTATTCCATGGGTATTCCATGGTATTCAAAGGGTATTCGAAAAGTATTCAGGGTTAGCCCGCCGAGATAAATACCCTTTGGTATTCCATTTTTTTCATAGGTATTCCGCAAAGTATTTCAAAGTATTCCTAAGTATTCCAAAGCATTCCAAAGTATCCCAAAGTATTCGAAAGTATTATTCAAAAAAGTATTCAAACATTTTGGAAATATCGAAAAAATACACGGATACCTTCCCCAAAACACGAATACCCTCCCAATTTTGGAGTAAAATGCTTTGAATACCCACAAATTTCTTCCACATACTCGTGAAATACCCATGAATACCCATGAATACCAAATTTAATAAGTTTGTGCCCCAAATTTAATAAAAGTTTGTGTCCCCTGCCCTTACGGGCTCTATGGCCTAAACCCGGGCGCACCCGCACGATGTTTGATGGTCTCACCACGCCAGCGCCACAGGCCTGACAGGCTGGATGATATAAACTATGGATAGCTATATAGCTATAGGGGTGAACGAATCAAGAACCACGTTTTAATGTGTGTGTGTGTGCTGTGCTGTGTGTTTAGTGCATATATATTTTATATATATATTTTTTATATTTTTATATATATATATATATATTTTTTATTATATATATATATATATATATATATATATATATATACATATATATATATTATATATATATATGTCGTATATTATAGTATATACATATATAATAAAGGTGTGTGTGTATTTGTACTAGCTCTGCCATATATGCCTGATGTGATAGGATACTACTCTTTATTAATCTTTATAAGTATAAGCCTACAACTACCACTACAACTACATCACTACCAGTCCTTCACATTTGTTTATTACAAAATTTAATAAGTACATCATAATAATATATATATTATTAAAATATAATTCACATGATATTGTATTCCTTATGTATTATATATTTCATATTTGACCCATCACGGCACGGCAACCAGCACCAGGAACGTATTACGTATTACGACCAGCCACGCAGCCAGTTTCACTGCCCTGCTGCAAGCCGAACTCAAACGCCCGCCGCCCCAATTCCTTCCACTCGCCGCCCCCCCTCCCCAAGTTCCAAATCCCCTGCCGCCCACATACACCATACCCTCAGAGGCCAGAGGGAGGGTGATCTCTTTACATACGAATGCCTCAATATCGCCCACCCCCCAACATCCCTACCGCCACCCCGGCTTGGCGGGCGGCTCGGGCTCCTTGGCGCTCCTCGCCAGCGCCATCGAGCGTGCGATGCGCGTCACGTAGGCGGGTGGCTCGTGCGTCTGCGGCGTGAAGGTGCACTCGGCCATCCGCTTGGCCTCCTCCGCCTCGCGCACGCACTGGGTCACCTTCTGCTTTAGCGCCATGTGCTGCCGCACGCGTGCGAGGTACGATCCGGGCTCCGAGGCCACCTGAGGAAAAGCAGAAAACCAGATCGGGTTAATCCCAACTCCAACTCCTACCTAGCTAGGCGCAGCCACGACTGCCACGACAAGCAAGCACGCCGCGGGGTGGAGACTTGAATGAAGTCGTATGAGACGATGTGTGGGCAGGTGCTAGGAGCAGGAGCAGGAGCCAGGGCCAATGTCAAGGCCACGGCGGTGGGCCGAGTGAGCGGGTATGCGAGAACCAAAGAGGCAGAGGAAAGGTAGAGGTAAAAGTTGGATCGTTCGATCCTGGTGAGGAGATATGGGGGGGGGGGGAGGTTAACCCTATAACCGTACGTCTATGCCATGAGAGACCACAACAAAATGAGAACAAAAGGAGAGGGCATATTTGCGAGAGCAGACCGGACCCGGGCACGCCTACGACCTAGGCTCCCCACCTCGGGTTAACCCTAACCTAACCCATATATATATATGTATATACATATATGTATAAATCTATATCGATGTGTGTGGGTGTGTAAATATTCATGCACACACACACACACACACACATATATATATATATATATATATATATATATATATATATATATATATATATATATATATATATATATATATATAT
>Ga0209491_10008158_pt1 | contig 13426 bp, 8 predicted proteins | sample BON02_FD_187213 | JGI IMG/M metagenome (GOLD analysis project Ga0209491, IMG submission 187213) | Freshwater microbial communities from Lake Bonney liftoff mats and glacier meltwater in Antarctica - BON-02 (SPAdes) (version 2) | ecosystem: Environmental > Aquatic > Freshwater > Ice > Glacier... | reverse complement strand
GCCAACATGGGCGAAATTGTTCGGCATCTTGTCGATGAAAAAGGGCGCATCGGTGCGATGAATGCGGGTGCGCTCGATGTATTCTTCGCCGAGCGCAGTGAGGTCTGAATCCGTGAGATCGCTCAGACCGTTCGGGTAATTGGACGGATCACCTGCACGTTTCTTGTCCGCAATCCGGCGCGCGATGGATATGATATCGGGCAATTCCTGCGTGCCTTCGACCTGACTATGGCTGGCCAGGATCTGTTCGAGCAGCGTAGAACCGGCGCGTGGCAGGCCAATAATGAAAATCGGTGCGCGGCTCTGGCATCCAGCATTTTTCCTCGCAGCAAACACAGCCGGCGTGAAATACTCCGAGAGCCGGGCCATGTCCGAATGGTTGTCATCAGCATTATAGGTGATGAGGCGGCGCTTGATCGCATTGCCGCGCCGGTACCAGGTGAACGACTCTTCGCATTCACCACGGTCTTCGAGCGCTTTTCCAAGGGCAAAGGCGAGATGATAGTAATCTTCGCGATCTATCTTTTCGCGCGCGGCGACGCTGCGCATTGTGTCGATATCGCTGCCCGAGAAGCGAAATGTCTTCAGATTGGCGAGGCTCCAATAGGCATCCCCCAAATCGTCCCGCATCGCACGTGCGCCATTATAGGCTGCGATTGCTTCCTCCTGGTGTCCGACCGTCTTCAAACTGTGCCCGAGGCTCATCTTGACGCCTGCCGTTGCCGGTACTCTGGAAAGGACATCGCGATAGATGGCGATGGCGCTTACATGATCGCCAATCCGGACCAGCGTATTCGCTTTCAAGACAAGATAGCTTGGATGCGCGGGATCTGCGGCGAGTAGCGTATCGAGTTCGGTCAGCGCTGCCTCGAACCGGCCCCGCCTGCCAAGGACATTGGCATAGCTGCCGCGCGCCAGGCGAAAGTCCGGGGCAAGTTCGAGCGCCCGCTCGAGCAGGGCTTCTGCGTCCTCAAGCCGCCCCACCTCCATCCCTATCTCCGCGAGCAGGCGCATGGCGTTCACATCGAGCGGGTCGCGTTTGAGCACGATGCGGCATAGCGGTTCGGCTTTGCCGAAAGCGCCAGCCAGCATGTGGTCAGCCGCCTTGATCAGTTCGGGGTGGCCCGCGGCCCGCAAGGCATCGGCCTCTGCCAGTCGGACATCTGAAGATTTGTCTGTCATGAAAGCAGACTGGCCGAGATAGCCCTGAGAGACAAAGGTAAAATCGTCTCTAGCTCTTGAAAATATCTCATGTCAGATTGAGAAACATGAAACGAAAACTTCCCCCTCTCACCGCCCTGAGAGCATTTGAGGCAGCTGCGCGGCTCGGATCATTCCGGGAAGCGGCCGATGAGTTGAGCGTGTCCCAGTCGGCAATTTCGCATCAGGTCAAACATCTCGAGGAGCAGCTCGGGATCGCGCTTTTTGTACGCACCCCCCGCGCGGTTGAGCTCAGCGATGCCGGTGCGGCCTATTTTCCGGTCGTCAGGAGAGCCTTTGACCGGATCGCTGAAGGAACCAAACAGCTCCTCAGCCCGCAGGAAGAAAATATCCTTACCGTTCAGATGTATTCGACCTTCGCGGTCCGCTGGTTCATGCCACGGCTTCACGCATTTCAGAAGATGCATTCAGACATTAAGGTGAGGGTCAATTCTTCGCAGACAGATGCTGATTTTTCGGAGCACGGTATCGATCTCGCCCTGATGATCGGGCAGCGTCGACGTGATGAAATTCACTATGAATACCTCTTTTCGCCAACGATGCTGGCTGTCTGCAGCCCGCGTTACAAGGGGACAGCTCAATCGGATGGGCGACCGCTGGAAATGCCCGCCGATCTTGCCGGACATCCGATCCTGCAGGTCTACCCATCTGACAATGACTGGCCGGTCTGGCTGGAGGCCAACAAGGTTCACGACGTCGATCCGGATGCCGGGCTCCGTTTTGACAGCTACGACCACGCCCTGAAAATGGCTGCACGCGGCATGGGCGTCGCTCTGGCCATGCAGCCATATGTGGACGAAGATATTGAGGCAGGACATCTGGTCGATATCTTCCCGGAGCGGCGCGTTCGTACGATCGGACACTGGTTTCTCACCTATCCGAAAGAACGCATGAACGTCCGCAAAGTCCGACTGTTCCAGGAATGGCTTAAGGGGCAGATTTCCGAAGACCCGACGCTCTTGCCCCTCATAGATGGTGCTATGGCGGCGCCCGGAGCCTCCGGCTCATGAGCGCAATTCATCCATCGGCGATGTTTTATCGTTTGCCGTGCTGTTCGATGGGCGCGTAAACCTGACTCTGGACAAGTCCGCCCAAGTGACTTGCCGACGGGGAGGATTGCAAATGTGGCAAAGCGCGCGGCTCATCGCGATTCTGGCGATTGGCGCGATATATTGCCTTTCTGGTTGTCGTGCGCCTCAGTCGTCTGAACAGGCGAAAGAGGCTCCTAGAGCTGCGGCGGGCGGCGAAGCGCTCGTTGGATTGCGGCTGGACTCCGACGTGTCAGCATTCCTCGGCGTCCCCTATGCGGCAGCACCCATCGGAGACTTGCGATGGCGTCCGGCGCAACCACATAGCCCGCGGCAAGGGAATGTGGGCGCGACAGAGTACGGACCGGCATGCCCTCAAAGCCAGGGTAATCCAGACTGGTATCGCATGGTGGCAGAAGGTTTCGGGAATGATTCATCCCTCATTCCCGACCTCACGTACATGGATGAGGATTGCCTCTACCTGAATATCTGGACACCGCAGCGCGACGACAGCGAACTGCTGCCGGTAATGATCTGGGTGCATGGCGGGAGCAATGTGAATGGCTGGGCCTATGAGCCAAATTATGTCGGCTCGGCGCTTGCTGCCGAGGGAGTCGTTGTGGTCTCGTTGAATTATCGCATGGGAGCGCTCGGATTCCTGCCCATACCGTTTGATGAAACCGCTGACACCCCCGCCGGAAATTACGGCATTTCCGACATTATTTCTGCTACCAAATGGGTGCGTGAGAACGCGGAATCGTTTGGAGGTGACCCCGGAAATATCACCTTGTTCGGAGAGTCGGCCGGCGGGGCTGATATCTATGCCCTCATGAAAAGTCCGCAGGCTGAAGGCCTGTTTCGGCGTGCCATCGTGGAGAGCGGCGCGCTTGGACCCGGCGACATGCCATCGTTTGAAGTGGCGAAAGAGCGAGCGGCAGAAATGTTCGCGAAGGCCGGTATCGACAGTATCGACACTGCGCGGGCTCTGCCATGGCAGGATCTTATCGATCTGCACAAAACCACAGGGGTGGATTATTATCACGGGCCTGTTCTTGATGGCCATTGGGTCCGCAAAACGGACGCGACAAATACCGATATCGACGTGATGATCGGCACCAATCTGAACGAAATGCTGATGTATATCGACGGGGCGGATGCCGACGTCTTAACTGATGGTACTGCAGACTACCCAGCTGATGTTCGTGCTGCACTGCTTGCCCTTCCCATGTTTGAAGATCGTCCCGCACGCGATATCGCAGACGTCCTCTCGACAGCGTCGCAATTCCATTGTCCGTCCAAACGGATTGCAGAAGCGTCAGCTGTGCAGGGGCGGGGACCTTACCTCTATCGCTTCACGCGCAAGCGGGAGCGTGCCGATGCCTATGGCGCCTATCATGGCGCCGAGATCCCATATGTGTTCAACACCCATGACGATTGGCTCCCAACCGATGCTGAAGATCACGCACTGACGGAGACGATGATGGCGTACTGGACCAACTTTGCGCGAACGGGAAATCCTAACGGACCCGGCTTGCCAGACTGGCCGCGCAATGTGCCCGGTGAGAATAAAATTCAGGAACTTGGCGTCTATGTGGGCGCCACGGATGATTTCATGGTGCCGTTTTGTGATGCACTGAGCAGGAGCCCCCAATGACAGGCAAGCCTATCGACAAAACGGTCTTTTCTCTGGCCGTCGCAACAGCCTTGCTCATGTCGGTACCGTTGATCCTGTTCAGCAAGTCGCTCGGACCCGGTATCGTGGCGCTGTACGACTGGACTGCGCTCAATCTAGGCATCATCTATCAATGGGCTGCGATTGGCGCGATGGTTGTCGCCGCCTATCTCGCTTTTGGTCCCTATGGGCGCATCAAGCTCGGCGCAAAAGAAGATGTGCCAGACTTTTCGACACTCAGCTGGGTCGCCATGCTCTTTTCCGCAGGCGTTGGTGGCGGACTTCTTTACTGGGCTGGTATCGAATGGACCTATTATTACGAAACGCCGCCCTTCGGCGTTGAGCCGAGGTCAACCGAAGCCATCCGATGGGCGACGAGCTATGGCCTGTTCCATTGGGGTGTCAGCGCCTGGTGCATCTACGGGCTTCCCTCGGTGGCACTGGCATATGCATTCTACAACAAAGGCGTACCCTACCTGCGGTTCAGCGCCGCGATCCTTGGCGACAAGTGTACGATCTCACCATGGGGGAAGCTGATCGATCTCATTTTCATGATTGGCTTGATCGGCGGGGCAGGGACGTCGCTGGCTTTGACGGTGCCGGTCATTTCGGCAGGTGTTGCCGAACTTGCGGGTGTGACGCGATCGACGATCATGGACCTGATCGTGATCGCTGTTTGCGTCGGTCTTTTCGGCGTCTCGGTTTATCTCGGTCTCGAAAAGGGCATCAAGCGCCTCGCCGACATGAATTTGTGGCTGGCTTTGCTCTTCCTGGCATTCATTCTGATTGTCGGCCCAACCGGGTTTATCCTGGTGATGGGCACCGAAAGCCTGGGGCACATGGTCTCGAACATGTTCACCATGATCACCTATACCGACCCGATCGAGAAATCGGGATTTGTGCAGGACTGGACGATCTTTTACTGGGCCTGGTGGATTGCGTTCGCTCCCTTTGTCGGAATATTCGTCACGCGAATTTCGAAAGGCCGTACCATCCGCCAGGTTCTGCTTGGGATGTCGGTGTTTGGCAGCCTCGGTGTATGGGCGTTCTATATAATCTTTGGAAACTACGCTTTGCACCTTGAGCTTACAGGCGCACTGCCGGTCGTCGACATGGTTCACGACGACGCCGCCTCTGCCATCGCGTCCGTGATCGCTCATCTTCCATTCGGAAAAGTGGCCCTGGCAATTTTCGTTGCAGTGACAACTGTCTTCGTGGCGACGACCTATGATTCCGCAAGCTATACGCTCGCCTCGGCGGCTACGCAGGCCTTGCACGCTGGCGAAGACCCCGCTCGCTGGCACCGTTTGTTCTGGGCCGGTATTCTTGGACTGCTTCCAGTAGGCTTAATGTTTATTGGTGGACTGAAAGTCGTTCAGTCGGCGGTGCTCCTTGCAGGCCTTCCGATAGCGATTTCGGGCGTGTTCATGGTGCGCTCGCTGCTACGTTGGTTGAAGGAGGATGCGGCCGAGACCAGTGCCTGATGCTTTGCGGGGTATTGTCAAAGGAGGAAATTCAGAACGGTGCTGCTTGCGCCGTCGCCCCAATTTCCGGCGAACCACGCTGTGGCAACTACGGTGCGGAGAAGAGCAACAGGAAACAATCGGCTATCAAACACTAGAAATGTCATTTCCTTTGGCAATATCAGTGCGAGTTCTCCGCCCGATTATTGAGATGGTGTCCGTTTTCCTGGCGCTTCTCATTCCCGATCGCTTTCATAGCCGCTCGATAACAGGGGCGCTTGCCCGCAAGGACGACATCCGGGCTGCCATAGCGCTTCATTGCTTTCTTCAGGAATTTCAACTCAGCAGCCGTATCAGTGACGTAGGATTCAAGGACTTCTCCTTCGTGGTCGACAGCTCGTCAGAGATAGTGCCTCTCGCCGCAGATCTTCACGAAGACCTCGTCCGGGTGCCACCGCCATTGCGGGATTCTTCGCATCGACTCGGAGCGCCGTCTCCTGATCTTGTGTGCGAAGTATGTGCCGAACCGATCGACCCAGAGACGGACGCTTTCGTAGCAGATATCGATCCCGCGCTCATGAAGAAGGTCTTCAACGTTTCGGAGCGCCAGTGGAAATCTGACGTAGTTTAGCCCGCCAAGCTGGACGATTGCACGCGACGTTTTGAAGTAGTGGAACAGATTTTTCGACATGAAGGAGGCTGCTTGCTGAGATCGATCACCCCAAGCCCGGTTCCTTTGACAATCCCTCCCGCGCGGCATCGAACTTGACGTGCCAATCGTGCGAGGAAATCTCCGTCTGTTCAGAGGTCCGCACTCAAATGATCCGCTCGATTGAAGGATGTCGAAGTTTGAGCGCGTTCCACCAAGTTTCCACGCGTTCCGGCTCAACAAGCGCCACAATACAGCCACCGAATCCCGCACCTGTGATGCGTGCGCCGTCAGCGCCAAGGCTGACAGCGTCGCAAACGAGTTGGTCGATTTCGGGGGTGGAGACCGCCATATCCTCGCGAAGCGAGTCGTGGCTTTCATTCATCAATCTACCGAATTTGGAACGGTCACCTGTGCGTAGCGCTGCTATGGCGTCCCTTGATCGCGCGGCCTCAGATATTGCATGTCGGGCTCTGTTGAGGAGCGGTGCATCGAGAGCGTCGATAGACAACAGGCTGGCCTCGCATAAGTAATCCACGCCAAGTGTTGCGGCCGCTTCAAGGCATTGGTCGCGCCGGACTCGGTAGCGCCCGTCGGAAAGGGCCCGACGGACACCTGAATGAATAACGACAACCGACCATGCCTCCGGCAGGTCCAGCAGCGCGTAGGAACAATCCCGGGTATCAAGCGCCAGCACCGTACCGGGCTCTCCCAGTGCCACAGCCATCTGGTCCATAATACCGCAGGGCACACCGATAAAGTTGTTCTCGATTTCCTTCGCTGCGAACGCCAGCGCCTCTCCATCTACGTCTGCAAGGCCACTGCTTGCAGCTTTTAGCGTTGCTACGATGATGGCAGCTGACGATGACAGCCCGGCCCCAACAGGAATGGTGCTTTCGACGCTCACGTCTTGTCCACTCTCGATCCAGTTTCGACTTCGCGCATACTGCAAGGCGCCGCGAACATAATCCGACCAATGGTCTTCTGCGGGTGCATCGATGGTAAAATTTTGACTCACCGCGAAGTTCGTGGATTTGATCCCGTCCAGGGCCGTTCCGTTGGCGGTTATCTGCACGGTCGCGGATGGTGCCAACGCCATCGGCAAAACGGTGCCGCCATTGAAATCGATCCACTCACCGATGAGGTTCACTCGGCACGGAACCGTCGCCTCCCGCGTGACGAGACTGGATGGGTTTGTCATAGTACCCGGAGCCTTTCGGCTGCTTGTTCCGGTACGACATCGACTGTGAAGACACCCGTAAACTGTTCCACACTGGCAAGATATTTAAGGCGGCCCGCATCGCGCATGATCGGGAAGAACTGGACGGTGAACTGAAACTCATCCCCGGCCTCACGCGGTGCAGCCTGAAAGCTCATCATGTAGGGCATGGGCGCGCCGAATAGGCTGTCGAGCCGTCGCGGGATATCACCGAGCATGCGGGCGAGGGCCTCTATACCATCTGCGTTCAGGTCCCAGGGCCCCCGACAGGGCCGGATAGGCATGATCCATGTCTCGAAGGGAAACCGAGCGAAGGGTGGAGAGAAGGCCACGAAGCCATCGTCTGATGCGATATCGAAAGCGCCGTCCCAAGAGGCGTGGTCCGCAACCAAGTCATAGCCGGCTGCGAACGCCCGCGCAGCCGCCGCCTGTGGCTCCGGAACAATGGCAAACGCGTAGATCTGACCATGAGGGTGTGGCAGTGTCACGCCAACTTCCTGGCCTCGGTTCTCGAATGGCAAGACATATGCTGCGCCACCCTCGAAAAGCGACTTATACCGGTCGATAAGCGCTTCAATAAGCAATACGCGCCGCTCTTGTCCTATACTTTGAAGGCTGCCTTCGGATTCAGCGGTGTAGACAATTACTTCGCATCGTCCATATGCAGAGCCGGTTGCCCATCGGCTTGGCTTCGATGCGCCTCCATCAGCTTGAAGGCTGGAGAACTGGTTGTCGAAGACGGCGAGTTCGAACTCCGAAAAGGGTATCTCTGTGGGCGCCGATCCCGGGCGCTCGGGGGCGAGCGGATCAGCTGCTGTGGCCGGCATGAACGTTCTTGATTGGCGGTGGGGCGAGTATATGGCCCACGTGTTGCGAAGCGGGTCGCGGCGAAGTTCGGAGCTATGATTACCGAAACCGACAAGCTCAGGACCCACCTTGCCTGAAGGTGACTCAAATCCGTAGAGCGAAACCTTACGTCCATCGGACTTGATATGGTCGCGGCGGAACAGCGTCCGCGAGCGTCCCTCCAGCGTTACGACTGTTCTGTCTTCATCCATGAGGCGCGCCAATATTCAGTTCTGATTTGCATATAGTTAAATCATGCTCGATGGATTGCGATAGGCTTGATCGAAGCGCACGCGTTCTAACCGCGGCACAAACATGAGGAAACGGAAATGGATTCGAGCTCGATCAGTGGAGACGGCCTGACATGCATTGTGGCCCGAGAGGCTGGATTCGGGTTCAAATTGTGCTTCCTTGGTCCAGTTGGTGCTAAAGATGGCGTGCGCCCTGTACGCCCGGAAAAGCTGCCGGCCAGTCCTGATATCGTCCCTGGTGTCAGTCTGATGGCACAGCGGGGTTCGGGCTATGCGGGCGTTGGTCTCCTGGACGCGGTCTGCCTGCCAGATGGGCTTGCGGTCAGGCTTCGTCCATCCGGCATGCGTAAGGTCTCGGACACGATTCTTGTGCTGGAAGCTGCGGACCCTGACTGCGACGTTCGAGCGGAGACGTGTCTCGAAATCTCGGGCGGCGTGATGGTTGTCGAGACTCGCGTTTTCAATGACGGATCCAATATCGTGGACGTGCATCGTTGCGCCGCAGGCTTGTTGCCGCTTGATGACTGGAGCACTGACGCAATCACTTCCTACGGAGCATGGGCCCGGGAAGGGCATACCTCCCGGGTTCCTATTGATGCGGGACGCGTCCAATCCGTGTCGCGACTGGGTCGGACTGGCTTTGACGGCTCCCCCTCTATGCTCGTTTGCGAAAGCTCCGCCAGTCCTCGCCATGGACGTGCGATCGCGGCGCATCTCGCCTGGAGCGGTAGTCACTCCATCAGCGTGGAACGTTTGCCTGATGGCTCAACAGAGCTATGTGCAGAACCCATCTACGAGCCGGGTGAAATCCAACTTGCTCCCGGCGAACAAGTCGTGACCCCGAAACTGTTAGTCGCGGTGTCAGAAAATGGATTCGATGAACTGAGCGACCGGCTGCATGCGTTCGCGCGCTCTCAGTCGCGTGTTGTGCCCAGGTCGGTGCATTTCAACACATGGGAGGCTCGATACTTCGATTTCGATGAGGCATCCCTCGTCGAGCTCGCGGCGCAGGCCGCCGCGCTCGGCGCCGAGCGATTTGTTCTGGACGACGGCTGGTTCATCGGACGACGGGATGACACTAGCAGCCTTGGAGATTGGGAACCGGACGCAGATCGGTTCCCGCAAGGGCTTGGTCCGCTAATCCGCAATGTCCACAGCCTTGGAATGACTTTTGGCCTTTGGGTCGAACCGGAAATGGTGAGCCGCAAGAGCGCGCTCTATCGCGCGCATCCTGAATGGGTTTTGGGGTATCCCGATTCCGAAGTACCAACCGGGCGCAATCAACTAGTTCTGGATCTGTCAAATCCGGATGTACGAGACTATCTGTTCGGGGCCCTTGCCGAATGCCTGGATCTTGGCGGCATCGAGTACCTCAAATGGGATTGCAATCGTGAACTCTATCCGGCTGCAATCAACGGACGTGGCCGTGCAACGTCCCAGACGCTTGGTGTCTACGCGCTGATGGACCGACTGCAGGCGCGGTTCCCTGAGCTTGAAATAGAAAGCTGCGCCAGTGGTGGTGGCCGGATCGATTTTGGCATTCTCCCGCGCGTGACGCGGTTCTGGGCAAGTGATGCTACAGACGCGCTGGATCGCATCCGGATCAACCAGGACCTTTCCCGGTACATACCGGTCGAGATGATTGGATCGCATGTCGGGCCATCCCCGAACCACATTACGGGCCGGACGTTCTCCATGCGCTTTCGTGCACTGGTTTCCATGTTCGGGCATTTCGGGCTTGAGCTTGACCCGTCTGCTTTGTCGGAAAAGGACAAGACAGCGCTTGTGGTAGCCATCAAAGCACACAAACGGTTTCGGGGTTGGATGCATTCCGGACGTATCAGAACGCTGCCGGTGACCGACAAACACCTCAACGTGACTATGGTGGAATCGAAAGACGCTGAACACATTCTCGTTCGTGTCCTGAGAACGGGAATGTCTGCCCGGCCGTTGCATGCCCGGATAGCCCTGCCAGGGCTTGAATCAAGTTGCGTCTACGCTGTTTCAGAAGTGGCCTTTGATGGTGGCCCCGACACCGGTATCGGCAGTTTTTCCGCTGAAGGCCTAGCCTGGTCTGGATTGGACATGGATCCTAAAAAGCCCAACCAAGGGCGTCTATTCTACCTTAACCGCCTGGAGACCGTACGGACATGAAGCTAGGCGTTTGCTACTATCCTGAGCACTGGCCAGAGGCAGACTGGGCGGATGACGCGCGGCGCATGAAGGCGCTGGGCCTTGAACTGGTCCGCATCGGAGAGTTTGCCTGGTCGAGGATTGAGCCTTCGCCGGGTGAGTATGACTGGTCCTGGCTCGACCGCGCTATTTCAACACTGAATGCCGAAGGTCTCAGAATTATTCTCTGTACGCCCACAGCCACGCCGCCCAAGTGGTTGGTGGACCAATATCCCGATATTATTCCCTGGGATGCAAACGGTCGCCTGAAAAAATTCGGATCGCGGCGACATTATTGTTTCTCATCTCCAACTTACCGCCGGGAGAGCGCGCGGATTACCGAGGCGTTGGCGCGCCGTTTTGGCGACCACCCGGCGGTGGTAATGTGGCAGACGGACAATGAATACGGCCACCATGGAACGCATGAGAGTTTTTCTCCGGATGCGGCAAGGTCGTTCCGACTGTGGCTGCAATGCAGGTATGAATCGATCAATGCCCTCAACACGGCGTGGGGGACCGTTTTCTGGTCGCAGGACTATCGGTCATTCGATGAGGTCGATCCGCCGAACGCGACGGTCACAGAAGCCAATCCATCTCACCGTCTGGACTACCGACGCTTCTCCAGTGATGAAATCTGCGAGTTCAACAGGGAGCAGGTAGACATCCTGCGTCGCCACAGTCCGGGGCGACAGATTGCTCATAACTACATTGGCGATTTCACCAAGCTGGATCATCACGCAATTGGCGCATCGCTCGATGTCGCTGCCTGGGACAGCTACCCGATTGGTCTGCTGAGCGAGGGCGATGACAACGAGGCCGACAAAGCCCATTGGCTTTGCTACGGGCACCCGGACTTCGCCGCGTTCAATCATGATGTATTCCGGCACTGTTCGCCCCAATGGGGCGTTATGGAGCAGCAGCCGGGCCCTGTGAACTGGGCCACCCATAATGCGGCGCCTGCGCCTGGCATGGTACGTCTATGGACCTGGGAGGCGTTCGCGCACGGGGCCGCGTTCGTCAGCTATTTCCGATGGCGGCAAGTGCCATTCGGCCAGGAGCAGATGCATGCGGCACTTCTGACGCCAGACCGGCAGGATGCGCGAGCTCTTGTGGAAATTGCCCAAGTTGCAGGCGAGCTAGGCGCAATCGGAAAGTTGGAATCAACATCTACGCGTGTTGCGATTGTCCTCGACTATCCAAGCCTTTGGCAACATGAGATCCAGCCGCAGGGGCGAGCGGGCTCGGTGCTTGAAATGGCGCGTACGCTCTACTCTTGTTGCCGACAATTGGGGCTGGATGTGGACGTCGTTCCGCAAGGTGCCGACTTTGAACCTTATGGACTCGTCATCTTGCCGAGTGTTTCGATCCTGGATGCTGGGATGTGTGAGCGGTTGCGCGAGAGTGGTGCGACTGTGCTGGCGACGCCTCTCACAGGGTCGCGGACCGGCGTTGGCCACATCCCAATGAGCCTGGCTCCCGGTCCGTTTTCGGACCTGTTGCCTATGCAGGTGGGTGTATTCGAAAGCCTTCCGCCATTTGCAAAACCTCGCGTGATGGCCGGTGGTCAATTGTTTGATGGCTCGCTCTGGCGGGAGTCTGTGAAGAGTACGGCGGAACCGGTGGCGCTTTTCGAAAATGGCGAACCGGCCTGGCTTCGAAATGGACAGGTGCATTATCTGGCTTGCTGGCCGGGCGAACTGCTCTTGATGTATGTGCTTCGTCAGCTCTGTCAGGAGGCGAAACTGGAGGTTCGCGAGATCGGTCGTGATATTCGTCTTCGTCGCGCCGGGAATATCCAGTTTGCTTTCAATTACGGCCGGGACGTCATTGACCTCAGATTTGTCGGTGCGCCGGAGGCAGATGAGGATTACCTGATCGGCGCGCGAGAGATCGGAGGCGCCGGAGTGGCTGCCTGGCGCATATAACTTTGGTCTCTCGTACGTCACGTGGCGGGCTAGCTGGCGGGGTTGGCTAAAGACCAAATCAATACCGCACCTATATTGCAATGCATTATCAGAAGTGTCTGGCGGTGGTGTCAGGCTAGTGCGAACCAGTCTCCGTTATTCGCGGCAAAGCGAGTACTAGGCGACGAGAGCGTCGCGCCACTCGCGAAGCGCGACGTCTCGTCTTTGTTTGAATCGTGTACGGGAGTTGACGTGCCTTTCGAGGTTGAAGTGATTGTACACTGACGAATGGATGGAGACGAATTTCTGTAGACTTCGCATTCGACGAAATCGCTCTTTCCCGCCTTCGGAACGGAAAGTGCGAATTCTCGGCGCGATTATTGAGATGGTGCCCGGTTTCCTCGCGTGTCTCATTGCCGATGCCCTTCATTGCGGCCCGATAAGAAGATCATCTGTCCGTGACGACTACTCGTGGATTCCCGTATCGCCTCATTGCTTTCTTTAGAAATGTCACGCAGCAGACTTATCCCGCTTCTTCGTGACATAGGATTCCAGCACTCCCCTTCATGATTCACAGCGCGCCAGAGATAGTGTCGCTCTCCCCGGATTTTGACGAACACCTCATTCAGGTGGCACTGCCATTGCCTGCTCCTTCGCATCGACTCTGAGCGCCGTTTCCGGATCTTGTGTGCGAAATACGTCCCAAACCGGTCCACCCAAAGCGGGACACTTTCCTGGCAGACATCAATGCCGCGTTCGTGGAGAAGGTCTTGGACATTCCGAAGTGAGATCGGAAATCGGACATGCATCAGTACGCCAAGCTGGATGATTTCGGGCGATGTTTTGAAGTAGCGAAACGGGTTCTTGGCTATATTAAAGCACTTCCGCATCATTTGACTCCATATCCAGCAGCTTTGAAGTAGTTCTGGCATTCGTCGGCTGAGTAGAGGTCGATGACCGAGGCGATTGCGTTGTGGAGGTCTTCGATTGTCCTCGCGCCG
>Ga0209491_10008155_pt1 | contig 13433 bp, 6 predicted proteins | sample BON02_FD_187213 | JGI IMG/M metagenome (GOLD analysis project Ga0209491, IMG submission 187213) | Freshwater microbial communities from Lake Bonney liftoff mats and glacier meltwater in Antarctica - BON-02 (SPAdes) (version 2) | ecosystem: Environmental > Aquatic > Freshwater > Ice > Glacier... | reverse complement strand
CCTACTTGCTCTGTCTGCTTCGCTTACTTGTGCCTGTCCCTCGCTTGAGTATCTTGAGAAAACAAATGTGACAGAAGTGTCCCATCACCACCTGTCGCTGTTGATAAACTGAGAGGGTGGGGCCACTCCTCAGCCGGGAGAGAGGGGGGAGGGGGGAGTGGGTGGGAGGGGGCTTGGGGGAGCGGAGTGATGGGTTATGGCGCTCAAGCGGAGCGGAGTGGCAGTTCCAGGTTTTCGTTTCAGCGGAGTAAGATCGATTGCCTTTAATTTAATTAATCGTTCGTAAAATTTATTTTTCACATCAATGATCAATCATATATATACATATATATATAATTCGTAAATATCATCACTAAATGCATTAAAACACAAGTTTACCATCTTGGCCGCCCATACGTCTTGGATTTATCTTCGATGGCGGTACTGTTAAGTAGGCTAAACCAGACGCGCAGCTGCCTGGGTGTTAATGGGTCTACTGTGTGGCCTAAAATGGTGGTTAGGGTAGCCATACCTAGGAAGGCCTGGGGAAAGCACACGTCGTGTGTGCGTGCAACTTGTTTTTATTTGTGATGATTATTTATTCAAATGCGTTTAATTTTTATTGCTCGTATAGTCATTGCTATTTAGTGTACAGCCATCAACTACAGCCAAGGGTAAGTCAAATACTACTATTTGACCCAACCTTGGCACAGACTTGGTTGCCACTGGTTATGAGCCACAGGATGTTGTTATGACTTTGTCGCAATAAAAAAAAAGGGAGGACTGCTAAAAGAGTGTACAAAACCCGCCTCTGCCTCGTAGATACCTCTGTCTGAACGACCCCACCGGCACTGGCATCCACCAGGGCAACTTCACCTCTATATATCATAATTAAGAAGGAAGTGACTTGTGCGTGGTCATGGCAAAGCCATGGGTCACACACCACGATGTGTGATGCGGTGCGGTCTCGAGCCCGATACGGCCGACATCGCACAGAAAATCTACATCTCTGGCCGACGTCGACCATGTTGCGCTGGTATTTTGTTTATTGCAGGTATAACAACTGCAAACGTAGCACCGTCACCACACCAAGCATATCTCCGCTGTAGCTGCAGGGCCACAGCGGCACATGCAGAGCAAGCCACAACCATATGGAGTGATGTCTGACATGTCTGCTGAGTAGCTAGAGTTGCCTTCGTGGCCAATGTCGGCGGCGTTGTGTGATACTGTGGTCATGTTGCGGACATGGCACGGATATCGCTAATGCGCATGTAGACAGCCGATTGAGTTACCTACGCGATGTACTCTTCGCTGCTGCAAGAGGAAGCCTTGCTGTCCAGTGGACTCGGTCAAACTTCCAGACAGTCCGACACGAGTCGCATCAAACTCATGTAATCCTTTTACATATGCCGTTTGGATGGAGGTTCCCGACGCGCCGCCGTTCAAACGGCGAATCCCAGCGTGCCGTGGCGTTGCTACCCTTTCAAGCCACTAGGTGCAGCACATCCAAGCAACAAGTCTGCAGCTATGCTGCGGCGGGCTTGCATCATGTCACCCTGGCTGTAGCATAGTGGAGCATCGCGACTGAGAGCCTCGGCGGCACAAATTGTGAACACACCACAGTCAACACCATTTTTCTGCTGGGGGGTCGCGTAAATAAGCTCCATGGTCCAATCTCGAGGGTCTCTCGACACCTGAACGTGCTGAGGTTCAACAGGGCGTCTTAGCAGCCATGCTAGCACCGCCGACCCATAATCCAATGACCGCACGCAGTTCAACGAGTCGTACACCCGCACTCTTCTTTCAGCCGGTGACACCACGATCAGGACCCAGTGCCGCGCATAGTTGGCCGGGACAAGAATCAACCTTGCTCCAAAAATATCTTCACCAGCCTTCCACCTTGTCGAAACTGCATCAGGGTCCATCACCCATTTGGTAAAGAAATGCGACGAGACAGCCTCCACACGAGATCCGGTGTCGCTGGTCCCTGATCGCAGCACCAGCAGGGAGAAATACGCGTTGATTATGTTGTCGTTCACAAGCATTCCATCTTTCAGGCTTGCAAAGTCGTGCTGCCTGAGCGTGAAATTTCCAACCACAGCAACAACTTTCTCTGGGTCCTCAAACACTTCACACAGAGACGGTGTCAGGACCGACAGCGTATGCCGCACTTGTAGCGTCTCGCACCTCTGCAATAGAAGCAAATATGCACCCTCGAGCAGCTGTTGGGCACCGCTCCAATCCAAGGTATCGTCCATATTGCTGTCGTCGTAGTGAACCCACCTTTCTCCACGCCTAACGATTGCGGTGAAATGACCGTGAGCGAGACTTTCCCCGAAATGCACAATCCCCCCCACAAGCCGGCACAACGCACGGTGGCGTTGTGGCATGAATGCACCGAGATATAAGAACTCTGGCACTTCAAGCCTCGTGCCGATCTTCATCGCAGCAAACTGACCACCGCTTGCGAACTCGGGCGTCTGTGTCTTAAAGCGCACAATATGCAAACATGCATAGTCAGACATGCTGTCCAATATCACTTGGCGATGTCGGTTGGCCCCTTGCCGGCCACAGATCCCCGCACACGTATTGGTTGGGCTGTCGGTCTCCACTTCCCCGGACAAAGACACGTCTTTGGCAAGACATGTCATCAAGGCAACGGGAGTTATGGACACATTAATTGGCAAACGGATCGTGAAGTAGTGGTCGCTTGTCTCCTGGACCCTCTCATGCCCACACGATTTGTCATTGACAGTCTCTACGCACGTGAAGCGCACCTTCGGTACGTAACTCAAACTGGATTCAATTGCTGCTTTGCCGCGAGTGCCCATGGATGCCAGTATGGCTTCGAGGAACTCTGCGGTATCCTCCTGCCGCCGATGCCTGGGTGACCACGTCCACGAAACCTCAGTGGAGTCCGAGATGGCATGGAGGAGGGTGTCCATGCAAAATGACCGCGGCTGGTTCCCAAGGCAGAATCGAAAGGCGGATGCCAGCGCGACGGTAACAGGCCCCTCAGCAGTGAGCTCGGGTTGCAACAACGCTGCGACAAGTGGGTCCACACGGGATAGCAGTTGTACCGCAGCCCCTGCAAAGCAGCTATTGCCAGTGTTTCGGAAACCCCGGCTTGGCGCTTGCTCGGAAGGCTTTCTGCTCATAGAACTTACAGTCGCCGCCGGTTTGGCATCAATGTTGCCTCGTGTGGCCCGGTTGCTCCGAACGCCAACTATATCAGGTGCAAGCTGTTTGCTTTCAGTGACTTCATATGGATTGCTTTTCATGCCCGAAGTCACCCCGTTGCCGTGTAACTGTGTCTTTGCTTGCTTCGCACGGGTTTCTTGGCCAGAAGCAGCAGCAGACAGCCGAAGGCGCAACTCATCCACGCTTCCTGCTGATGACAACCCCTTGGCCTTTGCGGCTGCCCGAAGCTCACGCAATCGGAGGCTTTGCAGGTGAGGTGGGAGTGGGTTGCCTGTCACGTCTCGCCTGTTGGTTTGGCGGCCAGATCTGGTAGTGTACGCCGTGGCATGTCCCTGTGAGAACAACGTAAAGTCTTCTTCCTTATCAGCTTCGTCCGATGATTCAGAAGATCCTGACGATTCAGACACTGGCTCGGAGTCGGTTGAGGCGGTATCGCCCTCTCCAGCGCGATTGACCAGCGGGCGATGAGTCAAGCTCTCGATTTCCTCCTGGCACAGACAAACGTCATCGCTGTTGGTGACCGGCTCCGGCTGCACTTTGGCGAAAATAGCTCGCGTGTCTACCTTGTCAATGTGCAACGATCTGTCTGGCCGCAAGCCCGGGGTATAAACCCAAGGGGTATCCGCTTCTTCATACCAATGAACCATCACAAATCCCGGCACGATGTCTTCAGCGCGCAGGCGGCCTGATGAACGAGCTCCAAAATAAACATTGACATCAGCCGAAGGAGCTAGTTTCGCCAACCAGAACATTTTGTAGCTTTGCTTCCGTGTGCACCGAAGAAGGACGAAATCTCCTCCGATGGCCAGAGACTGTTCGAAGCACCTGTCAGGACCAGCGCTGCTACTGTCGACATTCTTGCTGCCAACATCATCCATCTGGTTGGCACGCGAGCTTGCACCATCTTTGGCAGTCCCGAAATTTTGGGAGTTCTCGAAGAATGTTGGCTTGTCTCGACGCCGTGTGCCTTGGCGCACACGGGCATGTGGAGGGATTGAGGTCACAAATAGCACCATCTTGCAAATATCATTGTAGCTTTCTATTGTGATGCCCATCTTCACGGCAACTGCGGCAGCGGAGCCCGGCTTCTTTGCGCTTACGCGCATCGGGATGGGGCCATGCCGCTTGACTTGCCGATAGGCCGTGTCAAGGTCCTGGGTGCAGTGCGGCCCATGCTGATGCTTGACGCTAGGGTCACTCACATTAGCCTTCTTCCCGTGACGCTGAGTAAAGACTCTTTGTTCAGATACGGACCTGGCTTGGAGGTATAGCATCTCTGTTGGCGCCTTGCCAGTGGCACCGCCGATACCTCCACATACCACCCCGAATTGATGCTCACATGGGTAGCTGGTTAGCGCCTTCGGGGATCCTGCCCTGGAGAAAATGTCAGCTGTAGAGTACGTCGCCCCGACGGGCATCACTTCGGCTAGGATCTGGCGCAGCCGCTGAAGCGTGCGAACTGATATCTGTGCGTTGTCTCTCGACTGACTGGAGCTGGTGCCGTTCGGTCCACAGCACCATCGTCCTCCCATGCCTATGCACTCCTGAACAGCAGATGGCCAGTTGACTACAAAGTCGGAAAAAGATGTCATTGCTGACAGCAAATTTGGAAGGGAGGATTTGACTTCCTTGTGGTCATGGCCGAACTGGATTGCGGACATAAGACCGCGCATTATGGCAAGGCACCGCTTGTAAGGATCGAAGCGGGTAAGAACATGCACAGCGCCGCTGGACAGGACAACAATGAGGGACCGGCCAACGGAAGTGGCGCAGCGAGCTCCACGCCAAACATCTCCACCTGGTCCTTGCCACAGCAACAGGTCATCGTGGCACTCCCAGATAAGGGTATTGTCTGCGTCACTGATGGCCCGTGTTGCGCCGGTGCTGCTGATTACGATGATGGCACGGTCTGAGTGGCGACACACAACGTCAACCAGTGAAACATTTGTCATTACCGCTTGCCACCGGTTGCTCACTGCTGTAGCCGTGGTGTCGGAAGCCGTCAGGGAGACATTTCTTGTGCACAGGCGCCACTGACTGTCAACGTCCTGCGCCGTAGACCATACCTGCACGTAGCCACCGTTCGTCGATTGCTGCAGGCACAGTCGTCGCATCGATAGTCCGTTTGGTGGCAACACCGAACACACACGCGAAAACATCGTCATGTCGTCCCCGGGAGCTGATCGTAGTATCTCGATGCATCCAGCCCTCAACATACACCCCACAACGGCAGATGTCGCCGACACTGAGATAGGACGCACAACCGGCCCACCCACTACTTGGGAGCGCGTACTCGTCAACGTTGCCACAGCGTGGGGCTGTGGGTCCTCTCCAGCGTCATTCAGTCGCGCACCTTTGGTCGGAGACCGTGTGGAGACCAAAAGCAACCCCGCGCCGTCACACACAAGCAGAGCCGGTGAGCCAAGGTGAGTGATAACTGTCATATCCATCGCCTCTTTAAGCCCACCCAGTCCGGCATATGGAACCATGGGCTGATGCAGCTTGGCGGAGTACAGATCTGATGACGTTAGAATGTGGATCGAAATGCACTCTTTGGACACTTGAAGAACAACACAGCGTGCGTTCCCTCCCCAGCGTTCCTCTGCCAACGATGACGAACACATCGGCGCAAACAGGTCGCCGTCTGGAATTTTCTGTACCGTATCCTGCATGAGGAGCCGGTCCAGTTGCTCACTCGACATTCTGTCCGGGTTGAACACGACATCAGGGTGCACTACCTTGAATAAAGGCTGTCCCACAACAAGTAGTGGCGCCAACATTGTGATGTTCACAAGAAACTCGTCGATGATCAACCACCAGTTGCAACAAGAGCGGTGAACACAGCGAACGGCATGTGGAATATCGCCCAATGGCAGCGGCATGGTGTTGGCAATAGACCACTTCTCATCAAGTTGCTTGTTGAGACTGAGCTGAGAAGCCAGACAGTCTGTGACCCAAAGCACATCCCAGCAGCGAATGCACACTTTTCCCGCATCCAGGCACCTCTCACACGCGCGAGCCCCGCCATGGTAAGAGGTGTGGCCCAGCAGTTTGCAAGCAGTACATACCCGCCTGTTAGTCTTGCAGTCTGCGCATGACCACTTGCAATACTGACGAACGTAGCTGGGAGTCGCCTCCAACCACAGACCATCCATGATCATGACATCACGGCAGCACTGGCATGCGCTAAGACGAGTGAGTGTTTTGCGACGTTGTGCCATAAGATCTGCCGCCGTTCCCCCTTTCGGACGCCCGTAGCAAGAGATGGGAAGCATGACACCGTAGTCTAGCCGTGTTCGAACTGTCTCCTCCACTTCGTCATGAAATTCAACGGACTTGGTGAGAAAGCTTATCGTCTCCTGCTCCGTTAAGCCAATAAGGTGTTCCACAGTGACTTCACCACCACCGTGGCGCAGCTCAGCCCCGACCACAACTCCCGATGGCATATGCACCTCTGCAGACTTTCGCACATTCAGGCCATCTGAGCTGAGAACACTGAGGGTGATCTCTGCCACCAGGTCACCGGTGTGGGCGTGGAACGCAAATATTGTTGGCCCGGGCCTGTTACTGGGAACCTGGCCCGGTGTTGCGGCATTGATGGTGTCGAAGTTGGTTAGTGCATCGCTATCAAATTTGACTGACTGGCCGACCATATTGGCACCTAAAGCCTTTCTTGTGTCACGGTACGCTGGAAGCCCCATGGTGTCGGCAACAACATTATAGGCGCTCTTCTTCCCGGCCAGCAGCACACGCTGAGCAAACAGCCTCAGCTCCTTGATGGCGGCGGGGGACAGCGCCCGAAGCACAGACGAGGCCTGCCCACGTCGGCAAAGCTTCCACAACAGGCTAGTCACTCCGATATCGTCTTTTTCCAGCACACCACTGTTCAGGGCCGCCAGAATGAACAAGCCTTGTGGGCTTTGATCGCCCCAGTCAAGCGTCACAGGCCGCAAACGACTGGGACTGATCTGTAATTGTCACATGTCATTGTGGACGGCCTGCGAAGCTGCGACAAACCGATCCTTCATGTAGTCGCTGTACCCCGGCCAAAATTCACTGCCTGACTCGTCAGGCGCGCTGAAAGGCATGTTGCTTGTCCAGAACACAGGCCTGTAGGATGCAGGATCGCGCAGGTATCGCTGACGTTCGTTGTAGAAGTAGAGCTCCTGTGGCGTCACGTCCTCCAGGCAAGGCAACAACGGGGGCTTCATCCAGCTCATGAGTCCGACGGAGTCAGAGCTAACGGATGCACGCACAAATTTGCTTGGAGCCACCTCGCACTGGTCGTCAGCGATCTTTCGAGATCCACTGTGCAATTGGTCGCTGACCTCCACACGGAGATATTGTAATTGCTGTTCGGAAATGGGAGACCCCGAGCGTAGAAACTTGGGCAAAAGATCACCCTTTGGCGTTGAGCTGAGAAGCATGCTCATGGCGGCACCGTGCCCAGACATGCTGTGTTTTGGATCCGTCGCTGAACGTTTTGAGCCTGGCGTGCAAGTGGACATGTGCCTTTTCAGCGCGTGAAGGTTCCAGCAAACGCGTGTTTGCGTTGCGGTGGCACCCTGAGCAACCTTTCTGGCCTTCGCACTGGGGTTGGGCTTCAGTGCTTTTGAACACTTAAAGGTGCCACGACAATGGCCACAAGTGAATGTTCCATTACCATTCAGTGTGTGCACCGCGAGACCGTACTCATCATCGACTTCGGCTTGTCTAGTGGCCAAGTGCTGCACGAGATTGAACTGGCTGGCCTCGGACTGGGTTGTGTACTCGACAGTGACAAATGCGCAACGGCGCTCCGCCAGGTCAGAATCGGCGGAGAGAATAGCCGCGAGGTACCGCATAGAACACGGCTCAACTGCAACACCAGTCACGCCATCCACCTGCAGCTCGAGCGCGGATCGTGTCCAGTCATACGATTGCCCAGAATCAGTACGAGGCAGAATGCGTGGAACAACAGCTGCCGCTGCTCCTAGCTGCCTGGCACGACGCAGTGCTGACGCTTCGGCAAGAGGGACGTCATCATCAGTGGCGGCAGACAGAGCATGGAAGAAGAGCATAACAGGGTAGGACTGCGTCGCTTGATTGCAGTCCGGGCACATTGTGCACGAACTTTCCATGGATGTGCTGCAATTGATGCAGGCCACCACCCGCATATCGATTGTCCTCTTTGGTGGCTGTAGCTTCAAGGCCTCAGCTGTAAGGCGCGGCGCCTGTGTCGACGACGTTGATGCGAGTGTGTCTCTAACGTGGGTTCCTCCCGCAGCGACACCGCCGCGGTGCTTGAAGCGGTCGCATTCTCCACAAAGTGGCCCACAAATAGAACATTGCCTAGTTGCCAGAACCTGCTCCTCGGTGTCTTCCAAGCAAGATCCACAGAAGAGGGCTGCCGCCTCTATCTGGGGCGCCTGCTGCAACACAAATGTGACACTACTGCTTTCGTCTCCCAAAGCACGTCTGCCACAGGCGGTAAACCATCCGTATTGTTTTCGTGGTTGTCCTTTAGCTGCGGGTCCAACCGTCGCAAACAGACAAAGTGGGGGATCTCCGCTGCGCGGAGTAGCAGCAACGCGGGCTTCAATTGCTGGGTTGTGATGCAACAAGGTGACAGAAGTTGATTTCATCTTCTGTGCATCTGAACCTGGATACTGCCGCGGCTGCACTTCAAACATCACCTCCTCGTGATCTCCCACGATCTTCAAAGCAGCTGCCAGCGCGCCTACTGTGTCAACTTTGTACCGTCTGGCATTCCACATGAAGTTGACATGAGGAGAGGCCTGGTTGTACGCGCAAGCTTCGGCACAGGCTCCAAGGAAGCGAGAAAGGTCAAGGTGGTCCAGGCGTTCCTCATGTTCGAACATAAACACGGCTGGATTCCCGTCATGTGACTGAACGTAGATATTTTGACGCAACGCCATATTGGCGAATGCTGATAGTGTTCAGCAATATACCTACGGACCGGTGAGAATCGGATAAGTGCATGCACATGACGGGCAGGCATGTGCAGGGTAGCGATGCGTTGCAGCAGGGCCCGCGGATGGTATAAAGCTAGGTGAGGTGGCCCTGCCGGTGCGATGCGGCGGGTCTGTGGGGTATCTCACCGAGGCTAGACGTATCGATCTGAGGTGTGCCGGGCGAGACCTTCCGGTGCAATGTTTGTCCAGCGTGGAGTGTATACCGGGGCAGTGCAGCCGAAGGTTGTTTGTCTGGGGCCGGTGTGTCCACGTTGCGACCGGTCTGCACAATTGCGGAGAAGGACAGCATGTTGGCGGCAGTGAGATAATGTGCGTACTCAGGACATATCGGGTAGCGATACGTTGCAGCAGAGCCTGCTGGCAACAGATGGCAAGGTGCGGTGGCCCTGCCTGTGCGATGCGGCGGGTCTGTGGGGTATCTCACCGAGGCTAGACGTATTGATCTGAGATGTGCCGGGCGAGACCTTCCGGTGCAATGTTTGTCCAGCGGAAGCGCAGCTGCGTGCCAGGCACTGTGTGCTCGGGCTTGGGGGCAACGACGGGTGTGTGGATGGATGGAGTATACAACGGGGCAGTCAAGCAGGGATCTGTTTGTCTGGGGCCAGCGTGTGTCCACGTTGCGACCGGTCTGCACAATTGCGGAGAAGAACAGCATGTTGGCGGCAGTAAGATAATGTGCGTATTCAGGACCTATCGGGGAGAGACACGCTGCAGCAAAGTCTGCAGGCGGCAGATGGCAAGGTGCGGTGGCCCTGCCTGTGTAATGCGGCGGGGGTATCTGGGGTATCTCACCGGCGCTAGACGTATCGACTTGAAGTGTACCGGTCGAGACCTTCCGGCGCGATATTGGTCCAGCAGCGGCGCAGCTGCGTGGCACTGTGCGCTCGGGCTTGAGGGCAACGACGTGTGCGGATGGAGTATACATAGGGACATTCGAGCCTGTGCGCGTGTGCGTGTGTATGGGACAGTGTTTGTGCGGGACAGTATCATCCGGAATCCGCTGCTGGTGTGTCCATAAGGCGAGCGGCCTGCAAAACTGTGATGAAGGGCGGTTTGTGGAATTTGGTGTAACGGCCGTAGGCGAGAGGGCGCATGTGGTTTACCGGCACTCATCAGGTTTTTGCACCTCACTGTGGAGCTGTGTGGAGAGCAAAGGGTGTCCGTTAGTGGGCCAACGAATTATCCCTAGATATTTGGAATATGTCAATGGAATGCATGTGTGTTCTACTCCATTTTGAAGGCAAACGCAATCATGATCTCTGCAGCTGCGGCAAAAGCTTTTCGATTTTTGAGTTATTCATTTATTTTGTTGGTGAGCACTGAGCAGGCAAAGCAGCTGCACAGCTGTATTTTTGAGTTGACATCCCACCCACCTCGGGACGATGACGAGCGAGGGGAGTTTTGGGCCCGGAAAAACTAGCTATGTAGTCTTTATGTGTTCTCTTCCTAAAGCAGTCGCTGCTTAAGTGTGTTGATGGAGAGCAAAGGGTGTCCGTTAGTGGGCCAACGAATTATCCCTAGATATTTGGAGTATGTCAATGGAATGCATGTGTGTTCTACTCCATTTTGAAGGCAAACGCAATCATGATCTCTGCAGCTGCGGCAAAAGCTTTTCGATTTTTGAGTTGACATCCCACCCACCTCGTGACGATGACGAGCGAGGGGAGTTTTGGGCCCGAAAAAACTAACTATGTAGTCTCTTCCTAAAGCAGTCGCTGTTTAAGTGTGTTGAGCCAATCAAGCTATGCTCAAGAGCTACGTACTAGCTAGTACCAGGTACAGTACAGGACTGGTGAAAGTTCTCTGTAAGCGGCGCTGAGCTCAAGTCAAAAATCCGAATATAATTATCATGAAATAAAATCCGATTATACGATGCTGTGTACCAGCAGGTACTGCTGTACTTTGCCTATCGATATCGACGCCGCGCGAAACTTAAGATTCGTACAAGTGAGATAAACTGAGCATGACAAGCAGTGGCACTCCTCTCAAAGCGGCTCGTCCAGGCCTAAGCGGAGAGGAGTGAGGGCTCTGGGGCCCCAAGGGGAGCGGGGGAGTGGCCTCCACGCCCGGATCACTCCGCTAGCGGAGCGATTTCAGGCCAAAATCAGGCAAGGGGAGCGGAGCGGGGGAGTGGCCCCACCCTCTCAGTAGTAGTAGTAGTAGTAGTAGTAGTAGTAGTAGTGGTGGTGATAGTGGTACTGTAGTAGTAGTAGTAGTAGTTGTTGTTGTTGTTGTTGTTGCTGTTGTTGTTGTTGTAGTAGTAGTAGTAGTAGTAGCTGTAGTTGTAATAGTAGTAGTAGTAGTAGTAGTTGTTGTTGTTGTTGTAGTGGTAGTGGTTGTTGTAATAGTAGTGCTAGTAGTAGTAGTAGTAGTTGTTGTTGTAGTTGTAGTAGTTGTAGCTGTTAGGTGTAGTAGTTGTAGTAGTAGTAGTAGTAGTTGTTGTAATAGTAGAGGTAGTGGTTGTCAGGCAGTATACCCACCGTACCCCATGTACGGTGGCACGGACTTGCCTGCCAACCCCTCTGCAAAAAAGACCATGGGAAACCCATGGAGACAAAACGACGTTATTCCATGGACTTTCCCATGGTCTTTTGGTGCCAATGATGGGCGCTGTTTGCTGACAAAACGTAATATGCACCAATCATGCACGGGATTGGCCGTAGAATGGATGGACAACCGGTGGGAACACCGCAATGGCCAAACAAACCACGGGGTGAAGGATTGCGGTGGAGAGGCAGCGGTGACATTCATTTTGCCAGGCACAGCCAGGACACAGATTGCTCCACCCGCCTGATCATCAGCACGACTCCAACAGGCCGGCATGCCTCCGCCGACCAAGCGCTCCAAGAGCGCCAGCGCCGCTTCCGTTTTATGGGCCACTGACAACCCCACTCCCACACCTGCTGCAGTGAAAGCACTTATAGAGGAGCTAGGCCATGAAGCTGTCATCGAGCACCCAGACCCAGTCTCTAGCTTGGCGCTTGCGCGCAAATGTTGCGCTAATTCGATGACTGTTCAGGCGATTCACATGACGTTGCTGGGGCTCGGTATTGCGTTCGACCAAAAAGCTCGTAAGACCTCCCTTGTGCCGCTGCTCCTCAATGCTGGGCCCTCAATTTCATCAGAGAGGGGTAGCACAGATTACAGGGGGGATAGTGATGGGAATGCTGGGGGAAGCGGTGGTGTGGACGACAGGGCTAATCCACTTCTATCCAACACAATGGGTCTGCCTCCCCCATCTGTTGCCGCGGGTGCTACCGTGCCTACCGTGACCAACGAGGGAGCAAGGGAAATGGTGCAGGGAATCGGAGGGGGTAATCCATATCGGGAGGTGAGTTTGATTGGGTATTGGATTGGTTTGTGCCTCGCAGAAGCGCCTTCTCAGCTGACTGTATGGCGATGTCACCAAACGCACAGCTTCAAGTCAGGTCACAAAAAAGGTTTTGGCAAGTACAACCTGGTTGCAGACGGCCAACCAAGTGAAAATGCTGGAGATGATGGGAACGTCACGATTGGTGGGCGGTTCTACAGTCTCTTACAGTCATTGTCGTGATCTGGACACAAACCTTACTCGCACATTTGCCAGCCCGCCTTCCCGCAGTCACCATGCTGCAGCATCAGCAGCTTTGCGCAACTTTGCCTGCCAGATCTGATGACGTGCCAAGGTGCGGTGGATTGAACTGGGGCACATCTGCGAGTGGCATCAAAGACGGAACTATTCTGGGCGCCTGTGCATGTGGCGATTGCCTCAGGGTGAGGCATAGCGCAACCTACAGTTGCAACCTGCAGTCTGCCACCATCAAAACGCTCCGTGCGCTGTACCGCTGGTGCTTTCAAACCTGTTCTTGCACTGTCCTGGGTGTGACCTTCACTGCGGCGACCATAAGTGGAAGAGAGAAGAGGCTATCATAACAAAATCTATGGATAACAATCGAACCACGAAACCAAAAATGGGGACTCATTTTCGAGATACAGGTTTGGCTGCCATGAAGGTGTGCATTATTCGCATGCACCCATGTGTTTGCTGTTAAAAGATTGCCACTTTGGCCCTGCTGTAAGCCAGGCGAATCTTGGAATATGCATGCCAATGCCGGTTTCAGAACTCCCCCTCCCAACTCAACGCACTTTCAGCTAACATATTACGCATGGAAACACGGTTACGATGCAGACAATGGCAAAACTGAACTCGGGCGACAAACTTGTCTTGTTCAACTTGTCCGCTCTGGTGGCAGGTGACGAAGATGCCATTGACAGCTATCACATGTGCTGCACCAATGG